>JAABUH010000886.1_pt1 | contig 38598 bp, 28 predicted proteins | sample 5559121 | NCBI WGS metagenome assembly JAABUH01 (sample SAMN10711871, study PRJNA513364) | rock metagenome | isolation source: Antarctica rocks | place: Antarctica: Victoria Land, Battleship Promontory nord | collected 2015-12-28
TCAGACATTCTTGACATTCTCAAACCTTCAACGCTTTCGTTTTAGAAAAATCAATCAAACAGGTAAATATGAAGCTGTTCAAACGTTTCACAGTGCTAACATCCTTGTAGCCCCCCCCCCCCTCCCGATCCCCGAAGCCATCATGCCGTCGTAACGCCGAAGCCAGAACCTACCTCTGGAGGATTCACTCATCCCCTCAAGCACCTCATCTAGATCGAATAAACCTTCTGGCAAAGCCAAAGCAGACGCTGCTCGCAAAGTCAAGGCTTCGCCATTGAACCAGCCTTCACGAATACCGGTACAGGGTAGATAGCCATCGATTGTATACGCCGAAAGAACGCTTCAGGAATGCCCTCTCTTTCTAGAGGCTTGATAGCGAGCTGGCTCACCAACCGGTGCATAGGCTTGATGACGCCACCCCGTAGTCTCGTTGAATAGAGTCTCATCGACGAAGACAAGCTGTTCAGCCGTCAGCTGCAACAGGTCGGCAATTCAGTTTAATCGCAGCTCATCATTCTGTCTGATGCCGACACGCTGTCTTCTCTTTTCACTCCAGTGTCTCTTCTTCAGGATCCTGGATATGGTGGATCTATGAACATGTATACCTCACTCCTCCCATAGGAACCACACCATCTCTTTCTGCATGGCCCATGGCTGTTGCTCTAGATATGTAATAAGAGAGTCTTCAGCGGCTGGAAAGACCTTACGGGGGGCCTCCTTGGGTCGAAACTGAGGCCTGCACGGCGAATGATATATAAACAGGTTCTCTTGTATATTATAAACGGTATCAAAATGACAGTGAACCTCTTCGGCGATAGCTAGGGGGCGCCAGTGTAGTAGTAGAAGACGTACTATTTTGGAGCGAATGGATGTGTCCAGTGAGCGAGGCATAGCTATTTGACAGGTCAGTAAGTGCTTTTGAACAGCTTCAAATTTACCGGTTGGATTTTTCTATTGATTTTCCAATAGAGCGTTGAAGGTTTGAGAATGTCAAGAATGTCTGAATTCAATAGTAAATTTGGGGGGGGGCGCGACAATTGCGATGCCAAGAATTCGATACCTTTCTGCACACGCTAATAGTACGAGTACTCGTACCCAGCAGGGCCAGCCCGAGACACAAGCGACGTCCCAACGAGCGTGAATGCTTCAACAACCAATTCCGACAGCCAACAAAACCGAAGGTTATCGACCGAGTCTGTTCTTGAGGGCAAAGAAAACGCCGGCACAGATGATGAATCCCAAGCAAAGCCCACAAGTGGCCATACAGAGTCAAGCCCTGAAACACAAGACGATGAGGCAGTTAGCGATGGCACCGATATTGATGAATATGAAGTCTTACGTCCGAATTTTGTGCTGGAGACAAGGAAAAAAGCGGCTCCCAAACGAGTGAAGCAGCATCTCGAGTACATCAAACTCATGGAGGATCGAATGCAATTCCTAGAAAAGAAGGTTAAGATCCTTAGCAAGGAGCCGGAACAACCTCCGGAATCAGTGCCTCCTCCTCCAAGCTTGATACTAAGCTCATGTGAGATGACATGGTCGGAATTCAAGAGCCCGTCCGCGCGAAAACACGTCATCGATGTGCTGCTCGGAGATCCCGATGTTGACATGCGCCGTACGAGGCTTCCTCCACAACCAAGCCATGGGAGGTTGAGAGATCTTTCTGTCGAAACTGTTGCGTTCCAACCACGGCTTTCTCAAGATGTAAGCGAGATCCGAAGTCTACTTCCAGAGCGTATCCGGATCAACTCCAGCTTGGTTATCAAGATACTCACTAAAATCACAGCTGTGCCAATAGACGTAGAGCCTTTTGTAATCCTGAGACCCTTTAAGTTACTGATCAATTACGATCGCGAAATCAGAGAATTCCTTGATGGGCTCGAGGAAAAATGGAAGGGTATTGCACCTACTCACACGGAAGCTTCTGGTTCAAACACAACGAAATGTGCTCACAATGGTAACACCACCGCCAACAGTAGCAGAGGCCAAGGTGGTCGTGAAGCAGAGATGGCGTCCGACAGTCTGGGGTCGCAGAACGTAGCTGACGTGACTAATGATGGAGATCTTGAAGATCTTGAAGATATAAGTCTTGATTCTGAAGCGGCCCTCAAGATATTCCGTGTCCTTGTCAGATTCATGGATCAACGTATTGATCTACCGATCAGAAAGCTAGTGAACGACCCATCCCCGAATGTCTACTTTGCCGATTTGTGGCATCTGTTCAAGCCAGGAGAAGAGGTTTACTGGCCTGCGGCTCGCTTCCAGGGTGGGCAAAGTCAAGCTTTCAGAGTTATCCACACTTCTGGTGGAAGAAAATACCTTATGGGAGTAGAACCGGACTTCAAAGATTCCAACGAAGACTGGGGTTCTTATCACCAGAAGATCAGTCCCTTCACGATCACGTGTGTGTATGTTGACTTTGATGGGAAGGAATTCTCCGGAGTTCAGACGTCGTTTGAGATACGTAAGTACACGCGAACTAGACTCATTACCAGCCTATTTCCATGTCCGCTCAGATATGCCGAGAACGCTGCTTTACTGAAGCTTGAGCTACGCGAAAGGGGCAAAAGATACCTGGAGCTAGTACAAGAGAAACATAATCATTATACTGGACTAACCAAGGAGCCAATGGAAGAGATCGACTCCCAGATCATCGTAGACTTTGCAACGACCTTTCAAAATAACGCCACATGGGCTCCGGACTTCAGCTCGCGATTTCCCCCCCTGTCAGACAGACGAGAGACGACTGAATCGTCCGTCATGATGAATCAATGCATCCAACCTAATTGCTGTGGCAATGACTAAATTCACCAGGATGAATCTCTCGACCAAAAGCGTATGATGGAGCTGCTCACGACATACCCTATATCGCGCAAGGACGTTCGTGTTGTTATTAAGCCTACAGGAGCGTCAACAGATGAGGTGATCTTGGAGGAAGATGACATGTTATTGCTACCTGGCCATGTCTTTGGATTCGTTCTTCGTTCTCGCACATGGGGTATGATGAGATCAGAAACACCTTACATCAAACAGCGACTTACCATTGTGTAGCTGCTTTCAAAATACACCTCATCCGAGATATCCCCAAAAAGGCAGACGGGTTTGAACAATTGGTCCTCCCTCCTGGACATAAGGAGCTTGTTCGAGCTTTGGTAAAGACACATGATCGTGTTCCGGAGCATGGAGGTAAGGATTACGAAGAGCATCAAGTTGATTTGGTAAAAGGCAAGGGTAGTTAGTTCTCCGCACACCAAGAAAATGAGAAACTATATTAATAGCTTAGCTAGGCAAGGGTCTTATCATGCTGCTGCATGGTGTGCCGGGAGTTGGGAAAACATCTACTGCCGGTCGGTATAGCCCTATCTAGTCTGCCAGTGGACATGTTGTTCTAATCACCCCGTGTTAGAGTGTGTTGCTGATTATACTGCTCGGCCTCTCTTTCCTATAACATGCGGTACAACTCCCTTTCCCCCTAAGAACATTTCCGTGCTCACTGTCCTGGCTTCAGGCGATATTGGTGAAAGTGCACCTATCGTTGAGAAGAACTTGGAAAAGAATTTTCAATTAGCCCATAAATGGGGCTGCGTTCTACTGGTACTGCATACCCAACCTCTGGCTCCCAGCTCATACCAATGCTTACTTACAATTCCAAGCTTGACGAAGCAGATGTATTTCTGGCTAAAAGGACTGGATCTGATATGCAGCGTAACAGCCTTGTGTCTGGTACGCATCCCCCCCTGCTGGCCTGTTATACAGAAATTGGCGATGATCGAACTGATTTGGTGCTAGTGTTCCTTCGAGTTCTAGAGTACTATTCAGGAATATTGTTCCTTACCACTAATCGGGTTGGGACTTTTGATCCGGCATTCAGATCTCGCATCCATATCAGTTTGTATTATCCACCACTGAATGGCGAGCAGACTTTGAAAGTCTGGAAAGTGAATCTCAAAAGAACAGTTGCGAACGACAAATACAGGGTAGAGAAAGCGGAAATCATTGCATTTGCTAAAGAAGGATTTCGGAAAAATGCATCTGGCACCAGATGGAACGGGCGTCAAATCCGCAATGCCTTTCAGACTGCAATAGCTCTGGCTGAATATGACTTGGCGGAGGATATCAAGGAACAACAACAACAATTGAGAGATCAGCAAGATGGTTTGAACATTGACAGACCTGAGCTAAGGGGACGAAGAGCTGTACTTAGAGTGGAGCATTTTGAAAAGGTGGCCAGGGCATCGAAAGACTTCGATGAATATCTTACGTCTGTACATGGTCGGAACGAGTCCGAAAGAGCCTTCCACGAGAGTACGCGGAAGGATGGTTGGGAGCAAGCGTCAGCGGTCTGGATGAGACCAGCAAGCACACCCAACAGTCAACTGAAACCTACCTCTAACGTCAATCAAAGACCCAGGAGGGTGCATCCTCAGGATAGTGGCGTTCTTGACAACGACTTCAGGACGTCTTCTGATATTGATGATCTCGATCAATACGATGCTGGGCCAGCGTCCCGAATACCCAACAATAACACGGGCCATCCTGGACAGCCAAATAACCTCAGGGCTAGCAAACGCACCTCTAAAACTGAATACAGCGAAACGCCAACGAACCGTGGCAGAGGCAGCCAGTCAAAGTCCTCGAACCTAAAACGATGGGGTGGCGGCAATAACCAGCCTTCTCGCCGATCTCGTCCTGCCAATAATATCTACGAGAGGAATGTTCACGAGGCATTAGACGCAGAGGAGGAAGTGTTGGAAGATTTCGGATCGGACACCGAAGACGAGGACGACCACACAATGGATAATTGAAAATAGAGGTTTGCGGTCGTACAAAGTCCGGTGCTGGCCATCGTGGCAAATGGACCGCTCAACAGATGTGCCGAAATTGGTCGGACCCATTGTTTCTTTGTTCCTTTTTTGGCACTGTAGCTATATCACATAAGAAAACAGAACTTTATACTGAATCTAGAAAAGACACGTCAGAATTTCGTCACTAATAGCCGAAAGCCTCCAGAAAATTTCCTCCCAGTCTATCTTTCGGGCTACCTTGACTGGGAGCTATCAGCAAGCGTGTCGAAAGCGGGAAACATCCCCACGAATAGGAGAGGTATTCATGTATTCGAGCCTCCAACCCCAACGTAACTGCTAGCGAGAGCGGGTTTAGATAGGGGGTACGCCCATACATCTTTGCCAGCAATCCCATTGCAGGGAACAGGGAACTATATAGGTGAGCTACCTATCTGTTTCGACTATCGTCTCTTTGGATTCAGCCGGGAAGTCTTTGATTCTACTTACTCACCTGCTCCATATAATCATTTGCTTTAACAGAAGAACTTCTTGATGCTTCTAAGCGGCTTCTGAGGCTTCGATCTGCCTACAAGGCGGCTTGGGGGCCTAAGTGCTTGTGAGATATGTGACGTACGTACAGATATGAAGGAAGTTGAGTGTCGGTAGTTGAATTAGCATGCCCTGAAGGGGAGGAAACCCATGCAAAGATGATCTTGGTTGTGAATATTCGAGTATCTTCATACCTATGCTCGCTTGGCCTATGCTTCGCTTCCCCTAATAGAGCTTCCAGCATTTCGATCTTGCCATAGCATCGTATGCAAAGGAGCTGTAGTTGCATATAATCAATCCCAAATCAGACGTCTAAGTTTTCATTTGATAATAAAAGTTTCTCAATTCCCGATTTGGCAGCTCCAAGTACATACTGACTACTGTAGCTTGAAGGCGGATCCACTGATTGGTGGTTCGAAGACTCTTCCACAACACGGGGCACTATGCAGGTCATAATTTTGACCTTGAGAGATCGATGTTCGGGATGACGAGAATCGCAAGATAAGAATGTTCATGGTTTGGAGCCCTGATCTCAATTTTCTAAGTTCCGAGTCTTGAGTCTGAACCTTCGAGCTTAAAGGAGGATCCCAATATTGGTAAACCACCTTTTACTGCATGTACACCCCCTTCTCACCCCCTCTTCACTATTGATAGAAGTAAAAGTGAGGTAAGAGCAACAAGGTCGTCGTCGTCGTCAAGGTGTGTCCTCTTTATTGAAGTAGCAGGGATTAAATATATCTGCAACGTTCCTCATGTCTTCGTCTAATCTTCGGTTTGTCTTCAGAAGAGAGTGTGTATAACGTTTCAACTTTGCGGTCTACGAATTTTACTTCATGAGATTCGCCTTTTATTCTTGAGAGTTTTAATATTAAACCTTCTGATATTGGAATTCTTGACTTTCACTAGTTTTCGAGACTTAATTTTCGACTTTGCAATTCTAAAATCTGTCGATTTCAGAAATTAGGACCTCGATTTTTCGCTATCGTCTTCCAACTTTATTTTCGACTTTAAAGTTTGGGCTTTCGAGATCAGGATATGGGAGGAGGGAGCGACTCCCACAAGAAGTACGCTGATTTAGACTTCATTGTGAATTGAAACACCAACCCCCCTAAGGTTTAGTTTGAAATAACCTCCTACCGTTGGTCGTTCGTGAAATCCTTCAATCCAAATTGACATTGTAATACGTATTTGTAAACCTCTACCAAGCAACCAAAAAGAAGCTTTGCCTTTTTAAGACGGTTTTGATAGTCTCACAAAATATCAGATTAGTACCGTGGAACTGTCTTAGATGTAGTAAAGGTCGACAATACATCGACTGTTGTTTGTAAAGAATTAGACAAAACCGCAAGCCTCTTCAATTTTCTACCTCTTGAACGCAATAGCAATAGCGATAACGAACGTTTGCAGACACGTCGCTTTCGAGTAAACAGCCCTCAACAGCAATTCCTGAGGAAGAGCACGTACACACGTAGCGAGTCCAAAAGATTTTTTGATGAGCAGATGGTTTAGACGAAGAAGATGTGGACTGAGCATTCTGACTGCTAATTCTCTCTGGACGCCCACCGAGAGCCAGTTCAGAGTAGCGAATTGAGAAGCCTTCTCCAGAGGATGATGGTTTGAGAACCCTGAAAGGCTCAAGGTTACTTGGACACCGCGAAGGTGCATACAATAGGCTCCTTTTAAGAACAGAGATACAAGCTTGGAGGTTATGGCACTGCATTTGCGAACCAAATAACATACCAATAGTTAATTCAAAACAAGGGAATCAAATAGCCCTGGTTACTGAAGCCTACCGTTGGACGCGGTACAGAACAGTGAGTTGAAATAGAGCATATAGAGGCGACAGATGGTAAACCGAAATTCTCCTGGTGTAGACCTGAAGTATCCGGAGAATGTCCTTGTGTCGATTATCTAGGCCGCCGCTGATTAACCTCAGTCACGGCAAGCAAGAATCGATAAGTAGGAGTTATTGACAAACAATTGGTGACCTTTTGACGCTCGTCCTTCGGTATCTTAGAGCGTTTTCCCACTTTCAGTTTGTACCACGGTAGTAGCGGCCTTGTCACAATACAATTCCCGTGAAGCTAGAGCGCCATGTTGTAGACCTAAGACCTGTTGCTTCATTCACCTTCCACATTTCGAACTGCCTTTCTTTCTCTTTTAACTAAGATGGACTGGTTTCACGATGATATGATCATCAATGGTAGGAACTGATGCTTTCTAAGAAGAATAGGGATAAGCTTCTTGTTTCAGATTGAGAGTGATGTAAGCGCTGGGGCGGTATCGTTCCTAGGAGCGGGAGTTAACCTGTGGGGAGTCGGTGGGTTTACCTGACTTAATAAGGGAACTGCTATAACCAGTGCGGTCAGCTTCCCTCTAATATGTAGCAGCAAATCGAAAATCCTATTGAGAAAGCGAGGACTTGCCATTTTCATCACCACAGTTGTAGCTCTGCTACGTTGATTAATACCTATCATACGTGATTCACCTTAAAGGGAACATAACAGGCTGGTCATTACATATCTATTCCTTATGACATTACCAGAGGTAGCTTCCGATGTAATTGAGCGCCTTATCCGGGAGTCTTTTTGGTGTTCTCATTGAGCTTCCCACGCGACGCTAGAGAGTAGACTACAGATAGGACGCTCCCGAGTTCACTGTCGACAGGATAGCTTTAACTTCCTAATATCAGACTGCAGCTTCTCCTCTATCGCGAGCTGACAACCTCTTGGTGTTTATGCAGTAACCTGAAGGGTCGGGCTGTGGTTGAGTGCTTTAGTCCACCTCAAGTGGGTCAATTGCGCTATGGCTACACAAACGCCAGAACAGCCACCGCAGGCGCTCGGAAAACCACTCACGTTTGATCTTCGTGCTTACGACTCTACCGACAGTGGGCTCAGGATTGGAACACTCTCTGTCGATGGCCGTAGAACGATTGACACACCTCATTATGTCGCATTAAGCTCGCGAGGCACCGTGCCACATCTTACTCAGGATATGATGAGGGATAACAGTGCAATTAAAGGTATCTATGCTGCGCTTGAGGACTGTGAGTAGCCGCTGGAGGTGATCTCACTATCTCCACAAGAGGCGTGCTGATAGGTATGCTCTTACTGGAGCTAGCAAGTCATAGAGAAAGCCCCCAAGCAAGTGCCTCCGGTGTTTGAATTTCCCAGTCCTCAAAACGAGTCTCCGCTGCGAAGATTCATAGCTCTTCAGCAAGATGCACTGCTCGTCCTTGGTCCACGCCGTGTCCCCCCCTTGGCTAGTCCAGTCCCCAATACATATACCGGCGTCTCGATCCTGACAGCTGTAGGGTTTGGCATGCTCGAATCTGAAGATTACGCAGATGCTGTACGAATATTGCAACCCGATATTGCCGTAGGTTTAGGGGATATTGTTCATGGACAGAGGCCGGGACCGAAGCGGCTGGAGATAATGGGTGATAGGACGCTTGCTTGGACCGAGGAGCTGGTATTTGAGTTGACGGACAAGGATGAGAAGCCATCAAAGACTGCGCTGTTTGCACCAATTCTGCCCATCGATTTAGGACAGCAGAACCACTATGTGAATGCCCTGAAGGACGAACTCAGAGAAAATATTTCAGGGCTGGCTGTCTATGATGTTAATTCCATTGAATGTATACCAGAAGAGCTACACCCTTTACCTCGGCTATCCTTGGCAGAGCCAAGTAGCCCGCACAGATTGCTTGATGAGGTAGCCCTTGGCATAGATATCTTCACAGTGAACTTCGTTGGTGCGGCTTCAGATGCTGGGATTGTCCTCGACTTCTCTTTTCCTGCAGAGCAACAGGGCGTGAACCAAGGACTGCTACCTCTAGGGATCGATATGTGGTCCACTATGCACGCTACAGTATTAGATCCGCTACGCGCAAATTGCGACTGCTACGCTTGCAGAAATCATCATCGAGCGTATCTGCACCATCTACTAAGTGCGAACGAAATGCTTGGATGGGTGCTATTACAAGTGCACAATCATCACGTCATTGATGGCTTCTTTGCCGGAGTACGTTGCAGCATAGCAAACGGGTCTTACGAAAGCGAGAGAATACGATTCAATAAGACATACGAGGAAGAATTGCCTGCAAAGACGGGCCAAGGCCCAAGGTACAAAACTACAATCCTTGACGTTCTACTTGAAAGTATACTCACCTGCTCCAGGGTCAGAGGCTATCATTTTAAGACAGAAGGAAAAGGGGGGCCGACGAAGAACCCACAGCCTTATCGATCGCTGGATGACGGAAAGCAAAAGATTATGGAGGCTTCACTGCCAAGCCCAAGTGCTGACGCTGAAGATCTGGAGCAGCGAGGCTTTGCGGAGAAAACGACTTAGCCCGTTCCGAGCCCCTTGAAGCTTGAGAGCAGGACACCGAAGCCGGTTTCATTGCTTCTTTAACTAAGAGGGCACATACTACATGTCGTTCCTGAATTTCAACTCTGGAGGCAAGGAATTGGAGCGATTCAATTTGATGTAGATACCATGTGACTTGCCGCTTAGATACGAGTAGCCCTTATGAAATTTTCGCCACTTTAATAAAAACTTATTTGTGACAGATGAGCTTTGGAAAATGTTGAGTGAAATCTCGTAAATTGGGCCAATCTCTATACCTACCCAGTTTTGGAGATATTCATCTCACCTGGCTGTCAAGAGATTCTATCGCATATGACAGTTTTTCTGATCTTACCCCATTGGGATTTCACTTCGATTGTACCACCGCAGAGTCCAAACAATGACTGACAGAAAACACTCTCAAGCTCACCTTGCCGTCCATTTCCCTCATCTGTAACGCCAACAATGGAAAAGATTACTGACAAAATTGCCGCTTTACCTCATGGCGCAAATTACGTCTCACTGGAATTCTTTCCACCCAAAACTCAAACAGTAATCACTTCTCCCAGCCTGCATCTAGTCTAATAGATACTAAAAATGATCATAGGGCTTCTCAAACCTCCAATCTCGTCTGGAGCGCATGTCCAATGCTCTACGGCCTCTCTTCGTAACCGTGACATGGGGCGCCGGTGGCTGCACTTCCTCAAGATCTCTTGAACTCGCCGAGCTGTGTCAACGGCAACTGGGCCTCACAACATGTCTACACCTGACCTGTACGAATATGAAGCGGAAGATAGTAGACGAAGCATTGGAAGAGGCGAAAGCAATGGGAGTGAGAAATATTCTCGCCTTGAGGGGCGATCCGCCAAGGGACGAGGAATACAGGCTCGAGGAAGCGGATGACACCGAAGAGGAGGCTTCTAATGTGGACTTTGTTTGGGCAATAGACCTAGTAAGGTATATCAGGCGAGTGCATGGAGACTATTTTTGCATCGGTGTCGCTGCGTATCCGGAGGGACATGCGGACGAGTCATATCCTACCGAGCAGAGTCCAGAGCACGACTTGCCATATCTAATAGAAAAGACGAAAGCGGGAGCAGATTTCATAATGACACAATTATTTTACGATCTAAACGCCTATACGAAGTTCGAGAAGATGTTAAGGGAGCACGAATCAGGGGTTTTTGTAGATATACCTATAATCCCTGGATTAATGCCCATCCAGAGCTATTCAATCCTAAAAAGGACGACTAAGCTCAGTCATGCAAAGGTACCACCAGAGCTATTGGAACGACTGGAACCAGTCAAGGGAGATGATGAGGCGGTTAAGAGCGTGGGTGTAGATATCATCAGTGAGATAATCGAAGGTATCAAAATTGCGAAGTCAAAAGGTCCCAGAGGATTCCATTTCTACACCTTAAATTTGGAAAAAGCCGTCGGATTTATACTTGAAAGATGTCATCTGATACCTGATCCCTCGTTCATCAACGAACTCGACACTTCCGCAATTGACGACAAACGCTTCCTCCCCAATGGCATCAACTCCACCCACCCCACCACAAACGGCGCCACCTCTCCTCTCGCCATCCCATCCCGTCGTCTCTCATCAACCGCCACCTCTGACAACCACTTGACCACCTCACCACCTTCGCACTCTAACGTTTCCAGCTCCCCCTCCCGTGCGGCCGATCTAGCCAAAACCCATAACAGCCGCGAAGCAACGTGGGACGATTACCCAAACGGCCGCTTCGGCGACGCCCGCTCCCCCGCCTTCGCCCCGCCACTAACATACTCCCCGACCTCCCTCTCCGCCTCCCCTGCTGACGCCCGCGCCCTTTGGGGCGAACCGACCTCCACCACAGACATCACCAACCTCTTCACCTCCCACCTCTCCGGCGATCGCCCCACACAACTTCCCTGGTCTGAATCCTCCACCCTATCCCCCGAAACCGCCTTAATCGTCCCCCAACTACTCGCTCTAACGCGAGAAAAATCCTACTGGACCATTGCCTCCCAACCCGCCGTCGACGGCCTTCCCTCCGCGCACCACATCCACGGTTGGGGCCCCGCCGGCGGCTTCATCTTCCAAAAAGCCTTTGTCGAATTCTTCCTCCCCCTCGCTCACTTCTACCGCCTCAAGCCCTACCTCACTTCCACCTCCATCGCCCCCGAAATCTCCTGGTACATGGGCACCGCCTCCGGCACCTTCGAGTCCAGCGAGCCCCGCGAGGCTGTGCACGCCGTGACATGGGGGTCCTTCCCGGGCAAGGAGATTGTCACGGCGACGATGGTCGAGGAGGTGAGTTTCCGCGCATGGGTCGAGGAGGCGTTTGGGATCTGGGGCGAGTGGGCGAGGTGCGTACGGAGGGCGGAGAGTAGGCGGTTTCTCAGGCAGGTGAGGGAGGGGTGGTGTTTGGTTAATGTGATTGCACATGGGTATCGGGAGGAGGGGCGGCTGTGGGAGATTTTGAGGGGGGCACCGGGGGGTGGGGATGGGGGTGAGGGCGTGCAGTGGAGGTAGTTTGGAGCGCATTCGATAGATCCGAGGGAGCGGGTAGATTTAGGTGCAGCAATGCGTTTGCGATGCTAGAATATGTATTTGATATGCTTCCAGAAACCGTCGGGATTTGTATGAAGGAACCACCCTGTATACCAATGTTCCAATATGACACAAACACCAACGCCATCTGTACTATTACCTCTAATATCATCACAATCATCCTCGCCCCTTATTCCACATTCCAGATTATACCCAACGCCTCAAAATGCAACACCAACTATTACAACATCCTAGGGGAGATCACCCAAACCCCAAAACACAAAGAGCAAACTTTTCCCGAACCCTCTTTCTCCAAAATTTCAAACACACTCCCACTCCCCAAAAACGCACCACCTCGCACTCCGATCCGCCAACACCAACCCCCTCCAAGTCCCCCTCTCCCCAATCTTAATAATCGTCTCCCACACGCCCCCATCCCCGGCCTCTCCCGCCGAACTTATCAAATTGTCCGCTTTCCGCATCAATCTCAGAATCTTTCCGCTGGGCGCCTGAATCGCCAGTTTTGCCGGCTTTTGGTTTTGGGTTTGTTGGTTAGATGTGGAGGATGCGCCGGACACGGACGAGGGCGGGGAAAAGTAGTCGCTTCCGGTGGCGGAGGAGAGCATGGACATTGCCGAGCCAGGGCGTAGGGGGTTGGGGGAGTTTGGGCGCGGAGAGGGGGAAGAGGCGGGGAGGGAGGAGGGGTGCTGGCGGACGGCGAAGACGAAGGTGTTGTTGACGGCTAGGCGGGCGCATTGGGGTTGCGCAACGTAGAGGTCGTGGCGCTGGGCGTGGGGCGTGGGGTGGCGGAGTAGGAACTCGTAAGGTGGATTGGTCCCTGTGTGAGTGATGGGGAGGGCGAATGCGAGAGGGTACGGGTTGTCTTTTATGGAGTGCATGAGGCCTCGGGCACCTGCGTAGACTTTGAGGGTTCCTTGGCCTTCGTCCCCAGGGAGGAGCGCTTTGACGGTGTAGCGTTTCTGGCCATGGATCCATTCTGCTTGGGCAAGGGCACGTGTGGTGGTAGTGTCACCACTTTCGAAGAAGTCGCCGTCGGCGTCACAGGCATAGGTGCGGGTGGTGACTTCAGCATGACATTCGATTTCGGGAGGGACTGTGAATTGGACATGGACTAGCTCGAGGTCCTCAATGCGGATGAGGCTGGTGTCGTAATCGATGAGTTGGATGTTATTTTTGAAGTATGGAGGACACGCGCAGGGTAGAGCAAGAAGGATATCTGGGGCTATTAGGGGACATATATGCTGCTGTTCGAGGTGAGATGGCACATGGGTGTAGCATATTTCCATTGGTCTTGATAGAAACCAGCCAAATTCCGCGATTTGAGGTCCAGCGCTCGAGTACTGTCCTCGTTTGGGATTTGTTGGACTCGCAAGAGAACAATCAATGATTTTCCATTCGTCATCGACGATAACAGCGTTCCACCAGTGGTTAGGCCTAGGGTTGCTGTCCAAATCAACAGCTTCGCCCGGTGCTTTCAAAAATCCTCTCACTACTTCTGCATGCAAGCCCACAGCGGAGCACATCTCCATCACGAGTACCGCAACTTCTTCTGCACAACCTCTTCTCATCTGGATGACACGCCTTGAGTCTACTTCCCCTTCAAAGTCCTCCTCCCAAGCAATTTTCTCGCTCACCCAGGTGAAGATTGCCCTCAATCTCTGCACGTCACTTCGATAAGGTCTACAAACGTAGCCCTGGGCCAAACTTGTCGGATTTGTCATAGGGGGAAGACTGTTGACAAAGCGAGCACTTTTGTCCACAAGTTGCAAATTTACTGTTCGATACTCCGTGGGATGTTCGATGGGTAACCGGTCTGCGCCTTCATCTCCATCGGCAGCTGCGTATAACTCATTTACCGGGGCTAGCACGGGATAGTTCATCATCTGGCATCTCTCGATCCTCTCTGTTCTCTCATTGCGGCTAAGAGAGTTCGATCGATTTATATCCCTCCGAACTTGGACCCAATCAATGCCACTTTTGCCACCTCCAAGACCCATATCTCTTGCGGCACTACCACCCGCGATAACAGTCACTCCATTCGGCAACAAATTTTTAATTGGCGGCCGAGGTGTCTCACCTTGTCCAGCAGCAATGCTGCTTCGTGCACTAGCTGCTCCAGTCTTTGCGGATTCCACAAGCTTCTTGAAGAACCCACTTTTCCTCGCTTTTGGGGTTGTTAGGCCACCCAGCAGAGGATCCGAGTTTGCTACGCTTCCAGACCAATCCATTCCAGCAGCTGAACCAGGTCTAGACCCCTGGCTTGAGTAATGGCTGCTATTGTTCATAGAAATTGGCGGGCCCATGTTTTTACGTTCTCCACGGAGGCCAAGCAGAGCATCATGCCGATTGTCTACTACACTCCCTGGCCTGCTTTTGCTAATACTTCCCAATCCTTTCCTTCTGGCTAAGCTTCCAGCACTAGTTGCGCTAAAGCCACCTGCTGAGTGCCCGCTCATGATACTCTGACTTGTCCTAGATGTACTCGTAGTACTGTTGGTAGCTGTACTTTGGACTCCACTTGACGAGTTCGTAGCGTTCGATTTACTCGTAAATGTCCGGCCTAGCATGTCCCTGCCAAGTTCGTATGCAGACTTACGATTCTTCAGTCTTCGACCAGAACGTATGCTATCAGACCTCATGTTCATCACGTCTAGTGATGAATTCGGTCTTTGCTGGTATGGGGAGTTTTTAGGGGGCGGAGCCGGCGCCGGACCGTTGTCATCTTCGGGAAGGAATAGTTCATCCGGAGGTCGTGAATCGGTTATTTGTCTAGTAAGTAGTTGATTCCCCGTGCGCTCTACATACTTGCTTACATGTGGCGGACTGCCATCGTAATCATGTAAAGGCGATATATGCCGACCCTCATAAGCATGGTTCATCTCATAATTTTCATCATCCAATTGCGAAGCACCGATACCCAGAGAGGACCGTGGCCGTTCCCGGTTTCTCTGTGGTTTCGATCGAAATTCATCGAAAGCTTCTGGTGACCACGGATCAAGCGGTTGTTGGTCTTGTTCTGGAGGAGACAATTCGTCCCTACGCATTTCCATGTGATGAAGTGAAGACATGACATCGTCCATAGCATCGCGCAAGGGCGAGGGTGTCATGCCCTGAACCCCAGGAGACGTAGGAGCAGGAGAGTGTCCCCTAGAGATTGCCGGGTAGCGATCCGTCATAGATGGTGTAGGGGATGGAGAGCCTCGAGGAACAGGAGCAGTATACGCGACTCGATGCGGAGGTGGCGCAGGAGGAGGCGGGGATGAGCCACCTTCGTCGTAAAATCTTGGAGGCCCATTGGAGGACGCCGGGCGGCACTGCGAAAACGGAGCAGGAGAAGGAGCGCGCGAACCGTACTCTGAATTGTACCCTGATAAGGGCGGTATCGAAGGTTCCTGTACATAGCTTGGTTGCCGGCTCGGATTTGGTGATGGTCCTCTAGATCTAATTTCTAGGTGTGCAGCAGCGGCTGCCGGGTTTGGCGAACTAGCCTGAGTATACGCTTGGAAGGGTTTGCGGAATGTTTTAGTCTTTGTGGGAGTTATGTTTGGACTTGGTGTGCGGGCACCGTCCTTTATGGGATTCGAAGCATAAGCTGTGAACGGTTTTCGAAATGTTTTCGACTTTTGTGGGGAAGTGGTTGCGCTTGGGGAGTGTGACAGCGTTCCCCTACCATTCATGGGTGGCAACGGACTTGTTGTTCGACTAATTGGCCGAAAGCTGTCGTCTAGGACCTTGACGAAATTTGAGGGAAAAACTCCCATTGCCCGTTTGTCTCGGTGTAAGCGCCCCATCCACCATGATCCATCGCCCGCGTTTAGACATTCTATCAAGTCCCCTTCAATGAATCCCAAATCACGCTTCGACTCTCCTCCCCAGGAATAGGTTGCTCGACACCAGCAGGGAAAGCGAGAAGGTAGGCTGGGCGCCACATGTGCCATTGCTGATCATAAGTCGTCTGATTTTACTGTTATGTTCAAGCTCTTAAGGCCCCAACTATAGCTTTCTATTGAAGCACTGTTTCGTAGTAAGTGAATGGCCCTAATCCAGGGCGTGCGAAGTATAAAGCTCTGAGCTGTGCGAGTACGCTGGTGGACCGCGCTGCCAGAAATTGCTTGCTACAAACGATTGTGGGTGGCACGAAATAACGAGTGTAAATATATATCAAAATCGAAGGAGCGTTGACCAGACTGTCAAGTAACAAATTCAAATGGCGGGTTGGCATCAAGCTTTTCGATTGAAAGCTTTCGGAAAAGTAAACAAACCTATCTGGGGTTAGACTCATACGTCACTCATAAGCGCGCTACGCGCTAGCGTGGTAGCTGTGTTAAATTAGCGGTAAGATTTACCTTGTTTTGATCTTGCGCAAACAATTTGTAGACTTGGTAAGAGACCCAGGTGAAGATCCTATTAGGAGAAGCCTTTGGAAGGACGGGCTTTGGAGATTTCTTGTCTATACAGCAGCGCTGAATGATAGAAGAACATACATATACAAGGGACATATGGTCGACAAGGACTATACAGATGCTTGTACTTCGATTCACGGCTCGAGAAAACTGTTATAATCAAACGATGATTCTTCTTGATTTCTTGATCTACGTTAACTTTCTTCTCTTGAAACGCAGGTAGACTCTACCGTATTTGTAAGTTGACAGTAAGCTTTGCATTGGGAGAGGTGTTCATTGCTCGTCTTTATGCCTAGACTTCGATCCATATTGAATTTATTCTAGGACCGATTGCTCAGAGCACACTATTCTAGACATTGGCAAATCCACCGACAATCTGAACCCATGTAACTTAAAGAGCCTTTCAAAATGTCATTACATTAAAATCCACCAGCATGCCCCATCCAATCTTCGCTCTCAGATTCCGTCTCATCTGCTCACCTACCTCGGTATTGTGGCTGAAGGGACCAACTCCCTTCAAGTTCAAGGCTTTCAGGCGGGGCCAATCACCAACCTGCAACAATACCTGGAAAATCGTTTCGAGAAAGTCTAAGTCTAAGTAGAAAACGTTTAAAAAAACGACGTTGCTGCTCGGTGATGCTGACACTCGTTGTGGCGAGACTACCTTAGGTCTTTGCTCGAATTGGAAACACTCCAACGTGTTTCGCACCGATTGGAGAAAGTGCGCCCATTCGGCGTAGACTGTGTTATCCCGTAGCGCAAACGGGTTTGACTGCTCATACCAGTCTAGCTTCGTGCGCAATGTCAAAGACTTCAAAGCTGTGCAGCGGCCTTCTAGCTCTCCGAGTAAGCCAGACATAGGTCCTGGTGCCTGTCGTCCTTGATCCACCAAGTACGACCCGCGTCCCACCTCTTCGTTATCGGCATGCCATTGGCCATCATATCTGACAAATGGTCCTTTTCGGCCACAGTCGTACAGATTGTCCAAGCATAGGTGTGTAAGCTTCGCGGGGTCGATTGAATGTAGAATGGATGTGGCAAGGTAATGTTCCATCATTCCTTGAAGACGGATAGACGTAGCATTGAAGAAAAGAACAGCTGGACACTGACGTGACAAATCGGTATTCAGGTGATTTGAGAGGTAAGCCAGATCGAGAATTTTGACATTGTGCAGAGTTCCCAGGACATTCCATACTTGCTTCATTTGCTGTTGAATACCCTCTTTAAGCTGTATAGATATAGGCAGCTCGTGGTTCCAGCTCAGAAGTGTCCAGCTAAGAGATCGAACGTACGGGGCGTACTCGGGATGAGCTAGCATTGTCTTCAGGAAATTCGCCTGCTTAGGTTGAGTACTGCTCATTTTCTCAAAACGGTTGTACAGCTCGAAAGCGATGTTAATGCCTCGAGGGGTAGTCTGGGTAGGAATCGGTATCTCGGATGGATCGCAAAACTCGTAATCCATTTGAGTGCCACGGCGGTAGGTGAAATTTAGATTGCCACGGTTATGAAAGCTTAGGTCGACATGGCGATAAAGCACAGGTAAGCAATGCGCAAAGAGCTGCTTCGACGTAGCGCAGAGACTCCGTACGTCGCGGGTTGAGCAGTATTCTGCGATAGCGACATGGATTTCTGCAGGACAGCCATTGAAGTTGACGGCCGTCTCGGCTGAGGCCGGAAAAGCAGACATTGCCGAAATAGTCCAGGACGTGGGATATCAGGAGCGGAACGCTAAGTGTATCTTCAGCAAGGAAACTCGAGGATCAGTAAGACCTGTCTGCCGTGAGATGCAACGATGAATGATATCAAGAGAGATACTTCGATGGGCTAGCAGATCTTATGGGCCCAGCTGTGGAAGTCAAGTTATATCTTCTCCAGCAATCGTGCTTGGTATCAAGGTGTTGACCTATGTCATGTGTGTTGTTTACACATTTGTTGCACCTGTTCACTTCGAACAACAAATGCCAAACAAATTGGGAGAAGAGAACCGCTAGTTCTATACAGATAAGCGATTGTCATGTTGCGAGAAAGCCATGTTACCAAAGCGTAAGCACCACATAACCTCCCATCATCTATACAACCACATGCGCAAAAATTTCCACTCAAACGCAAGCTTCCCTAAACTTCCCACGCATATTCGTACAACACTCTCGGAGTCTCGAACACTCTCTCCCCACCCTTTCCCATTCTTTTCTCACAATGCAGATTCCTTAATCATCAGCAGCCGTTTACCATAAAATAGGCCAATATCAAATTACCCACGCCATCTTTATATAAACCGACAACCTAAAACCAAGTAAGTAACTGAACCATTTGCCTCAGGGTCTAGCCAGTTCAGGAAAGGGGCTGGGGAACAGGTCCGATAGGAGAACCAGGGTTTGCACTGATTAAGATATCCGAACAGAGGAGATTTCTGTTAGGGAAGAGGGTTCCAGCTGGCCGGAGAGGTAGCAGGCGGGCTGCTTCTTGAAAAAGAGAAAGGAAAGGTGTACTGTTGTGCGAAAGCTAGAATGAGTCATGTAAAGATTGTTGCGCCCTGGGTGGCATGTTGGGTATTCTGGAGTCAATCTGAACCGTTTGAGGGAACCATAAAGGCCTTTTGAGTAATCTCAGAGTGTCTGATTCCATGCAAGCCAGCGCAGAGATCAATAGAAGGGGCAGGGCTGTCGCCCGTGTAGATCGTCCTAGGCAAAATTACTGGGCATTCTGTCTGCACTGTGATGATATCTCGGACAGGGTAGATATCAATCCATAGCAAATGCCAAGTCTGTGAATGTAACGTAACAATGTCTTCGGAAGTCGCTCTTGAGATAACTCCGGGTATTATTATACACCCGATTTTCCCACCAAGTTTCAAAACGCTACCAAGATACTCGAAGAATTTGCTCATACGTACCCTGCATCAAAAGTCAGCGTCTACTTTTCGAAGCCTCAGAAGCAGAGAAATGGAAACTCACCTTTCCGTGCACCCTGGAAAAAGAACCTTACAATAAACACCTGTAACCCAGCCATACAGACCATCAAACCACTCTCCACAACACTAAAGTTGAATATCCTTCCTTCTGTGCTCTTGACCGTGCTGAAATTTCGATTCTCGCGTGTTCGGAAATACTTCTGGTTACGATTGATAGTAGAGAGGTGGCCGCTGACTTTGAGAATCGATTCTTCGAGCGCCGTGGTTTGTTCGGGGGAGGTGCCTTGTTTGGCAGGAAGCTGGGCGGAGCGGGACTCATTCTCGACCTGAGAGAGTCTTCGTTAGCTTGGTCTGATGATTGATAGAATTACAGAGCAGAACAGGACGGGGTGGAGAGGGTTGGAGAAGAAGGAATAAGGGGGCTGAACGTACAGCGATCTCAAAATCCACCATCTTCTCTGCAAAAGTACTCATTTCGTTGTTGAAGCAAAATCGATGTTCACCCTCCTCCTTTGCCGTGAACACGGAATCTAGTTGCCGCTCTTTCGTATCTTCCATTATTATTCTGCCGCCCGGACCAGTAACGGTGTAATCGACATCGAAGGAACCACCTGATTGTACCTGCGAGATGCCAATACGGATCAGCACGGGATTGCAACAAGCGGCTATTCGCGCATAGCTGTAGAGTAACAGGAAACTCACGGCGAAATAGAAAGCTATCTTCGCGCCCTTTTGCTCGACGTTGGCGAAGAAGCAGGCTTTTTCATTCGGGGCGAGCTTGTAAGTAAGGGCAGTGGCGGAAGCAACGGAGAGAAAGTAAGGCACAAGCCCGTATATCACAAGGAGTAGCCGCATAATGTTGTAGTTGGGGGAGATGACTTGTAGCTACACCCTCAAGACTTACGTACCTATGTGTTCGAAATTGACACGTGATGATTGTTTAGCGTGATGAGGAATGCTGACTAGCTTGGTGTCGTGGGGGTTCAGGTCTCGAAGCGAATTCGAACTATGTACATCGTTGTACCAACTAGTAGAGATAAGCACACAAAAAACTTTGCTTGTACAGCTCGTTTCATTACCATTATAGTTTAGGACCTGAGTAGCGTGAAAGGGATTTTGACTGCTGTTATATGGATCTATTGGGAACCTGGAAATATGACAACTGCTTAGATTTTCGAAGCTAATTTGGGACATTGACGTCTGTCTCTCATTCTATAGATCCGCGACTATATAAGAAAGGGATCGAGGTAGAATAACAAAGGGACTTCCATAACCCGTCGTAAGGCCAAGTACTTGAGGGAAAGAGGACCTAGCATTCACGTAGAAGAGAAAAGGTTGGGTCGGTGCGTACCAAACTGGAATTCGAGGGCTCTCTGTTCTCCTGTCTCCGAGATTAGGCAGAGCCATAGTAATGCTAATTTGGGCGAAGAGTTGGCCTATCAAGAAAGGTATACAAGAGATAACTGCCTCTAGTAAGCGAGGTATGAACGACGTATAAAAGAAAAATATAATATTGCGAAAAGGAGTAGCTGAATTGTCTTTGTGTGTAGCGGGGCGAAAGTAGCAATACCCTCCACTTCATGCTTGAGATGACGCTTTTTACGCCAATAAACAACCAAAACCCGTCAAGTCCAGATATCTTACACCAATAGAGGAAGGGACCGGGAAATCGCCGAGCTTCTCTTATGACCTGCAGCATCCACTTAGTCTCCCTCCTTAGACTTCGGCTCAAGAACGTACTCAGGGTCGTTGCCTGCATGACAGACAAAGGTTAAGAGACTTCAAGGCTTGAATGAGTGGCAATGCCTTACTTACCTATACCTTCGACCGCTTTCCTCCGAATCAAGAGAATTGACCATATTCCGAGAACCGCACTCGATACACCAAATATAATTGCAAACACTGTATCTATGCTTGGAGTCCATTGAGACGCAGCGGTCGGTTCATGGGAGAATGCATTATCTGGGAGAACATAGAAGTTGGTCATTCTTGTGGCATTGGCAATGGCCATTGCGCTCAATACGAGCATGGTAACGAAGCTGAATATGAGCTCGATGAAAGAAGCGTAGATAAGAGAAGGCCAGACGAAGTGCCCACGATGCCCTTACATGAAACCTCCTCAATAAATAGCCAACAGCATAGCCACAAGCATCAGTCAGGACACCATAAGATACGTTCTACATGAGTACATATCAGGGCAAATAAGTTGCAAATGGTGCTGTCACGATTCCAGCCCATGGGCTGAAGTCTTCTAGGTAGATCAAAGTTGCTTTTGCAGACGTACGTTGCGTTTCTGCCGAATATACAGAGAATGTTCGCGATAGAACCTTTTCCAAGCCCATGCTAAGGCGTGGTGATTTGAGCGATCACTTACAGGAGTGGGAAGGGTTTCCAGCCCCAAGCCCCTCACCAATTGGGCTGGAAATTATGCGTGAAAGTTTTAGACCTTCAGCCACCCACTGCACGAGCATGTAGGGTGGTGAGGAGATGCTCCCAAGGCCGGCTGGGCCCGCAGGCCGGTCCAAAAATCGCCTATGCAGCTAATCGATGTGTCTCCTGCCGCTCGACCGCCCAAGCAACCAGCAAAAGATTATCCCAAGGAATGATACATGTTGTTCTCCCCACAGCGTCCAATAAACAAAGGCTACTCAGCCTGGAACACTGATAGATTAGTCTGTCTATCTAGTCCCAGTCATGCAAGATCCGGCCGTCAACATCAACAGGCTTGCCCTGCGCACAGATTCAGGAAACTGAGCTACTGCAGGAGAATGAGACGAGCGCCTTTACCTTCGCTTTCAGTGGCCGTTATCACATCCCTCACAACCAGCACTCTACTTCGTGTCTTCATCTCAGGATATCGACCTGGATGAGTACATTGCCGTCGAGGGCAGCAATGAGGAGAGAAGCCCGTTTGAATACGACAGTAGTTGAAGAGTGGTTGCGATCACTTTTGGGTATTACTAGATGGGGTTATAGAAGTCGGGTAGTACTTTGACCATCACTGATCAGCCTTTTGTGGCAGAGTGGTCAGGTCCCCCGTCCCTTTTCTCGTACGAACAAGGGACGACGTGTAGCTGCATGAACAGAACACGCACCGTTTCAAGTGTGGTAAGGCACCCTTAAATACCTACCTAGGTTGTCGTATCTTTAATCTAATCTGTGGGGCACGCCAAGTTCCATCGACTCGGTTGGCTCCCTTGCCTGGCTCGGCCCAGTCGGTAATCGGTCGATCAGTCCTATGCATTCATAAGTCAACCACACCTCTCAAGCTCTGCAATTGCCCAAATCGCCTCATTCATTCTACTTTAGTCTTGCGCATGGAGAAAGACAGTCAACGGCTGGATACACCTCAGTTCGTTGACTCGCCTGGAGGGGTCCCCGGAAATCCCTCTGCTGGTCATCCTTGTTTTAGGACAACTCACCAGCAGCCCAGCGATCACAAAAACCAAACGCGCATAGTGAGTGATGTCGTCTGCATACAATTTACCTACACAGGCTGGCTTGGATACCTTATCACTTCAATACACCCGGAAAGAGGTTTATTGCAAAGAACCAAGGCAGAGGTATCAACCGGGGACGCCACGTCGCTGGGCTAGAATTGTTGCCCCCAGGCTCCCTGGGCTTGGGCAAACCCGGTGGCCCTGCCGAATTACAGAAAGACCTGCTTTAGGTAGGTAATTTCCGAGCTTTACATCAAACCCAATGGGCTTTGGACCTTATATCGGAAGATGATGGGGTTGGTTACCGTGCGCTTGTATGTTCGGCAGAATTCGTTGATGAAAGGGACAGAGAATTGAGGTTGTCGCTTTCAATTTCGTTCTAGGTCACATCAAGCCAGGATTTCGCGGCATCACCCCGTATCGAACTCTCTTGGATCGGCATCGATGGCACCATTCGTGCAGCTGCTTTCTTTGGGAAATATCATTCTGTAGTAGGAAGGAATGACCGCTGACACTCCCAAGTTTTGACATCGTACGACGAGACATGGCGCTCGTACTTGAATCTGGGAAGCGGATTGAATCCTACTCTATGAGGCTTTCGCCCACGCCGCCCACCCGCCCACCTGCCCACCTGCCATAACCTTCGCTGGAATTGGAAGAAGGCTCCCCGTGAACGTGACAAGCATAGCAGATGAACTGTTAAACCCGTGAGTGGGTTCTATATTAGTTCCACAGGACCCCCACCATAATTAGAACATCCGAACCTCGTTTCACTGCATTCCTGCCATGTGACGTTTCTCTAAGATTGACAAAAGGGAAAGTCAAGTATACTAGATATGACGGAATCTACATCGAATCAAGAACCTTTGAATCCTGAGTACCATTGTTACTACGACCCTGCCAATTCCAGCCAAACAAACCAACAAACCGATTGCGTACCGTCGTCTCATCTCAGTAGCCATGACGGGCAATATTCAACAGAGTTGTCCTCGTTCGAAGGGTCGTCTTGTCTCAGCAACGACCAACAAATAGCCTCACAATGTTTCGTCAGCTCCCCCGACCATGCTATCTTACCAGGGACTGCTTCGGCTCGCTCTAATCTTACCGGTAAGTAAACCGTTTTCCCTCAATCCCCTCGACCAGCATAAAGCTGATCATCAATCGACAGGTCCGTCTGGATATCATTTCGGAGCCATCCCAGAGCCCTACATGGGTCCCTTTCTGAACCCTACCGAAACCCAAACTTTGCGGAGCGGGCACATCACGTCCGAGTGGGGCACTCATCGTACTGACGGCACCAATATTTTTCCAGGGCCAGGGCCGTGGCCCCCTGGGCCGCAACTATTTATTAATTCAACGAATTCTGGTGCAAACCATTCCCTCATATCTCCCAACCCCTCAACCTCCTACATGTACAGCTTGGCAGATGCTTCAGAACATGGTCCAGAGCAAGCCTTGGGGCCTCTCTCGTCAGATGTTTCACTTCCACCGCATAACCGAGGCAATATCCCCGGCGGCTATTCCGTTGCCATTAATCATCAGCGCTTAGCCAGACATCATACCACCAACTTTGAGATAAAATGGTTCTGCACCGTCTGTGGTGACAAGCCGTTCAAGGACAAAGACACCTGGAGGAGACACGAGCGGTGTCACTATCCAGATATCGAGTATGTTTGCTCGCCAAGCGGTCCGGTTCTGTTCACACCGGATGGCGAGAGATGTGCATTTTGCAACGCAGAGTATCCAGACCTCGGGCACCTGGCCGGTCACAAGGCCCAGTCGTGCTATGAAAAGAAAGAAAAGTGGGCGCGCAAGGACACCTTTGTCAGGCATCTCAGAGCCCAGCATGGCGTACCTGACGCTAGCAGGCGAGCCGAGATGTGGAGCAACAAACCTCCTGCACGGGTTCTAGGTTGCGGGTTCTGTGTCATGAGTTTCAACAATACCACTAGCCGGTCGTCGCATATTGCACAACATATGGAGGATGGCTATACCACGGCAGACTGGGACCGCTGTAACGTGGTTCGTAGTCTGCTTTCCCAACCCCGTGTCGCATTGGATTGGCAAGCTGTTCTGCGTGAATATGTTGGTGAACAACACCCCCTAACCATAACGTGGTCAAATGAGATCGCGTCAGGCTTACAGAAGCGGTTAGAAGATGGAGAAGAAAGCGGGCAAGAGCTTGCACTGGCTGCCATCTACCAGAGCTCTCTGTATGTCGTCGAGAATCCCTCCACAACTAGTAGGGATGAACCTGGGAACGGTAGCGGCTCTTACCACCACGACATCTCCACGATGAACCAATTCTTAATGGTTGGCGCACAAGTTCATGGCTATAACTATTTTGCCGAGTCAGCAGGCGATTACGATCTCTCGTGAAGTGTGGCCATGCTATTTTTCTCGGAATTGGCATTCGTCTTACTGTGGACTCTTGATAACGTTTCCTAAGTTTTACTGTTTATTGTCGAAGAAGAAGCAGTGATGTTGTCGGTTGTGCTTTCGAAGCTACACACTTTAAGCTATATAACGATAACGAAATATAACGATTTTACAACTCTATTTATATATATCAGGCGTAATGCTCTGAAACCTTTTCCTCTGAAACCTTTTCAGTCACTAACGCTTGACTTGCAACAAAATCACAGCTCACACCTTCGTACTTCGGGAACGGGCTCGGGAACATTGGTTTAGCTCAGCTGGCCCTGAGAGCCCTAAACGGTTCAGGCCTCACAGTGCCTATTCAGTAATGGCCTGCGCCGGCTCAGCGCACTCTACGACCCTAGTACCTACCTTCGCGCTTGCAGAGCCAATTAGGCCATCCTCCCGAGCATCCCGCCAAGCAACCTAGGTACCTACTCCGAGTGCCAACACCTACTCGCCCACCTTACCTACTCGCCTTACCTACCTCCTGGCTCAAACAAACACGCTCCATAAACACGCTTTCACAACACGCCCAAGAACATGCTTCATACATACATAGCACGCGTCACTTATCCCTTTTCCCTGCTTTACAGTATGTGTTTTCATATACATACTCGTATGCTCTCGATGGCTAAATCCATCACATCGGCTTTATAGTCATAGTCAAAGCAGTCGAGTTCGCTTCATACATATATGTTGGATAGGTACATAGCCAAGCATTAAACATACTTCAAAACATTGCTGCTTCATGCCACTCGCTGTATCACGCGTTCGTTTGTTTCGTGGTATGTATGCATCATACAGTACATGCTTCATAAGCACCCTGCGACTTGGCTGTATAGAAAAGCACCCCCACACAGCTCCCAACCAAGCAACCACCCTACACAGCCAAATAGGGTTGACTTCTTAGTCAATACGTTGAGCTGTGCGTGTGGGGGGTGGGGAATAGCACATGGAAAGAGAGAGAATGGAAATGAATAGAAAGCGGGGGGAAAAGGGAAGGGACAAGGCGAGGGCGAGGGTTAGAGAGAAAAAACGACCTCTTGCGAGCGTGAGAATAGTAGAATCGAACGAAACAGCTTCGTTCGCCCCTAATAAACCCTTCGGAGTTCAACCAAACCCAACCCAACCTCCTTCATCCAAGCAAAAACCGCTCTTTTTTTCTTAAATACCAAAGAAAATCTAGATGTGACTATAAAAAGGGGTAGGTATATGTATATATATATATATTGAAATCTATATACATAGCCGCGGGGCGGGGCGGGGGAAATCGAAATCGAAAAAAAAGGAACAAGACGATTTGTTATACAACACAGACCGAGACTCTCATCCTGACTTCTGGGAGTTTTCTGTAATAGATATGTTCGTTACTCAGCCGGATTTGGGCAGAGATGCGCTGGATGGGGCATTACGCGCTTGTGATAGGGTTGCGGTTACGGAGTAGAGTGCCCGCCATTCTAGCTGACCGGTCTTACGTGCTTCCCAGGAAGGTAGGGAGGGCTCGACCTAGGTACTCCTTTATGCGAAACGCATCTGACGAAGTATATACACACACACACTCTCTCTCTGTTGAGTTTACGAATCGGCCAAAATGTGAACATACTTTGGAACAATCCTATTCAGGTATGTATAGCATATTTCAACACTCTCTCTCACGAAGCATGCACACACCGCGTCTCCCCGCCCTCGCTCCCCTCCAAACTGCCCTCTTCGACCGCGAAGCTAATGTCCTGCTTGATCATCAACGCCGGCTCAGCCCTGACGCCGTTGATATGCTCCTGGCTCTGGCTCCGTACGTCTGTCCCTCGGCCATAATTTTGCATGTCGAAGCCGGCCATCTCGTTCCCTCCGCGCCCGCCGCCGCCGCCGCCTCCGCCGATTGGCCCCCAGGCCCGCCGCACGTGCGAAACTTCGTTGGAGCTTTTCTTCTCGCCGAAACCCCAGGAGCGCAGGGCAGGGAAGACGTCGCGGAGCATGGTCCACAGCGCCGGGAGGTTAGTGACGTAGACAGAGACGGAGGCCTCGCGGAAGTACCAGTTAAGGTAGACGTAGGAGATTAAACTAGGGACGAGGCAGTAGATTTTGGTGATGATGGCGGCGACGATGACGAAGATGCCCATGCCGAAGACGACGAGGAGGACGGCTTTTTGCTGGAGCGGGATGCGGACGCTGAGGAGGAGGGGGAGGCCGATGAGGAGGATGAGGATGTCGGTGGAGGTGTTGAAGATGCATTCGGTGATTTCGTAGTATTGGTAGGTGGAGCATTGGGCTGGATGCCGGGGTAAGTGTTAGTGGGTGGTATGGTATTGGGAAAATCGGGAGTTAGGGAACGGGAGGGCCCAGTTTAGGAAGAAGCACCAGGGCCTCAAGGAAGTCATGGGACCATGAGCGGTATAGTCTTGGGAATGCCTCAGTCGCTTATGGCCCTACAACTTTTGTAGGACCATGGTGAAAGGGGAGGGAACTTACGATCCGAGGCTGGGACAGCCCAGTATTGTTGAAAGGGCCGGCAGGCGAGGAAGAGGCAGAGTTGGGTTCCGACAAAGCTGAGGCCAACCCAGACGAAAAGGGCGTTGATGGATTTCTTTTGTGATAATCCGTTCCTGTTAATCGGCTATAGGTAAGTACGGGCTCTGGATTTGTGAAGACTGATCGAGATGATGTTCCGTTGAGCCAAGAGAACAACTCCAAGAGAACTCGATGGAGAAGTTCAGACGGTGTTTAGAAGGAGAAGTAACTTACGTTAATCGTCGGTATATGAACAACATGCAAAGCTTCAGACTCCAAATGGTGATGATCATGCCTTGTTCCGATACAAACACCCATTTGCTCCCTTCCACTCTTTCCTTGACCGTTTGTGGGGTCAAGCTCACTTCGTCCTCGGGCGTCATGAAGTTCGAACCTCCACCAGCAATCATCTTGTTGATGGAAACCGCCAGCAGCGTGTACCAAAACGTAGCGTTGACCATGATATAGTCATCGGCTTGGAGTTTGGTGATTCCCAGCTTCCTCACGCGTGATATGCTAGACGGTCGATGATTAACAAGAGCCCAGCGCATAGAAGCGGCAAAGACTCACAGACGAACGAAAATGACGAGTATGCCAAAGCCGTATAAAGTCCATGTTTCTCTGGGAAACTTTTCATTAAACGAAAGACTCATTGTGAGGAATTCAGAGTCGTGTGTCCACCGATTACGGGACACCACACACGATGGTGAAGAACAGCGCAAGAGGGGAGAAAAGCAGCAAGTGACTCTCTCGTCAATCACAACGTTGACGTATCCGCACTACTTGATTCCTTCATGAAGGGGAGGCGAGCACAAGGGAATCATCAGGGCTGATCAAGTCACCAACGCTGAACGAACTCTTCACGTGCACATTGTAACTGGGAGTTTGAGATAAAACTCGGTAAGGTCTACTTTGGATCTGGTACAGCGCCACCAGTCGAAGGCGTTGAGCCAATGACCGAAAGTGGAAAGTCTGGAAGATGGGGCTTGCCCTCGAATCTCGCTTGCACATCAATGATTGGTTCGGGTTGTTTCCATCCTTCCGTTCCTGAATCCCGGTTGCTGGGCTCCAGTAATCCTTATCCAGACAACGGTTAGGTCGATAATAAAGTTCTCCATCGCTCGGGCAATCATTCGGCACTACAGCACTTGCGGGCTAGAACCCGATTGTGACGAAATGGAAAAACTTGAGCGGGACGAGATGACTGTCATGAATTAATTGCCATCTCCTTGGATATAAAGGTTAAAGTAGCGCACAATCCTTGCGCGCTTCCGGAAGGGTTACGACTACGGAGTATGGCCCGTGCAACGTCGTGAGAGCGAGCAGGAATGGTCGCAATGCTAAGTAGGAGTAGTACCGAGTAGTGTAAGTAAGTAAAGTAAAGTAAAGTACTCCGTAGTACGAGTAGAGTAATGATAGACTAAAGCACGTTAATTGGAATTGATTCCTGGGTCTGGGTTTGGTACCTTGAAGTAACCCATCAGAGTTTTTTAGGTACGATACCCTAGATGTTTCAGACTCCAAGGATCTCTTGGCCATCCAGACGGGGATAACCGGGTGGCACACAGGAAAGCATGATATATGGAGATCTTTCCTTCCTTCCGAGAGAACCATGGCAACCCATTTGGCCCACTGGTACAGAGTAGTAAGATATACTGATTAGAGATGATCGGCCCCGGACGGAATCGTGGGATCCTGGACCCAGTACCTTGGGCTGGCAGTATCTTGGTCCTTAGATCGCTGTGCGCTCCGAGGTACGGAATCAAAACAACAATCATATCAATTATCAAACCCGTCTCATCCGTTAACCTCACTGCTCCAATTACGGGATGTGGCCGATTCGTGGCTTCGCCCGTAAGCCCATCAGGACGAGCAAGTCCAGTTCGTGGAGATGATTCCTCGACGGCTGGATAAGCAGGCTCGTCCCGGTTCCGCGCTGCTAAGCCAGTCAGTCGGCAGAGCTGGCTTTCTTTGTTCTATTCCCTACCAATTTACTGCCGCGAAGCTTGGTGGAAAGAAAACGTCGAATTGTTGCAGATATTTGTCCAACGGGTTGACGTTGGGTAAGGTACATATGACCTGCAGTCGCCATTCCCGTTATCGATCTCATGCTGCATGCATATCAAATCTGGGGTGCATGAAATTGCGTGCTCCTCTACAGTAGTAGTACTCTATTCCTGGATTTGAGACTAACGCGATAAGGAGCCGTGATCTCATTCGTTGAATTAAGCTTTAGGTCCCACCACGAAAATCTTCCACTTTTCGCTTACTCCGTCTGGAGGTACTTAACCACCACTACCTTACCTACGTAGATCCAACTACGGCATGGCAGGGTTCTTTTGGCGTGTACACGTATCTTTTCTGGGCTTAATTCATTTACCGTACTCCGTAGTAAAGTACCTTACTGTCCAGGTGCAAGGAGAGACCTCGTCGTTGGAGTGATTCCCCCCCCCCCCAAAAAAATCACTGCGGGGAGGGGTATTTGGCTTCCGCGCGGTGGGGCGCGGGCACGGCATCGTCTGCACTTGCCAGGTCCCGGCTTTTCCTCGGCAGATCGACTCCACTTCGGCCAAAAGGCTATCAATCATTGATAGAGATAGAACGTGAAGATTCTGATTGGAGTCAAATGGCCAAGGACATAGAAAAGGGTAGTCCCAGAAAATATACGTCCAGTATTTGTAAGAAGCTTGCAGAAGATTAAAGTACACTCACAATGATAATTAGAACAGGGCAAGACGGCGAGACAACTATAAGGCGATAAAGTCGGTTAGGATCGCTAGTCATGGGACGCGGCAATTCCAAATACGTGATATCTCAGATTAACATGCATATACAGTATACCTACCGTATGTACCGTAGTGTACAAAAGAATCAACAATCTAGGCCCTAGCCGACCCTGCCGATTTGCTGGTGCGGGATGCTCTGCAGAGTAGGTACCAGTGACGATGCCCCATCCACCCCTCCTCGAGGCCAATCGAGCCATGATAACGATCATCCTGGTCGGTTATCGCCAATTTCAACTGGTTCCCTCCACGATCCCCACATGGCGAAACAAAAGCAATCAATTCTCGGGGCTCTTGCCATGTCGCTCCCCCGATAACCTTCCAGCAACATTTCTTTCCCCGACCCCCAATGCGAGTTCTGTGCGCCTGAGAGGAGTAACCGAGTACCTGCATATCATCGCAAGTGACCAGGAAAGGGCGTAAGGATGGAAGTGGTCAAGGACAACAAAGCCGTCGAGACAGGCGTGTTGGAGAAGGCGTCGGGTCCGTCGTCGGAGCTTTCGTCCGAAGTGGGGATCAACGCCTCTGGCCATAAGCAGGAGCTCGAAAGAAACTTCAGCCTTCTCAGTATCTGTGGTGTCGCCATCACCACCGGCGTGAGCTGGACATCCGTCGGTGGCAGTGTGGTAAATATCTCGATCAGTTGGGACTGGAATAAGATTTGACCATGATCAGGTTGTTGCTATCTACAACGGAGGTCCACCTGGAGTCATCTTTGAATTGTATGTTTGGAACCTTCAACGCCAAGAGGACAAGGCTGACCAGGTTATAGTATCGTCGTCTCCGTCTTCTATTGGCTTATCGCCGCGTCACTCGCAGAGCTGGCCTCATCCATGCCGTCATCCAGCGGTGGTATGTCGCTTACAATCCAAACACTTCCGCACGTCCCATGCTGACCCTCTTTCAGTCTACCACTGGGCCACCATAACAGCGGGAAAACATGGTCGCCCCTGCGGCTTCTTCGCCGGCTGGTGGAACTTCCTCGCCTGGATCTTCGGCGCCTCCTCCATCACCGCCATCCTCGGCAACCAAGTGGTCGCCATGTACGCCGCCTTCCGCCCCGACTTCCAAGCCCACGCCTGGCACGTCTTTGTCGCCTACCTCCTCTGCGGCTGGATCTGCTGCGCTACCGTGCTCTTCGCCAACCGCGCGCTGCCGAAAATCGAAATCTTGGGGGGCTTCCTCATCATTGCGGGCGTTCTCATCACCATTATTGTGTGTGCCGTCATGCCCTCCATAAATGGCACGGGACATGCGTCAAACTCCTTTGTCTGGCACGATTGGTCGAACCAAACCGGCTACACGAGCAACGGCTTCGTGTTTGTCGCTGGTATGCTCAACGGCGCCTACGCCGTCGGCACCCCAGACGCCGTGACGCATCTCGCAGAAGAAATCCCACACCCCAGCAGTAACGTGCCCAAAGCCATCCTCGCGCAAATGATCGTCGGCTTCTGGACCGGCTTCCTCTACCTCATCGCCATCTTCTACGCCGTCAACGACCTCACCGCCGTCCTCACCTCCAGCTCCACCTTCCCCATCGCCGAAATCTACCGCCAAGCCACCGGCTCCGCCAGCGGTTCCGTCGGCCTCCTCATCCTCGCCTTCCTGCCCACCTTCGGCACCGCCATAGGCTGCTACATCACCGCCTCCCGCACCTTCTGGACCCTCTCCCGCGACAACGCCACCCCGGCCGCCAAGTTCTTCAGCCGCGTGCATCCGACCTTCAAGAACCCCTTCAATGCCATCGCCCTCTGCGGCGCAATCTGCACCGTCATGGGCTGCATCTACGTCGGCTCCACCACCGCCTTCAACGCCTTCGTCGGCTCCTACGTCATCCTCTCCACCCTCTCCTACCTCGCCGCCATCCTCCCTCACCTGCTCAGCCGCCGCGCCAACATCGCGCCGGGTTGGTTCTGGATGAAAGGGCCCGTGGGTTATATCGTCAATGCGACATCCGTGCTGTATATCATGGCGTTTATCGTCATCTTCTGCTTCCCGTTTGCGCTGCCGGTGACGGCTAAGACGATGAATTATGCGTCTTTGATCACGGGGGGGTTGACGGTGTTCGTGGCGGGGTTTTGGCTGGTGCGGAGGGGGAGTTATGTGGGGCCGCGGGTTGTGGCTGTGGGGGAAGGGGGGTTGGCGAGCGGTGCGATCTAGATGTTGATTTAAAATGGGAGGGGGTGGGTGGGGAGGAAGAAGCCGGAGGGGGGAAGAGGTGGTTGTATATATCTCTCTATATTCTCTTTCAAAATAATGGATTTTGGATTTGGATAAATCACTACGACGATTAGATTCAGGGTGTGGTGTTTAGGATAGATGCAAGCATATACAAACCCCTTAAAGGTTAAGTTTAGCAAGAACCCAACGTCCTTCCGTGATACCATTCTAACAACGACCAAGCGCGTATTGATTCAGTTGAACAAAAAATCTACCAGCGAGCATCAATAAACATTGAAAGACTAGTCTCGTTGAACTAATCATTGAACATTGCGACATGTAGACTCTTTATCTATCTCTCTCAAAATTATTGAACATCAAAGTTATCTGAACTTATGAATAACATCTTTTAATTGATCTTTCAAAATTCACAGATTGAAGAAAACTTTAGAACATCGATTTGAAAAAACTTGAAATCAGTACTTTCCTAAAGTAGAAATTTGTTTCATACGATTGAGAAAGATGAAGGAAACAGATCAAGAAGAACTAGAAAGAAATGACAAATGATTCAAAAAGAGGCTGGCAGAAAGCGACAAGAAGCTACTAGATTCACAATTTTCGCGCCCGTCTCGAAAATTTTGAATCTGTAAAGTCCGTCGCTTCCGAATTCTTTTCAATTCCTTCATTATATTTCTGATGATACTATTACAGAATTCAAATACTTTTTAACAATTTCCAAATATTTTTTGGTTGTATTTTATGTTGTGATCGTTGGATTGAGTGTACTGTACATTTAACAAATTCAATTCAATCTACCTTACTCTCGAAGGTGACGTTTGAGGGGCTAGGAGGCACCTCAACCCAACGACCTCAACCCCGAGGGTGTCGAGGCCTCAATTAGATAAGATAAGATAAGATAAGATAAGGGAATTTCTCACCTAGCAACATAACCCGCAATCATGCAGACTTCAAACGGTTAAGGTTGGAACACGTGGACTCATATCAGAATGCCTGGGGACAGGGACCCAAGCGCCAGCTTCGAGGATTGCATCTATGAAAGCCTCCCATCAAGCGTTTCTTCTCTCATTGACTTCCGTTAGTGCACGTCGTAAAGATTTCTTTCCTTATCTACTAAGTATCTCAGATTTCTCCGAGCTACCATCTCCGCTTACTTTCAATACTCTCATGATCTTTTTTCTAGATTCAAGACTACGTTGTTTCACGTCGGAAATCCGAGTGGACGACTTCACACATATGGGCAAATCTAATACTGGACCTTGCGATACCCGCTCTGTCTGTCGCAACTTGCACATTGAATCGATATCCACTAGTCACGTGAAACCCGGTACTCGCGCACCCGCTACAACCATGGGGCATATTGGTACGTTTTGAGAAACCGTTGGCGTTTCAGAGACCAAACAACAGGATTTGTACCGCAGGTCGCTTAAAGCCACCGCCGCAGTGCATACCTTGTTACTAAACATTGTTTCCTATATCGAGCTTCTTCCCAAAGTCCTTTCTAACGATTCGGCCGGATATGCAGACGCAGCTACCTCTCATTCGGCTCCTCTCAATTCGCCGCGCCGGATGACGCTCCGACGATGTAAGATCCCCCCCCTGAGAGACTCGAAGCTTGCCGCGTGAGACATTCTCCTATGCCGACAGCGCAAGACCTTCCGAATACTGTGCGTAATGACGCTGGAGTTGCTTTTCTATTTATAACTTTTGAAGCTGCACATATATGCAGCTCTCCTCTCTATCCACCTTGAAAAGTCCTTGCCCTTTTAACTCTCTGGCATAACCTCCACAAGGACTGTATAACAATGGCCCCACTATCACCTCAATTTTACATCGTGCTTGTCCTTCTTAACGCCCTGTTGCAGTTGTCCAATGCACAGCTCACAGGCACCCTTCGACACTCATCTAATGACCCGGAGATTCTTACGGTATCCATCGTTAACAGTGGCAATACCGATCTTTCGGTCTCTAACCGCAACAATGTTTTTGACACCCGCGGACTCGCCAAGGCTTTCAGCATCACGGACGAAAGTGGCAACGACATTCCAATCGCTTATACGCAATCGTTGTACCTCGACACCGGGAAGCCTACGCTCGTGGATCTGCCGGCTGGAAAAGAATTCAAGCGGCAATTCAATCTGACAGACTACGTCGATCTGGATCCCGAAGTGCAACCATATACGAAACACATCATCGTGTCTTTGGCATCAATAGTTCGCGGCATTGAGCACAGTTCCCGAACCTCGACCACTGAAGAAGTCGGAACCAAACACGCACAACTCTCGGACATTACCATAAAGTCCGAACCCCTCAAACTCACATGGACCGTCCATGGACAGCCGCATCAATCCGAAACCCGCCAGTTCAACCCAACAAGAGGCCTCCGAATGATTCCCGGCAAATGCGAGGGTCCCGACTACGAAACCATGAAAACCGCCATGCTAGACGCCGGCTATCTCGCCGGCGCTGCCCTCATCGCCGCCGCTTCTTTTGGCAACCTCCCCTTCAAATACTTCTTCGGCAGCGACCCCGCAACCGCGAACAAGGTAGCCGACGTGTTCACGCGCATCCAGCAGGCCCAATCCGGGAATTTGGATCTTATCGGCACCACATGCGAGGACGTCTACAACAACTGCGGCGACGCACACCCCGACCCGAACAACGTCGTCCCAGCCTACACAGCTCAGCTCAAAGGCTCCGGACGCGCCCCCATAATCGTCTTCTGCCGCGTCGGTCTCGCGCTCAAACGGAACCCCGTGCCCTGCACCGCTAACCCCGGAACCATATCCTTGGGCTGGTTGATGGTACATTCCATGACGAATATCTACCATATCCAAGGTCCCGGGCTGGATATCCAAGACAAAGGAGGCGACACGGCGAGGCAGATTGGCAACGAGGTGCAACAAGGGGTAGATACGACTATCAATGCGAAACCGTATGCGTATCTGGGGAGTTGGGCGTGGGATATGGGATTGGGAGGAGAGCCGTGGAATCAGCAAAAGGTTTGCTTGAACAACTTTTGGAGAGGGAATTTTGACACGACGTTGGCGCCTTTGGTGTGGCATGATGTCGTGGGGTAGGCTGACGTTTGGGTTGCGCAAAGGCTTTCTATGTATGCCGAGAGCTGTTGTAGATAGCGAAGCGCTGAGCTTGGGGATTTATTGCTCGAGGTTCGGTTTGGCTCTGGTTCGTAGATTATCCGTTCAAAATCATCTCATCTTCTGGTATAAGATTTCTTTTAGGTACTCTCATACCCTACCCTACTCTCTCAGATCAACCGTAGAATGACGTTGATTTGCGCTCACCAAACTCTCATCACTGTCATTCTTTTCTCGACTCATATCATACAATAACCTGCTTTCCTTATGCTTCTTCCTCAACATCTCACTCCAACTTCGTCCCTCCGCTATCAGTTTATCAAAACCTCTATATATCTTCCTTTAAACAGTCTTATATTTAAATATTTCCATTGCGACCAGCACCTATCTCGAGCCTCACCTTACCTTACCTATGCTATGCTATAAACATCATCTCCTTAACCTGACACGAGTCATCTAATTTGCTTGTTGCCATTCTTTTGCTTTGGGGGGAAATCCAGAAGCTTTCAAAGCTGCCATCAGCAGCACCTCGTCGTCGTCGGCGTCGTCTGTCATCGAAACCGCTCGCTTAGTCGGTGGGAATTGCTTGCGAGAGAGGACTGTTCAGTATTTCGTTGTCGTCGATTGCGTTTGAACCGACGAACCTTGCTCGGAGGCATTGCTCGAATCTCGTTGTTGTTGTCGTCGGCGTCGTCGGCTGCTCGCTAGTCGACGACGACGTTGCTCAGAAGGTCTGACTAGCCTGAAACCTCGGAACTTCTGTATATCCACCAAAAGGGGGGGCGACAAAAATTATGTAACCATAAGCGGCTGAGCCGAGGCGCCCCTATCCCTCCCCACCAAAATTGGATGTTTTGATGGGTGGGGGGTGGGGAATGCCTCAAGCGCTTATGGTTACATGGACTTTTTTTGTCGTCCACTGGTGAGCCGACAAAAGACTCGTAGGGAGCTGTGTCAGCAGGGAAGATAAGAAGAAGAACGTTTCACCAACATGTTTCTGGGCTCTAAGTCCTTGGCACCTCAAAGTGGCTTCTAGAGCTTCTTTGGGATACGAACGAAGATCGCCAAAGGGTGATGGGTAGGCCCGTGTTTAAGTAGGAGCATAGAAAGCTGACAAGGCAGTCTTATAATCTTGTAGTAAAGTAAAGTCATGGCCCGATAGAGTAGCTAATCAGTACGCGCACGCATTTTAGCGTGTGCAGAAAGCTCTGCAATCCTTGGCATTCATTTTTGCGCTACCCCACGGTCCCTTTTGTATGGGGAATTCGGAAATTCAACCCCACCAATTGCGGAAAATTGAAGCTATTCAGACCTCTTTGTTTGTTGACGTTCTTGTAACCGTTTTTATTCGAAATGCCTCAACGCCGAAGTCAAAACCTACCTCTAGATGATCTTCTCACCCCCTCTAGAGCATCCGAAAGGCGTAGGAAACCGACGACTCGGGCTGAACAGCCGTCAAAGACCACTGATCGAGCTGCCCCCCCCGATCGAGCTGTCCCCCCCGGCCGAGCTGCCCCCCCCCGGCCGTCGCCGTAGAGAAGCTCTCATTCCACCGAATGTAGATGAACCCCGATTGTCTTCAACTCCTTCACAAGCCTCGTCGTTGAACCAGCCTTCACGAATGCCTGTACAGGATAGATATTCATCTTTCGTATAGATCGAAAGAACACTTCAGCAATGCTCTCTCGTTCTAGAGGCTTGATAGCGAGCTGATTGATCAACGAGAGCGTAGGCTTGATGACGTCAGCCTGTGATCTCGTTGAATAAAGACTCATCCACGAACACGAGCTGTTCGACCGTCAAACGAAGCATGTCTGCTATTCAATTCAAACGAAGCTCATCGTTTTGTCTGACTTCTACACGCTGTCCTTTTTTATTACTTCAGCGTCTTCTCTTCAGAATTCTTGATATCGTGAATCGATGCATGTTAATGCCTCACTTCTCTCATATGTATCAGATCATCTCTTTCTGCATGATTCACGGCTGTTCTTCGAGATAGACTATGAGATCATTTTCAGCTGTCTTAAACATCTTGCGAAGAATTTCTTTGGGGCGAAACTGAGATTTAAACGATGACGAATACATGAAGAGATTCTCTAGAATGCTATACACTGTTCTAGAACAGCAGTGAACCTCTTCGACGATGACGGCGGGTTGTCAATGAAGTAGTAGAAGTCGTACGATTCTGAAGCGAATCGCTGCAGATAGTGGGTCGATCATAGCTGAAAATGCGTTAAGAACGTCAACAAACAAAGAGGTCTGAATAGCTTCAATTTTCCGCAATTTGAGGGGGATGAAGTTGAATTTCCGAATTCCCCATACAAAAGGGACCGTGGGGTAGCGCAAAAATGAATGTCAAGGATTGCAGAGCTTTCTGCACACGCTAATTACGCGCGCTAGCTAATTCGGTTCTTCAGCGCTTAATATTATTTATCTTGATCGTTTTAGAGACGAAGTTCGAGTGGTAAAGTGATTCTACAACAATCTAACAGTTATGCGTCAGATTTCATTATACCGTAGCAGTCTATCGCAGTAATCTACGAAGATCTAATGTTTCAGTACGAAGCTCAGTGTGAGTTCATTAAAGAGACTTGAGAAATCTCATCTCGAAAC
>JAABUH010000888.1_pt1 | contig 38558 bp, 35 predicted proteins | sample 5559121 | NCBI WGS metagenome assembly JAABUH01 (sample SAMN10711871, study PRJNA513364) | rock metagenome | isolation source: Antarctica rocks | place: Antarctica: Victoria Land, Battleship Promontory nord | collected 2015-12-28
ACGGCACCCACCGCCCCTCGACGTGGGCGACCCTCCGCGCGCGGGCGCGTCCTCCCGTTCTCGCCTCCCGCCGTACCACCCGAGAGGTCCGCCGCATGATCACGCTTGCGTGTGGCTATACCAAAAACCTTCGGCCGGCCCTTTATAGGCCTACGACGCGGCTTCCAGCGCGGCCAGAAGGGCGCGTTTGGTGTAGACCTTGGTGAGGTGGGCGCGGTACCCTTCCGAGGCGTAGATGTCGCCCAGGAAGTCCATGCCCTCGCCAGCGCGCTCGGACGCCTGCGCGATGAGCTCGGGCGTCAACCGCTGCCCCTTGAGCGCGTCCTCCACGGCGGTTTGCCGCGTCGCCCTGGGTCCCGCGCCCGTCACGGCCACGCGGCAGCCCTGGCACGCGCCGTCCGCGCCCAGCGTCACCACGGTGGCGACGCCGACGACGGCGTAGCCCGAGGCGGGGTGCTGGAATTTTTGGTACGACATGCCGGTCTTGCCGTTCGACACGGGGATGTCGATGCGCGTCAGGACCTCATCCGGCTCGAGCGCCGAGGTCAGCATGTCGACGAAGAAGTCGTCGACGGGGATGATGCGTTCGCCGCCCGGCCCGATCACGCGCATCTGCGCGCCGAGCGCCAGCGCGACCGCCGGCCAGTCGGCCGCAGGGTCGGCGTGCGCGAGCGCCCCGCCGAAGGTGCCGCGGTTGCGCACCATGGGGTCCCCGATGACCGAGGCGGCCTCGGCCATGATCGGGAAAGTGTCGCGCAACTCCTTGGAGCTCTCGACCTGCGCGTGCGTGGTCATCGCCCCGATCGTGACCGTGCCGTTGGTGCGCGTGATGCCGCGCAACTCGGGGATGCGCCCGATGTCCACCAGCACGGGTGGGCTGGACAGCCGCAGCTTGAGCATTGGGATCAGGCTGTGGCCCCCGGCCAGTACCTTGGCCTCGCCACCGTGCTGCTGCAGGAGGCTGATCACCTCCCCCACGCTCGTCGGGGCGTAGTAGTCGAACTCTGCTGGAATCATGTGTCCTCCATCACCAGGGGCCTGCGCCTGCCTTCCCGCACGCGGGACCCCTGATGACAAACTACGTCGACTGGGGATGAAGATGCGTCAGCCCAGTTTGTCCTCTCTGTATGACCACCACCGGCTACTGACTGGCGACTACTTGGCCCTCAGACATCTTCCGCGCGGCGTACTGGATCGACTTGACGATGTGCTGGTAGCCGGTGCAGCGGCAGAGGTTGCCGTGCAGGGCGTGGCGGATCTCACCCTCGCTGGGGTCGGGGTTTTGCTGGAGCAGGTCGTAGGCGCTCATGATCATGCCGGAGGTGCAGTAGCCGCACTGCAGGCCGTGCTCCTCCCAGAAGCCCTCTTGGATAGGGTGCAACTGGCCGTTCCGCGCCAGCCCCTCGACCGTGAGCACGTCGGCGCCGTCGGCCTGAACCGTGAACAGGGTGCACGATTTGACCGCGCGGCCGTTGAGCATCACCGTGCAGGCGCCGCACTGGCTGGTCTCGCAGCCGATGTGCGTGCCGGTCAGGCCGAGGTCGTCGCGCAGGTAATGCACGAGCAGCCGCCGCGGCTCGACCTGACCCTGCCGCGCCTGCCCGTTAACCGTCAGTGTCACCGGGATCGAGGCCATAGAGTAATCCTTTCCTCCTAACTAAAAGCCTGCGACTTTCAGTCGCAAATTTCTTAGCCACTAACCATCGGTTCCGCCGCGCCATGCGCCGAGACCTGGCCCTCCATACATTTGAAGAACGCGTTGGCGACTGTCTTGACGGCGGGACCCATCAGCCGCTGGCCGATCCCGGCGAGCGGCCCGCCGATCTGCACGTCGCCGATGTAGGCGACGCGCGTTTTCTCGCCCTCCTCGGTCAGGGTGATGGCGCCCGTTCCCTTGACGAAGCCGCCCGAGAACTTGCCCTCGAGGGCCAGAGTGTACGATTCCGGCGACCGCTCGTTCGACAGGGTAACCGTCCCGGCGAACGACCCCTTGACGCCGGCCACGCCGGTTCTGAGCTGGGTCTCGTAGCGCCCCTCGCCGATGGGATCGAACTTTTCGCACCCCGGCAGGCAGTGGCGCAGCGCGGTGGGATTGCACAGGGTGGCGTAGACCTGTGGGCGCGCGCCCCCCATGGCGTAATTGCCCTCTACCTTCATTCACGCTCCCCGTGGCGGACGTTGAGTAATTAGTGGCTGGTGTTTAGTCTGGCTACTCAACACCCAACACTAGTTACTCCTCGTCGGGTTGGACGCCGTCCTTCCGGCCGACGTGCTCGATGATGCCCCGCGTCCGCTCCAGGTCCCCCGTCGGGACCATGATGTCGACCGTGCTCATGACGCCCCTGAGGGCGGCGCCCGTCGCGGCGTCGTGGCCGGCCTACAAGGTGGCGGTGATGCCGGACCCGTCGAGCCGGGCGCGGATTTTCTCGGCAAGCGGCGTGCCGTCGATGCTGGCGGCTTTGACCAAGTCGCCGGTCGACGTCGATCCGTTGTCCCCTCCAGTCGTAGCGATGCTCTCCTCGCTCCTCCTACCGAGGCAGTACCTCACTGTACCTCCGCCGTCGGCTCCCGCGTCAGTCTACCCGCGCGTCCCCGCGATAGGACAGGCTCGGAACGGCATGGGAGGTTGCCTCATCATACCCGCACGCTATGCCCCTATGTCAAGGCGCGGCCCGAAACAGGCAGGGTCTGCGCGTGACGAAAGGCAGGCGTTAACGCATGACGTTGGGGGTTGGGGGTTGGGGGTTGGGGGTTGGGGGTTGGGGGTTGGGGTGGTCGGCGCCGGCGTCCTCGACCGGCGCCACGCGGAGAACGTGGCGCGGTTGGGGTCGCGGGTCGCGGGGGTGATCGCTACCGGCCCAACCCGCATGACGCGCGTGTCGCGGGCATCGAAACGGTCTACCAGGATCTGGCCCTGGCGCCCAACCTCGACGTGGCCGCCAGCCTGTTCCTGGGCCGTGAGATCAAAGGGAGCGTTTTTATGATGGAGCCGATAGAATCGCATAGCGTTGGCGCCAAATATCTTGTCCTGATCCGGGCTAGACAGAGCGCGTAGCGCCTCGCGCAGCGTATCGTAGACGGTTGCATACGGCGCGGCGAGCAGGCAGACCGGCCAGTCCGAGCCGAACATCAGGCGGTCCTCGCCGAAGATATCGCCGACGCGGTCGATGTAGGGCTGGAGATCGGCCGGCGTCCAGGCGCCCCAATCGGCCTCCGTGACCATGCCGGAGAGCTTGCAGCAGACGCGCTCGTGCTCCCGGAACGGGGACAGTGCCGCGGCCCATCCCTCGGTCTCGCCGTCCTTTATCGGGGGCTTGGCGATGTGGTCGATCACGAAGCGCAGGTCGGGGAAGGCGCGCGCTGTCTCGAGCGCGGCGGGGAGCTCGCGCGTGCGCACGAGCAGATCGTAGGCGAGACCGGCGTCCCGCACCGCGCGTAGCCCGCGCCGCACGTCCTCGCGTAGCAGCCACCGCGGGTCGGGCTCGTCGTGCGCCTGGTGGCGGATGCCCACGAGCGTCGCGCCGTCCGGCCTTGCCTGGAGAGCGGCGATGCGGTCCGCGACATCGGGGGCGGTGAGGTCGACCCAGCCCACGACGCCGGCCACGAACGGCGTCGCGGCGGCGGTGGCCATGAATGCGCGCGTCTCGTCCTCGCTGGAGCGCGTCTGCACGAGTACGGTATAGTCGACGCCCGCAGTCTCCAGCGCGGGCCGCAGGTCGCCGGGCGTGAAGGGGCGCCGGATCGCGGCGACCTCGTCGGTCATCCAGGGATAGTCCGCGCGCGCGGGGTCCCAGAAGTGCTGGTGGCTATCGACGACTGTGGGCCTGTCCATGCCCAACAGTGTACTGTTTCGGCCACCGCGCCCGCCAACGACGCGACACACAGAGCAGGGTCTGTGAAAAGTCGCCCAAGCCCCTTCTCGCCCCCTCCGCCCCTGGCTGACTAGTCCCTCGGACCCTAGCCGCGGGTCCGTCGTTGGGGCGCGCCTCCGGGGGAACCCCGGGAGGCGCCTCCCCCTCAGACCCCCGCCAACCACGCGGCGCGCGGGCAAACGGGCTTGGACACCCGACAATGCACAGACCGCGACACATAGAACGTCATGGCGCTCGACGAGTTTTTCGCCTATCCGGGCGAGGATGGTTACCGCTATGAGCTTGTAGAGGAAGTACTTGTCCGCCGGGCTAGTCGTGTTGCTGTTGGTTGTTCTGCGAGAGTCGCTCCACCAGGCGACGTAACGCGGCCAATTCGGCATCTCGGCGCGCCAATTCGGCATCCCGGCGCGCCAATTCGGCATCCCGGCGCGCGATCTCGCGCGCGATCTCGCCCTCGCGTAGCTGCCGTCGCCCGTCCGCGGTATACACCGTGGCATGGACCCCTTCCAGGCCTATCGCGGCCTCGATCTCCTGGCTGTGCCAGCGGCCGTCGTCGTCGGGGAGCCAGGGGCGATAGACGCCGTCGTGCAAACGCCACCCCTGCCCGCGCGGCGACACGAACTCGCCGGCCGGGTCGAGGACCAGATACTCGCGCACACCGGCCTGCGCGTAACTGAAGCCCTTGCCGTCGGTGAGGTCGAGGTCGTTTTCATAGGTCGATTCGCTGAGCGCCTCGACGATGAGCGCCGGTGGGCCGTCGGTCTCGACCAGGAGGGACTTGCGGTTTTCGTCGATGGCCTGTCGATAGACGAAGACGTCGGGGAGGGTCTTGTAGCGCGTGCCGTCGCGGCGCCTGAACCCCGTGATAATCGTCTGGCTCAACGCCTGCCACGGCAGGGTTTGATCCAGCGGGGTAAGGGCGGCGGCAGCCTCATTCAGGCCGACGCGCAGGTTCGTGATCGTCGCCTGGTGGAGATTGGTTCCCAAAACGCTCTCCTCGGTGTCGTCCGGGGGCCAGGCCGCCACCGGCTCGGGCGGCATCGTGATACCCTGTCGTCCCGTCATCGCTCCCGCGCCTCCCTACCGTTGCTTTTGACACCAGTCTACCACGGCCGTCCACGTTTCCAGGCGGGAGCCGACCCCGAGTTTGAGGTTGAGGTGGCGCGGCCTCGGTCTCTTGACAGTCCTTTTTTAACAATGTTATATTTACGTACATAGTTAGAAAAAGGCGAGGGAGGTGAGGCTGGATGGGACAAACAGGCATCAGGCAGCGGCGAGAGCGCGAACGGCAGGAGTTGCGCCGGTCGATCCTGGTGGCGGCGCGCGAGATTGCCGCGCGCGAGGGCTGGCACGCGGTTACCATCCGCAAAGTCGCGGAGCGCATCGAGTATAGCCCCCCTATGATCTACCAGTACTTCGCGAGCAAGGACGATCTCCTGCTGGCCCTCCTGCGCGAGGGGTTCGCCGAGTTGACGGCGCGGCTGCGCGCGGCGCACGCGGGGGCCACGCCCCCCGAGGAGTCTCTACTCCGCGTGGCCGAGGCGTACTGGGCCTTCGCCTGGGAGCGCCCCGAGCTGTACCAGGTCATGCACGGGCTCGGCGGCGTCCCCTTCGGAGTCGCCGACACCCCCCCCGAGGCCCGCGCGGCGTTCGCCGCCCTGCGCGACGCGGTGCGTCCCCTCGCCGGGGACGCGACGGATCTCGACGACGACGTCGACCTGCTCTGGGGCGCGCTCCACGGGCTGGTCGCGCTCGCCATGGCCGGACGGATCGCCGGGGGGCAGCGGCGAGCGACGGGGCTCCTGAGGCGCGCGGTGCGCGACCTTGCGCTGGCGTGGCGCACGAGCGGGGACGGGTGAACCGCGCCTAGTTGGGCGTCATCCCGCCGCTCGGATAAAGGACGGCGCGCCGACGCGCCCTGTCCAGCGCGCCCGCCGGCATCGCCGACGTGGTCGTCAGGCTATAGGCGCGGGCCAGGTCGGCCAGTAGAGGCATCAGTAGGAGCATGAGGGAGGACCAATCAATGGGCAGGACTATACACAGGACTATACATACGAGCCGCACGTTTGTCGCGCTGCGCGTCGCGGCAACCCTGGGCGTGGGCGTCGCCTACGGGACGGACGCCTTTTTTGCCCTCGTCGGGCCGCGCGCCCTGGGGCGGAGCGCGGCGGGAAGCATGGCCGAGGTGATGGGACGCCTGCACGAAACGGCGGACGTGCGCATGCCGGTCGTCGGCGCCGCGGGCATGATCGCGACCGCCGCCGTGGCCGTCGTCGCCGGTCCAAGCACGGGACGGTACCTTGGGCTCGCGGCCCTGGCGGCGCAGGTGGGTTCCTGAGGCTGTACACGACCCTCTCGGCGCCGATCAACAAGCGGCTCACGGCGGCTGCCCGAGAGGGCCAGACGCCCGATGACGCGCGCGCGCTGCAACGGCGCTGGGATCGCGTCGTCCTGGCGCGCGTCACGCTGCTGGCCATCGCGCTCGGTTGCCTCGCCGCCGCGGAGCCGGACCGCTAGTCCCACGGGCGCGGGGGTCAGACCCATAGACTGTGTTTGCACGTTAAGGCGACGCGCTCAGGGGTGAGGTTGCCGGCGCGCGGGGACGGCGCGCGCCCGGCCGCCGGTAGGGCCGTTCCGACGCCGCCGGTGGCGCGGCGCAGGCCGCCGAGCAGGCTGTAGATGACGGAGATGACCACCAGGGTCAGCAAGGTGCTGGTGATGCAGGCCACCCAAGACCGATGATGCGCTCGGCGCCCCACAGCCGGTTCTCCGCCGCCACCCGCTTGATCAGGGCGCCCGTCTCGGGCGCTCCCTGCGGCCTCTTCGTCGCCGTCGCCGACTGGACACGCCAGATGAACAACGTATTCACTTTTCGCACTCTCCCCCGCGTGGATCTAATCCTTACCCACAACGCGGAAAGCGCGTCAGGGGTTGGTAGGATGAGAGGTAATGGGTGGGGCGAGGTGTGCGCAGGGGGCGGGGCAGGGTGGCTATGAGCGAAGAGGCCGACTGGGCGGTGGAGGAAGTCGGCGCGGCGGACGTGGGCGACCGCCGCCGCCGCGCGCGGGTGGTGGAAGTGGCGACGGTGCTGGGGAGCCGGCCGCAGGCCTCGTTGCCGCAGGCCTCGTTGCCGCAGGCGTGTGACGACCCGGCGCGGCTCAAAGCGGCTCTCCGCCCAGGTGCTGGAGCACTACACGCAGAAATTCGCCGACACCCCGGATCTGCTCCGCCCACGGGCAGAGAACCGGCCGAACGGCGACACGGGCTCATAGCCCAGGCGCCCTGTCCAGAGCTTGCAACCTCCTTATCCGAGCTTGACCGTTGTGACACACTGGGGGCGCTCATCCCCAGCACGGTCGTTAACGATGCCCCGCTAACCCGCGTGGGCGTCTGTGCCATATGTCTGTATAGTTTTCCCATGAGGAGCAAAGCATGATCGGTATCGCTGACCCCTATCGCCCTAAGCCCTATGTCCTGGACCGCGACACCGCGCCCGCTTTCTGGCTCGTCGCTACGCTGTGGCTCCCCCTGGCGACCGGCGCCCAGACCGGCAATCGCTTCTCCTTCATCGAGCAGGTGATGCCATCGGGCCTGGGGCCGCCGACGCACCGCCACCCCGACGCCGACGAGGGCTTCTATGTGCTCGACGGCGAGTGCGCCTTCAACGCCGAGGGGCGCACGTACAGGGCGGGCCCGGGACTGCCATCTACCTACCGCGCCTGACGCCGCACAGCTTCTCAGTTGAGAGCGCCGAGGCGCGCGTCGTCAACTTCTACACACCCGCGGGCTTCGAGCTCGTCGTGATGAGCTGCGGCCGGCCGGCGGACGAGCGCCGCCAGCCGTCGCTGGAGGAGTCGACCCCACCCTCCTCCGCCGATCAGGTCGGCATCCTGTCGCGGCTATTCGGGCAGGAGGGGGCGCCCGCGCTCCCCTTCACCGTGCCATCCACGGATGCCTTGATGGCGACCGCGCCGCCGGCGTGGAGCCCGTCCGCGCCCCACATCGCCACGGCCGCAGCGGCGCCGGTGTTCCATGCTCTCGGACTGGAGTGGCGGCTCCTGGCCGGCTCCACGGACACGGCCGGGACCTACGATCTCTTCGACGTGACGGTGCCAGCGGGAGGGGCGCTGGCGCCACGGATATCCGCTCAGGACGAGGCGGTCTACGTCCTAGAGGGCGCGATCGACCTAAGCCTGGACGGGGAGGCGCGCGAGATCGGCGTGGGAGCATTTAGCTACGTCCCAGCGGGTACGGCGGTGACGTGGCGCGCCGGAGCCGGCGGCGCGCGCCTGCTCGTCTTCCACATACCCGGCGGCTTCGACGCGGCGCTGACCCGCTACGGCGGCTCGGCCACCGTCCCCGGCGATGACGAGAAAGTGCGCGCCTATCTGCGCGCCGCGGGTACGCGGTTCCCGGCGTTTTCGGCCCGATCGTGACGCCTGCGGCCCTGGCCGTGATGGACTCGTCTGCCTTCACTAGTACTACAACGTCACTTAGCAGTTAGCAGTTAGCAGTTAGCACGTAAATCCTCGCGTTTGGCGCAAAATCCGTCGCGTCGCCGCTAGCAGCGACGCCTGGAACTCGAAAGCTAATCGCTAACAGCTAATGGCTAATCGCTGCGAAGGAGGTACCACTGCATGCGCCGCTCCCAGTCTTTTGGCGAAACGCTCCGCCAGGCCCCGGCCGACGCCGAGGCGGCGGGACACCAATTGCTCATGCGCGGCGGCTATATCGCGCCGCTCGCCGCCGGCATCTACTCGTACCTGCCGCTCGGGCTGCGCGTCAAGCGCAAGGTGGAGGCCATTCTGCGCGCGGAGATGGACGCCGTCGGCAGCCAGGAGGTGTCGCTGCCGGTGGTGCAGCCGGCCGACCTGTGGCGGGAGAGCGGCCGTTGGCGCGCCGTCGGCCCCGAGCTCGTACGCTTCCAGGACCGCGCGGGGCGCGACGCCGTGTTGGCCATGACCCACGAGGAGGTCGTGACCGACCTGCTGCGCCGCTACGTGCGCTCCTACCGCCAGCTCCCCGCCATGCTCTACCAGATACAGACCAAGTTCCGCGACGAGCCACGCCCCCGCGGCGGGTTGATCCGCGTGCGCGAGTTCACCATGAAAGACGCCTACTCCGCGCACGCCTCGATGGAGGACCTCGACCGCTACTACCCGCTCGTCCGCGACGCCTACCTGCAGGTCTTCCGGCGCTGCGGGCTCCCCGTCATCATCGTGGCGGCCGACCCCGGCATGATGGGCGGGGGCGAGGCGCACGAGTTCACCTACCTCTCCGAGATCGGCGAGGATGTCCTCGTCCTGTGCGACGCCTGCGGGTACGCGGCCAACCGTGAGGTCGCCACGTTCCACAAAGATGACCCGGCCGCCGAGGAACGCCGCGCCGTCGAGGAGGTAGCCACGCCGGGGGCGCAGACGATCGCCGACCTGGCTAGCCTGCTCGGGGTACCGGCGTCGCGCACCGCCAAAGCGACGTTCTTCATAGCCGGCGCCGAGGGGTCCGTCAGCGAGCATGGGCGTTTGATCTTTGCCGTGGTGCGCGGGGACATGGAGGTCGACGAGACGAAGCTGACCAACGTGGCCGGCGCGCCCGCGCTGCGTCCCGCCCGCGCCGACGAGCTCGCGGGCACGGGCATCGTCCCCGGCTACGCTTCGCCGATCGGGGTCACGGGCGCGACCATCGTGGTGGACGACCTCGTGGCGCGCTCGCCCAACCTCGTCGCGGGGGCCAATCGGGCGGGCTACCACCTGCTGAACACGAACGCGGGGCGCGACTACGCGCCGGACGTCGTGGCCGACATCGCGGCCGCCTATGAGGGCGCGCCCTGCCCGCGCTGCGCCGCGCCGCTGCGCTTGGCGCGCGGCGTCGAGGTCGGGCACATCTTCAAGCTCGGCACGCGGTACACGGGGGCGCTCGGCGCGCAGTATCTGGACGCCCGGGGGGAGCTGCGCGACATCGTAATGGCCTCGTACGGCATCGGCGTGGGCCGGCTCATCGCGTGCATCGCCGAGGCCCACCGCGACGAGCGCGGGCTGGTCTGGCCGGCCGCGGTAGCGCCGTTCGACGTCTACCTCGTCAGGCTCGACCACGTGGACGAGGACGTGCGCGCTGCTGCCGACGCCCTGTACGAGGGGCTGAGGGCGCGGGGGATCGAGGCGCTCTACGACGACCGCGACGAGCGCGCCGGCGTCAAGTTCAACGACGCCGACCTGCTCGGCATCCCGCTGCGCGCCACGATCAGCCGCCGCACCCTGCGCGACGCTGCCGTAGAACTCAAGCCGCGCGCCGCGAGCGAGGCGCGCCTCGTCTCGCTGGCCGACGCACCCGGTGAGATCGTGCGCGCGATAACGCCGTCGTAACGGCGGGCACAGGCCAACTATAGACATTCAGATAAAGAATGAAAATTCGCGCGCCATTTCGATGCTCAACCGATTACCGAACTCTCTCGACGGCGGGCTGCCCTGGCTGGCCGGAGAGTCTATCGCGGTCTACCGGGCGCTCGCCGCCTGCGTCGCCCGAGTGGCGGCGCGTCCACCTCCACCTTATCAGCAGCCATCCTGGCCAGCCCCTCTGGACCTCCTCGCCGCCGCGTTTGCCCTCCGTGAATAATGCAGGCTAGCACCCTGGGTGCTATATATAGTATAGTGGACAGGGAAGGATGTCCGGCTCACGGGGGCGGGCTACTTCACCGAGGCGCCGGTAGATGGCGCCCTAAAGCTGTAGACACGGAGGTAGGCATGCGCGCGGTACGTTTCGATAGATATGGTAGCGTCGACGAACTACAAATTCGCGAGGTCCCGGACCCGCAACCGACGCCCGGCCGGGCTATTGTCAGGGTGAAGGCGGCGGCGATCAATCCCGGCGAGATTATGATCCGCATCGGTGTGTTGGAGGCAATGTACCCCGCGACGTTCCCATCGGGTGAAGGAAGCGATTTTGCTGGCGAGGTCGCGGCGCTTGGGGAAGGCGTCACGGGCTTCACCGTTGGCGACGCTGTGTTGGGCTGGTCGGACGAGCGCGCCAGCCACGCCGAACTGGTCTCCGTGCCGGTCGAGCAACTCGTGGTCAAGCCGGAGGGGCTCTCCTGGGACGTCGCCGGGTCCATGTACGTCGCGCCGATGGCGGCGCTAGCCTCGGTCGGCGCCGTGGCGCCCAGGGACGGCGACATGGTCGTCGTCTCCGCCGCAGCCGGCGGTGTCGGGGTGGTCGCGGTGCAATTGGTCAAGCGCGCCGGCGCGACCGTGATCGGCCTGGCCGGCGCGGACAACCATGAGTGGCTGCGCGCCCACGGCGTCGTCCCCGTGCTCTACGGCGATGGTCAGGAGGAGCGCATCCGCGCGGCGGCCGGCGGCCGGGTCGACGCCTTCATCGACCTGTTCGGCGCCGGGTACGTCGACCTGGCCCTGGCGCTCGGCGTGCCAACGGACAGGATCAACACGATTGCCGATTTCCAAGCCGTGCAGGAGAAAGGCGTGAAAGGGCAGGGGACCGGCGACGCCGGCGGGGCCGCCGCGTTGGGCGGTTTGGTCGCGCTGGCCGCCTCGGGCGACCTGGACATCCCGATCGCCCGCACGTACCCCCTGAGCGAGGTCAGGGAGGCCTATCACCTGCTCGCCGACCGCCACACCCACGGTAAGATTGTCTTGCATCCGTAGCCGCGCCGCCGGCCTGACGGGTGTCGATCGGAGCGATACTCCGCGCCTACGCCGGGCGCCGCCACGCCGCGTCGTTGTCGCCCAAGGAGATGGTTTGATGAGCGCCGGGCCCCTCTACCCGGCGACGAGCAAACGGACGCTCTCGCGGCTCCGACCCGGGCGGCGCAAAGGGGTGGGACCCGGGTCTATAGACCCGGGTCCCACCCCTTTGCGCGCCGGCGCGCGGCGTCCTGAGAGTTACTGCAGCTCGGCGATGACCACCACGCGGTGGGTGTCGACCCAGTAGGGCGTGCAGGAGATCAGCGCGAGCGTGGGCCGCGTGTACGTCGCGTTGAGCAGGCGCACATCGTCGGGTGTGACCACGTTGACCGAGCGCACGACGTAGCGGTAGGTGTGCGTCCCCCGCGTCACCACCACCGTGTCGCCGACATGCAGCGTGCCGAGGTAGCGGAAGATCGAGCCGTAGATGTCGTCGTGGCCGCTCATCAGGGAGAGACCGGGCTGGCCCGGCGCGGCCGAGTCGACGAAGCGAGTCACGCCGAAGGCCGGCACGATGTCGTAGGCCAGCGAGCCGTCGCTGTTGGCCACGAAGGAGCGGGACCAGACGGGCGCCCCCCAGATGTTCAGGCGCGCCACCGAGATGCGGGCCTCGGCGGCCGGCAGCGCGCCGTGCCAGGCCTGCGTGGGACCGGCGAAGCGGCCGGTCTTGGGGTGATGCACGTAGCGGTAGGCGGCGACGGAGCTGATCACGGTCTTGTGCGTGACGACGACGCGATTGTGCACCCGCACGATGTCGCGGTAGCGCACGACGGTCTTGACGACCGTCTTGTGGTTGACGACCGTGCTCACCCGTGTCACGACGCGGACGCGGGTCACGTCGTGGTAGCGCACGATGGTCTTGACCGCGACCTGAGTGCGGGTGACGGTGCGAACGCGCGTGATGTCGTGGTAGCGCGCTGTCGTTACATAGCGGGGCTTGGTGACGTAGCGCGTCTTGGTGACGACCCGCGTCTTAGTGACGTAGCGCGTCTTGGTGACGACCCGGCTGCGCGCGGCCAGGACCCGGGCGTAGGCGGTGGCGGTCGGCGACGGGGCCACCAGATTGCGGATCACGTTCAACCCGGCGTTGGTCGTGGGAACGGGCGTGTTGGCGCTCGCGCTAACCGGCGGGACAGGCGTGTTCGTCGCCGTGTTCGCGGGTGCGGGGGCCGTCGTGTTCGCGGGTGCGGGGGCCGTCGTGTTCGTCGGGGCCGGAGCCGTCGTGTTCGCGGGTGCGGGGGCCGTCGTGTTCGCGGGTGCGGGGGCCGTCGTGTTCGTCGGGGCCGGAGCCGTCGTGTTCGTCGGGGCCGGGACGTTCGTGCTGGTGGAAGCGGGAGCACTGGTTGCCGTCGCCGGGACATTGGTCGCCGTCGCCGTCGCCGGGAGATTGGTCGCCGTCGCCGTCGCCGGGATATTGGTCGCCGTCGCCGTCGCCGGGATATTGGTCGCCGTCGCCGTCGCCGGGATATTGGTCGCCGTCGCCGTCGCCGGGATATTGGTCGCCGTCGCCGTCGCCGGAACGTTCGTGCTCGTCACAGTGGCCGGCACATTGGTCGCCGTGGCCGTGGCAGGAGCGGAGGTAGGCGTGGCTTCGGCGCAAGAGTTCGCGCCGCCGTTTGCGCTGTCGATGACGTGTGAGCCGTAGAAGATGCCGCTACCCTTCGGCCCGATCTGCGCGAGCACACCGCCGGTCACGAAGTCGACCTGATAGTCGCAGCCGGGGACCGTGACCGTGAGGGCGTGCGCGCCCGGTCCAAAGAAGCCCGTGTCGGATGCGAAGAGTGTCTGGGAGATGGGGGAGTTGGCGTCGAAGACGGGCTGGGGGGCTTTGTAGGAAGCGAGCGAGAGCTGCATCACCGCGCACGCGCCGGCGATGGTGAAGTGGGCGACGACCGTGTCGCCTTGCCGCACGTTGCCCGCGAGGGTCGAGACGGTGACGACCGTGCCGTTGTCATGGGTGATCGTGTACGACAAGGACTGCTTGATCATGGCGATCGTGTCGCTCGGGCACAGCGGACCGCTCGTGCTCGTGCTGGTCGCCGGAATATTGGTCTTGGTCGCCGTGGCCGGGACATTGGTCGCCGTGGCCGTGGCCGGCACATTGGTCTTGGTCGCTGTCGCCGGCACATTGGTCTTGGTCGCTGTCGCCGGCACATTGGTCTTGGTTGCCGTAGCGGGGACACTGGTCGCCGTGGCCGTGGCCGGCGCGTTGGTCGCGGTCGCCGTCGCCGGGGTGTTGGCGCAGTAGCTGCCGCTGGTAGAGGTGGAATCGAGCTTGAGGGTACCGTAGAGGCTGTCGGGATAGGAGAGCTTCTGGATTACCGGTCCGTAGAAAGCGTCGGCCTGATAGGCGCAAGGCGGCAACGCCGCGGAGAGCGTAACGCTCTGCTTGGGGGCCAGGGTGGCGGACATAGAGTCTTTGAACTCTTGGTTGTAGACGGGGGGGGCGCCGCCGGGATTGTCGCCGGAGAGCCTCTTGTAGGTGGCCAGGCCGACGAGTTGGCTGCAGGCGCCGCTGTTGTACAACTTCACCTCGATGCGCGCGCCGCCGTCGATCAGCGTGAGGCGCTCGGTCACCTGCACACCTTGGTGCATGGTCGAACTGTTGCAAGTCGGAACCGTCGTGTTCGTGGCGACGGGCGGGACCGTCGTGCTGACCGGCGTAGGGGTGCTGGCAGGCGTGCCGAGCTCGCACGTCCCACTGCCATAGCCGTCGCCGCCGACATACAGGACGGCGCGATAGTAGAGCGCGTTGGTGTCGGTCGAGTGCTGGTTCACGTGTGCTTCCGCTTCGTTCAACAGGTCGCGGATGGGCATGCCATGATAGAGTGTGCCGAGCAAAGCGGATGTCTTGGCGACGTTGAGCTCGGCCGCCATGAGGTGCTGGTCGTACAGAGACGCGCTGCCGCCGAGGAGCGCCCTGGCCGCGGCTGCGTTACCCACGTGCTGGTTGTCTACAGAGACGGTGCTGGCGCTCAGCCGGGACGAACTGTTGATCGTACTCTGAAGTGCGCTGTCGCTTTGCTTGTACCAGTAGCCAGCGTTGAAGAGATCCTGACAGGAGCAGGCGAACGCGCGCTCCGCGGCGCCGATGGGCGCGAGCCCCATCAGCATGAACAGGGTTACCAGCATCAAGAGCGGTCGTCGTATGCGTGCGCGTGTGAACATGGATGGTGTACTCTCTTTCGATCCTTAACTAACTAAAGGTCCTGGTACTCTATCGGCCATTTGGGCCAGGAGGTTTAGCGGCGGGCTAGCCCGAGTGGGGGGTAGGGTGGCTGTGACGGAGGGACGCGCCTGCCGGGGGCTCCAGGGCTCGTGCATTATCGGCCGGCGACAAGATCTACTGGGAGCGCCGCGGTCCCCGCGGCATCCCGTCGTGGGCACGGCGCGCGGGCACGGTGAGCCGCCCTGCCACGCCCAGGGCCGTGGGGACCGCGGCGCTCCCGGGGGGTACGCCCGCGCCCCACGCGGGCGCGGATGTCAGCGACTACTAACGCGCGAGCCTTGCCGTGGGCGCCAGGGCTCGTGCATTGTCGGGTGTCCAAGCCCGTTTGCCCGCGCGCCGCGTGGATGGCGGGGGTCTGGGGGGAGCCATCTCCCCGGGTTCCCCCGGAGGTGCGCTAGGCCGGCGGACCCGCGGCTAGGGTCCGGGGGACTAGTCAGCCAGGGGCGGAGGGGGCGAGCGGAGGGGACGCGGATAACTCTGTTTACAAGCCGGCGGGCGCCTGTTACCCTTGCCTCCATGTGGTACGCTATTGCGCTCCCCCTAACCCATGGCCGCCGGCCTCCCCGCCGGCGTCGCGCCGCGCTGGCCCTGCCACTGTTCCTCGCCTTCGTCGTCCCTCTGCGCCCCCACGGTCTGCCCGAAGCTGCGGCCCCGGCCGTTGCGCTCATCATCCCAACCGCGGCCGCGACGACAACGGTGGCAGTGGGTAGTGCGCCGCCCTGCCTGAACGCGATCGCGTCCCCCCCCGTGAGCGTGGCCGAAGGCGACCTGCTGGACGACGCGGCCTTCTCGCGCGACCTCTCCGTCCCCGACTGCACCGTCGTCGCCCCGGGCACGATCTTCGTCAAGACGTGGGAGGTCCGCAACACGGGCACGACGGCGTGGGACGGCCGCTACCACTGGCGCTTCGAGGCCGGCGCGGCGCTCGGCCCCACCCACGCGGTCGCCGCGCCTGCCCGCGTCGCCCCCGGCGCGGCGGCGCGGTTCTCCGTGCGCATGGTCGCGCCCCCGCGCCCCCGCGCCTACATCGGGTACTGGCAGATGACCGGCCCCACGGGCGCCGTGTTCGGCGCGCAGTCGTGGGTCACCATCCGCGTCGGCACGCCGCCGCCCCCGGCCGCGACACCGCCCCCCGGCGCGACACCGGCCGCCACGACCACGGACACGCCGTCGCCGACACCGGCCGCGACGCCCCTGGAGGCCACGACCCCGATTACCAACGGCGGGGGGGCGCAGCCGCCTCCCGCGGGGGCGCAGCCGCCTCCCGCGGGGGCGCAGCCGCCTCCCGCGGGGGCGCCGCGCCCCCCCGCCGTCTCCTGGTTCGGCCCCGCCTCCGGCCGCGCCTTCCTGGCCGAGGGCTACACGGCTGCCGGCTACCAGCAGTACCTATCGCTGCTGAACCCGCGCGCCACGCCGCTGCGCGCGCGGGTCACGATCTATCGCGCCGATGGCGCGACGCGCGTGCTCTCCCCGCTGCGCCTGGCCCCCTTCAGCCGCCAGACGCTCGACGTGAACGCGCTGGCCCCGCGCGCCAGCACGGCGCTCAAGGTCGAGGGCGACGGGCCACTGGTGGCCGAGCGCGCGCAGTACAGCGGGCGCAACGGCCACGTGTCGGCCGGCGCGCCCCTCCCGGGCCGCCGCTGGTACGTGGCCGAGGGCTATGTGGGTCCCCGCTTCGACGAGGAGTTGCGCATCCTCAACCCGTACGACGTGTCGACGGGGGTCACGCTGACCTCCTACCAGAGCGACGGCGCCGCGCGGGTCTCGCGCCGCGTCGTGGCCGCGGGGGCGCGCCTGAGCGTCCGGCTCGACGACCTCGCCCCCGCCGGCGGGGCGGCGCTTACGGTCGATAGCGCCCTGCCGGTCGTCGTGGAGAGCGTCGCGCGCGTCGCGGATACGTCGGGCGCCACCGCCGCCCCCGCCCTCGCGGCGCCGTCGCGCGCCTGGTACTTCCCTGACGGCGGCGCCAAGGACGGCGACCGCGAGTACATCTCCGTGTTCAACCCCGACGCCCGCCACAAGGCGACGGTCCGCCTGACCTTCGTCACCGGGGACGGCTACCAGGCCCCCCTGACGCTCCACCCCGGGCCGCATGCGCGGGCCGTGTTCGTGATCGCCGGCCTGATCCACCAGGACGGTGTGGCGGCTGTCGTTGCGTCCGATCTGCCGGTGGTGGCCCAGGAGACGCGCTACATGCGCCGCGGCGGCGTCGCACTGGTGAACGGCGCCACGAGGCCGGCCCGCTCCTGGGGCTTCGCAGACGGCTACGTCGGCCCCACCTTCAAGGAGTGGATCACGCTGCTCAACCCCAACCGGCGCGCGGTCGTCGTGCGGGTGCGTTTGATCGGCCGCACCGGGGTGACGCGCACCGTCACGGTCCGCCAGCGCCCGCGCGGGCGCGATTATCTGTACCTCCAGGGGCTGCTGCCGAACGGGCCGGTCGCGGCCCTCGTCGACGCCGATAGTCCTATTGTGGCCGGGCGCACGCTCCTCTTTAATGGCGACAAGGGCCTGAGCACGACTATCGGGGTCGCGCTGCCGGGCCGATGAAACAAGCCATGAGCCATGAGCTTCACGTAGTGAAGTTCATGGGCCGCCGCGATAGGCTTCCAGCAGACGGCGCCCTGCCAAGAGGCTAATCGCTAGCGGCTGATCGCTAACAGCCTGGAGCCTATGTGTCCGCAACCGTCCTCGCGCTCCTCGGCCTGCTGATCGGCGTCCCGGTCGAGGGCGTCGTGTCGTCGTATCGCCACCACGGCGGGTTTCGGCCGTGGCCGTGCTGCCGCGACTGCGGCCGAGCGGCGCCCCTCTCGATCCTCGTCCCCCTGCTCGGCAGCGCGGCGCGGCCGCGCTGCCGCGGGTGCGGCCGCGCGTCGTGGGCGCGCGCCTTGCAGGTACAGGTCGCCACGGGTCTCGCCTTCGTCGCGCTCGGCGGGCAATACGCCGCCTACCCCGCCTTGTTCGCCGTGAGCCTCTGCGAGGCCGCCCTGCTCGTGGCGGTGCTCTTCATCGATCTCGAGTTGCGCCTGATCCCCACGCTGCTCGTCGGGCTGCTCGTCCTGCTCGCTCTCGGCAGCGCGGCCTTCTGGCCAGGGCTGGGGCTCGAGAGCGCGCTGCTGGGCGGCGCGCTCGGCTTCGCGAGCTTCGGCGCGCTCGTCCTGCTGGCGCGCCTCGTCTTCGGCGCGGGCGCCTTGGGCATGGGCGACGCCAACCTCGCGCTGGCCATCGGCTGCATCACAGGGTACCCGCTCGTCGCCTTCACGCTCTCCGTCGGCGTCTTCCTGGGCGGCCTCGGCGCCGCAGCCATTTTACTTGGCTCGATCGTGGCGCGGCGCGCGGGGGTGGGTCTGCGCTCCACCATCCCCTACGGCCCCTACCTCGTGCTCGGCGCGCTCTACGTCCTCGCCCACGGCAACACACTCAACCCTCTGATACGACTATAGCCGCTTCAACCCCTCGTCGGGCGGGCGCATTCCTGGCGCAGCCGTCGCCCTACTCGACGCCGATAGGCTTTGTTTCGGCTGGAGAACGAGAGGGCGTGACGCCTGGGCGACGACAGGAGGGCTTTGTTCACGTAGTCGTTCTAGGCGTACAGCTTCTGGCCGCAGCGGCCGCAGAAGCTGCGGTCGGCGCGCACCATGGAGTGGCAGGACGGGCACTCCGTGAGCGGGACCTCGGGCGTGGCGTCGATGATGTCGGTCGCAGCCGCGCCGGACGTCAGCGCGGGCAGCGGGGCCGCCCCCAACGGTGAGGGCGGGAGCGCGGGGACCGCCGCCGCGTACGATTGGGCCGCGTAGGCCTGGGCGGTCGTGGCCTGTTCGTAGGTCTCGGCCTTGAGGGCCGCGAGGTTCGCCGAGGCCCCGCCCACCGCGTCCGCGAGGTCTTGCAGTTCGTAGAACAGCCCGTCGAGCTGCGAGGGCGGAAGCTTGTGCGCCTGCCACATCGTGAACATGGCCTCGCCGATCTCGGCGCGCTTGGACATGGCCTTGCCGCGCAGGTCGTCCAGGCGCTTCTCCTCGGTCGAGACCTTGACGCGATGCTGGGCGTTCCAACCCGCCTCGCTGGCCAGGTCGGAGGCCTTCGCAATGGCTTTGTTGACGATGTCCATCCTATACGACTCGTATCCCGCACGACGGACAGAACTCGACGCCGCCCGGCACGAAGTGGCCGCAATGGGGGCACGCGCGCGCCTGCGGGGCTTGTGGGGTCGGGGCTTGCTGCGTCGAGGCCCGGGCGACGGATTGCCACGACGGAGGTGGGGGGGCCGGCGCGGGCGCGCTCCGCACGGGCGCCGGGGGCGCCAGGGCACCCTCTATCACCGGCGATGGCGGCTGCTGCGCGGGTGAGATTGCCGGTACCGGCCGCGGCGGCGCAAGGGCGGGTTGTGGCGGCGCGGCCAGGGTCTGCTGATAGCCGACGGCCGGTGGCTGATAGCCCTGCGGATCGAACGTCGCCGCGCGCGCCGCTGCGAGATCGGCGGCGGCGCGGTCGCGCCGCGTCCGCAGGTCGTCGAGGCGGCCGCACAGGGAAGGGACGCGCGGGTCGTCGGCGCGCGCCTTCCAGGCCTCGTAGATGCGCTCGCCGATCTCGCGCGTCACCTGCGCGATCTCGCCCTGCAGGGTGTTCAACTGCCCCTCCAGGGTGCGGATCGACAAGCCCTGGTTGGCGGTCCAGGCAGCCTGCGCGGCCGCGTTGGCCACCTTGCCCTGCGCCCTGTCGATGATATCGTGGGCGCGGTCGAAAATGTTGTCCATGGTCTGTCCTCGTGCCCTCTACCCTTGCCCTCGTGGCCCTCAGGAGATAGCGATGAGCAACACGGTCGTGTTGTCGTCGCTGCCCCGGGCGAGCGCGTCATCGACCATGCGGCGCGCCACGTCGTTGAGCGTCGCGCTCTCCCCATCCGCGCCGCCCGCGCCGCCCTCGCCGCCCGCGTCGCCGGGATGCAGGACGTTCGCGGGGATCAGGGCGCCGCGCATGGTCTTCCAGTACCCGTCGCTGCAGAGAACCAGCAGGCTGTCGGGCTCGAGCGGCTGCGCGTACCAGTCGGCGGCCGTTTCCACGCGCTCCTCCCCGATGGCGTGCAGGACGATGTTGTTGCCTGGCGCGGTGTAGAGATCCTCTTCAGAAAGTCCGCCCTGCCCGAGCTCCTGCGCCACCAGCGACTGGTCGCGCGTGATGCGCGTGGCCTGTCCCTGCGGGTCGACGTAGTAGGCGCGGCTGTCCCCGACATTGGCGACGTAGGCCGTGTCACCGTGGACGACCACGCCGACGAGCGTCGCGCCCATCTCACCGGAGCGGGCGATCTCGGCGAGCGCCACGCCGTTCGCCGCCGCGATGCCCGCGCGTACGATGGCCTCGGCCTCCTCGGACGACAAATCCGCGTCCCCGCGCGCGTCGAGCGCGCCGGCGATGGACGCGCCGGCCGTGGCCGCGATGCGCGACGAGATGAGGCCGCTGCCGGGCGCGTAACCGCCCATGCCGTCGGCCAACAGGGCCACGGCCGTGCTGCGGCGCCCCGAGTTCGCGCAGAGCGTACGCGTCGTGTACCAATACGAGTCTTCGTTGGGGTGGTGCGGCCCCTCTGCGCTGTGCGCGCCGACCTCGATGCCGATGCCCTCGACGCCGAACGGCCGGCGCTCCGGCCGCACGTGCAGGTAGAGCCCGCCGTGCTCGATCTCGCCCGTCTGCCCCGTGGGCGTAGCAGTCTGCACCAGCACGACCGGATGGTTCTGGATCGGCGCGCCGCAGTTCTGGCAGAAACGGTTGGCGGCGCCGTTTTGCGCGCTGCCGCACGACCAGCAGCGCTCGTACGAGCGGGTGTCGGCGGCGCGATACGCCCGCGTCCGCGTGTCGCCCGCACCCTCGACAGGCTCGGCGATGCGGTAGCGGCCGGCGACCATCGCGCCGGGGGCGAGCGTCGCCTCGCCCGCCGTCATGGACACCGTTTCCGTCGTCGGATCGTCCGCGAGCTGCATCGCCGCCGCATCCACCTGTCCCTGTGCCTCGACGGACGCCAAGCCCCCTACGCCCTGCATGGCCCCAGCCTCGGTCTCTAAAACAGGGCTTAGGCTGTCCGCGGGCTCGGGGGACCCGGCCGCCATCCCCGATGTCGGGGCGGTCGCGTCACCCCGACCCCCCGTGTTTGCCGGCGTGGGCACGGGCTCGCCGCCGGCCGGCAACGTTTCGGGCAGGCTGATGGATGCCGCGGGGGGCGAGGCGGCGGGGGGCGACGGTTCGGCGACAGGCGCAGGGGCGATGGCCTCGCCCCCCGCGGCATCCACGCCGGACGGCGATGGGGGGGGGGGGGGGGGGGGGGGGGGGGAGGAGAACGAGGCCGAGGCCGCCGCGACTCCATCCTCGCCGACTATGGCAGTTTGTGAGTCAGCCGATTGCGTCGCCGCCGGGACAGTCGATGGCGCCTCCGTCGTCCCCGGCGTCCCCGGCGTCGCGCCGGGGATTATGGCCGGGGCGGTCAGCCCTTCGGCCGCGAGCCCCTGGGGAGCATCATCGAGGGGCGACGTGGGCACAGTCTGGGCAGTCTCTATATGCAGGGGGGGCGGTGAGGGCGTACCGTCATGAGTCGTGGCGACCGCCGCCCCCGTCGCCCCCGTCCGGTCGGGGACATCGCCCCGCGCCGTGTGCATCGGGCCGAACGCGCCACCATCATCCGTACCTACCCCAGACAGGGGGTCCACGGGGACCGTGGGCGCCGTGGGGACCGCCGCAGTGTCCCGCGACGTCGTGTCGTCGGGCGTTTCGTCATGACGGAAGATTTTGCGTACCGCGTCCCACATCGTTTCAGCGCCCCTCTTTTCGAAGAGTCTTCACGAGATCGCCACCTGCGTGTTGAACGCGCCGAAGGAGAGCGTATCGCCGTTGTCGAGCGGCGCCGGCTGGTTGTACGGCACGGCGTGTCCGTTGATGTAGGTCCCGTTCGTGCTGCCCATGTCGGTGACGGCAAAGCTGTTGTCGTGGCGCATCACGCGTGCGTGGTGGCGCGAAACGCCGAGGTCGGGCGCGCCGCCACCGTAGGGGATGACGTCGAGCTCGGGGCGCCAATTCTGGGCCACGTCGGCCCGGCCCACGTTCACCTCATCGCCCTGCATCGAGAACGTCTGCCCGGTGGGGAACGTCAGCGTGAGCATGGCCGCGCGCGCCCCTGTCTGCGACGGCATGAGCGATCCCAGCTGGGGCAGGTCCGCCGTCCCCTGGGCCGGTTGGTTGGCGGAGGCGTCGATCTGCCCCCCGGCAATGTCGTTGGCGCCCGCGACCGCCGGAGCCGGGACGTTGAGGTCTGGGCCGGGCGCGGGCCGATCGGCGGGCATGACCGGCAGCGGTAGCGCGATCGACGCTGGGTCCTCGACCGTGACAAGCCCCGGCGCGGGCGCAGCGGGCGACGCGGCGCTGCCGCCACCGGCCGGGGAGATCGCGGCGCCGGGCGCGTATGCGGTAGCGACAGGCGCGGACGCCGCGCCGCCTTGCGGCAGCGGCGAGCCGCAGTTCTCGCAATAGGCCATACCCGGGAGGTTCTGGCCGCCGCACTGAGGGCACGTGATCATTAGCATCCTCCTTCCACGTGTTTAATGATCGTTGTTGACTGTTTAGAGGCCATGTTAGACGAAGCGTCTGCTAAACACTAGTCACTAAACACCAACTCATTGGTCCTGCTGCTCCTGTGGCGGCAGGCTGAGCTTGCGCGTGCCGCTGGTGAGCCGTTTCGTGGCCGACGAGTCCGCGATCTGGCCGGCGTCCCCGGTGTTCTGCAAGGTGAGCCGCATCGTCTGGACAGTCTGCTGGATAAAGCTCTGGTCGGCGCCGACACGCTCCAGGTTCTGCTGGAGATTATCGAGCTGGCGCGTGGCCGCGCTCACATCGCCCGTGCGCGCCGCGTTGAGCAGACGCGTCTGCGTCGTTTCCACCTCGGCGTGGTCGATATACCCCTTGACGACGGGGTCGAGCGGCGGGAAGCCCGGCTGGTCGCCGAGCAGGACCGTGAAGTCGTCGCTGTGCACGGAGAGGCCCGTCTGCGGGGGCATGTCGTAGGTCAGGTCGAGGGAGGCCACCTGGAACTCGTTGGCGAAGCCGGCGCCACCCTCGTAGGCGTACTGGACGAGCAGGGTCAGGCCGTCCTTCTGGATGTCGCCCAGGGTGACGGAGGTGCGCCGGTTCGTCGGCGACACGGGCGGGTTGAACTCGAACGACTTGAGCTCGGGGACCACCGCGTGCGCGCGGATAGGGCGGAAGCGCTGGCGGAACTCCATGTTGAGCGTCGCGTTGGTGATAACCGTGGCCTCGACCGTGGCCATGACCTCGCCGAAGAAGTCCTGCACCAGTTCGGGGCGGTCGATGTACTCGGCGATGCCGCGCGACGAGCGCGCCATCTCGTTGAGCAGGGCCCCGTTGTAGTCGTCGCCGATCCCACCCAGCATGAAAGGCACGTCGGTCTGCTCGGCGAGCTGGTAGCAGTGAGGCTCGTCGTTGGTCTGGCCGTCGGTCAGGACCACGAGCTTGCGCACCGCGGCCTCGGGGTTCGGCAGGTTGCGCAACTCGCGCAGAGCCCCGGCGATACCGTCGCCCATCAAGGTGCCGCCGTTGGCGCGCAGGTTGCCGACGGCGCGCAGGAGCTTGGAGCGGTCCGCCATGACCTGCTGCGCGAAGGCGAGCACCTGCACGCGATCGGAAAACGCCACGACGGTGACGTAGTCACTATCGCTGAGCTGGCCGATCACGCGCTGCGCGGCGTCGCGCACGAGATCGATCTTCTTCGGACTGAAGCGGCCGTGGATCAGGCCGTCCATCGAGCCCGAGGTGTCGATGACGAGGCCGAGTTGGACCGTGGCGCGCCGCTGCACGGCGAGGTCGGGGTGGACGGTCACGGCCGCGTAGTTGACCGCGGCCGAGCCGACGGGGATCTGGGCGTAGCCCGGGCGGATCTCAATAGTCGTCGCCATACTGAGAGGTCTTTCACTCCTACGTGCTACATTTGTTGTACGTCCGTTGTACGTGTGTTTGTCGAAGCGCGTTGTACCTGTGCTTGTCGAAGCGTCCACCGGCGTGTCGCGCGTACAGGCCTGGCCCCCGGCTAATGGAAGGCGGGCGTCACTAGTAGAATACTACTACACCGCCAATTTCTGGTCGCCCACCCTGTCGATGTCCTGCTGTTCTTTGGCCCTCCGTGCCCTATACTAAGCTCATTCCCCCTCGCCCAGCAGAAAGACGAGACGCCCATGCAACGCTACGTCCAGTCGCGCATGACCCGCTCTCTCCGCGACGCGCGCCCCGCCGTCCCGCGTCCCCTGCCGCGACGGAACCGCGGCCCGGCGTGGCCGCGCGCCGTCTCTTCGCTGCTGCTGGTCGCGCTGGTCGCGGCGCTCGCGGCGGCGCTGCTCGACACTGCCCCGCTGCTCACCGGGCGGTCGCCGGGCGCGCTGGATCTGTCGGCGCTGTTACCTATGCGCGTCAGGGTCAGGCTGGGTCTCGCCGCGCCCGGTCCGGCCGCGGCGTCCGGGCCACGCCTCACGATCGTCGCGGGCGACCGTTCCTGGCCCCTGACGGCGGCCGATCTCGCCTCCATGCGACCGCGCGGTACGGCGGTGTATCGCGGGCATGGAAACGCGCTGGCCAGCGCCGCCGCGCCGGCCGTCGACCGGGCAGCCGTGGCCACGTATGTCCGCCGGCGCGCCGGCGCGCTCGATCGAGCGGGGCGCGACGCGGGCGTGCTGTACGACGGGGGCGTGGCGCGCGTCTACCGCGGGCTCGACGGGCAGGTCGTGGACCGCGCGGCGGCGACGGACCGATTGGTCGCGGCGCTGCGGCAGGCCGGCGCGTCGGGCACGGCGACGGTGACGTGGCCGCTGGTGTCCGGCCCCACCGTCACGAACGGCGAGGCGCGGCGGATGGCCGACGAGTTGAAGCGCACGCTGCGCACGACCGTGGTCTGGCTTCCCGGGCGTCACTGGGCCATCACGCCGGCGCAGATCGCGGCCGCCCTGACGCTGGAGCGCGTGCGCACGGGGACGACCGCGCGCCTCGTCGCGCGCCTCGACTCCGCGGCCATCGCCGCGCGCCTCCCGGGGTCGGAGCGGCTGGCGCGCGGGGCTGCGCGCGGGCCCGCGGTCGTCGTGCGCGCCGGGCGGCTCGTCGGGACACCTGCGGTCGCGGGGCGCTACCCCAACTACGCCGCCCTCGCCGACGAGATGCTGCGCTCGCCGCCCGGCCGCGCCGTCTACCACCTGCCCATCAGCGTCGATCAGTCGCGTTGACCGCCTGCGTAGCGGGCAATGGTGGGAGCATCAGGGTCGAAGATCGGGGTGAGCAGGAGCGTCAGCGCCCGGTCCCCGGTCATGCTCCCCGGCCACCGCTCGCGCCTGTGCGGCGCGCACCGCCATCATGGTGCCGTGCCGATTCGCGCCGATTCAGGATCTCGAACGCGCGCTCGAAGAACGCGGCCCGGGCCTGCCACTCCGCCGGCGCGAGGTCATCGGGATTCTTGGCCACCGCGCAGTTGGCGTGCCGATAGTCGTCGTGGGTAGCGACGCCCAATTCGCACGCGCCCCCGCTCCGGTCGTCACGAGGGGTTCGCTAGTCCCGATAGGGATGTAGAGCTCGTCAGGGCTAGTGGCTATCGTCACCGAAGCGTAGCTTGTGGCCATGCAGGTGGCGTAGTCCGCCCTCCTCGTGTATCCGGCGCATCGCTTGGGCCAGCACATCCTCGCCGGACCGCGCCACGGGCGACGTCCCCCCGCCGGTCGCTTCGCCGGTCGCTTCGCCGGTCGCTTCACCGCGCACGGCCGCGTGTCCCCGGGCGCGGTCCGGCATCGCGCGCCGCGCCGAGACGGCGGGCGACCGTACGGCAGGGCCAGCCATGATGCCGAGGGCCTCCATCCAGGCGAACATCTCCTCTTGCGGTGAACGCATCCCCGGCATTACGCTGTCCGCGCGCGCGGCGGCGCGCTCTCCCTGTTCAGGGTCGCCCTGCCAGATCAGCCGCATCTCCGCGCAGGAGCCCAGCAACTCGTCGAGGGTTCCCACGGCCTCAACCCGGCCGTCTTTGAGCACGACTACCTGATCCGCGCGCCGCAGCGCGGCTCGGCGATGGGACACGACCAGGCATGCGCCGGAACTGGGCGCCATCTCCACGTCGAGCCGCCCCCACAGCAGGCGCTCCGTCTCTACGTCGAGCGCGCTCGACACGTCGTCGAAGACGAGCAGCGCCGGCGCGCGCACGAACGCGCGGGCCGCGGCAGCGCGCTGCGCCTGGCCGCCGGAGAGCCGCACCCCACGCGGGCCGACCAGCGTGTCCAGCCCGCGATCCATCGCAGCGACATCCTGTTCCAGCACAGCTGAGTGCAAGGACGCGACGAGATCGACATCCTGCTCGGCGAGGCCGAGCAGGATGTTGTCCCTGAGCGTGTCGCTGAAGAGGCGCGGCGTCTGCGGCGCGTAGGCGCTACGCGGCGGCACAAAGAAGGCGGCCGGATCCTCTACAAGCAAACCGTTCCAGCGGATCTCGCCGCCGTCGCGCGGCAGCAGACCCAGCAAGACGCGCAGCAGCGTGATTTTGCCGGAGCCGACGCGTCCCGTGACCACCGTGAACGAGCCCGGTCGCACGCGCAGGGCGACCCCCTCGATACCGCGCCCCGTCTCGGGATGGCGGTAGGTCAGGCCCGCCACGTCGAGCTCGCGCAACTGCTCGTCATGCACTGTTGAGCTACTTGGCGCGGCCGGCGGGAGGGGATCGCGCGTGACGAGCGCGCCCGGCGGCGCGCCATCGAGCAGCGCGGCCAGGCGCTCCAGCGAAACGCCGGCCTGTTTGTACACGGTCAGATTCATCCCGAACAGGACCGTGAAGTCGGTCACGCGGGGGAGCAGGTAGACGAAGAGGGCTAGATCGCCCACCGTGAAAGCGCCACTATGAAGCAGATGCCCGGCCAGCAGCAGGATCGCGCCGGTGCTAAAACCGGCCATGTTGCCCGTGAACGCCAGTTGGGCGTTGAAGCCGACCAGGCTGTCGCGCAGCGCGGCCGTGCGTCGGGCGGCGTTGAGCGTGCGAAAGCGCGCCACGACGTCTTCCTCGGCGCCGGCAAGCTGGATCGCCTGCGCCGCGCCAAAGATGTCGCCCAGGAAGGCGCTGACGCCCCCCGCCGCCCCGCGGCTGGCCCTCCTGTATTTCTGCAAGCGTGCGCTCACCACGTTGGCGACGATTCCTGCCGCCAGCAGCGGCGCGAGCGCCACCAGGGCCAGGGGCAGGTTGACGCGCGCCATGATGGCGAGCGCGACGAGCGCGCCCACGGCTGTCCCCGTCACGAAGCTGGAAAAACGTAGGTATTCGACGAGCTCCGACACGTCCCACATCAGCCGGCTCACCACCTCGCCGGTCGCGTAGGGCAGGGGCTGGGCGCCGGGGCGCGCCAGGATGCGCGCGAGCAAGTTGCGGCGCAGCAGGGCGCCGCCGAGGTAGTAGCAGGTGTACTCTACGGCCACGGAGCTCAACACGGCCGCGACGCGCGGCGCCGTCGCCGCGACAAGCAGGGCGATCGAGGCCCACAGCCCCCACGTCACAGGGGCGTGCCGGGTCAGCGTGTCGAAGATGGCCGCGACGATCAGGCCCGGCGCGACCAGAATGCCCAGGCGCACGATCTGCAGCGCGAGGCTGAGCGCATAGAGGGCGGGCCTGTCGCGCAGCAGACGCCAGGCAAGTGGCCAGACCGTCATGCCGGCGCCTCCCGCCTCTCCCGCGCGTCCGGCGTCTCCAGCCCAACGCGTAACAGCCGCGCGTAGTGCGAAGCAGGATCGGCGGCGAGCCGCGCGCGCGGACCGTACTCGACGGCGCGCCCACCATCCAGGACCAGGATGTCGTCGGCGCGCTCTACGGTCGCCAGGCGGTGGGCAATGACGATGGCGCTGCGATCCTCGAAGAGGCGATCGATGGCCTGTTCGAGCAGGCGCTCCGTGGCAGGGTCCAGGCGCGAGGACGCCTCGTCGAGCACGATGAGGCCGGGCTCGCGGAGGAACACGCGGGCCAGCGCCAGCAGCTGCGCCTGCCCCGCCGAGAGCGCCCCCGCCGCGATCTCCGTATCGAGGCCGCGTGGCAGGCCCTCGTACCAGGCAGTCAGGCCGAGATCGGCCAGCGCGCGCAGGATACGCTCGTCGGCGACACCTCCGGCGAAGAGGGTCAGGTTATCGCGAACCGTGGCCCCGAACAACTGGACATCCTGCGTTACCAGGCCGATGTGGTGGCGCAGGTCGGTCAGGCGCAGGTCGCGCAGGTCGACGTCGTCGAGCAAGATTACCCCGGCGCGCGGATCGTACAGGCGCGCCACCAGCCGCGCCAGCGTGGTCTTGCCGCTGCCCGTCCGCCCCAGTACGCCCAGAACGCGGCCGGGGGACAGCTGGAAAGACACGTTTTGCAGCGCCAGATCTCCCTCATCGTATCCGAAGGAGACATCATCGAAGCGCAGTGCGGGCGGGCCGGGCGGGAGGGCCGCGCCAGCCCCATCGCGGATGGCCGGGCGCGTATGGTATAGATCCGTGATCCGTGCGAGGCCCACGCTGGCGCTCTGCAGGGTGTTGAGTTGCGCGGTAATATCCCCCAGGCGATCGGATAAAAGGCCGGTGTAGTAGAAGACGAGAAAGACGGTACCGATAGTAATGGCGCCGGCCCCGAGCAGGTAGGCGCCGAGCGCGAACGCCAGCGCGCTGCCGACGGCGGTGAGCGCCTCCAGCACGCTCAGGAACGCGCGACCCAGGACCATGGTGGCGCGGCCATGCCGCATCAGCGCGCGCAGCAGGCCGTCCTGCCGCCCCAGCGCGTAGGCCACGGCGCCGTTGGCGCGGATATCCTCGGTCCCGGCCAGCTGCTCCTCCCAGAAACCGCTGAGGTCGGCGCTGGCCTGCCGGAAGGCTGCGAACGAGCGCGCGGGCAGGCGCCGCGCGCAGCGCAGCGTCGCGAGGGCGACACCGGTGTACGCGAGGAGCGCCAGCCCCACCCGCCAATCCTCGCGCGCGATGAGGACGAGGATGCCAACGAGCAGCAGACCGTTGCCCAGGACGCGGATCACAAAGGCGGAGAAGAAGCCGGAGAGGACGGCCGTGTCGCCGTCGACGCGCTCGATCAGCTCGCCAGGCGCGTGCGTCTTGTGGAAAGACGAGTCCAGGCGCAGGCAGTGCAGGGCCAGGTCGGCGCGCAAGAGGTTGGTCGCGGTCCAGCCGACATCCTCGCTCAGGTACGTAGCCAGACTGGAGACAAGCTGGGCGCCGACTACGACGGCGAGGAACAGGCCGGCGGCGTTGGCCAGCGCGTCCGGCGCGCCGCCTGACCGCGCCGTATCGATAAAGAAGCGCAGGATCTGCGGGTTGGCGAGTTGCAGCCCGATATCCGCCACCAGCGCCACGGCGAGCAACGCCACGCGCGCCTGTTGCGGCCTGAGATAGGTGGTGAGGAGAGCGCGATAGTCGCTCGCCCGCGTCGTCAAGGCGCCCTCCTCTACAAGTACAAGTATCAAGTACAAGACACCCTATTGTAGGGCGCCCTCGCGAGCAGGTTCAACACGGCAATCGAGACCGAACTATCGAACCTCGCCGCTATTGCGCGTCATGGCCCGTCTTTGGGATAATGGGTAACGCTGCCTGTCTATTTCTACCACGGGAGGACGTGAAGTATGAGCGCACAACCACGCGTGGCCCTGGTGACGGGCGGGTCGCGCGGCATCGGCCGCGCCATCGCCGTGCGGCTGGCCGCGTCCGGTCACCACGTCGCCATCAACTATCAGTCGGCGGCCGGCGCCGCGCAGGAGGCCGTCGCGGCGATCGAGGCCGCCGGGGGCCGCGCCGTCGCCGTACGGGCCGACGTGGGCAAGGGGTCGGACGTGGAGCGCCTCTTCGCCGAGACGGCCGACACGTTGGGTCCGGTGGCCGTACTCGTCAACAACGCGGGCATCGTGCGCGACACCCTGCTGTTACGCATGGGCGAGGACGACTGGGACGCGGTGATCGAGACGGACTTGCGCTCGGTCTATCTGTGCACGAAAGCCGCGCTACGTGGTATGATCCGTGCACGATGGGGTCGTATCGTGAGCATATCGTCGGTGGTAGGTCTGCAGGGAAACGCCGGGCAGGCCAACTACGCGGCGGCCAAGGCGGGCATGCTAGGCTTCACGCGCTCGATCGCCCGCGAGGTAGGGTCGCGCGGCATCACCGCCAACGCGGTCGCGCCAGGCTTCATCACGACCGACATCACGTCGGGACTCTCCGACGAGATCAAGAAGGGCGTGCTGGCGCAGGTACCGCTGGGCCGTTTCGGCGCCCCCGAGGACGTGGCGGAGACCGTCGCCTTTCTCGCCTCGGACGGCGCAGGCTACATGACCGGCCAGGTCCTGACCGTCGACGGCGGCATGGTGATGGCGTAACGAGCGGTTAGTCGTTAGCAGTTAGCGATTAGCCACGGTCGCTTGTGAGAAGTCTACCGTGGACGGTGACCAAAAGCTAGCAGCCAATGGCTAACCGCCAACAGCTAAGGGGCAGGCTCAATGAGTGACACGACACAACGCGACGGGCGCGAGATAGTTCCGCGCGACGACGGACTGGTGGCCCTGGAGGAGCGCCCGGCGCTCGTCTTCCCGGGACAGGGCTCGCAGTTCGTGGGCATGGGCCAGGATATCTACGACAGCTCGCCCGCGGGCCGCGCCGTCTTCGACGAGGCCGACCGCATCCTGCAGTTCCCCCTCAGCAAGCTGTGCTTCGAGGGGCCCGGCGACGAACTGGAGGACACCTTCAACGCGCAGCCCGCCATCCTGACCGTGAGCATCGCCGGTCTCGAGGCCCTGCGCGAGCGCCTGGCCGCCATGGGCAAGCACCTGGAGCCGGTCTACGTGGCGGGCCACTCGCTCGGCGAGTACGCGGCGCTGGTGGCGGCCAATGCGCTCGACTTCTCCGACGCCCTCCGCGTAGTACGCGAGCGCGGCCGGCTGATGAAGGAAACGGCCGAGAAGCGCCCCGGCGGCATGGCCGCCGTGATCGGCCTCGACGCGGTGACGCTCGAGGGCATCGTGGCGCGCGCGCGCGACGCGGGCGAGGTCGTGCTGGCCAACCTCAACTCGCCCAAGCAGAGCGTCATCTCCGGCGAGTTCGCGGCGCTGCAGCGCGCCGTCGATCTGGCCAGGGCGGAGGGCGCGCGTCGCGTGCAGATGCTGCGCATCAGCATCGCCTCGCACTCGCCTTTGATGAACGGGGCCAGGAGCGGGCTGGGCGAGGCGCTCGCGCACGTGCCGCTACGCGATCCCGTGATCCCCGTGGTCGCCAACATCGGTGGCCAGGTGCTGCGCACGGCCGACGACATCCGTCGCGAGTTGGCCGACAACATGGTCAAGCCGGTCAACTGGACGCACTCGGTGATCGAGATGGTCAACGGCGGCGGCCGCACCTTCGTCGAGGTCGGCCCCGGCAAGGTGCTCTCGGGTTTGATCAGGCGCATCAGCGACGACGCGAAGGCGCTCAACGTGCAGGAGTTCATCGCGGAGCACTTGCCGGGGAGCGCGGCTGGCGGTCTCGAGCCCGGTGGTCTCGAGCCCGGTGGCCTCGAGCCCGGTGGCCTCGAGCCCGGTGGTCTCGAGCCCGGTGGCCTCGAGCCCGGTGGCGAGGCGGCGCGCAACACGCAAAGGCCAGAGCAGGACGCATGAGCCGCCACGTCGTCGTCACGGGGCTCGGCGCGGTCTGCCCCGTCGGGAATACGATGCCCGAGGCCTGGGAGGCCTTACTGCATGGGCGCTCCGGTATCGGGCGCATCACCCTGTTCGACCCTGCGCCCTACGCCGTGCAGATCGCGGGAGAGGTCAAGGGCTTCAGCGCGGCCGGACGCATCGATCCCAAGCGGGCGCGACACATGGATCGCCACGCGCAACTTGCCGTCGTGGCCGCGCACGAGGCGCTCGGCGACGCGGGTCTGGTCATCGGCGACGCTAACCGCGACCGCGTGGGCGTGATCGTGGGCTCGGCCGCGGGTGGGGTGCAGACCCTCGTCAACGCCCAGAAGACGCTCGACGAGCGCGGGCCGGCCCGCGTCAACCCGTTCTTCCTGCCCAACTTCCTGGCCGACGCCGCGACGGGCCACATCGCCATCGAGACCGGCGCGGCGGGCCCAAACTACGCCACGGTCTCGGCCTGCGCCACGGGCAGCCATGCCCTCGGCGAGGCCATGCGCACGATCGAGCGCGGCGACGCCGACGCCATGATCGCGGGTGGGACCGACACGGTAGTGTTGCCCATCACCCTGGCCGGCTTCATCAATATGAAGGGGCTCGCCGTCGACAACGAGCGCCCTGAGCAGGCCTCGCGCCCCTTCGACAAGGACAGGGGAGGCTTCGTCATCTCCGAGGCCGCGGCGGTCCTGATCCTCGAAGAGCTCGAGCATGCCCGCGCGCGCGACGCGCAGGTCTACGCCGAGCTGGTGGGCTATGGGGCGACGGACGACGCCTTCAACATGTTCGCGCAGGCCGAGGACGGTGAGGGGGCCGCCCGCGCCATGTCCCGCGCGCTCCTCTCGGCGGGGCTGAACTCGGGCGAGATCGACTACATCAACGCGCACGGGACCGGCACGCCGCTCAACGACCGCGTGGAGACGCACGCCATCAAGAGGGTCTTCGGCGCGCACGCCTACAGGCTGGCCGTGAGCTCCACCAAGTCGATGACCGGCCATATGATGGGCGCGTCGGGGGCGCTCGAAGGGGCCATCGCCGCGCTGGCCATCCGGCACGGCGTCATCCCGCCGACGATCAACCTGGACACGCCCGACCCCGAGTGCGACCTCGACTACGTGCCCCACACCGCGCGCGAACAGCGGGTGCGCACGGCCCTCTCCAACAGCATCGGCCTCGGCGGCCACAACGCCACGGTTATCCTGCAAGCTCTGCGCTAGTCGCCGGAGGAGCGCCGGATAGACGCGCTCCCTTCGACCGCAAGAAGGCTAGCGAGGTCTCTACCTGGTCTTCCGCCAGCCCGTGCAGGATCAGCGGCGCGTCCCGCCCCAGCCCGTCGAGGAGGGTAAGATAGTGGTCGTAGTCCAATACCCCCGTCCCCGCGGCCTCGCGCCCCGCCGCGCCGTCGCGGCTCAGGTCCTTGGCGTGCGCGAGCGCGATGTCAGGGCCGAGCAGATCGAAGGCCTCGTCGAGGATGGCGCGCATCCGCGGGAGCGCGCCCGCGTGAAATAGATTGGCCGGGTCCAGCACGATTTTGAGGCGGGGCGAGCGCAACTCGTCGAGCAGGCGCCGGCCTTTGCGGGCCGAATCGACCACGTTGGCGACTTCGGGCTCGACGGCGAGCGTCACGCCGGCCTCCTCGGCGATGCGCGCCGCCTCCCCCATCGACCGCAGCAGGTCGCCCCACGCCTCGGGCGTGTCGTTGTCGGGACGCCGGCGCCACAGGTCGTCCGGGTCGCGGGTACCGCTGCTGAGCGTGATGATGGACACGCCGATCGCGGCGCAGGCCGCGGCCAGTATACCGAGGCGTCGGAGCCCGTCGCGGCGCGCCCGCTCGTCGGGGTGGATCATGTTGAACGTGCCGGACACGGCGGCCATGCGGATATCGCGCGTCGCGAGCGCGCCGCGGATGCGCGCGGCGAGGGCCGGCTCGATCCGGTCGGGCAGGCTGGGCAGGCCGGCGCAGCTCATGTTGAACTGGACGACGCCGATCCCGTGCGCGGCCACGGCGTCCAGGGTTTCTTCCACGGTCGGCCGCGCGAAAGTCCTGGCGAAGATGCCGATGCGGCTCACAGGGCTCCCTCCACGTCATCCAGGCGCACGTAGCCTCCGCCCTCGACGGAGCGGGCGATCGCGACCATCGCCCGCACGGCCGCCACGCCGTCGTCGATGTCCGCCCCCCGCCGCGGCGCGCCGTGCAGGATCGTGTCCGCGAAGCCCTCGATTTGCAGCTTGTAGGTGTCGCCGTCCGCGCCCAACGGCCGGTGGTACTGCCCATCGCGGGTCGAGAAGCACTCGATCTCGCTCGCCTTCTTGTACCACGGCAGGTACATGCGGCCGGCCACGCTGCCGCGCTCGCCGAAGACCTGCACGCCCTCCTGAAAGTCGCCGCGCGCTGGTATAGCCAGGGTGAGGTGGCCCAAGCAGCCGGTCCCGAAGTCGGCCTCAACGGACCAGTTGTAGGAGTCGAACGCCCGCAGGAGCCGCGCGCGCGCGCCGACGATCCTCCCGCCGAGGAAGCGCGCCGTGTCGACCAGGTGGCTGCCGTGCGCCAGCATGAAGTAGCGGGCCTTGTCCGCCTTGGGGTCGCCCGCCGGCCGCCTTGCCCGCGCGCTCGCGACTATGGGGGGCTGCAGGTTGTCGGTCATGGCGTAGCGGTAGACAGAGTCGCAGTACCAGGTGTTGAGGATCGCGAGCCGCCCGATCTCCTCCCGCACGAAGCGGGCGGCGAAGGCGAGCCCGGGATCGAACCGCTTGTTGTGCCCGACCTGCAACACCAGGCCGGTCTCTCGCAGTTGGAGGCGCAGATCTTCGCATTCCTCGACGGTCACGCCCAGCGGCTTCTCGACCAGGACATGCTTGCCCGCCGCGAGGGCCTTGCGGGCCAGCGGCGCGTGGAATTGATCGGCGACCGCCACGATCACGGCCTCCACTCGCGGGTCGGCCAGCATCGCGTCGTAGTCCCTGTAGGCGGCGCGGGGCTGGTGGAGCGCCGCCATCCTGGCCAGCAGATCCTCCGCGACATCGCAGATAGCGTATAGCTCGGCGTTGCGCGCGCGACGACAGCTAGCGAAGTGGGCGGCCTGCGCGATGGGGCCGGCTCCCAGCACGCCGATGCGTAACAGCCGCGCCTCTTTCTCCATATACCTCTCCCATGCCGCTCCGCCTGCTGCCCTATTTTAGCGTGTCGGGCGGGCTGCCACGCCGGCCGGCTTTTGTCGCGCCCGCCACCTTTATTTTCCCGCGCCCCGTAGAGCGCGGGACGCACAGCGACTCCTGAACGCGGCAGCCCGCGCCGTCCAGTGGACGGCGCGGGCGGGGGGCTATCGTCGGTGTCCGGCGCCACAAGTCATGAGGCGCCCGCCGTTTATCAATGGCCGAGGCGGTAGACGTGCCAGCCGTCCACGCCGTCGCAGAGGATCTGGCTGGTCGTCTTGTCGCCCTGGAAGGTGTAGAGCGGGTGGTGATTGAACGCGAGCTGGCGCGTCCCGTCGGGCCGCATCACCACGCCGAACGCGCCCATCGCGCCGGGGATATGCATGGGCGGCCGCGCGCCGGACGCGACAAGCAGGGGTGGCCACACCCTGGCGCACGCGCCGGTGCACTTCACCGCGCCCGTCTTCTCCTTCGACCAATAGTACAGCGCAAACCCTTGCCCGTTGACGAGCACCTTGCCGAAGGTGGGCCGTTGCGCCGTGGCGACGATCGCTTGCGTGCGCGCGGCGGCCGGCGCGGCGGCGTGCGCCACCCCCCGCGGGGCGGCCACGCCGCCCGCGAGCAGCGTCCCCGCGATAGCCGAAAGCCCGATGCGCGTGGCGCGAGTGGTGTTCCGTGCGATCATGTCCTTGTTCTCCCCTGGTCTATCCGTGTGTTCGTGGCGTGCCATTGCCGCCCGACATCTTCAGAATAGACCCCGGGTCTTGCGGGAGGCTTACCGCGGGATTACATGTCTCTTACCCGTCTCTCATGCCACGGGCCTCTGTTCCTTGCGGCAGCGTGACGCGGCTCCGCTGGAGCGCCAGCCGCAGGTCGTCCACACGGAGCCAGGAGACACCGTAGCGCAGGGCTAAGTCGCGCGCCACCGTGGTCTTACCGACGCCCGAAGGGCCACCGATCAGGAGCACTAACCAGCTTAATTGCCAAGCATGCATCATCGCCGTCACTATACCTTGAATAAAGGCACGCCATTAGTATGTTGACGTATCATAATAGTTTTATTATAATCGTGACGCAAAGGAAAGGCGAGCGGTGAAGGATATCGAGTGGGTCGGACGGTCGCGGGAGGCGTTGCGAGAGTTCCCGCAAGACGTGCGGCGTACAATGGGGTTCGCTTTGCGCGAGGCGCAGCGCGGCGACAAAATGAGCGCGCGAAGCCGCTCAAGGGGTTCGGCGGAGCGGGCGTACTAGAGATCGTGGACGATTTCGACAGCGATACCTATCGCACGATGTACACCGTCCGGTTTGTAGATACTGTGTATGTGCTGCACGCAATCCAGAAGAAGTCGACGCACGGGATCGAGACTCCGCAGCGTGAGATGGACACAGTGCGGCGTAACCTGGCGCGGGCGGAGCAGGTGGAGGCAGAGCGCACAAAGGCGCGGAAGGAGCAGGAGTGATGGGTGGGCGACTGGACGATATTCCGATAGAGGCGGGCAGCGGCAACGTATTTGCCGACCTCGGGTTCGATCAGCCCGAGGAGGAGCTAGCCAAGGCGGATTTGGCCATCCGCATCAAGGGCATCATCGAGGAGCGGGGACTGACGCAATCCGACGCCGCCCGAGTGCTCGGCCTGCATCAGCCGGAGGTGTCGGCCCTACTTAACGGCCGGACGGGCGCCTTTTCTCTCGCGCGCATTCTAAAGTTGCTCACGACGCTCGACAACAATGTGTCCATTGTCGTCGAGCCGACGAGACATGGGCGCGGACGGTTGAACGTCGTGGCGCGGTAATGTCAATGTCCGTGACGCCGTCCATACGTCTTATGCGCGTCGCGAGCGGCGCGGAGTCCGCCGACCTCGTGTTGCGGAACGCGCGGGTGGTCAATGTCTTCTCGGGCGAGATCTACCCTAGTGATGTCGCCATCGCCGACGGCCGCGTCGCTGCGATAGGCGCGGGCTACGCGGCGAGGGAGGAGCGGGACCTTGGCGAGCGATACCTCGCGCCGGGCCTGATCGACGGGCACATGCACCTGGAGAGCACCATGATGACGCTCGGCCAACTCGCGCGCGCCATCGTGCCCCACGGCACGACGACAGTGATGCTCGACCCCCACGAGTTCGCCAACGTGCTCGGCCTCGACGGCATCCGCTATGTGCTCGACGCGGCGCGCGACGTCCCGCTCAACGCCCACGTGATGCTGTCCTCCTGCGTGCCGGCGTCGCCCCTGGAGAGCCCGCGGCGCCCACTGCGCGCCGACGACCTCCTGCCGCTGCTCGACCACCCGGGGGTGCGCGGCCTGGCCGAGATGATGGACGTGCCCGGCGTGCTGCGCGCCGACCCCGACGTGCTGGCCAAGATCAATGCGGCGCGCCGGCGCGGGCTAGTCGTCGACGGCCACGCGCCCTTCGTGCACGGCCGCGCGCTCAACACCTACGTCGCGGCGGGCATACAGTCCGACCACGAGAGCACCACGGTGGAGGAGGCGCGCGAGAAGCTGCGCCTGGGTTTATGGCTGATGGTGCGCGACGGCTCGACGACGCGCAACCTGGACACCCTGCTGCCGCTGCTCGCGGAGTTGCGCCCGCCGCGCGCCCTCTTCGTGACCGACGACCGCGACCCGGTCGACCTCACCGTGCGCGGCCACGTCGACGCGATGGTGCGCCGGGCGCTGGACTACGGGCTCGATCCGATCGAGACGCTGCGCCTGGCCTCCTACAACGCCGCGCAGTATTTCGGCCTGCCCGACTGCGGGGCCATCGCACCGGGATACAAGGCAGACCTGCTGGTGGTGGGCGACCTGCGCGCCTTCACGGTCGACGCGGTCTACAAGGACGGACTGCTCGTCGCCGAAGGCGGGAAGCCCTTGTTCGAAGCCGCCGCGCCGGGGCCGGGCGCTCTGGCCGGTATGACCGGGACGATCCATAGCGCTCCGGTCACCCTGGAGGACCTGCGGCTGCCGGGCCACAGCGGACCGGCGCTGGTGGTCGGCGTGGAGGTCGGGCAGGCCACGACGCGGCGCCTCGTCGAAGAGGTCACGGCCCGCGACCGTGGTCATGGCGGCGAGCTCGTGGCCGAGCCGGGGCGCGACCTGCTCAAGCTGGCCGTGGTGGAGCGACACAACCGCAGCGGGCGCGTGGGGCTGGGGCTGGTCAAGGGTTTCGGGCTGCGCCGCGGGGCTATCGCCTCGTCGGTGGCCCACGACGCGCACAACCTCGTCGTGGCCGGCGCCAGCGACGAGGATATTCTGGCGGCGGTCGTGGCGCTGCGGGAGATGGGCGGATGTTTCGCGGTCGTGGTGGACGGGAGGACGCTGGCGACGGTCGCGCTGCCCATCGCCGGGCTGGTCTCGCCGCTACCGGTCGAGGAGTTGGCAGCGCAATTAGACGAAGTCGATCGAGCGGCGGCCGCGCTCGGCTGCACGCTGGAGCATCCCTTCATGACGCTGAGCTTCCTCTCGCTTTCCGTCATCCCCGAACTCAAGCTGACCGACCGCGGGCTGGTCGACGTGGCCGCGGCGCGGCTGGTACCGCTACAGTAACTGTTACGCCGTTACGCCGTGTCGCGGCGCGCCTGCATCACGCTCTTGCGGACGCTGTCGAGCACGACGCCCATGATGGCGTCACCGTTGTTGAGCGCGCCCGAGACGCGGGCGTGGCCGTGCAAGACCGTAGAGTGGTCGCGCCCGAGTTCGATGCCCACCTGCGTGGCGGTGAGGCCGGCGTCCTCGCGCAGCAAGTACATGGCGACCTGGCGGGCCTGCGCGACCGTCATCTCGCGGCTCTTACCGAGCAGCACGTTCTGGGGGATGCCGTAGTAGTCGCAGACGGCGGCGAGGATGGCCTCGACCCCGCCGCGGCCGCGCGGCTGCCGGGCGGCGCGGTTGATCTCGCCCGCCACCTGCGTCGCCAGCG
>JAABUH010000889.1_pt1 | contig 38541 bp, 25 predicted proteins | sample 5559121 | NCBI WGS metagenome assembly JAABUH01 (sample SAMN10711871, study PRJNA513364) | rock metagenome | isolation source: Antarctica rocks | place: Antarctica: Victoria Land, Battleship Promontory nord | collected 2015-12-28
ACACTTCGAAAGTCACAAGACGACACTCAATCAAATAATTGTTCTACTCAATAACATGATCATAAAATCAAAAACATGCGTACGATGACTAGAAGTCTGACTGAATCGAAAGCTCAACTTCAAAGTTCATGTGCAAACGAAAATCGCGACAGTTACAAGAACGCTACACTCGTTGTTTAGATTAATGAATAGCGAGTGAAGATTAAATGTCAAATCAGAAAAGCAGTTATATCTGACATGCGTCACATCTATTAGCAATTATGACGTTGAAATATGATGAAATAATTAAAAAAGCTACTTAGTCAAATTTCGCAAACTGCAAAACGCTGCATTATGAAAAGTTCTGAGTGTGTTTCAAACATCATCGATAGATGCTATGCAAATAGAAGTTGAAATCTCGTTGATGAAGATATGATTAAATCAAAAGTGCAAGAACTATGCAATTCAAATAGCTGAGTTATTGAAAAAACATTCTATCAGAAAAAGAACATCTATTACATACTCATCTCAATACTTTATCGAATTAAACCTAGATTTGAACGCATTGAAACATCTGAACTGAAACAAGATGAAGACGAATGTATCTTGAAAAGCTAAGAAGTGCAAAGACAGACTCACGCAGATATATTGAATATTGAACAAAGTGCAAAAAACACTGAATTCAATAAAAGAAATCGAAATTTCTCACTTCAAGAAATCGTGAAAGCAAGAAATCGAGCATTTAGCAAAACTTCAAACCAAATTTGCAAAAGGCGAAACTTACGATACGATCAGTACACACTATAGAAAATTAGAAAGAATTATCAAAAAGGCGAAAAACATAGTGATGTATATCGACACATCGCAAATTCGAAAAAAGAAAGCAGAAGATGAAACAGAAATCGAAACAACAGTGATATTTACGCATGAACTCGTTAGATGCAGCAAAGCGACAAGCGTTCCAGACAAAATTATCATAACGAAAGCGAAACTGCAAGCTATTAGCGATGCAATCGCAATGTGCAGCGAAAAAGCACTCAAAAACAGCGAAATTTGAGTGTACATAAACAGTCAAATGACTTTGCAAAGACTAAACGCAAAGGGCAACGTCAAGACGAAGTTATTCGATGACATACGACAAAACTTGATCAATTTACGTCAGAATCAGTGTCAAATTTGCATACAGTGAATATCGAGTCGCAAGAGCATTATTGAAAACGAAAAAGCAGATCAATTAATCAAAAGCGCTGCTCAAGAATTATCAGTTATTGACAACATGAAAGCAATCATCATAAGCTTCGTCAAAAAGCAAATTTGCAAAGAGACGAAATTACAATGATTAAATGGCTGAAAAAGCAGCATCAATAAGGGAAATCAGTATTAAAAGCACATATCGAACGTGAATTTAAGTCAGAAATCACTAAAAGAGCTTAGAAAAATCAATGGACTAACGTTTTCAATCTTTATTCAGTTGAAAATGAAACACGACTATTTCAAGAGCTATTTGCATCGATTATCAGAGAATAATTCAAACAAATGCTATGAAATATGCAATGCGAGTCAAACGTCAGAGCATTTACTACTAAATTGCAAGCATTATAGATCAGAGCAGATAAAGCTTAAGAAAAAGGCTCAGCTCAAAAACACAAACATTATATTGACGCTGTTCGTCACCAAAATCGAAAGAATCGCAACACTAGAGTATTTGAAAAATACTCGAATTACGACGAGAAAATGACTATTAGAAACGAAAGAGTAGAACGCGAAGAATGCGAAGAAATGAAGAAAAACGAGAGTACGATTGCGAGAGTTTGAGCGAGAGCGCTTGTATGCGCAAACTATCGATGTGATTGATCAACGAGAAGATATAAAGCAGCGACTTTGGCCAGGTTACATGTAACTTAGCATACATACAGCGTCTAGACAGTGTCATAGTCATAGATTGCATGCACTTAATGAAGAAAGAAAAAAAACAACATTCACACAGTCATTACGAAGGCACGATTCAGCTTTTGCGCACATACACATCTGTGCGACGCAGTAAATCGATCGATTTCGGTTTTCAGACCGATTTACACGCAGCGCAATCACACACAGAGCAGTAACAGCGCGTTATTCGCACGTTGAACTCATATATGACATACACACATATACTGCGAAGACACGATTCAGCTTTTGTGCATCTACACATCTGTGTGATGCAGTAAATCGATCGATTTTTCGCTTTATCAGATCGATGTACATGCATCGCAATCACATACACTGCGAAGACATGACACAGTCTTTGCTCATATACACAGAACAACAGCAACGTCTTTGCGCACGCGTTGCAACTCATATACGTCACACACATATACACTGCGAAGGCACGACTCAGCTTTTGCACATCTACACGCTCGTGTGATGTAGTAAATTGATCGATTTTTCGCATTATCAGATCAATCTACATGCATCGCAAGCATATACACTGCAAAGACACGACACAGTCTTTGCTCATATACACAGAACGACAGCAACGTCTTTGCGCACGCGCTGCAACTAATATATGACATTCACACAGTCATTGCAAAGACACGACTCAGCTTTTGCGCACATACACATCTGTGCAATGCAGTAAATCAATCGATTTCGATTTTCTGATCGATTTACATGCGTCGCAAATACATAGATCAAAACTCATCTAGTCCGTTCAGCTGAGTGATTATACAGTGAACTTGAAAGCTCACGTCAAAGTAATCAACTTTCACAATACATCGATCGCTCGTCTAGCTCGCTCAGCTAGATGATCAAACAGCAAATTCGAAAGCTCACGTTGAAGTGATCAGCTTTCACAATTTCGATTTATCTATATGATTACTTGATTATATAGACATGTCGCACGCTCGTATGCGCACTCTAACGATCTGACTGCTCAATGAAAAGATATACAGCAGCAATTATGACTAAATTACATGTGATTTAGCATACACACAGCGTCTAGATAGTGTCATAGTCATAGACTGCATGCACTTAATGAAGAAATAAATTAAAAAAAATTAAAAAAAAAATTAAAAAAAGTAAGCATTCTTGTGATGTGACTCACTTTTATCTGTCAAAGATGTGCATCTCATTGCAGTTTCATGTTCAGTTGAATCTTTAAAACTTGCACATCTAACTTCAATTTAGTAAACTCATATTTTTCTGATGCAAACGTTGCATCATGAGTTTAAACTCACTTCGCGCAAATGTTATGTATTTTGCTCAGTGTTTTGCAAATTTCTTTAATGAATCTGTCATAAATTAAAATGTTGATGTTATTTACAAAGTTGAGCACATTGATTTTGATTCTCAATGCTTTGCATTTTTCAATTAAACTTATGTTGAAAAATAGAAAGAGAATTGATGAAATGAGAAATTCTTAAGATATGTTTGCATTTATCTCATGCATACTTGTATAAACGAGATTTTCGCGCAAACGAGGTTTTCGCGCACGCTAAATTAGTGTTTTCACGAGAATATTAGAAAAATTCATTTATATCTATCTTCATCATCTACAAATTAATTGACAATTGCTTGTATCTCTCTCAAGCATCTTAATGAAGAATTAATTCGAAAATATAAACTATATCATTGAAAATGACGTTGCAATTGCGATTTATATGCATGAACTCTTTTTCATTCTTTCACTTTCTCTTTCTTTACTTCTTTCATTTTCACTAATTCGTATAATAGACTGTTCAAACAACTTTTCATTAACTCAAAGCTCTTCTCAGATTGATGAGATCTTCACTTTTGAGCTTCGACAAAGCAATTTCATATTTCATATGAGTGTAGCGTGTGTGAAGATTAACAAAATCTTTTTGAGATGAATTTTGAAGGCTGATCAGCATCATTTGACTGATCGACTTGCTCAGAGTGAGCACATTAAGAGCAAATTTGAACAGGTAGAATCGTTCTACTGAGTGCGTGACAATGACGTATGTTTCAGAGAAACTGTAGAGCTTTAGATAAAGCTTTCAATAAAGCTTTCGATGAAGCTTTCAATGAAGCTTTCAATGAAGCTTTTGATGAAGCTTTCAATGAAGCTTTTGATGAAAGAGCTTTTGATGACGAAGCTTTTGAAGAAGCTTTTGAAGAAGTTTTCGATAGTGTTCTTAAAAACACGGTTTCGAGAAGGTTTAATTATTCTTTCACTGCGAGTGGTTTGAATGAGTGAATTCAACGTCATCACTTGATTCGTGACAATATCGTTTCGATTCGACTTCTGAATTTGCTTTCGCTGTTTCTTTGCTGACTGAACTAGCTTTGTTTGTGCTGAGCTTGTAGATGAAGAAGGTAATGAGGAAACAAATGCAGATGAAGCTTTTTTCGTAGAACTTCGCTGTTTGAAAACACGTTCTGCAAAGAGTTCAGAATCAGCAGTGACGAAGCTCTTTAATCATCGATTTAATAGCATGTCATTTTGCTTATTGAATTTTTCTTGAGTCTTGTCTTCAGTCTTCTGATTTCGCTTCTCAATGATCTCAAGATTCAGAATTCTAGCGTCGACGTAGTGATTTCTGAAACGTGTAACACGTTCATGTTGACGACGAGCAGCTAGAAGTAAATCTTCATTAGTACTCTGAAGAAGAACAGACGTAGCATAGACAGATTTGCATGCCTTAACAAGCTTCTTCAAAGCTTGAGCTTCAGCAGCAGAATCATCATTGTTGATTGTTTGCTTCATGAGCATGTTCATCTCAATAATGTTGAATGAGATGAATGATATTGAAAATGATACATCGCTTGAGCTTTGAATTGTGATATCTGAAGAAGTGATAGAACAAGATTTGATGACGATAGAAAGCTTTGATAGAACGATAGTACGATCTAGAGATGCTAGGTCAGATTTGACTCAAGCACTCTGTATGTTGCTTGTCGTCAAAGCAATCTTTCGAGCTTGCAGATACAATTTTATGAAATTCAACTTGTCAATTGAATATTCAGCACTCAATCGAGTAAATGCTTCAAGCTTCAGCTTGTAAATGATGATCAATGACAGAAAGACTTCTACATTCAGAGACTGAAGCAGATCAATAGAATGTGAAGAAAGACATAATAGAATGATGTGATTCTTCTCGCAAAACATGATCGCTTCGCTAGTTAAATGAGAGGCGTGTTCATCGATTATCAAGAGACGAAACTTTTCTTGTTATTGTTTTGCTGATTTAGGTTCAAAGCATTTCTGAAGTCAATCAAGATTGATTTCGTTGCTGATTCACTCATTATCGCTGACAGTTATGTGACTTTTCTTTGCTTTTTCTACATCTTCTACATTCTTCAAAGCATCGAATCAGACCTTCAGATGCATCTTGTCTTTGAAGATGAATCAGGCTCGTAGAATCACTTCGTCAGAACTCACACACTTGATGAGTGAGACTCACTCTCAATTATTGTCTTGAGTCATTGTTGATAGTTGCTCTTTGAAACATATGACTCTGCATTTGCTCGCTATTCTCATGACGAAGTCTTTTTCATTCATGTTGTAGATGTCTGAAGATTGTAAATCATAGTCTTCAAGAACTTGAGTATATAAATCAAATCAATCATTGATTAGCTCTTTATTATGCGTAACAGCACGCTCTTTATTCAATGCTTGACTAAACACGAAAGTCAACTTCGTATGACGTTGTAGAAATCTCTGTATTCAATTGATATTCAAATCATCGTTCTGTTGACTACTTCAAAGCAACTTCATTGTCATGAATTGAATCTGATTGACTCGTGATAATCAGTCTCAGAAAATCATAAGTAGTATTCAATCAGTCAAAGTCTTCTCTTGTTCGAAGATAAGTCACTGATATTGCTGATGAAAGATCTGAGAAGATTCAAAATCGTTGATACGCTCTCGAAGTGTAGATTTTGCAATGTCATGCTGACGAGCAATCTTTTGAAGTGAAAGCTTGAATACATTGTTCTGATAGACTGTAATAGCTAATTGAAGATGCTCTTGTCTGATCGACTTCAAATGCTTCTTCATGATGATGTGATTGACGTTCAAAATGATGAAGCATTTGAAAATAAAATAAAAATAAAAATAAAAATTCGCTTTACCTATTCTGTACTAGCGTGCACGGAAACCTCGTTTGCGCGAGAACCTCGTTTATATGAGTAATGCTCATTTGCTCATTGAATATCAATGACATTTCTCTGTTCTTTAGAAAGTTGCGTGCTCATTTGATTATATAACTTGATGTTCTTCTCATTTTCAGCGTATGCAGCAGTCTAATGAGCAAGACTCAATTAAATGCTTTAATAATGTTTAAACTTAACATGAAAATCATGTACTTGATCTTGTAGTCTTACATGATGTGAACTTGATCTACTAATAAATTTAACGTCAAGATCATGAATTACTTATGTCTCATTCTCATTTGAGCATTCAAAAGCATGTGATGAGTCTCAGTTATATCATTTAATCTTTTGATCATAATTCACTTTAAAGCTTTGCTCATGATATTAAGCAAAGCAATGAGTCAATATGTCTTCAAATCAATGTAATTGCTTTTCTTTAATTTATATAACATTATTGTTTAAGTCTTTTTGAACTGCTTGAAGTGATATTTGTGTATTATGCATGCGTTGAATAAACTTGTTAACATTGAGATCAGTTCTGTGAGATCTGCTTGAAGTGCTTTGTTTGAAATTTCAGAGATGTTTGATGCTTTGTTCACTTTTATTCTTTTAATTACTCACTTCATCTCATTTTCTGAAATGCGTGAATTTGATGATACTGTCAAAGATATGAATGAATTTAAAATGTTATTAATGTCTGTTTATGAAAATGAAGAAAAGAACTTTTCTTGCAGCATCTCAATTTTTTCTTCAAATGTTGTTATTATGTAATCAGTATTATCTTGTTTCAGCAACGAAAACTGAGAAAGCTTCTTAAATAACTGACTTTCGATTTTAGCTCATTTTGCAAAGCATCATATTGATTTCAATGCATTACTTAACTTATGCATCTGTGATCTGAAGTGTATACATTTTGTTTGTTTGATGATCTTGTTTTTATGATCATTATGTTTCGAATATTCATTTCATGTTTTTAATGTATTTTGCGTTTTTCATACAGTTCACAGTCATCTTGATTTCATTACTGCTTTGAAGCAGCTTTGATTTCAGAAATCTCTTACTTAATTTGATGATTTTGCTCAGAAAGTAAACTTTTCAATGATCTCTTGTAGTATTCTGATGATCTTTGTTGCTCTGTCATTCATTTCAGCTCTGTTGTTCAAAAAATGATTTGATAAAAGATGTATTTGCAGATAAACACTCAGTACTTCTGTGTTCATTTTTTTTCAGAGTCAATGAATCAAGAACTGCACTGAGATTATTTATAAATTTAACTCTGTGACAATTGAAAGATGATTTGATCTTTGATGTAAATCAATTCGTACTTTGCACTTACATATTATAAACTGTATTTTCTCGTTGCTAAAGACTAAATTTATCATTGTAAACTGATTGTGAATCTTGCAAATGATTATGTTTAATTTCAGCAGTAGTTTCAATCTTGCATTTGTAATAATGTTTAGTAGAGTATTAATCATTGTATGTTGAGTGAAGCATCTTCATTCTTCTCAATGTAAATGATGTAGATTGAAGTTTTTTACAACTAGTTGTTTGCAGTCATTCTTGAGTAGTTCATTTAAGTGAGAAATAGTTGAGAGTTTCTTTATAAATGTGATGAATAATGAGCTTAAGTTGTAGATGTTTAAAAGTCTTAACATCTGCATTTTGTTATCTGTGTTGCAAGTTAATATTCTGATTAAGCAAATGTTTACCTCAACTGTCTTTACTATTCACTGATCAAAAAAAAAATTCTTCATTAAGTGCATGCAGTCTATGACTATGACACTATCTAGACGCTGTGTGTATGCTAAATTACATGTAATCTAGTCATAATCGCTGCTGTATATCTTTTCATTGAGCAGTCACATACGAGCGCGTGAACTGTCTATATGATCAAGTGGTCACATAGACAACCCAAAATTGTGAAAGCTGATCACTTTGACGTGAGCTTTCGACTTGTCTGTATAATCATCAAGTTAAGCGAGCTAGATAAGCTTTGATCTACGTAGATAAAAGTAGATGAACTTTGATCTATGTATTTGCGACGCATGTAAATCGATCAGAAAATCGAAAAATCGATCAATTTACTGCGTTGCACAGATATGTATGTGCGCAAAAGCTGAGTCGTGCCTTCGTAATGACTGTGTGAATGTCGTATATTAGTTGCAGCGCGTGCGCAAAGACGTTGCTGTCATTCTGTGTATATGAGCAAAGACTATGTCATGTCTTTGCAGTGTATGTGATTGCGATGCATGTAAATTGATCTGATAATGCGAAAAATCGATCGATTTACTGCATCACGCAAGCGTGTAGATGCACAAAAGCTGAGTCGTGTCTTCGCAATGTGTGTGTGTGTGATGTATATGAGTTGCAGCGTATGCACAAAGACGTTGCTGTCGTTCTGTGTATATGAGCAAAGACTGTGTCATGTCTTTGCAGTGTATGTGATTGCGATGCATGTAAATCGATCTGATAATGCGAAAAATCGATCGATTTACTGCATTTTGCAAGCGTGTAGATGTGCAAAAGCTGAATCATGTCTTTGCAATGTATGTGTGAATGTCATGTATGAGCTCAACGCTGATTCAAGCGCTGTTACTGCTCTGTGTGTGATTGCAATGTGTGTAAATCGACCTGAAAATGAGAAAAATCAATCGATTTGCCGCATCACGCAAGTCTATAGATGCGCAAAAGCTGAATCGTGTCTTTGCAATGTATGTGTGTGTGACGTATATGAGTTGCAGCGCATGCGCAAAGACGTTGCTTTCATTCTGTGTATATGAGCAAAGACTGTGTCATGTCTTCGCATTCACTGATCAAGTTTTAAGCATTTATTAACATATATGCATGTTCTTGACTGAGATGATGAATTTTTCATTAAATGAAAGAAGTTGTGAGCTGAACTAAATGATTACAAGTCATTGATGTTACATTTTTGCTTTCATATGATTATTATGTTGAATTTATGAATTTCTCTGTTAATCAAGAATGATTCTTGAATCTTTAATGACTTTCTAATGTTATACTGTAGAATTTGTAGAAAAAGTTGTTTTATCATAAAGTTATTTGTAACTGTTGTTGACTCTGTGCTGAAAAGACTCTTTGTATACTTTCAATCACTGAGAATCTTTTGCGCTTTCTGATTAAGCATTTCTGAGTCTGCTCAGATGTTGTCTCATTTGAGTCACTAGTCACGTATGAAAAGAGATTGACTCATCTCTTCTTGACTTCTATCATCTGTCATGTCAATTCAACGTCTTGATTGCATGTTTTCAACATGATGATTGCTAAGCTTGAAGAGTTCATTGAATCTGCGAAGTCTGTTGAGCTCAACGAATTCATTGAGCTTAGAGAGTTCAGAAACAACGAAAGAGATGCATGATTGTATTTCAACATTTTCAAATATTTGATTAATCTGTTTCTGTAGATTTCTAATGTCTGTTTCATTTGCTATCATTATTTGAAACAGATGCATCTTCAAAGTTCATGATCTTCATTGCAATTGATGCAACATCTTTTATTCAAAGACATCATGCACTTCTTAATATAATGTTTGTCTGCACATTTAATGTAGCATTGTTTCTTCTTGCAGAATCTAATCATATGATCAAATTTAAAGCGTCTGTAACATTGAGTAATGCAACAGTTTTTTTCAAACAGTTTGCATAAGCATTCTTGATACAAGTTTAACATGTTTTCATTCATTAGTTAATTCATCATTGCTTTGATTGTGATTTTTATGATGAGTGACAAGTAAATCTTTTTACTTTCAATTACTTTCTTGAGTCAGACTATTCTTAGAATCTTTAAATTTTCATGAAGTTTTGTGTTATCTTTTATCAATCTTTTAATGATCACTTTCTGATTGCTTGTATCTATTGTGATGTGTATTTCATGTGCTAGCACAGCAAAGATTTGACGCATTATACACATCAAGTTCATGATATCTTTTTTTTTTCATTAAGTGCATGCAGTCTATGACTATGACACTATCTAGACGCTGTGTGTAAGCTAAATTACATGTAATCTAGCCATAATCGCTGCTGTATATCTTCTCATTGAACAGTCACATCGATAGAGTGCGCATACGAGCGCGTGAACTGTCTATATAATCAAGTGGTCACATAGACAACCCAAAATTGTGAAAGCTGACCACTTCAACGTGAGCTTTCGACTTGTCTGTATGATCATCAAGCTAAGCGAGCTAGGTGAGCTTTGATCTATGTAGATGAAAGCTGATTACTTCGACGTGAGCTTTCGAGTTCGCTGTACGATCACTCAGCTGAACGAACTAGGTGAGCTTTGATCTATGTATTTGTGACGCATGTAAATCGACCAGAAAACCGAAAAACCGATCGATTTACTGCATCACGCGAGCGTGTAGATGCGCAAAAGCTGGGTCGTGCCTTCGCAGTGTGTGTGTGTGTGATGTATATGAGTTGCAACGTGTGCGCAAAGACGTTGCTGTCGTTCTGTGTATATGAGCAAAGACTGTGTCATGTCTTCGCAGTGTATGTGATTGCGATGCATGTACATCGATCTGATTAAGCGAAAAACCGATCGATTTACTGCATCACGCAGACGTGTAGATGCGCAAAAGCTGAACCGTGTCTTCGCAATATATGTGTGTATGTCGTGTATGAGCTCAACGTGTGAATAAAGCGCTGTTACTGCTCTGTGTGTGATTGCGCTGCGTGTAAATCGGCCTGAAAATGCGAAAAACCGATCGATTTACTGCATCACGCCTGTCTGTATGTGCGCAAAAGCTGGGTCGTGCCTTCGCAGTATATGTGTATATGTTGTATATGAGCTGCAGCATGTATGCAAAGACGTTGCTGTCATTCTGTGTATGTGCGAGCTTCAACGCGCTGACGATTGCGTTGTTATTGCTTCGCTTTTCGACTGTGTGTGAGCTCAACGCGTGAGTAAAGCGCTGTCATCGCTCTGTCAATGTCGATGAGATTGTTCAGCTCTTCTGACAAGCATAGCTTGCAGAAGGTTCGTAGTCAGCATCTCGTACAGATAAATCTCGTTGTCGACTCATGATTTCTTTTGCTCATGCTTAAAATCTTTTCAGATTTGCTTTAGCTTCTAAACTCATTGCATGAAGTATGATGTTTTCGCTTTTAAGCTTGCAAAGAGACATGATTAAATTTCTTTGAGCTGTCAACACGTTTGTGATTTCTTGAAGAATTTGTTTGATAGATTTCTTTTGTATCTTCTTTATTTTCTTTCTTTCTGCTATCTTCATCATGACTTCTTATTTCTTGCAAAGCAAGAACAATTTATTTCTGAAATGTTACTTTCTCATTGTTACTTCTTCTCTTGTCACGTTCGTTTATGATGTGATTCTCGATGAGAAGCATTTACTATCTTGTGTTTGCATGCTATCTTGTATTTGTAGCTGCTTGCTAAGTAGTTGTATGAATGTTTTCAGTTTCTGTACATTCTTTGCAATGAATGCATTCTAATTCTTGTTGTTTTTTCTTCTGAATTGTTTCAAAGATGTCACATCAGCTTCACTGCTACTTCTTTTCATGAATGATCTTTGTTCTTCTCTTTCTATAACGTTGATGTCTGTATTAGAAGATCAATAATGTTAGCAACATACTTTTCATCATTACGTGAACTTTTCAACTCTGCGTTGCTGTTTCTTTGTGACAATTCAACGTTACTTGCAATTGTCTTTAAATCAGCATTGCTGCAGTTCATGCAATTTATTGTCATTTATTCATCTTTTAGATTCATTCTGTCTTGATTGTATTGCTCTTTTCAAAAATTTGCTTTGCGCGCGTTGTAATTATCTTCATGCATTGCAATAAGTAAACTTATTTAATGCATTCATGAAATGCTTATGTTTGAATTTTTAAATCTCAAATGTATGTATTCAAACATTAAATGAATCTTTTTAACTTAAAACAATATTTAAGACTGCATTAGAAAATGATGATGTAATTATTATTATGATTTTTATAATTAATCAGATGAAATTAAGAACGAAGTTTATAATTACAATATATGTGAAAGATTATTTAAACAATATATGTAAATCTGAGTTGTTTGATGTACAAAAGTTGCAGCTGAAAGAAGTAATGATAGTTAATAATATTGCTTGCAATGCATTTAACACATTTTGCTATTTTGTATGTTTTACTGCATTTTAATATCATTTGATCACATTTTTATAACTAACATGATATATTTATAATGAATCTGCTTGACTGATAATGAGATTCATCTGTACGTGATGTTGACTACGAATCTTTTGATTCTATTCTGTGTTTGAATAGAAGTCAGAAGAGTCAAGAGATTTCAATTCGACGCAGTTTAAACAATGTTAGAATGTTACGTGATCAGAAAAGTCATCATGCAGAGTTTTCACTCATGCAACAACATTTTTCTCTAACAGTTACAATCAATTTACGAAGAAGATTAATGACATGTCGATGTCAGTAAGAGATGAAAAAATACTACTAGTGAAAAAGATAACTCAGATGAAGAGTCTGCAGATTGTAATTACAAGTGATCAAAGAATTTGCAACTCATCAACTGCGTTGATATTGAAACATCTTCATCACATCAACAATGTCATTGAGTAATTGATGAAAAGATATCAGATAAAATAGTCATTTCAAGTATTGAGAATCATGATTACAGTGCTCGAAGAAGTAGTGACTCGTTGATCACGCTGATATATTGAGAAAGCTTAAATTCATCTTCTTTACTTGATGTCAAGTCATTCATTTATTCACATGAAAAATCGAGAGCTCAAGAGAATGATCAGAATGCATTCTCTTTCATTGATCAGAGTCAAACATTGAATGATTGTGATTGCATGTTTATACTAACAATTCATTTAACGTCTACATGATACAAGTCAAATCAAAAGAAGAAAAGAATTACTCAATATAATCACACTTTATTTTCTTATTATGTACATCTCTCTTTCATCACATATTTCTCTGCTCAATGAATGATAATTATTGAGTAAGAGAATACAGCTTTATATACATTACAATCACAAGCATCATGAATGCAAAGAAAACATCTTTCATCTTTGAATCAAGAATTGAATTAAAACATTGTTGTATAAAATATTATTAATGAAGAGCAGAGCAAAGATGATGTGTTATAATTAAATAGCATAAACATTCTTATCAAAAGTTTACTTGAGCATCATGTGCTGAATAGAAGCTATAGATTCATTACTTGATAACACAGCGTCAATCTTATTGTTTCAACTGCGCAAAGCAATCATATAGATGACGAGTGATTTTCTTTCTCAGAGATTTTTGTTCACTCAATATAAATAGCATAAAGTTTCTCATGAGTCAAGTTTAAATCAATGTCACAAAAGTGTATGAATTACAATTACAATCACAATCACAATCACAATCACAATCACAATCAATGAATCTGCTTATTTTGAATTCACTTATATTACATTTTAATATAAATTTGAAAATGAATGAAAAGAAATTTGCAACTTTGTCTTTTGCAAGAAATAATTAATGAAGTGATGATTTTATGATGATTATACTTTCATATTGAGCGTATTTTGCATTTCTGCACTTTTTCTTCTGTTTATGTTTTTTCTTTTATTTGAATGTTAATATTTCTATGTGATCATTTCATTAAAGAGTGAAAATTATTATAATATAGTGATTTTCTTTCTTTCTAATCATGAATTTATGCTTGAAAGTGAATGATTATACTTTTTACTTACATTTCAGCCTCATTTTAAAAGCTTCTTTAAGCTTTAAGATATTTTTCATATTTTCACTCAATATTCATTAATTATATTTTACAAAATATTCTTTTCATTGTATTTTATAATATAAAATTCTCTTTCTTTTTCACTTTTATAAAATCTTCTCTACTTTTCATTCTTGCTCATTATTAATAAGCTTGAAAGAGCTTAAGGAAAAAGCTCAGCTCAAAAACACAGACACTATATTGACACTGTTCATCATCAAGATTGAAAGAATTGCAACACTAGAGTATTTGAAAAATACTCGAATTGCGACGAGAAAATAGCTATTAGAAACGAAAGAGTAGAACGCGAAGAGTGCGAAGAAACAAAGAAAAACGAAAGTACGATGACGAGAGTTTGAGCAAGAGCGCTTGTATGCACAAACTATCGATGTGATTGATCAACGAGAAGATATAAAGCAGCGACTTTGATCAGGTTACATGTAACTTAGCATACATACAGCGTCTAGACAGTGTCATAGTCATAGACTGTATGCACTTAATGAAGAAGAAAAAAAAATAAGCTTGAAAGCAAAATACTTAAGTGATTGTAATTGTAATTCATACATTCTTATGATATCGATTTAGACTCAACTTATGAGAAACTCTATGCTATTTATATTGAGTGAACAAAACTTTCTGAGAAAGAAAATCACTCGTCGTTTATACAACTGCTTCATGCAGTCAAAACAATGAGATTGACACTGTGTTATCAAGTAATGAATCTATAGCTTCTATTCAGCACATGATGCTCAAGTAAACTTTTGATGAAAATGTTTATGCTGTTTAATTATGACACATCATCTTTGCTCTGCTCTTCATTGATGATATTTTATACAACAATGTCTTAATTCAATTCTTGATTCAAAGATGAAAGATATTTTCTTTGCATTCATGATGTTCATGATTATAATGTATGTAAAGCTGTGTTCTTTTACTCAATGATTGTCATTCATTGAGCAGAGAAATATGTGATGAAAGAGAGATGTACATGATAAGAAGATAAAGTATGATTGTATTGAGTAATTCTTTTCTTCTCTTGATTTGATTTATGTCATGTAAACGTTGAATGAATTGTTAGTATAAACATTTGATCATAATCATTTGATGTTTGACTCTGATCAATGAAAGAGAATGCATTCTGATCATTCTTTTGAACTTTCGATTTTTCATGTGAATAGATGAATGACTTGACATCAAGTAAAGAAGATGAGTTCAAGCTTTCTCAGTATATCAGCATGATTGATGAGTTACTACTTCTTTGAACACTGTAATCACATCTTTCAATACTTGAAACAACTATTCTATCTGATATCTTTTCATCAATTACTTAACAACATTGTTGATGTGATAAAGATATTTCAATATTGACGCAGTCAATGAGTTGCAAATTCTTTAATCACTTGTAATCACAACTTGCAGACTCTTCATCTGAGTTGTCTTTTTCACTAGTAATATCTTCTCATCTCTTACTAACATTGACATGTCATTAATCTTCTTTATAAATCAATTGTGATTGTTAGAGAAGATGTTGTCACATGAATAAAAACTCTGCATGATGACTTTTCTGATCACGTAACGTTCTAACATCATTTGAACTGCGTTGAATTGAAATCTCTTGATTCTTCTGACTTTTATTCAAACACAGAATAGAATCAAAAGATTTGTAGTTGACATCATGTACAGATGAATCTTGTTGTCAGTCAAAATACTTAAGTATAAAGTCATTGTTTACTTATTGCATTAAATAAAATGATTGACAAAGTTTGATATTATTCTGAATTTAAGAAATATTTGACTGTAATTTGAGATTTTGCACTCAAACATGTAACAACATCTTACGTAGTAAGCAAGAAAGTTAACTTAAAGAGACTTAATTATTGCAGCTCACTTAAAATGAGTTAATGCAAGCTAGTCTTGAAGAAGTTAGCTACAGTTACATGTCTGAAATTCTGAGACAAATGATTTAAGCATTAATGAAACTACTTAATAAGTTCTGAGTCAGTAATAAAATAGCTGAAAACTGCGTTGCTTTTCATTGATAACAAACTTGCTTAAGCAGTCAACTAATTTAGTTGTAATATATATTTACGTTTTTTTTAATTCTTACTTGATTCAACACTCATTATGAGTCTATGCAAGATTCTATATATTGTAGCGAGCGCTGTGCTAGCGCAGCGCTCTTTTCGCATCAAAAATCACTTCTTTCTGCGCTTTATACTATAACTGTTTTCATTGCAAGAACTCTATGAATCTGTTTCTTCTTTATTTTCTCTCTCTTTCATCTGACTCTTTGATGACATCACAGCTTGAAATTGATTCAGTATGCTCATTGAGAGTATCATTCGAATAATCATTGTCGCTGCGCTCATGATTTCTAAAAGCTTTCTCAAGTTCATGATGTTCTCTTCTTGTTGCATTGCTTTTCATTATACTTTTCATCTTTCATGTAGAAATTGATTCAAGTCAATTTTTCTCATGCATAGCTGCGTCAATAATGCGCTGTGAGACTTTGCATAATTTTTGTGCAGTTACAGATGTCGATGTGTCATCTTTGATGTCAGATATTGAAAATGAGCTGCATTGAATTTCTCTTTTCAGACTATTCTTCATGTTTATCTGATCTGTTTCTGTATGAGCATCAATCTTGTTATCACTTCAGTGCGCTGATGCTCAGTCAGCAATAAAGACAAATTATATGCATCGTCAATTATCTTGTTCATCACTTCATTTTCAAGTACTTCTGCATGTCTCATCACTCAATGTAACTTCAGCATGACTTCTTAAGATTGAATGCTCTCATGCATAATCTGAACTCGTTGCAGACGTGTTTGATCTTTTGTTGATATCAACTTTCACTGTTTTCAGAGAAGTCTGATTATCACTATATACTTTGTATATCTTTCCATGACACTCTTGATTCTCTGTTGCTACGTCTGCGAGATGTTTCATTCTTACGATCAATTCTTTCAGTTTTTCATGATGAGTGATGACTAAAGTCAATTTTCTCAATCTTTTATTTAGCTCTCAGTTAATTCTTATTGCAATCATCATAACATTCTTTCTACTGTCACTATCATTCAAGTAAACTTTTTGCTTCGACGTGAATGTGTTGAGACAATGTTGACTTATTGACATTTTCTTGTTTGCAACTATAATTACTCTCGATGACTCTGATCAGAAAGTCATCATGTAGAAATGACTTCACTTCATCTTCATTTATTTGAGTGTTTCTTTTATTCACTTTCGCTTTAGCTGCAAAGACATTTTACGCAGCTTTGATTTTCAATCTCTTTTGAATATCAAGTTGTTGCAAATTCGATGCATCATCATCTCAATAACTTCATCTGATTTTCAAGAGTTCATGTTCATTATCGACTTTTGTATCAACTTTCATAAATGAATATCTATTGACGCTGTGTTTGTTTCTATCTGTAAAGTCTCTGTTGATATTGCATGATAAACATTGATGATTTGTTGCAATGCTCTTTCTTGTACTGATTTCAGCTTGATGTTCAGATCTTTTCAATGATTCTTCACTCTTTGTGACATGTATCATATGATGACTTTCTGACTAAGCAGAGAGCATGTCATCACGAAGTATATTTGCTTTCTCGTCATCATTGACGAGTCTCAAGTAGACTCAATGATTGTCTGCATGATCTTTTGTTTAATCACTAGTTTTGCTTTAACATGATACATGTAAGTCATTCATCTCAGCTTGAAGTTCAGTTGAACTCTCAAAATTCTGATATTTGATTTCAAGTTAATCTGATGTTTTATCAACTTTATGTTAACATTCATATTGAATCACTTAAAGATTTTCATAAAGTAAATCAGCTCATGCTTTGTCTTTAAAAACTTGATGTCATATGTTTTTGATCACTGTTCACATCTATCATAGATCTTGTTAAGAACTTTGCAATTACACTTTATGAACTCTTTGTATGTTAAAATATTGACGTCGTTGATGAAATTTGTGAAGCTTGTTCTTAATCTGATGTCATCACATGCTTTTAGCAAGTTCACGTTGTAGAACAGATATAATATTGATGATAGTAAAAAGTCTTGTGATATGTCAACGTTCATACTGCGTTTCATCATCATGTAGTCATCGATTGTGATCATGATGCGTCAATTTCTCAGAAAGTTCTTCACAAATTTAAGAAGCAGTTTGAGAACTCTTCTCTTTTTCATGTCATGCAAGAGTCTGCTATGTGCTACATTGTTAAACGCGCTCTTTTCATTCAGACTCAGCAGTGAGACTACTCTTCTTCTTATGTTACTTCATATAATGTATATCTTTTTTGTAATCAGTTGCAAAGTCGTATTTATTGATCTGTGTTTGCAAACTCTCATTTGAGTGTTCAATATTGAGTTGCACACTTCTATGATGTTTCACAGATGTTCAAATATGATGAACTTCAATATTTTGCTCAACGTGTTAAATAGCACAATTGATTTATATGTTTTTGCATTAAAGTAGTTTTTCTTGTCTGACTTTTGCATAGACTGATTGTCAAGTCGAGTTTCAATATCAATCTTCTGACTCAACTCAAATACTTAATTTCAACATTCTGACTTGATCTGATATTGATCTCGAGTCAATACTCGATTCAAATTCTCAACTCGACTTATCAAGAAATTTAAAATGATATCAAATGTTAAGATTTACTATTTTTGAATCTATTACGTCATTATATTTGAAAGACTTACGTGAAACAAATGAATTTATTTCTCTTCTCGTTGTTTGCATTATTCTGTTGCATTATCAGACACTCAGATAAATATTAGTAGTACTTCACTTCATGTCTTGACAAGTTGAGTTGAAAATTTCAAGTTGATACTCAATCTCAATCTTCTGACTCGACTTGAATACTTAAGTTGAATCTTCTGACTTAACTTGAATACTTGAGTCAAGAATTCTGACTTGAGTTGAGTCTTGATGAGTCGAGTACTCGACTTGAACTCAAGTATTTGACTTGACGCGATTAATCTACTTTTGCATCACTATTGTGATCACGCTCTTGAACTGAGTTGACTGTATTTTCTTCTGCAAACATCTTTTAAAAAGAAAGTGTATTTATTCTGATGTATCATCAATGAGTCTGCACATTATTCTATTTGTGTATTCTGTATGTCTTGAAGTCTTGTTGAGCATCATTTTGTAGATGACTTTCTTAATCTTGCATTACATCAGCGAAGCATTATTCTCAATCAAAAGTGAGTACTTGAAGTCTTCTGTGTTCAGGATAAAAATTTCTGAAAATGATGAAAAGTGAGTCTGAAACATCATCTTCATCTTATTTTGCACTGTTGTAACGATGTTGAAGCACTTTGACTTGATCAGAGAGAGAATTGTCGCTTGAGTCAATGTGTCTGCAACTGCATTTCTTGCTCATTTCGCAGTTTTGAACAGTTCTCTCAAGAATTATTCAACATTCTGCATGATTTTTTGATATTCACTGCGTTTCTGTTTTCTGATAATCTTGCTCTTCTTGTTACATGCTTGAATGTACTTTGTTCAATTATCAATGATTTGACAGCTTCTTCTCATTCATTGCATACTCTTAATGATCTTTGTACACTTCTTTGTTCATTCTGCTTTGATCATTTCATGTGATCTTGCTCAGAAAGTGAAAATCTCGATGATTTTCTTCAATGCATTCAGCAATTGTTTATTGAAAATATGTTGCATATGTTGCATGCAACATACATAAGACACAATCTCTATGCTAATTTCTCTCTTAGCGAGAGATAGTTTCTTGCAGCAGATTCACAGTTCAAGATGAGCAAAATCTCTCATTGCTCAAATTTTGACAGTTTACTTCTTAAGCATGAGTTGCAGATGTTTCGTCAGCGATACACATGCATATCACAGTCGATTTCTTCTTTAATCACATCAACATGTGCTACTGTTCTCTTGAACTATACAGATGATGTCTTCAACTAGAGATTGACTTTATCATTAAGACATTTGAGAGTCAGAGTTCAATGAAGAAGTGAGATTCTCAAGATTGACAGTTGTCATCATTGTATATCACGTCTTGCAGACACTTGCTTTGCTTGTAAAACATGCAACTCATCTGTTTTATGTTATCTGTAAAGATTTCTCTCATGCAGATTAATTGTGTCTTGCAAAAATGTTTGTATGCTACACTTTTAATCAGACAGCGTAATTCAATCATTCTTTATTAATTTGCTTGTGTTTCTCTTCTTTTAATGAAGTCTTCTTGTCAGCATATCATCTATGTATAAAATGTCTGTATCTGAACGTCTGTTAAATGATATTAATGAGACTCTCAAGTTTACTTATGTTGAACTTAATGAGACTTGTGAGTTGCTCATGTCGTAGTAACAGACATGCAGTCTTAACAAGATTTATACGTAGTTAGCATGTAAATTTAAAGAATGTTCGTGATTCAAGTTCTTTCTTCTAATCATTCTCAACAGATCAAATGCAAGAATGTTTTGTTTCAGTTTTTATTATCACAATGATAAGATGCTGAATCGAATAATTTTCATAAGTGATTTTTCTCGTAGTTTTGCATTCTATTTGACTTTCTTATCTGCGTGCAGATTGCTTGTAACATGCACATTGAGATTATCAAAGTCTGCGCGATCGCGAAAACTCTGCATGCGATCAACGCACAGCGCTTCATCATCACGCAGTGTCTCAATGTCATTCAAACTTTTGATAATCTTTAAACTCTACTGTAACTAAATAGTAGATTCATAATCAACATCATGTACAGATGAGTTTCATCGCTGATTTATATTTACATTTGAAAGTAATTTTATGCTCTCAATTTCAGTAAATTAAAACTTACTTGTATAAATAAGATTTTTGCACAAATGAGATTTTCACGCATGCTAAATTAGTATCTTCACAAGAATATTAAAAGAATTTATTTATATTTATCTTCATCATTTACAAATTAATTAACAATTACTTGTATTTCTCTCAAGCATCTTAATGAAAAATTAATTCGAAAATATAAATTATATCATTGAAAATGACGTTGCAATTACAATTTATATGCATGAATTCTTCTTCTCATTCTTTCATTTCTTCTTTCTTTACTTCTTTCATTTTCACTAATTCATATAATAGACTGTTCAAACAATTTTTCATTGATTCAAAACTTTTTTCAGATCAATGAAATTTTCACTTTTGAACTTCAACAATGTGATTTCATATGTCATATAAATGTAATATATGTAAAGATTAATGAAATCTTTTTAAGATGAATTTTGAAGATTGATCAACATCATTTGACTGATCAACTTACTTAGAATGAGCACATTGAGAGCAAATTTGAACAGATAGAATTATTCTACTGAGTGCATAATGATAATGTATGTTTCAAAGAAACTGTAAAGCTTTAGATAAAGTTATCAAAGCTTTCAATAAAGATTTCAATAAAGCTTTCAATGAAAAAGCTTTTAATAATGAAGCTTTTGAAAAAGCTTTTGAAAAAGCTTTTGATGATGAAGTTTGTGAAGAAGTTTTGAATGAAAAAGCTTTTAAAGAATCTTTTGAAGAAGTTTTTAAAGAAGCTTTTGAAGAAGCTTTTGAAGACAAAGCTTTTGAAGAAGCTTTCAGTAATGTTTTTAAAAACATGATTTCAAGAAGATTTAATTATTCTTTCATCATAAGTAATTTGAATGAATGAATTTAACATTATCATTTAATTTATGATGTTATCATTCAACTTCTGAATTTGCTTTCGTTGTTTCTTTGCTGACTGAACTAGCTTTGTTTATATTGAGCTTGTAAATGAAGAAGATAATGAAAGAATAAATGCAGATGAAGCTTTTTTCATAAAACTTCGCTGTTTGAAAACATATTCTGCAAAGAATTCAAAATCAGCAATGATGAAACTTTTCAGTCATTGATTTAATAGCATGTCATTTTGCTTATTAAATTTTTCTTAAGTCTTATCTTCAGTCTTCTGATTTCACTTCTCAATGATTTCAAGATTCAGAATTCTAGCGTTAATATAATGATCTTTGAAACATGTGACATGTTTATGTTGATGATGAGCAGCTAAAAGTAAATCTTCATTAGTACTTTAAAGAAGAACAGATGTAGCATAAACAGATTTGCATGTCTCAACAAGCTTCTTCAAAGCTTAAGCTTCAGCAGCAGAATCATCATTATTGATCATTTGCTTCATGAGCATGTTCATCTCAATAATGTTGAATGAGATGAATGATATTGAAAATGATATATCGCTTGAGCTTTGAATTGTGATATCTGAAGAAGTGATAGAATGAGATTTAATGATGATAAAAAGCTTTAAGAAAACAATAGTATAATTTAAAAATGTTAAATCAGATTTGACTTAAGCACTTTGTATATTGCTTATCATCAAAGCAATCTTTTGAGTTTGCAAATACAATTTTATGAAATCTGACTTGTTAATTGAATATTCAGCACTCAGTCAAGTAAATGCTTTAAGCTTCAGCTTGTAAATGATGATCAATGATAGAAAGACTTTTATATTCGGAAATTGAAGCAAATTTGATTTGATTTGATTTGAATTTAATTTGAATTCATACATTCTTGTGACATTGATTTAGACTCAACTCATGAAAAAAACTATGCTATGTGTATTGAATGAACAAAACTCTTTGAGAGAGAAAATTGCTTATTGGCTACACAATAACTTCACATCATTGAAACAATAAAATTGACACTATGTTATCAATAATGAATCTATAGCTTCTATTCAGCGCATAATGCTTGAGTAAACTTTTGATGAGAATGTTTATGCTATTTGATTATGATGCATCGTCTTTGCTTTGCTCTTCATTGATGATATTTTATACAATTATGTTTTGATTTGATTCTTGATTCAAAGATGAAAGACATTTTCTTTGCACTTGTGATGCTCATGATTGTAATGTACATAGAGCTGTGTTCTCTTACTTAATGGTTGTCATTCATTGAGCAGAGAAATATGTCATGAAAGAGAGATGCACATGATGAAGAGATAAAGTGTGATTGTATTGAGTAACTTTTTTCTTCTTTTGATTTAACTTATGTCATGTAAACATTGAATGAATTGTTAGTATAAACATGCAATCACAATCATTCAATGCTTGACTCTGATCAATGAAAGAGAATGCATTTTGATTGTTCTCTTGAGTTCTCAATTTTTCATGTGAATAAATGAATGACTTAACATCAAGTAAAGAAGATGAGTTCAAGTCTTCTCAATATATCAGCGTGATCGATGAGTCACTACTTCTTCAAGCATTGTAATCACGACTTTCAATACTTGAAATGACTATTCTATCTGATATCTTTTCATCAATTACTTGATGACACTGTTAATGTGATGAAGATGTTTCAATATCAATACAGTCAATGAGTTGCAAATTCTTCAATCACTTGTAGTCACAATTTGCAGACTCTTCATCTGAATTGTCTTTTTCACTAGTAGTATCTTCTCATCTCTTACTGACATCAACATGTCATTAATCTTCTTCGTAGATTAATTGTGACTGTTAGAGAGAATGTTGTTGCATAAGTGAAAACTCTGCATGATGACTTTTCTGATCATGTAACATTCTAACGTTGTTCAAACTGCGTTGAATTGAGATCTCTTGACTTTACTGACTTCTATTCAAACACAGAATAGAATCAAAAGATTCATAGTCAACATCACGTACATATGAATCTTGTTGTCAGTCATATCATTATTTCATTAAAAACTTCTTGAAGTTAGTTAAATTATTCACTCAGCTGACTAGAAAAAACACATCTTTTGTTTGAAACAAAGTTTGTTACTCTGTGTTCAAGCTTTTGATGATCTAAAGAAACAAAGTAGCTCAATCTCAGTACTACAACATTTTAATTTCAAACGACAGATTATTTTAAAGATCAATGTCTTGAACTATGTCAAAGATGAAATATTATTTCAATATAATGATGAAAATGTTTTTCACTCAATAGTCTTCTACAGCAAAAGCATGATTTTCGCTGAATGCAATTATCACATTTATGACAAGAAACTACTGATCATTATTTAATGTTTCAAACATTGAAGACTTAAGCTTAAATGCATTGAATTACTCATTTAAATATTCATTGATCATCAGAGTTTGAAAATCTTTATGAAAAATAAACAGTTAACTCAATGTTAAGTCAACTATTTAAACATTTTATTAAAGTTCAACTTTCAAATTATATTTTGATCAGATAAAATAAACATTAAAGTTAATGCTTTAATCAGAATGTTTCTGACTGATAACAAGATTCATCTGTACATGATGTTGATTATGAATCTTTTGATTCTATTCTGTTTTGAATAGAAGTCAGAAGAGTCAAGAGATCTCAATTCAACGCAGTTTGAACAATGTTAGAACGTTACATAATCAGAAAAGTCATCATGCAGAGTTTTCACTCATGTGACAACACTTCTTTCTAACAGTCACAATCAATTTATGAAGAAGATTAATGACATGTTGATGTCAGTAAGAGATGAAAAGATACTACTAGTAGAATAGTCAACTCAGATGAAGAGTCTGAAAGTCATGACTACAAGTGATTGAAGAATTTGCAACTCATTGACTGCGTTGATATTGAAACATCTTCATCACATCAACAGTGTCATCAAGTAATTAATGAAAAGATATCAGATAAAATAGATAAATCAGATGATGAGTCTTGAGTTTGTGACTACATGTGCTTGAGGAAGTAGTGACTTGTCGATCATGCTGATATACTAAGAAAGCTTGAACTCATCTTCTTTACTTGACATCAAGTTATACATCTATCTACATGAAAAATCAAGAGTGCATGAGAACGATCAGAATGCATCTTTACTATCGATCAGCTAAGCATCAAACGATTGCAATCGCACATTTATACTAACAATCTATTCAACGTCTACGTGACATAAGTCAAATCAAGAGAAGAAAAGAGTTATTCAATACAATTACACTCTATTTTCTCATCATGTACATCTCTCTTTCATCACACATTTCTCTGCTCAATGAATGATAATCATTAAGCAAAAGAACACAGTTTCTGCGTTACAATCACAAGCATCACAAGTGCAAAGAAACATCTTTCGTCTTCGAATCAAGAATTGAATCAAAACATCATTGTATAGAATATTATCAATGAAGAGTAAAGCAAAGACGATGCATTACAACAAACAATACAGACATTTATAAGAGTTTACTCAAGCGTCACACGCTGAATAGAAGCTATAGATTTATTATTGATAACACAGTGTCAATTTATTGTTTCAACGACGTGAAGTCGTTGTGTAGTCGACGAGCGATTTTCTCTCTCAGAGAGTTTTGTTCATTTGATACACATAGCATAGTTTTTCTCATGAATCGAGTCTAAATCGATGTCACAAGAATGTATGAATTTAAATTAAATTAAATCAAATCAGAATGTTTCTGATCAACATTTCTGAATCAACTCAGCGTACTGAAGATTGCTATCAGATCATTCTGATATTTGATAGAATAAATATTTTAGCTATTGAATCTGAAGTTGATTTTTATCAGCGAGTAAAAGATGTTAACAAGATGAATCAGCTTTGCAATAAGTATAAACAACTTATAAGCAAAAACAAGCTCAAGTTTCATAGCATTGAACTAAAGAACTGCAAGATTATTAATGATGTTTTATTCAAAAAAGACTTACTGTGAATTTCCGAGAATATGCATATGAAATTGCTGCAGAAAATTCATGATTAATCATTCATCTTTCATCTTGACAATAAAAGAACTGTTGATTTAGTTCAATGCTTCTACTATTAATCAGATCATCAAGCAATGATTAAACAGTACATTCAAAACTGTTATATTTATCAGCAAAGTAAGACATTTAAAGATAGTATCAATAAACTTCTTCATTCTCTTTTGATTTCACAGAAACGTTGAAAAGATATAATTATAAACTTCATCATTGAGCTATTTCTATCAGAAGAATACAACATCATTTGCAAAATCATATGTCATTTCATCAAGAAACATTACTATGTTTTCTGTCATTGAAAAAACAATGACATTTTAGTTGAAGAAATGATATGAATCATGCTATGAAACGTTTATCAACTTCATGATTTATTCAGTTTTATTGTTTCAAACAGAGACTTTCAATTCATATTAATCATGTGACAAAGTCTTTGTAAGCAATTAAGAATCACAGCTAGTTTATTAATAATTTATTATTCTGAAATCAATGATTAATCAAAGTGAGTCAATCAAAAGATTGAACACAAGCTAAGAATTTATTGCAGTTACATGCAGAATGATTAAGCAATATGACTTTCAATGATTGAATTCAGCGAAAATTCTAATATCTTCTTGATCATCTCAATGATTTCATTTTACTTCAATAAGAAATTTCACTCTTGAATGAGTTTCAATTCAGATATGATTGACTACAAAACATATCATGAACATCTTGAAGCTAGAAAAGTCAATGATATTGTCATTTAAATGAAAGAACTTTTTATTTTTGATCATCAGCAATTAAAAAAGACGAAGCAAATCATCAAAGCTCAAATTAATAAACATAAATGAGATGTCATCTATGAAGTAAATGATTAAGTTTGATCATTCTTCAGAAATATTAAAACAACAAGATCATGCAAAGATTTGAAAGATAAACAGCTAAAACTTTATTAAATCACTGTCAAAGTTGAAATTTTCTATCATCTTCATTTATTAATAAGCATGAAGCAGTTGCATTCAATGTTCAGTTTGAAGTTATGTGATGATTAAGTTTACTAAATGAATAAATGAGATCTATGAGAATGATATGACAATGTAATATTCTAAGCAGACATAGAATGAATATATATTATGATAAAGCTAATTATTAAGAAGCTTTCAATAACTTGAGAAAATCAATCAACTATAAAGAGTTTGTCAAGCATTGTCAAGTTGAACACAATATAACTCATGACATATTAAGTTAAAGATATGATGTAGTCTAAATGATGTTTTGACAAAGTCATAAAGTTTCAAAGTTAACTCAGATCTGATCTTTGATTCAGTCTTTGACTTTAGTCTCTGATTTAATTTCTATGAATCAATTCATCATAATAATTGTTTTCTCTTTTAAATGAGTTCATTCTCGATCTCAATAATTAATGTCTTTGTTTATTCTGATAAATGATGACGTGCACTCATTGATTTGCTCTAGAAGCTCTCGATAAAAATCTTTAAATCTTTGCAAGAAAACAAGAAAAAAAGAACTTTCAATCAAATGATGATTTCTCTTCAATTATAATGCGTATAAATGACATTGTAAATAGTATATGTGATGTGTAATTGATGTAAATGACAGCAATGATGACGTGTAAATAGCACATAAACATTGTTTATTTTTCAAGTAAATAATGTTGTTAAGATAATAGAGTGTAAACAAAAGTGAATAATAATTGTTGATTTGTTTATTGCTCTTTCAGTTCTTCTCAACCTTTTATTTTCTTCAACTTCATCTTTCTTCAATCACAATCATATTTTTATCATTGTGTGATTACTTTTGACAAACTTTGAGTATATCTGTATAGTAAGAATAAAAGATCTAAATCATGAGTTGTGAATGCGCAGCGATGCTTAAAGAAAGTCATAAAATGATGAAGTTGACTGATGTTTAAGTCAAAGTCATTACGAAAGTAAGTGATGTCACAACTTGAGATTTCACGACTATTACTGCAACTAACAGTATCATAAGTTTGCTCAAAAGACATTGATCAGATGTAATGATTATGATGTTGCTGATGTTGAATTGCTTGTGATGATGCATATGTTGTCAAATTCTGATCAAGAACTTTTTTCTTTTTCTTTTTTTCTTCATTAAATGCATGCAGTCTATGACTATGACATTGTTTAGACGCTGTATGTATGCTATGTTACATGTAATTTGATCAAAGTTGCTGCTTTATATCTTTTTATTGATCAATCACATTGATAGTTTGCACATACAAGCGCTCTTGCTTAAACTCTCATAATCATACTTTTGTTTTTCTTCATTTCTTTGCATTCTTCACGTTCTACTCTTTCGTTTCTAATAGTCATTTTCTCATTGTAATTCAAGTATTTTTCAAATACTTTAGTGTTGCAATTCTTTCAATCTTGATGATGAACAGTGTCAATATGATATCTGTATTATTGAGCTGAGCTTTTTTCTTAAACTTTCTCTGCTTTGCTTTATAATGTCTGCAGTTCAGCAGTAAATGCTTTGACATTTGTCTTGTCTTGCATATTTCATAGCATTTGTTTAAATTATTCTTTGATAATCGATGCAAATAATTCTTGAAATAGTTATGTTTCATTTTCAGCTGAATAAAGATTGAAAACGTTGATTTAGCAGTTTTTCTCAACTTTTTTTAGTGATTTATGACTTAGATTCACATTTGATATGATTTTTCAATACTGATTTCCCTTTTTGATACTGTTTTTTCAGAGATCAGCGATGAAACTCATCTGTATATGATGCTGACTATGAATCTACTGTCTAGCTACAGTAGAGTCTAAAGATTATCAAAAGTTTGAATGATATTGAGACGCTACGTGATGATGAAGCGCTGTGCGTTGATCGCATGCAGAGTTTTCGCGATCGCGCAAACTTTGATAATCTCAATGTGCATGCTACAAAAGCAATCTGCATGCAGATGAGAAAGTCAAATAGAACGCAAAACTACGAGAAAAATCGCTTATGAAAATCATTTGATTCAGTATCTTGTCATCGTGATGATGAGAACTGAGACAGAACATTCTCACGTTTGATCTGTTGAGAATGATTAGCAGAAAGAACTTGAATCACGAACATTCTTTAGATTTACATGCTAACTACGTCTATATAGATCTTGTTAAAACTGCGTGTCTGTTACTATGACATAAGCAACTCACAAGACTCGTTAAGTTCAACATGAGCAAACTCAAAAGTCTCATTAATATCGTTTAACAAACGTTCAGATACAGACATTTTATACATGAGTGATATGCTGATGAAAAGACTTCGTTAAAAGAAGAGAAACACAAGCGAGTTAGTAAAGAATGATCAAACTACACTGTCTAATTAAAAGTGTAGCATATGAACATCTTTGCAAAACATGATCGATCTGCATGAGAAAGATTTTTACAGATAACATAAAACAGATGAGTCACATGCTTTTAAGCAAAGCGAGCGTTTGCGAAGCATGATATACAATGACAATGACTGTTGATCTTGAGAATCTCATCTCTTCACTGAGTTCTGACTCTTGAATGTCTTGATGATAAAGTCAACTTCTAGTTGAAGACATCATCTGTATAGCTTGAGAGAACAGTAATGCATGTCAATGTGATTAAAGAAGAAATCGACTGCGATACACATGTGTATCGCAGACGAAACATCTGCAACTCATGCTTAAGAAGTAAACTGTCGAAATCTGAGCAGTGAGAGATTTCGTTCATCTTGAACTGTAAATCTGTCAAAGAGAAATCAGCATAGAAATTGTGCTCTATGTATGTTGCATGCAACGTATACAACATATTTTCGATAGACAGACATCAGCAACATTTCAGATTCATTTGTATCTTTAGCAGTATCATCAGATTCACGCATTTCAGAAAATGAGATGAAGCGAGTAATTAAATGAGTAAAGATGAACAAAGCATCAGACGTCTCTGAAATTTCAAACAGAGCACTTCAAGCAGATTTCACAAAACTGATCTCAGTGCTGACAAGTCTATTCAATGCATGTATGACATACAAATATCATTTAAAGCAGTTCAAAAAGACTTAAACAATAGTGCTATGTAAATCAAGAAAAAGCGACTATATTGACTTGAAAACATATTGACTCATCGCTCTGCTTGATATCATGAGCAAAGCTCTAGAGTCAATTATGATCAAAAGACTGAGTGACATAGCTGAGATTCATCACATGCTTTTGAATGCTCAAATGAGAGCGAGATGCAAATGATTTGTGATCTTGACGTTAGATCTACTAGTAGATCAAGTTCACATCATGTGAGACTGTGAAATCAAGTACATGATTTTCATGCTAAGTCTAGACATCGTTAAAGCATTTGATCGAGTCTTGCACATCAGACTGCTGCACACACTGAAAATGAAAAGAACATCAAGCTACATAGTTGAATGAGCACGCAGCTTTCTAAAGAACAGAGAGACGTCGCTGATATTCGATGAGCAAACGAGCACTATGCGCGAGATTAACGCAGACATATCTCAAGAGTTCTTCATTTCATCAATTTTCTTTCTATTTTTCAACGTAAGTTTAATTGAAAAATGCGAAGCACTGAAAATCAAAATCGAAGTGCTCAACTTCATAGATAACATCAACATTCTAGTCTATGACAGATTCATTGAAGAAATTTGCAAAACACTGAGCAAGACACATGATGTTTCGGATGTGAACCTAAGTCATAAGCCACTAAAAGAGCTGAGGAAAATCGATAGACTAACGTTTTCAACCTTTATTCAGCTGAAAATAGAACATGACTATTTCAAGAGCTATTTGCATCAATTATCAGAGGATAATTCGAACAAATGCTATGGAATATGCAATGCGAGGCAAACGTTGGAGCATTTACTGCTGAACTGCAGGCATTATAGAGCAGAGCAGATAAAGCTTAAGGAAAAAGCTCAGCTCAAAAACACAGACACTATATTGACACTGTTCATCACCAAGATTGAAAGAATCGCAACACTAGAGTATTTGAAAAATACTCGAATTGCGACGAGGAAATGGCTATTAGAAACGGAAGAGTAGAACGCGAAGGGTGCGAAGGGACAAAGGAAAACGGGAGTACGATGACGAGGGTTTGAGCGAGAGCGCTTGTATGCGCAAACTATCGGTGTGATTGACCAATGGGAAGATATAAAGCAGCGACTTTGGCCAGGTTACATGTAACTTAGCATACATACAGCGCCTAGACAGTGCCATAGCCATAGGCTGCATGCACTTAATGAAGAAAAAAAAAAACACATGATGTTTGCGCGAAGTGAGTTTGAACTCATGACACAACGTTTGCATCAGAAAAATATAAGTTCACACATTTCACTAGAAAATCGAGAAAATTCAACATGATGACTAGCATACAAATAGAAAGCTCAGTAATCAAGTTGAAGTCAGACGTGTGAGTTCTAAAGATGCAACTGAACACGAAACTGCAATGAAGTGCGCATCTTCAACAGATAAAAGCGAGTCACGTCACAAGAATGCTTGCGCTTAGTCGTCTAGAAGTCTTCACATGAGAAGCAATCTTCACAAAAGCGAGACAAGTGTACTCAGCTGTAATGAGATCAGAAATCACATTCAAAGCATCAATCTGACATCAGTGCAGCAAGAAGAAAGAACTGTCAGACAAGAAATGCAGACTAGAAACTTTGCAGAATCAGACTCTACATCACGTTGCAAAAGCATTCAAAAGAGTAAGCATTGAAACGCTAGAGATCAACATGTACACAAGTTCGCTGCATGTTCATCTGAACATGCTGCAGAATAAAGTCACATTACGCAGTTGAGTTGATAACAGAACGTAAGAGAATAAATGAGCATGCAAACTCATACGCGCTCAACTGACGAAAATTAATCATTTCATCTTTCGCTTCTCTGTCATCAAGAAAGTAGTGCTTCTGAACACATCTATTCAAGAAGATGCAAAAATGCAGTCTAAATGCAGATGATTCAATCTCTCTATGACGACTTCAATAAGTGATAGCATTGCAATAGCGTTATATCACAAAGATCAATGAGAGCAATGATGAGAAAAATACAAGAAATGCATTGCAGACATCAATGTAATCTCAGCACAAAGATCTCATTTATTCAACAAGATGATAAAGATGCATAATGATTTTCAAAAGACTGAAAGCATTCTTGCAACTCACATCAAAATCGAACGCATAGATCTTAACGTTTATCTGCACTCGAGAAACGTTTCGAGCATGAATAGCTCGCGATGCAACTGTGAACAAAGTCATTAGACAGCGAAGCATGTACTCATGCACTGCTCGAACTGAACGCATCTGCGATCAAGAATGCTACGTGATGTTGACTTCTTGAACTATCGAATAATTGTCGCAATCACGAAAGATCTCAGAGCAGCAGCGAGAATGATGATGAAAACAAAGCTTGTGAAGCAATTTAGAGTGACTAGAACACTCATTCTCTAATGTGCGATCAACGGGAACAAATTTGATACATAGTCTTAATCTTGTCGTTTCGACTGCGTGAAGCAGTCGTATAGATAGTGAGTGATTTTCTACCTCAGAGAGTTTTGTTCACTCGATACACATAGCATAGAGTTTCTCATGAGTCAACTTAATCAATGTCACAAGAGTGTATGAATTTATTATTATTATTATTACTGTTTTTTCAAATTTTTAATCATTGTAATTTCATCTTTTTGCAAATTTGCTTTTTGACGAAACTTATGATGATTGCTTTCATGTTATCAATAACTGATACTTCTTGAGCAGCAATTTTGATCAATTGATTTGCTTTTTCATTCTTAATAATACTTTTGCAACTCAATATTCACTGTATGCAAATTTGACACTGTTTCTGACGTAAATTGATCAAATTTTATCATATGTCATTAAATAATCTTGCATTGACGTTGCTCTTTGCATTTAATCTTTGCAAAGTCATTTAACTGTTTATGTACACTTAAATTTCGCTGTTTTTGAGTGCTTTTTCGCTGCACATTGCGATTGCATTGCTAATAGCTTGCAGTTTCGCTTTCGTTATAATGATTTTACCTGAAATGCTTGTCGCTTTGCTGCATCTAATGAGTTTATGCATAAATATCACTGTTGTTTCAATTTTAATTTCAACTTTTGTTATCTTTTTTGAATTTGTAATGCATCTGTGTACATCACTATGTTTTTCGCCTTTTTGATAATTCTTTCTAATTCTCTATGCTGAACTGCAGGCATTATAGAGCAGAGCAGATAAAGCTTAAGGAAAAAGCTCAGCTCAAAAACACAGACACTATATTGACACTGTTCATCACCAAGATTGAAAGAATCGCAACACTAGAGTATTTGAAAAATACTCGAATTGCGACGAGGAAATGGCTATTAGAAACGGAAGAGTAGAACGCGAAGGGTGCGAAGGGACAAAGGAAAACGGGAGTACGATGACGAGGGTTTGAGCGAGAGCGCTTGTATGCGCAAACTATCGGTGTGATTGACCAATGGGAAGATATAAAGCAGCGACTTTGGCCAGGTTACATGTAACTTAGCATACATACAGCGCCTAGACAGTGCCATAGCCATAGGCTGCATGCACTTAATGAAGAAATAAAAAAAAATCTAATTCTCTATAGTGTGTATTGATCATGTCGCAAGTTTTATCTTTTGCAAATTCGATTTGAAGTTTTGCTAAATGCTCAATTTCTTGCTTTCATGATTTCTTGAAGTGAGAAATTTCAATTTCTTTTATTGAATTCAATGTTTTTTGCACTTTGTTTAATATTTAATATATCTGCATAAGTCTGTCTTTGCACTTCTTAGCTTCTGATCGAGAACTCATCGCTTTTACTATTTAAACTTTCAAGTACATTTCAGCTATTAAAGAGAAAATTCGAAAGACAATGAGAAAAGAAATGATTACTGATGCTTCGTTGATGATCTTGTTAAACTCACAGACTTTGCGAAATCAAAGAACGATGATGAGATTCATTTATTTCACTTCTTGATGTTGTTACTGATGCTTTTCAACTGTCAATTGTGAGAATAAGTGAAAGAAGTATTGCTGATCTTGAAACTCTAAATAGAGTAATTTGTATAAAGTGTACTCAAGTTCTACACATCAAGAATAAAGCATCGCTGTGTGATGTCATCTTTCAAAGAAAGACAATGTACAAGAAGTGTGCTCATTGTGCAAGTAATGAGAATTTCTATATTGCAGTGAATATACTTATCTGATACATTTGCTAAATGCTCATGATTCAATGTCTAGATTCTTGACATCTGCATTTCAACTATCAATGAATTCTTTCATCTGCAGAATATTCATGATAGTGCGATTGAAAATGAAGAAGAGAACATCACTCTGAAGACATTCACTGCTCATCAGAAAATTCTTTACAAGAAATTGATGACAACAACTCATGTAAAGAATCATCTTAAAGAAACTCACAAACTTGAGTCTCTAAAGATTCAAAAGCTCATTCTCAAAGAGATAATGATTGTTAATGACATTGTCAAAGAAATTCTGAAGATTGACAACGAGATTTATCTGTATGAGATGCTGACTACGAATCTTCTGCAAGCTATGCTTGTCAGAAGAGCTGAACAATCTCATCAACATTCACAGAGCAGTAACAGCGCTTTACTCACGCGTTGAGCTTACACACAGTCGAAAAGCGAAGCAATAACAACGCAGTCATTGACGCGTTGAAGCTCGCACATACACAGAATGACAGCAACGTCTTTGCATACATGCTGCAGCTCATATACGACACATACATATATACTGCGAAGGCACGATTCAGCTTTTGCACATCTATACGTCTGCATGATGCAGTAAATCAATCGGTTTTTTGCCTTATCAGATCGATTTACATGCATTGCAATCACATACACTGCAAAGACACGACACAGTCTTTGCTCATATACACAGAACAACAGCAACGTCTTTGCGCACACGTTGCAACTCATATACATCACATACACATACACTGCAAAGACATGACTCAGCTTTTGCACATCTACAGACTTGCGTGATGCAGCAAATCGATCGATTTTTCTTATTTTCAGATCGATTTACACACATTGCAATCACACACAGAGCAGTAACAGCGCTTGAATCAGCGTTGAGCTCATACATGACATTCACACATACATTGCAAAGACATGATTCAGCTTTTGCACATCTACACGCTTGCAAAATGCAGTAAATCGATCGATTTTTCGCATTATCAGATCGATTTACATGCATCGCAATCACATACACTGCAAAGACATGACACAGTCTTTGCTCATATACACAGAATGACAGCAACGTCTTTGCGCATGCGCTGCAACTCATATACATCACATACATATACACTGCGAAGGCACGATTCAGCTTTTGCGCATTTACATGCTCATGTGATGCAGTAAATTGATCGGTTTTTCGCATTATCAGATCGATTTACATGCATCGCAATCACATACATTGCAAGAACACGACACAGTCTTTGCTCATATACACAGAACAACAGCAACGTCTTTGTGCATGCGTTGCAACTCATATACATCACACACACACATATTGCGAAGGCACGATTCAGCTTTTGCACATCTACACGCTCATGTAATGCAGTAAATCGATCGATTTTTCGCATTATCAAATCGATTTACATGCATCGCAATCACATACACTGCAAAGACACGACACAGTCTTTGCTCATATACACGGAACGACAGCAACGTCTTTGCACACGCGCTGCAACTAATATACGACATTCACACAGTCATTGCAAAGGCATGACTTAGCTTTTATGCACATACATATTTGTGCGATGCAGTAAATCGATCGGTTTTTCGATTTTCTGATTGATTTACATGCGTCACAAATACATAGATCAAAGTTCATCTACTTTCATCTACGTAGATCAAAGTTCATCTAGCTCGCTTAGCTTGATGATCATACAGACAAGTTGAAAGCTTACATTGAAGTGATCAGCTTTCACAATTTTGAGTTGTTTATGTGATCACTTGATCATATAAACAGTTCACGCGCTCGTATGCGCACTTTATTGATGTGACTGTTCAATGAAAAGATATACAGCAGCGATTATGACTAGATTACATGTAATTTAGCATACACACAACGTCTAAATAGTGTCATAGTCATAGACTGCATGCACTTAATGAAGAAAAAAAAAATTCTGAATGTAAAGCGCTTTGCAATATATTCAATCTTGATTATATATCATTTTGTCAGCATTTCTAATTGTTCTGATATATTTTAATACAATCTGTCATCTTTCAAATCTTTATCTTCACGTCTCAATGTAAATCTGATGATAAGAAAAAAGAAGAAGTTTGCAATCTTGTCTCATGTAAGAGATGTTTAATGAAGTGATAATTGCATGATGTTTGTTGTGTCGTGATGATTACGCTCTTTTGTCAAACACGTTTGAGTGTCTTTGCGCTTTTTTCTTCTGTCTATTGATTTATATATGTAATCATCTCATTAGAGAGCGAAACTATCATAATACAGTGATTCTTTTTTTTTAATAATGAGTTTATGCTTGAAAGTGAGTGATTATGCTTTTCGCTCATGTTTCAGCCTCGTTTCGAAAGCTTTTATAAGCTTCAAGACATCTTTCATATTTTCGCTTAATATCCATTGATTATATTCAATGAGATATTCTTTTCATTGTATCTTATAATATAAGATTCTCTTTCTTTTCTGCTTCTGTAAAATCTTTTCTATCTTTCATTCTTACTCATTATCAATAAGCTTGAGTATGAAATAATTGAGTATAAAGTCATCATTTAGTCTACAATTATATGATTTTAAAAGAAATACATGAAAGACAGAATGAACTCTATAAATGATTGAAAGATCAAGATAATACATCTGCTTGTTTATAAGTTCTTATATACAAAAGAATTTTATCATCTTATTTAATAACTTCTTGCTTAACTTTTTCTGCTTCAGATTTTTGCTGATAGCATGATTAAATCATCAACATTAAAGAACTTAAATTTATGTTTTCAATTATAATACTTTGTCTGAGCATTGATCGTGTTTTATCATCATTACGTCAACAATTTTTTTCTCTTCATTAAGTGCATGCAGTCTATGGCTATGACACTGTCTAGACGCTGTATATATGCTAAGTTACATGTAATCTGGTCAAAGTCGCTGCTTTATATCTTCTCGTTGATCAATCACATCGATAGTTTGCGCATACAAGCGCTCTCGCTCAAACTCTCGCAATCGTACTCTCGTTTTTCTTCATTTCTTCGCATTCTTCGCGTTCTACTCTTTCGTTTCTAATAGTCATTTTCTCGTCGTAATTCGAGTATTTTTCAAATACTCTAGTGTTGCGATTCTTTCGATTTTGGTGACGAACAGCGTCAATATAATGTTTGTGTTTTTGAGCTGAGCCTTTTTCTTAAGCTTTATCTGCTCTGATCTATAATGCTTGCAATTTAGTAGTAAATGCTCTGACGTTTGACTCGCATTGCATATTTCATAGCATTTGTTTGAATTATTCTCTGATAATCGATGCAAATAGCTCTTGAAATAGTCTTGTTTCATTTTCAACTGAATAAAGGTTGAAAACGTTAGTCTATCAATTTTTCTCAGCTCTTTTAATGATTTCTGACTTAGATTCACGTTTGATATGTGCTTTCGATACTGATTTTCCTTCTTGATGCTGCTTTTTCATGCATTTAACCATTGTAATTTCGTCTCTTTGCAAATTTGCTTTTTGACGAAGCTTAGGATGATTTCTTTCGTGTTGTCGATAACTGATAGTTCTTGAGCAGCGCTTTTGACCAATTGATCTGCTTTTTCGTTTTCAATAATGCTCTTGCGACTCGATATTCACTGTATGCGAATTTGACATCGATGCTGACGTAAATTGATCAAGTTTTGTCGTATGTCATTGAATAACTTCGCATTGACGTTGCTCTTTGCATTTAGTCTTTGCAAAGTCATTTGACTGTTTATGTACACTCAAATTTCGCTGTTTTTGAGTGCTTTTTCGCTGCATATTGCGATTGCATCGCTAATAGCTTGCAGTTTCGCTTTCGTTGTGATTATTTTGTCAGAAACGCTTGTCGCTTTGCTGAATCTGACGAATTCATGCGTGAATATCACTGTCGTTCCAGTTTCTGTTTCGACCTCTACTATCTTTTTCCGAATTTGCGATGCGTCGATATACATCACTATGTTTTTCGCCTTTTTGATAATTCTTTCTAATTTCCTGTAGTGCGTATTGATCGTTTCGCGAGTTTCGCTTTTTGCAAATTTGGTTTGAAGTTTTGCTAAATGCTCGATTTCTTGACCTCACAATTTCTTGAAGTGAGAAATTTCAATTTCTTTTATTGAATTCAGTGTTTTTTGCACTTTGTTCAATATTCAATATATTTGCGTGAGTCTGTCTTTGCACTTCTTGACTTTTCAAGATAAATTCGCCTTCGTCTCGTTTCAGTTCAGGTATTTCGATGCGTTCAGATCTAGATTCAATTCGATAGAGTATTGAGATGAGTACGAAATAAATGTTCTTTTTCTGACAGAGTGTTTTTTCGATAACTCAACTATTTGAATTACGTAGTTCTTGCACTTTTGATCTAATTGCATCTTCATCGACGAGATTTCGACTTCTATTTGCATAGCATCTATCGATGATGTTCGAAACGCACTCAGAATTTTTCGTAATGCAGCGTTTTGCAGTTTGCGAAATTTGACTAAGCAGCTTTTTTGATTATTTCATCATACTTCGACGTCATAATCGCTAATAGACGTGACGTATGTCAGGTATAACTGCTTTCCTGATTTGACATTTAGTTCTCACTCGCTATTCATTAATCTAAACAACGAGTGTAGCGTTCTTGTGACTGTCATAATTTTCGTTTGCACATAAACTTTGAAGTTGAGCTTTCGATTCAGTCAGACTTCTAGTCATCGTACGCATGTTTTTGATTTTATGATCATGTTATTGAGTAGAACAATTATTTGATTGAGTGTCGTCTTGTGACTTTCGAAGTGT
>JAABUH010000890.1_pt1 | contig 38514 bp, 36 predicted proteins | sample 5559121 | NCBI WGS metagenome assembly JAABUH01 (sample SAMN10711871, study PRJNA513364) | rock metagenome | isolation source: Antarctica rocks | place: Antarctica: Victoria Land, Battleship Promontory nord | collected 2015-12-28
ATACCCCCCCCCCCGCCCCTCGCCCTGACGCGACCGCGCCGAGTTGGATGCGTCATATTGGTGTCGCCATCTTCTCAGGATCAGTAGGAGGACACGATGGTCGCGCGCTTGTTCCCCAGACCACTTGCGCGTCTCTCGGCGCTGTTCCTAGCGGTAGGTATCCTTCTCTTCACGCTCGTCATGCAACCGCTCGCTGATCTCGGTTTACCGGCGTTCGATCTGCTAATCGGTGTGAGCGCGACTATGCTCGTCCTACTGGCCGATCTCTCCGCGCGCGATGGTATTGCAATCCGGCGCAGTGAGCTTCTGTTCGGCTGCGCCGGTGGTCTGTTGCTTGCCCCGGCGCTATTCCTGATCGGTCTCTGGGTGCGGTATGCTGAAGCGCCAAGCCAGCTCTACGGCCTGTGCTATGCGGCGCTCGCACTGATAGTCGGCTTCGTCGCCGCGCATCGTGGGGCAGGCAATCAGCAACTGTTTTGGCTCGCTATGCTCGGTACATTTTTGCCGACGTTTGGCGTCCTCTGCCTGCGTTGGCTTATCAATGTGTGGGATCTCTGACAACTACTCACCGCCGCGCGGCGACCGCGAAGTGATCGACGTGCGGCGCGAGCGCGAGCAGGAAATTCTTGTCGGCGGGGTAATAGACCGCGCGCTCGTAGTCGTCGCCCGCGAACGCGCGGATCGCGTCGAATGAGTCCCAGAGCGAGGTCAGCACAAACTCGGCCTCGTCGCCGACGATGCGGCGCAGCACTTGCGCGCCCCGATTTCCTGGCGTGGCGCGATAGTCCTTCAGGCCGGTCGCTTCGAGGTAGGCCAGGTAGTCGTCGGCCTTGCGCGCCGGGGTGACCCCGCGCCAGATGCGTGCGATCAATTTCCGCTCCTTCCAGACAGTCATAGTATTTCATCCGGCCCGAGCAAATGGCGCTCAGAGGATGAGGCGCAGGCCGACGACTGCCACCACGCCGCCGAGCAGCGCGGCCAGGACATTGCCGGTGCGGGCCGCGATTAGCGCGACGAGCGCGGCGGCGACGGCCTCCGCCGGTTCGGCGGCGAGCGCGGCGGGTGCCACCAGCGCCGCGAGGATCGCTCCTGGCAGGGCGCGCAGCCACGCCTTGACGCGCGGCGTGAGGCTGGCCCGCCCCATCAGCCAGTAGCCGCCCGCCCGCGTGGCGTAGGTGATCAGGGCCATCCCCAGGATCGTCGCCGCGCTCTCAGCGCTCATCGCGCCACGCCCCCGTGCCGCTCCCCGCCAACGCCCCGAGGAGGATGTACCACTGACCCGGCAGCCAGCGGTGCGCCGCGAGCGCGACCCCCGGCCGCGACGGCCCACGGCAGGAGATCGCGCCGGCCACGCCAGGAGCCGACGAGCAGCGCGACGAAGACGGCGGTGAAGGCGAAGTCAAGCCCCCAGCGGGCCGGATCGGTCAGCCAACTGCCGCCCGCGCGCCCCAGGACGCTGCCGCCGATCCAGGCGACCGTCATCGTCAGGCCGCTGCCGAGGAAGAAGGCCGCGTCTCGCCCCCCGGACCCGAACGCGCGGAGCGAGAGCGCCCAACTCTCGTCGGTCAGGAAGAAGAGCGCGCCATAGGCGCGGCGCGGGCTGAGTCCGGCCAGCCAGGGGCGCAGGGTTGCGCCGAGCAAGAGATGGCGCAGGCCGACGATCAATGTGGCGATCAGGATCGGCGCGCTCGGCAGGGGCGAGGCCCAAAGGCCGAGGACGACCAGTTGCGCCGTGCCGGAGAAGACGGTTGTGCTCATCAGCGCCACCTCGGCGAGGCGCAGCCCCGCGCCGCGCGCCAGGACGCCGAAGGCCAGCCCGAAGGCGAAGGCGCTCGCCGCCAGCGGGAGGGTCTGGCGCACCCCGGCCAACAACCCGACACGGGTGAAGGCAACCGGAGCAGCGTCGGCACCGGGCCGATCATTGGCGGCGATCATGCCGATCTCGCTCACCCGATCTATCATCACGCCCTGACTGTGCAGAGCGCCTGCCGGATCTCGCCGAGGTGGTAGGCGGTGTGGACGAGGATGTTCAACGCGCCGCCCAACTCTTCCTCGCCGTCCCAACCCTCAATCCCGCGCAGGAGCGCCAGCGTCTCCTGATGGGTCGCGCGTAACCCTGCGATCAGCGCCGCCCACTCGTCCGGGGTGACGTGTTCGCGTCGCCAACTCGCCGCCCAGTCGGCCTTGCCCACCTGTGTGCCGCGCATGTAGCGCCCGACCACCTCCAGATAGAAGCGGGTATGGTCCACCTGCGCGGCGATGCTCGCGCAGTGCGCCGAGACGGGGCGCGACGCCTCCTCGGCGGGGATCGTCGCCAGTGTCTCGAAGAGCGAGGTGCCGCCATCGAGGTAGCGCCCCTCGACGTTGTCGAAGGTTTCCTCAAGGAGCGCGAAGAGTTCTGCGGTGAAGCGCGTCACCGGGATCGTCGCGGCCATCGTTCCCTCCATAACGTTATTTGTAATGCCCAATAAGTGTTTCAGACATTAGTACGGTAACACGCCATACCTAATGTGTCAATTGCGGTATAGTTATTCGATAGGGTGTGGGAAGGCCGTGCGTGTGGTGAGAAAGGGGCCGAACATGATGGATGAGTATCATTTCAAGTTGCTCGGCGGACAGCTCGCCCTCGACTTCGCCAATACCGCCAGCTGGCACGCGCGCGCCGAACCGGGCGAGTTGCTGACCGATTATGCGCGCGTGCTGGCCTGGGGCGAGCAGGCGGGCGCGCTGGACGCCGCCGCGCGCGCGCGCCTCGCCACGGCGGCGGAGCGCGATCCGGCGGGCGTGGCTGTGGCGTTGGCGCGGATCGTGGCGTTGCGGGAGGTGATCTACCGGCTCTTCTCGGCGCTCGCCGCCGGACGCCCGCTGCCCGCCGCCGATCTCGCCGCGCTGAACGGCGCGCTCGCCGCGACGCTGCCACAGCTGCGCGTGCTGGCGACCGATACGGGAACGGTCTGGGGATGGGAGGACAAGGAGGACGATCTCAGCCGCCCGATCTGGCCTGTCATCCGCGCGGCGGCGGAGTTGCTGACCGCGCCCGATCGCGCCCTGGTGCGCGAGTGTGCCGGGGAGGATTGCGGCTGGCTCTTCCTCGATACGAGTCGCAACCGGACGCGGCGCTGGTGCGACTCGCGCGATTGCGGCAACCGTATGCGCGTGCGGCAGCACTACGCCCGCCAGCGCGCGCGCGATATCGCCGAAGTCTATACGAGTGGTACCACTCGCTGATTCCCGGTGTCACGCGGAGCAGTCAGAACGGGAGGAGGGCCAGGAAATACCCCTCCTCATGTCATCCTGTACATCAACCGATAGCTGGGGTTCTCCATCGACACCTGATGCGGTGTGAGCTGAGCGAACCGCAGCCGGAGGCCGCTAGCCGTGTGCCCCGTCGTCCTGGGGCGACGGTTGCTCGCGAAGCGCGCCGACCGGTGAGCGGAGCAGGAAGAACCCCGAGCACAGCGCGCCCATCGACCCTACCAGTAGCGTTGTGTGAAGTCCGAACTGGGTACCTAGCAGCCCCCCGAGCAGAGCGCCGAGGGGGACGGCCCCGCGGACAATCATCCAGAAGCTCGCGTTGACCCGACCGAGCAGCCGATCTGGCACCAATGCTTGCCGCGTGCTGGTCTGGTTGATGAAGTAGACAGTCCAACTGCCGCTCGTCACGAACTGCCCGGCGATCAGCACCGGCACGACCCCGACCGGTAGGCTCCCGGCTAGGGGGATCGCGATGAGCCCCGCCCCGCGCAGCATGGCCGACCAGAGGATTGTCGATCCGAGGCCCCACCGCGCCGTCAGCGGCGCGGCCAGGAGCGCGCCGACCAAGCCGCCGACGCTGCCGACGCCGAGGATGAGGCCGATGATGGCGGCTGGCAGGCCAAGATCGCGCGCCAGATACAGAAGTAGGACGGTATTGATGATCCCGCTGCAGAAGAAGAAGACCACGTTGGTCGCCGTGAAGGCGCGGATATAGGGGTTATCGCGGGCGAAGCGCAGTCCCTCCCGAATTTGCTCGCCCACGTTGGCCGACCCCACTGCGATGGCCGGGGCCGTTTCCGGTGTGCGAATCGTACTCAGGCAAGCGGCAGAGATAACGAAGGACACCGCATCGAAGAGCATGGCAAACGGTGCGGTAAGAAGCTGGATGACCCCGCCTGCCAGCCCCGGCGCGGCGACATTCGCCACGGTGAGGCTGGCACTCAGCTTACTATTCCCCTCAATCAGGTGTGCCCGCGTCACTAGGGTAGGAAAATAGGACTGCTGTGCAATCTCGAAGAGGACCGATGCTACCCCGATCGGAAAAGCGACCAGGTACAGCTGGCCAAGCCGTAACACCCCAAGGGCTGCCGCAAGTGGGATGGTCCCGAGCAGAAACGCGCGGGCCAGATCGGTCCCGATGAGAATCGGGCGGTGCCTGACCCGATCAATCCACACCCCGGCGAACGGGCCGAACAGGAACCAGGGTGCCCCGCCGATGGCGGCCAGCACGCCCATCTCCAACGGCGTCGCCCCCAGGACCAATACCGCCGTTAGGGGCAACGCGAGGGTAGTGAATGCCGACCCAAATAGCGAGACGGTCTGCCCGGCCCAGAGCTTAAGGAAATCTGGATGTCCCCAGAGCCCGCCGAACCGTGTACGCATCGGCTGCTCCCATGATGCTGATCATCTCCGCAGGCATTTATGTACGGACAGTATAGCCGCCTTGTAGGTGAGAACGAGCGATCTGGGGAGATCAAGTTTTGAGGAGGCGTGCAGGGTGACGCTACGCTGATCCTGTATTACCCTGATTGCTAGTGGGTGTTGGTGATGGTGGCGGCGAGGAGCGAGGCGTGGAGCTTGAGCAGGAGGCCGGGGTGGGCGCGGGCGCGGCGGCAGACCGGGACGGGCATGCTGTCAATCAGGAAGACCTTCCCCGCGGCGAAGAGCGCCCCCAGCGTCTCCAGCGCCAGGCCCAGCCAGCCGCGCAGGGCGTGCAGGCGGCGGTTGAAGCGCGACACGCTGAGCGCCCCGGACAGGTAGCGCCCCAGATGCATCATCTGCAGCCCCCGTTCCAGGTGGTTCTGGAAGTACTTCGCGGCGACGACCGCCACCGTCAGCACCGCCGCGTCGCTCGCCTGGGCGCGCACGTCGTCGCGGTGCCCCAACGCCGCCATCGTCTTGTCAAGCACCACGAACACCGTCACCATGAAGTCGTCGTCCATGCGCCCCTCCCCTCGCGAATCCGGTGCCTCAGCAACACCATTCTCGGCGGGAGCCGCATGGGCGGCAACTAGCAACCTGGGTTAGATTTATATTTGTAGAGGTGAACATGGCAATACTACATTTGATGGTTGGACTGCCTTGCAGCGGGAAAACAACATATGCCCGTCAGCTTGCAAGGGAGGTAAATGCGCTCCTGCTGACTCTCGATGTTTGGCACTTAAAATTGTTCGGAGATGATGTCGGACATGAAAATCATGATGAAAGACATGAAAGCATTGAAAAGATTATGTGGGACGTTGCAAAACATGTTTTAGTACTACAGCGACACTTATCCTGTTCTTCGGTGCCAAGACGAGTACGTTCGCGGCCTACCAAACTACCATTGGCGGGCAGGAGCCCAGTACGAACGTCAAAGTGTCGCTGTAGTATTAGAAATGGGCGGCGACGTAATACTTGATTTTGGTTGCTGGGCGCGTGTTGAACGCGCTGATTATAGGAATAGGGTTAAGGAGTTAGGTGCAAATTTCAAGTTGCATTATATGGATGTTCCGTATTCGGAACTATATCGCCGTTTGGAAATACGAAATCGTACCCCCACTGAAGGTGTGTTTGTAATTCCCAAAACAGAGATGGATAAGTATGTCATTATTTTCCAACCGCCGACCGAGGATGAGCTTGTATAAACAACCTCACAAAATAAGCATTGTGCCGAGTATGTCTTATTTTCCTAATATTTCGTAAGTATTGGAATTATCGACAGCATTGATTCTACGAGAGAGTAAAAATAGGCCTGTCCATCCGAAAGGAAATCGGGTAGCTGGGCAAGACTGCGCCGCCTTATAGCCGCATGGCCGGCAACTAGCAATCACCGTAGTATTGTTGCTTCTCGATGAGAAACCCTATCCACTGCTGACCGCCGACCGCCGCCTACTGCCCCTGCGCTTCGGCCGCCAGGTCGCGCCGCTCGTGGGAATCAGCGAGGTTGGCGCGATCGTCGCGGGCGTCGCGCGCACGCTCGTATTCGCGTTGCAGCGTCGCCAGCAGCGCCTCGCGTCGGTCATAGAGGCGCTTCAGCGGGCGTGGCTCGCGCGTGCCGAGCGCATAGGCGGCCAGTAGCGGCAGGGCGACGGTGGAGTCGACATAACAGACCACCGAGTCGTCGAGTTGGTCGGGGTCGATCTTCCCCCAGCTGACCGCCTCGCTCGGGGTCGCGCCCGAGAGGCCGCCGGTATCGGGGCGGGCGTCGGTCACTTGGAGGAAGTAATCGTGGCCGCGCTCGTCGATCCCCAATACTTCCTGGATGTGCGGCTCGGTCTGGAGGATGAAGTTTTTTGGCGAGCCACCACCAAGGATGCAGACGCCGCTCTTGCCGCCGCCACGCTTGGCGTCGAGGACGAGCGCCGCCGTCTCGTTGACATCGGCGCTGACATCGAAACGCAACTTGCTGCCATCCAATGCCAGCGCGGCCACGTTCATCCCGATCGAGCTATCGCCGGGGGAGGAGGTATAGATCGGCACGCCGCAGCGATACGCGGTCGCGAGCAGCGAGCGCGCGTCGGTGCCGATCAGCCGCTCGCGCTCGGCGAGGTACTTGCCGACGTGGTTGTGGAACTCGGCGGTGCTCATCGGGCGATCGAATTCGGGCGAGGCCAACAGCTCGCGGTAGAAGGCGTCGGTAGAAAGGAGGACATCGTAATGGAAGAAGATATCGTAGATGCGGATGACGCTCTCCCCGCGCAGCGTCGTATCGTCGATGTCCGCCGTCCCTTCGAGGAGGGGCATCGCCAACCCGAAGTGGGTGTCGTGATAGAGATTCGCCCCGGTGGAGACGATCCAGTCGATGAACCCGGCCTCGATCAGCGGCACCAGCGCGGCCAGTCCGAGTCCGGCGGGGGTCAGTGCCCCGGCGAGGGTCATGCCCACCGTCACGTCCGGCTCCAGCATCCGGCGCGCGTAGAGGCGACACGCCTCGCGCAGCCGCCGTCCGTTGTACGCCAGGAACGCGCTGTCGATCAGTTCGACCGCCGACATGCCCGGTCGGATCGGCTCCGGGAGGATGCGCTTCCCGGCGAGGTAGCGGCTCTCGCGGTGATTGCTCTGGTGTCCGCCCATAGTATCCCTCCGGGATAGCCGTCAGTCGTCAGTCGTCAGAAAGAGTCCGCATGGAAGCGAGCCGCAAGGAGCGGGCCGCGATGGTGCCCGACCGGTGCGGCTGTGCTGCCAAGGGGCTCAAATAATCCAGTGCTCGGTCGTGGTGTCGATCTGGTTCAACTCGCTCGTCATCCGGCGCAGATGCGCGTCGTCGAGCGGCTCGTCGGGGTTCTGCGGATCGTAGTGCGGCACGACATAATAGACCCACACGCGCAGGATCCGCAGGAATTGTGCGAGGCTCGATGCCGCCAGCGAGGGCTCCCAGGTGCCGGTGCCATGCATCGCTGTCCAGACCGGGTAGTCGCCATCTGGCAGCTGTTTGCTGACATCGAGAAAATACGGATCACCATTGTCGTTGGCGATCACGACCCAACCGCGCCGCCAACCGTGCGGTGCGACAAAGCTCTCGTCGCCGGGACGGGTGCCGCGAAAGTTGACCTGGGCGCGCTCAAGTTCCGGCGCGGCGTAGAGGGTCAGCGCCTGGAAGGGGCCGGGGACGATCGTGATTCCCGTCCGCCCCAGGGCCGTCAGGAAGTCGCGGTAGATCCGGGGCAGCCCGTAGCGCTGTCCCACACTCACGACGGTCGCCGCGCTCACCGGCTCGACCGGGGGTAACGCCTCTTCCTCCTCGGTTTCGGGGACGCGCTTCCGCTCCTGCGTGTACAGTTCGACGCGCAATTCTTCGAGGAGTGCCGCGATGTCCGCCGCTGCGGAGGCCGATTCAGCCACGTTCGCCTTCATGCTCTCCCGCATCCCTGGTGATCGCACCGATCAGGGCATAGGTCAGCTTCGCCGCCGCGAAGGCGCACGATTCTGGCCCCTCCGATGGCGCGAGTTCGACGACATCGGCCCCGACAACCCGTCGCGCGGCGCAGGCGCGTCGCAGCAGCCCGGTGACCTCCCACCAATCGAGGCCCCCCGGTTCCGGTGTGCCGACCGCTGCCATCAACGCTGGATCGAAGACATCGAGATCGACGGTGATGTAGATCGTCTCGGGCAGCCCGGCCACGATCTCGCCCCACAGGGCATCGAGTTCCGCCGCATCGTAGCGGACGCGCGCGATCTGCGACGCGGGGATCGTCCGCACCGCCGCTTGCCCCGCAGCGCTGCGGCGGAACTCGGCCTCCTCGCTCGACAGGCTGCGGATTCCGACCGAGGTTAGCGGGCAGCCGAGATCGACCACGCGGCGCATCGCGCAGGCGTGGCTCTGTGGCGTGCCGTGATACTCGTCGCGCAGGTCGGCGTGGGCATCGAGGTGGAGGACACCGAGGTCGGGGTAGCGGGCCTTGCATGCGGCGACCGCCCCTGCCGTCAGCGAGTGCTCGCCCCCGAGCAGGAAGGGGAGTTTGTCGTCGGCGAGGATTCTTGCCGTCGCCTCGTGGACGCGCGCGATCATCCGGGCGGGGGCGCTGAATTCCGGTTCGAGGGGGTCGGACGTATGGATGCCGACCTCGGCTGGCTCGCAGTCGAGGTCGGCATCGTAGAGTTCTATTTGGCTGGAAGCATCGATGATCGCTCGGGCACCATCCCGCGTACCGGCCCGGTATGACGTCGTGGCGTCGTATGGCACCGGGAGGAGTACCACCCGGGCGACCGCATAGCCGCTCAGATCGGGGGGTAAACCAAGGAAAGTCCGTGGGGGGCCGAAGAGCATCGCCGCTTAATCCGCAGCGGCGAACGTGAGGACCGGTGCGCCGATCCGCTCCACATGCCATTCGTCGCGCGCCTGGTCGGCGATACGATGAACCACGGCGGCGGTGAAGTCGGTCACCCCGAAGAGGTCGCTGACGCGCTCGCGTACCATGTCCACATCGAACGGCTTGCAACTGAAGACATCGAGGTGGAAGCGTTTATGTTCCGCGAAGGTATGGATGCTGATGTGACTCTCGGCGATGATTACGACGCCCGTCACTCCCCAGTCTTCCGGTTTCACGCCGCTATAGCGGAAGACGTAGGGGGGAGCGATTTTCGTCATGCCAATACGCTTGGGCAACGTATCCAACAGGTCGAAGATGGCGGCCACGTCACCTAAACGCTGACCGTCGGCAACGAACGCATCGACTACGAGGTGCTGCATCTGCATCTTGACTATGATACCTCCAAGGTCGCTCCCTGTGGTCCTACCACGGGGCGACAAACGGCCAGCTCCACGACGCCAGCCTCACAGATAGAGAAGGTGCCGAATACGGCCTTGCCGTACTAGCACGCAAGAAGAGATTTTAACGTGTGACGGGGTATTTGTAAAGGTGTTGCGGCGCTATTTTTCCGGTCTGATCTCGGGTGGCGGCGTGGTCTGACACCACGCCGCCACCTCGGCCCATTTACGGACGCCGCATCAGCCGTGTGTCGGCTCGTCGCGGTACGCGATCAGCTCCCCCCAGGTCGTCGCCGGGTGGTCCGCCAGCAGGACGGTGAGCTGCTCCGGCCCGGTCCGTTCGAGCGCCTGCCGGAAGGCTTTGCCCTCGTCCGTCTCGATGCTGATCCGCTCCGGGGCCAGCCCCGCTTCGCGCAGGGCGTCGCGCAGGATCCCCGCGACCTCGCCGCGTTCCCGCCCGCGCGTGTTTGGTATCCTCGCGGACGATCACCCCATCGAACGCCCCGCCCGCGATCCGCCCAAAGGCCCGGATGTCCTCGTCGCGTCGGTCGCCGGGGATGGCGATCATCGCCAGCGAGCGCTGCGGCTCCGGGCGGCGGATGAAGTCGGCCAGCGCGACCATCCCCGCCGGATTGTGGCAGTAGTCGACCAGCACCCGGCCCTCCCCGATGATCGATCATGTTGAGGCGTCCGGGGGTCTGGAAGAAGAAGGAGGTGGTGAAGGTGCGTAACCCCTGCCGGATCGCGTCGGTGTCGATCCCCAACCCCAGGCAAGCGGTGGTCGCGGCGAGGGCGTTGGCGACGTTCATCCGCGCGCGCCCGTCCCGTCGAAGGTGGCGGGGATCTCGTTGACGAGCAACAGACTCGTCTCCGCCGAGCGACGCAGCAGATCGCCTCGCCGCGTGGCGTCGCACGCACGATGGTCGCCGTCCCGCGCCCCTTCAGGTGCCGTTCGAGGACGCCGCGCGCCGGTTCGGCGTCGGGCTGCATCGAGAAGTAGCAGATCTTGGCGCGCGTCCGCTCCGCCATCGCGATGCAGCGGGGATCGTCCGCGTTGAGCACGGTGGTGCCGCGCCGGTGGGTGGAGGCAGCGACGGTCCCCTTCACGCGCGCCAACTCTTCGAGGGTGTGGATGCCGCCGAGGCCGAGGTGATCCGCCGCCACGTCGGCGCGGTCGTGGCCGAGGTCGGGGCGGACGATCCCGCCGCGCGCCGTCTCCAGCACCGCCGTGTCGATCGTCGGATTCTGCAAGACCATCCGGGCCGAGCCGGGGCCGCTCATGTTCCCCGCCGCGATCTGCGTCCCGTCGATGTAGATGCCGTCGGTCGTGGTCAGCCCGACTTTGCGCCCGGCCATCTTCAGGATAGGCGCGATCATCCGGCTCGTCGTCGTCTTGCCGTTCGTGCCGGTGATCGCCGCGATCGGCACGCGGCTCGGCGCGTCGCGCGGGTAGAGGAGTGCGATCACCGGGCGGGCGACATCGCGCGGGATCCCCTCGGTCGGGCGGGTGTGCATGCGGAAGCCCGGTCCCGCATTGACCTCGCAGATCGCCCCGCCGACCCCCTTGACCGATCGGGCGATATCCGGGGTCAGGAAATCGATCCCCGCCACATCGATGCTCGACGCGGGCGGCACGATCGCGATCCGCGCCGCCGCACCGCCCGCCAGCGCCACGAAGCGGCGGAGGATCAGGCGGTCGTGGGCCTTGTCCTCCGCGCCGCCGATCGCCATCAACATCCCGCGTTCGCGCGCCTCGCCACCTGTCATCGTCTTTCGCGTCCGCTTCGTAGCTCGTAACTCGTAGCAGGAGCGGGCGAGCACCCGCCGCAGCTTGTGCGCTTTCGCACATTCGCACAATGGAAGGGGTCGTCGTACTATAATGGTCCCTGGCGAACCCGTTCTGAACGGGGTGCCTGACGGGATAATGGTGAACAATCGGGAATACGCGCCGCGCGATGGCGTTGCAGTGAGTGGCGACGGTGCACCGTCGCCATGACGGACCGGGGGGTATGGACGCGATTGCTGATGCGGAGCGCGGGCGCCAGGAGCGGCTCGAAGCGGAAGCGCTGACGCATCTCGACGCACTCTATCGGACGGCGTTGCGGCTCAGCCGTAACCCGCAAGATGCCGAAGACCTGGTGCAGGAAACCTTCCTCAATGCGTTCCGGGCGCTCGACCGGTTCGAGGAGGGGACGAATCTGCGGGCCTGGCTTTTCCGTATCCTGAACAATGCTTTCATCAGCCAGTATCGGCGGCGAAAGCGGCGACCGAGCGATTCGCTCGATGATGTGACCGAATACTACTTGTACGACCATCTGGCCGAAGGGGGTGTCGCCCCGCAGCCGGAGAATCCCGAGCGTGAGGTGCTGTCCCGGATCGGCGACGATCGGGTGCTGCAAGCGCTCGAAGAGTTACCGGTCGAGTTCCGCCAAGTAGAACTCCTGGCCGACGTGGAGGGCTTCTCCTATCGGGAGATCGCCGATATCCTCGATATCCCGATCGGTACGGTGATGTCGCGGCTCTACCGGGCGCGGCGGCGTTTGCAGAAAGTGCTCTGGGTGGAAGCCCAGGAAGCTGGCTACGGCGCAGGCGCGGGGGCGAACAATTAACAGAGTGGTCCTCGCGCGGCGATCGAGGCACGACACCACGATACTGCGCCGCGCGGGTAGGGTCAGGGTAAAGGGCAGGCAGGCCATGTTCGATTGCAAGAAATGTGAGGAACGGCTCTATCAGTTCCTCGATCGCGAGTTGGATCCCGAAGAGCAGCGCGAGGTGCATAGCCACCTCGACCACTGCCCGCCATGTCGCGATCGGTTCGAGTTCGAGGGCAATGTCCTGCGCGCGATCGGCACGATCGCGCGGAAGGGGAACTGCCCCGACGAGGCCCGCCAGCGCATCTTGCGAGCCTGCGGACGGGTCTGAGCCGCCGATATTTCCCCGCTAACGTCGCACACGTACATGGGCATCCCTAGCGGGGATGCCCTTTCGATTTGCCCCATCCCCTTGGCGCGCGCGGCGTTCGCACGGTACGCTCTCCCGCGCTGGTACGGAGCGAATACAGACGACCCGGCGGCGGCGCTGGATCGTGATAGCGAGAGGGGAGAGGGCGTGTCGACGCTCGCCACGGTCCAGGGTGAGGCGACCGGCGCATCGGTGCGTCCGGTCGCTCGGGGTGCTCTGGCGGCGCTCGGGCTCGGCGGTGTCGTCGCCTGGGTCGCCGCCGTGGTGCTGGCGCGGGCGGGCACGAACCCGCTTTACGCCTATAACGGCGCATTCGCCGTCGCTTTCGTGCTCTATCTGGCGGCGGCGGCGCTCGTCGTGGCCGGGCGTGTCCCCGCGCGACGCGGCACCCTGGCGCTGATCCTGGCGCTGGCGGTGTTGCCGCGCCTGATCCTCCTCGCCTCCACGCCCGCCCTCTCGGACGATCTCTATCGCTACATCTGGGACGGGAAGGTGAGCGCGGCGGGGATCGATCCCTATCGCTACGCCCCCGCCGATCCCGCACTCGCCCCCCTGCGCGATGGCCTCTGGGTACCGATCAACCAGAAGGGGCAGCACACCCCGTATCCCCCCTTCGCGCAACTCGTCTTCGCGGCCACCGATCAACTCGCGCCGGATAGCCTCAAGGCGCAGCAGATCGTCGCCGTGCTGGCCGATCTGCTGGCGATCGGCGCGCTGTTGTGGCTGCTCGCGCGGCTCGGACTGCCGCGCGAGCGGGTGTTGCTCTACGCCTGGAGTCCCACGCCGATCCTCCACTTCGCGCACAGCGCCCACAACGACGCGATCATGATCGCCGCCTTCGTCGCGGCCCTCGCGCTGGCCGTCGGGTCGGGTGGCGAGGCGACCGCGCGCCGGATCGGTGGCGGCGTGCTGTTGGCGGTCGCGACCCTGACGAAGCTCGTGCCACTCCTGCTGGTCGCCCCGCTCCTGCGGCGCTGGCGCGCGCCCGGCTTGCTCGCGTTCGCGTGCGCGCTCCTGCTCGGCGTCGCGCCGTTCTTCGGCAGCGGCGCGGCGGCGCTGACCGGGCTCGGTACGGAGGCGGGCGAATCGTCGTTCAACGACAGCATCCATCTCGTGCTGATCCGTCTGCTCGATCGTGTCACGACGGCCCCGGAACTCGTCGCCAGCCTGCTCACGATCCTCGGCCTCGGCGGGACGGCGCTCGCCTTGTTGGCGCGCGGTGGTGACGATCTGGCACTGGTGCGCGGCTGCGGGGCGCTTCTGGCGCTCGCGATCCTCTGCAACGCCGTGGTGGAGCCGTGGTATCTCGCCTGGCTCCTGCCGTTCGTCGCGCTCTTCCTGCGCCGGGGGAACGGGGCGTTTCCCTTCGCGCTGACGCCCTTGCTCGGTTGGCTGTGGATCAGCGGCGCGATCCAACTGACCGACCTGACCTACCTGCACCCCGCGAACGTGCGCGCCTGGCCGATCATCCGCGCGATCGAGTATGGCCCGCTTTTTGTGCTCTTGGTAAAGGCGGCGCTCGACCTGGCACGCGAACGCCGGAAACGTCGGGCGGCGGGCACACATTGAGATACAGCGCCGCAACCGTCGATCGCCGCCCCGCGTTGTGATGAATACACGGCCGCCGATCAGCGTTCACAGTTATGCCACTGTTTCTTCATCGTCCCGTCAGTTTTCTCCTCTACACTGAGCATATAGACAGGTTGGTGGCCGCTGGTGGCCCCACCGGGATCGGTGTCGATCCCCCATTGAGCAGGAGGAGGGTGTTATGGTCATCGCAATCATCGTCATCGCGCTGTGGGTTGTCCTCTTCCTGCCGGTCGTGATCGTGCCATTCTTGCCGAAGGTGGATTCCTCGTATGCGCCCGCTCCGCGCGAGTTCGTGCGGCGTGCTCCCCAGTCGCTGCCGACCGCGCAGCACGAGCAGGCCGCCTGACGCGCGAGCGCCACTATTCTTCCAGCAGCGAGGGCCGGGGCATCATGCCCCGGCCCTTGCTCGCTATGTGCGCCGCGCGAATCCTGCGGCGATGATCCGGCGGCGACACGGCGTCTGTTCACAGTCTTGTCACAATCTGTCCATCGGCGCGTGCCAATTCCCCGTTAACCTGAGTACGGTGTCGCGGGATACCGATTAGATGAGAAGGGGTGACGATGGCGACACTGCTCGACGCTGCACAGCCACAGCCGACGACGACCGACCGTCGGGAATTGCCGAACGACGAGGTGGTTCTGCGCGTGACCGGACTGACGAAGCGCTACAAGGCGCGCACGGCGGTGGATGGCCTCGACTTGGCGGTGCGGCGCGGCGAGGTCTTCGGCTTCCTCGGGCCGAACGGCGCGGGCAAGACGACCGCGATCGCGATGATCCTCGGCCTGATCAGGCCCGATGCCGGGCAGATCACGATCCTCGGCCACGACGCGCTCCGCGACCGCGAGGCGGCGCTGCGTCGGGTGGGCGCGATCGTGGAGACGCCCACCTTCTACCCGTATCTCTCCGGGATCGACAACTTACGCGCCCTCGCCCTCGCGCGGGGCGGCGCCCCAGCCGGGCGCTTCGCCGAGGTGCTGGCGCTCGTCGGTTTGCAGGGGCGCGAGCGGGACCGCTTCAGTTCCTATTCATTGGGGATGAAGCAGCGCCTCGGGATCGCCGGGGCGCTGTTGCACGAGCCGGAATTGCTGATCCTCGACGAGCCGGGGAACGGCCTCGATCCGGCGGGGATGGTCGAGATCCGCGAACTGATCCTGCGCCTCGCCCAGGAAGGGCAGACGATCATCCTCTGTAGCCATCTCCTCGCCGAGGTCCAGCATGTCTGCGATCGGGTGCTGATCCTGGCGCAGGGGCGGGCGGTCGCGCAGGGCGAGGTCGCCGAACTCCTCAACCAGGGGGCGCAGACGGTCGTGCGCGTCGATGATCCGGGTCGCGCGGAAACCCTGCTGCGCCAGACGCCGTGGATCGAGCGGGTGGAGCGCGAGGGCGAGACGTTGCTCCTCACCATGCCGCAGGACCAGGCGTTCGCGCTCGGCCGCCTACCTGGCCGAGCATGGCCTGGCGATCGGCGAACTGCGCCGTCAGGAGCGCGACCTGGAGCGCTTCTTCCTGGATACCACCGGCACTACCGGCAAAATTTGACGAACTGAGTATGCCCGATAGGACCGGGCGACGGTGGCATGTTGGTGATGCCGCATACCGCAGAAAGGACGGCACCGTGAGAACGGTGCCGCAAAAGAAGCGAAAGGGTGATGATGGGCGCATTGATCCGCATGGAACTCCTGAAGCTGCGTAAACGACCGATGACCTGGGTGCTCCTGATCCTGTTGCTCGGTGGGATCGGCTTCATCACCGTGGTCAGTGTCCTCAATCTCCGCTCGGTTGACCCAGGCATTCGCGCGGATCTGCTGCGAAATATCACCTTGCCGGGGACACTCCCGCGCACCGCCGAGTTCGTCTACATCTTCGGCTCGATCATGCTCGCGATCCTGGCGGCTTCCACGATCGGCAGCGAATATAGCTGGGGCACCCTGCGCCCGATGCTCGCCACCGGCGTCCCGCGCGGGCGCTTCCTGGCCGCGAAGCTCATCGCCCTGGCGCTTGCCGCCGCCCTCTTCGTTGCCCTGCCGCTGCTGATGAACGCGCTCCTGGCCTTGCCGATCGCGGCCTGGAACGATCTGCCGCTCCTGACCGGCACGTTCGACGCTGGTTGGATCGGCACCCTCGCCGCGATCCTGGGGCGCACCTACCTGCTGGTCCTGATGCCGATGGCGATCGCCTTCTTTGTCGCGCTGGTCAGCCGCTCACAGGCCGCCGGAATCGGCGCGGCGCTCGGCCTGATGATCGGCGAGCAGATCGTCTCGGTCCTGCTGTTCACCCTGAATCAGCCGTGGACACGGGCGGTGGCGAATCTCCTCCCCGGTCGCAATAGTCAGGCGCTGCTGAATCACAACACGTTTGATGGGGTGCCGCAGATCGCCAATTACCCCGGCGAGGGGCGAGCCATCCTGACCCTCGTCCTCTACGGCGCGGTGGCCTTGATCGTCGCCGTGCTCGTCTTCCGGCGGCGTGACGTGCGCGGCGCGGCCTGACGCGACGTACCGGTACAAGCCATTCGATGCAGTCGCCCCGGCAGATGGTTGTGCCGAGGCGGCTGTCTCTGTGCCACAAAACTGTTCTGGTGCTTGTCGCGCTCCCGCGCCGGAGTCTACACTCTCGTTGTGGGCGGGCCGCGCCCATGCGAAGGGGAGGCCGAGAGCGATGGCGAGCGCACAATCTGCGGTGGGTGATCCCGGAACCAACCCGGCGCTCTCGGCGCGCGCGGCGGCGCTGCTGGCGCGGATCGACCGCGATCTGCCGACGCTGGCCCGCGAGTTGATCCCGCGGTCCCCCTCCGTCTCGGCGCGTTTCCTCGACCGCCCGGACGATCCCGGCGAGCACAAGCCGGAGTGGCACCAGTACGGCATCATCACCCACACGCGACAATTCGTTGCCGCCCTGCGCGAGGCGGTGCCGGGCGCGTTGCGGCGGATCGATCCGGCGATCGCGGCGCGGGCCGATGCCTACTTCGCCGCGTCGCTCGACGATCTCACTCGCTGGGAGTTGCTACTGGTCGCCGGATACTGGCACGATGTCGGGAAGTTCACGACGCGCACCGTCGGGCGGCGTGGCGATTGGCGCTTCATCGGCCACGCGCACGATTCGGCCCGCCTGATCGCCGCAGGGGCGGCTGGCGGCCTCGGTGCGCGCTACGGGTTGACCGTCGCGCAGACCGCTTTCGTCGCACGGTTAGCCGATCTCCATTACGCCCCGATGGAATTGAAGCTCGCGCTCGATCGCGGCGGCGGCGTGCCGGTCGGGCGCGATGTCTATGCGGGGATCGCCGCGAACCTCGGGGCGGAGGGGTACGCGGTCTGCGCCCTCTTCTGGGCCGACTGCCTCTCCAAAGGGGACACGCCCCGCCAGCGCGCCCAGCGCCCCGCGCTCTGGGAGCTCCTGGTACAGACGCTGCGCGCCGTCGATGCCGCAGCGCGGCCAGCGGCGCATAGCATCACGGAAGACTGATCGCGTCGGGTCGGCCGACGGGGACGGACAATTGATCGCGCCGGGTTGACTGGCAGGAGGATGAGGAGCATGGCGACGATGGCCGAGACGGTGGACCTGACGATCGAGGGGCCGGATACGCTCGGGGTGCTGGCGACGACCGCGCCGGTGGTGGCCGCCGCGCGCTCGGTGCGGATCGTGCCGGAGGCGCTCGCGGCGATCGCGAAGAAAGTCGCCGTGCGGGCGGAGCGCGGCACGCTGGTCGTGCCGCCGTGGGATAAGCACTACCACTGGCACGACGATCGCGGTCGTGCGGTGAACGTGACCCTGCTCCTCGACGCGCTGAACTTCTCCTTCTGGGCCGAACCGGGCGAGGAACGCTGGACCCTCACCTACGAGGGCGAGGCGCTCGACGGCTACTGGGCGCTCGCCGCCGCGCTGAAGCGGGCGATCGAGGTCGATGGCTGCCCGCTGTGGGACGCCGACTTCCTCGCGCAGATGAGCGAGGAGGATGCGGAGAGCATCTTTCACCCGGTGGGGGCGAGCGGCGGGCGGATCCCGATGTTCGCCGCCCGGCTGGCGAATATGCGCGAGGTCGGGCGCGTCCTCGGCGAGCGCTATGACGGCTGGTTCGGTGCGGCGATCGAGGCGGCTGACGGGAGTGCCCCGACCCTGGTGGCGCGGGTCATCGCCGATTTCCCCTCGTTCGATGACACCGCGCGCTATAACGGCCAGGTGGTGCGCCTCTACAAGCGGGCGCAGATCCTGGTATCCGATCTCTACGGCGCGCTCGACGGTCAAGGCTGGGGGGATTTGCGCGACCTCGATCAGCTGACCGCTTTCGCCGACTATAAGGTGCCGCAGCTCCTGTGCTCCTATGGCATCTTGGCCTACACCCCCGAACTTGCGGCCCGGATCGAGGCGCGCGAGCCGCTCGCGCCGGAGAGCCCCGAAGAGGTCGAGATTCGCGCGGCGACGATCTGGGGCGTGGAGTCGCTGCGCCGCGCGATCGCCGCGCACGGGGTGAAGGCGCGCGCGTTCGAGATCGACTGGACGCTTTGGACCATCGCGCAGGGGCGCGGCAACATGGCCCCGTATCACCGGACGCGGACGGTGTTCTACTAGGCCACCGCCCTGGCACCCGATCGCCGCTACTCGTGAGGGGTTGTATGACCGTCTCCGGCGCTCCCGATCGTGATACCGCCGCCACCACGGCCCTTTCCTTCGCGATCGAGGCGCGGTTGCCCGGCGCGGGCGGGCGGGCGGGGCGGCTGACCCTGCCGCACGGGGTCGTGGAGACCCCGGCCTTCATGGTGGTGGGGACGCAGGCGACGGTGAAGAGCCTGACGCCGGAGGAGGTGCGCGGGCTGGGGACACAGATGATCCTCGGCAACGCCTACCATCTCTATCTGCGTCCCGGCCCCGCGCTCGTCGCGGAGTTCGGCGGCCTCCACAAGTTCATGGGGTGGGACGGGCCGATCCTGACCGACAGCGGCGGCTTCCAGGTTTTCAGCCTCGGCTTCGCGCTCGAACATGGCGTCGGCAAGATCGCCAAAATCTTCCCCGGCGAGGAGGCACGCGCGCCGCGCCGCGCCCAACGCCCGAAGCTGACGCGGATCGACGACGAGGGGGTGACCTTCACCTCCCACCTCGACGGCTCGGCGCACCGCTTCACGCCGGAGGTATCGATCGGGATCCAGCAGCAGCTCGGTGCCGACGTGATCGTCGCCTTCGACGAATGCACCTCGCCGCTGCACGATCACGCCTACACGGCGCGCGCGCTCCGCCGCACCCACGCCTGGGCCGACCGCTGCCTCGAAGCCTGGACCCGGCGCGACGACCAATCGCTCTTCGGGATCGTGCAGGGCGGGGCGTACCACGATCTGCGCGTGCAGAGCGCCGAGTTCTTCGCCGACCGCCCCTTCCCCGGCTATTGCATCGGCGGCTCGCTGGGGAAGGACAAGGATGACATGCGCGCCATCCTCGATTGGACGCTGCCGATCCTGCCGGAAGAGCGCCCGCGCCATCTCCTCGGGATCGGCGAGCCGGAGGATTTCTTCGACGCGATCGCGCGCGGGATCGACCTCTTCGACTGTGTCGCCCCGACCCGCCTCGCGCGGCACGGTGCCCTCTACACCGCCGACGGGCGGTTGCAGATCAAGTCGGCGCGCTACAGCCACGATCAGGCACCGATCGAGGCCGCGTGCGGCTGCTACACCTGCCAGCACTTCAGCCGAGGGTATCTGCGCCACCTCTTCGCCGCCGGGGAGACGCTGGCCCTGCGCCTCGCCTCGATCCACAACCTCTACTTCATCGTCAATCTCGTCCGCGCGATCCGCGCGTCGATCCTCGACGGCTCCTGCGACCAGTTCCGCCAGACCTTCATGGCGCGTTACACCGCGCGGGCATAGCCAATCGTGCTCGGCGGCGCGTTCACTCGGCGCGCGCCGCCGCCGCGATCGCCGCGTCGATAGCCGCTTGCGGGTTCTCGATCACGGGGCCATGCCCCACCGCGAGGCGGGTCGGGGTGAGCGACTGTAGGGCGCGGGCGCTCGCCAGCGCGGTCGGCTTGTGCCAGGTGGCGAAGGCCGGGAAGGGGAAGAGCGGGCGCAGGGTGCCGGACACCGCGATCCCGCCGCGCGTCTGAAAGGCGTCCCCGGCGATCAGCGTGCCGTCGCGCTCGTCGAGATAGGCGACGAGGCCGGGGGTATGCCCCGGCGCGGCGACGACGCACAGCGAGCCGATCTGGTCGCCCGCCATGAGGGTCCGCGTCGGGCGGGTCGTCACCGTCGGCCAGCTGCCACGCAGCTTCGCCCCCGGCAGTTCCTCCGCCGGATCGAGCGTCAGGTCGCCGGCCAGGAAGCGCGCCTCGCGGGTCGGCACGAGGATCTCGGCCTCCGGCAGCGCCGCGTGCAGCGCGTCGAGCGCCCCCGCGTGGTCCATGTGGGCGTGGGTCAGCGCGATCCGGCGGATCGGCGCGTCCGCCATGTGCGCGGCGGCCAGGATCGCTGGGGCGCAACCGGCGATGCCGGTATCGATCAGGGTCAGGCCGTCATCCTCGCGGACGAGATAGGCGTTGATCGGGAAGAGGCGCGGGAAGCGGGTCAGCTGGATCAGGTGACTGCCATAGGCTGTCTGCTGCATGGATGACTCCTCTGCGAGCGGTGCGATAACAACCCGCAGAGTATAAACTAATACTATTAGTTTTGCTACGGTCTGTGGTTGTGCGTCGCGATCCGCACAGCCCTGCGCCTGATCGGTGCGGCGGGCGCAACTCCGCGCGCCATTTGCCGTTATACTCTTCGGCTCGGTCCATGTCAGCAAGGGACGCGGTGAGGACGATGAGCGCGCCGAGCGGTAGCGGCCCAATCGAGTACCGGACGATCGCCGCGCTCCGGCGGCGGCAGGCACGTCGAGCCTGGACGACGATCGGCCTCGCCATGCTCACCTTCCTGAGTTCCTGCGGCCTCCTCTTCGGGGCCGGCTACTGGTATCGCGGACACGCCACCGAGAAGCGCACGGTGCGGATCGAGGTGGTGCAGGGGGATCGCGCGTTCGTGCGCCCCGCCTACCAGCGCAACTGGAATGCGGTGCCGACGAGCAACGGGAGCGACGTGGCCCCTCTGGAATTGCAGGAGGGTGATGCCTTCCAGACGGGGACCGGCACGCAGGCGCTGCTCACCTTCTGGGATAATAGCCGCGTGCAGGTCTTCGAGAATACCGAACTCCAGATGACCGAATTGCGGACCACCCGCTACATCAGCCAGTCGAGCGCCGTCACGATGCAGCAGTTGCGCGGCAGCAGTCGCGTGGCGCTGGCCCCCGGCGACTACCGGCGCGCGCGCTTCCAGGTGGAGGCGGGCGATGCGACCGTGCTGATGAAAGAGGGCGATGGGGTCACGGGGGGCGTTTTCGTCGTGCAGGTATTGCCGGGGGAGATCGGCAACGCGCTCGATGCCGTGAGCGTACGCGCACTTGTCCGGCGTGGCATCGGGGCGGTACGAGTGGCGGGGCAACCGGGCGAGTTGCGACTGGATGCGAACGAGCAGACGTTGGTGCCGCCCGGTGGCCCGGCGGGTGCCCCGACCAGCGCCCGGCGCGATTTCGTGGCGAACAGCCAGTTCGCGCCGCTCGGGGCCACCGGCTGCGATCTCGGCAACCAGTTCGCCCCCTGGCGTCCGAGTTGCACGCCGGGCCAACTCGAAGGGAGTTTCGGACGGCTCACCACGGTGTCCGACACGATCGATGGGCAGCCGGTGACCGCCCTGGAGATCGCGCGCAGCACGAGCAGCACCGATTCGGCCAACACCGGCGTCCGCCAATCGCTCGATGTCTCGGTCGGCGATCAGCCCTCCCTCTCCCTGACCGCCGACATCAAGGTCGAGGAGCAGACCCTCTCGGGCGGCGGGCAGAGCGGCACCGAGTTCCCGATGATCGTGCGGATCAATTATTACGATGCCGCCGGTGGCTACAACACGCGCATCTGGACCTTCTACATCGTCCCCTCGGCGGATGGGCGCTTGCCCTTTAACGCCAGTCTCGTGGAGGCGCGGCTCGTGAACGCCAACGAGTGGGTGCCGCTGCGCTTCGATCTCCTCGAACTGGTGCCGCAGCCGGTGCGTCTCGACTCGATCGAGATCTACGCCTCCGGGCAGGGGTATGGGGCGCGGATCACGAACGTCGCGATCATCGGTGTGGAGTAGGAGCCGATGCCTGAGCAGACCGGACCGGCCTTGGGCGACGATACGGTGACCTGGACACCTCCGGCGTTCACGATCACGCGGCTGATCGTGAGCCCGCTGCGCGCGAACTGTTACCTGCTGGCCTGCCGCGCGACCGGCGCGGTCCTCGTCGTCGATGCCGGGGACGAGGCCGCGCGCATCCTGATCGCGATCGCGCGACTGACCGACGGCGCGACGGGACGGGTCGCGGCGATCGTGAACACGCATGGGCATGTCGATCACACCGCCGCCGTCGGGGCGCTGCGCGCGGCCCTCGGCGCGGTCCCGGTGCTGATGCATTTGTCGGATGTCGAACTGGTGCTGGGGAATGGTCCGGATGCCGCGCGCCTGCTAGGCCGGGAGTATCGGGCGATCGTGCCCGATCGCACGGTGGACGATGGCGACGAGATCCGCTGGGGAGCCTGTGCCTTCCGGGTGCTGGCGACGCCCGGCCACTCGCCGGGCGGGATTTGTTTGTACGGGCATGGTGTACTATTGAGCGGCGATACGTTGTTTCGGCATGGCGTCGGCTCCTGGCGGGGCTTCAAGGGGGATCGCGTCGCCCTGCTCGCGAGTGTCCGCGAACGGCTGCTGCCCCTCCCGCCGGAGACGGCGGTCTATCCCGGACACGGCGAGCCGACGACGCTCGCCGCAGAAGCGACCGAGAATCGTTTTCTGCGTCGTGCCGCTGAATAATGAATACTGAGCGAGCGAATAGGGTGAAGGCGACGGACCTTCGCACGTTGGGGGGAGCAATGCGGATCGCGATCGTGGGGACGGGCTACGTGGGGCTGGGGACCGGGGCGGTCTTCGCGGACCTGGGCAACGCGGTGATCGGCGTCGATATCGACGCGGCGAAGGTCGCGCTCCTCCAGTCCGGCACGCCGCACATCTTCGAGCCGGGGCTGGCGGAGTTGCTCTCGCGCAATCTGCGGGCCGGGCGGCTGCGCTTCACGACCGACTACGCCGCCGCTATCCCCGACGCCGATCTCGTCTTCATCTGCGTCGGCACCCCGGCGGGGCCGCACGGCGGGGCGGACATGCGTTTCGTGCGCGCCGCCGCCCTCGCGATCGGGGGGCACCTCGCGGTCGGGCGGCGCACGATCGTGGTGAACAAGAGCACCATGCCGATCGGCTCGGGCGACCTCGTCGAGGCGCTGCTCGGCGAGGCGGCCCCGCGCGGGGCGTCCTTCGCGGTGGTGTCGAACCCCGAGTTCCTGCGCGAGGGCTCGGCGGTGCGCGACATGCTCCACCCCGACCGGATCGTCCTCGGCTCGGTCGATCGCGACGCGGCGGCGGCGGTCGCGGCGCTCTACCGGCCGTTCGATGCCCCGGTGCTGATCACCGACCTGCGGACGGCGGAGATGATCAAGTACGCCTCCAACGCCTTCCTGGCGACGAAGATCGCCTTCATCAACGAGGTCGCCGCCGTCTGCGAGGAGACCGGGGCCGACGTACGGCAGGTCGCCACCGGGATGGGCCTCGACTCCCGGATCGGCGCGGCCTTTTTGGAGGCGGGGATCGGCTTCGGCGGCTCGTGCTTTCCCAAGGACGTGCAGGCGCTGGAGTTCATGGCCGAGGAGGCGAACCGCCACCCGCAACTCCTGCGCGCGGTGCTGGAGATCAACCGCGACGGCCCGCGATCCTTCGTGCGGAAGCTGGACCGGACCCTCGGCGGGCTGCACGGGCGGACGGTCGCGGTCTGGGGTCTCGCGTTCAAGGAGAACACCGACGACCTGCGCGAGTCGCAGGCGCTGACGATCATCGGCGACCTGCTGGCGCGCGGGGCGCGGGTGCGGGCCTACGACCCGGCGGCGATGGCCGGGGCGCGGGCGCTACTGGACCCGGCGCGGGTGGCCTTCTGCGCCGACGCTTACGAGGCGGCGGCGGGGGCGGACGCGGTGCTCCTGGCGACGAAGTGGCCCGAGTTCGCGGGGCTCGACCTGGGCCGCGTGCGCGACGGCATGATCACGCCGATCCTCTTCGATGGCCGCAATCTCTACGACCCGCTCGAGCTCGCCAACCTCGGCTTCACCTATCGGGGGGTCGGCCTGCCAGCGGCTGAATCCGCCGCGCCCCGCCCCGCCGATCTCGCCGCCGCTATGGGCGACGATTGAGCGATACGGTACACTGTGCGGCACGATTACGACGATATCCGGCGCGTTGGCCTGTTGCTGTAAGCGGCCCCGCGCGACACCTAAGAAAGGTCATACGCGATGGTACGCGCCCTGATCACCGGTGTCACCGGGCAAGATGGCTCCTATCTGGCCGAATTCCTGCTCGCCAAGGGCTACGAGGTCATCGGCATGGTCCGCCGCTCCTCGACCCTGAACTTCGAGCGGATCGCCCACATCCAGGAGCAGTTGACCCTGGTTTCCGGCGATCTGACCGATGGCTCCGCGCTGATGCACATCTTGCGCGATCATCGCCCGAACGAAATCTATAACCTGGCGGCGCAGAGCTTCGTCCCGACGTCGTTCGGACAGCCGGTCCTCACCGGCGATGTCACCGGCCTCGGCGTGACCCGCGTGCTCGATGCGATCCGCTTCGTCGATCCGTCGATCCGCTTCTATCAGGCGTCGTCGAGCGAGATGTTCGGCAAGGTCGCCGAAGTGCCGCAGCGCGAATCGACCCCCTTCTATCCGCGCTCGCCGTATGGGGTGGCGAAGTTGTACGGGCACTGGGCGACGGTGAACTACCGCGAGAGCTACGATCTCTTCGCCTGCTCCGGTATCCTGTTCAATCACGAATGTCTAAGTGCGACCACACCGCTAGTGGTACGCCAGGACGGCATGGTTAATGTCGTCACTCCTGACGAGATGGTGCCATTACGCCGTAAGGGGCGTAGTCAGCAGACTTTCGATCCAGTCGGACTCGAAGTTTGGGACGGCTCGGGGTGGGCGTCGGTGAAAGCGATTACTGCTACCCATCGTCGGCAGACCGATCCCGATCATCGCCTGCTCCTTATCCAGGCGCGAGGGGGAATCGCGGAAGTTACCGCCCATCACCACATGCTCGACGCCGAAGGAGTGACTCTTCCGGCGCGCGAGGTGCAGGCTGGCACGCATCTCGCCCTGGCTATCGCGTTCCCCCCCTCACCGGGGTGGAGCGCGCTCAATGATGAGCTTGCAGAGTTCCTTGGCTTGCTTACCGCCGAAGGCTACGTCTCGCCGGAAGGCCGTATCCAGTTTACCAACAATGATCCCGCGCTCTGCTCGCGCGTCACCGACCTGTGGTCGAAGCTTTTCCTCGGTACAGCAGTGCAACGCCACGGCATCTCCGGCTGGGATAGCGAGCGAACCGTTGGTCAGCTCTATCTGCAAGGGTCCAGGACAGCGGGCCGGTGGCTGCGCGAGCAGATCTACGCCGGGAGTGGGGTGAAGAGGGTTCCGCCGCTTGTGCTCAATGCGCCCATGTCCGCCCAGGCTGCGTACTTGGGAGGCTACTACGCAGGCGATGGGTTGAAAGCTGGCAATGGCGAGAGTATCAAGACCAATAGTGCGCTCCTGGCGCAGGGGGTGTGCTGGCTCTATGCCAACCAGGGACGCCACTGCTCGGTTTACGCCGAGCAGCGCGGGCAGAGTACCTATTTCCAACTGAATGTCAGTTCCGGGCAAACCATCGGCGAAAAAGGTCAACACTTGCGGAAACCAGCATCCGAGGTCCGGCGCACCACGAACGGTACGACAGGTGACGAGTGGGTGTTCGACTTCGAGACGGCAAGCGGGTGCCTCTGCGCCGGTGTCGGGCGGCTCGTCGTCCACAATAGCCCGCGCCGGGGCCTCGAATTCGTGACGCGCAAGATCGCCCATGCGGTCGCGCGGATCAAGCTCGGCTTCGACCGTGAGTTGCGCCTCGGGAATCTCGACGCGCAGCGCGATTGGGGCTTCGCGGGCGATTACATCCAGGCGATGTGGCTGATGCTCCAGCAGGACGCGCCGGAGGATTATGTGGTCGCCACCGGGCGCACCTACACCGTCCGGCACTTCTGCGAGGTAGCGTTCGGGCATGTGGGCCTGAACTGGCAGGATCATGTGGTGCAGGACGAGCGCTTCATGCGCCCCGCCGAGGTCGATCTGCTGATCGGCGACGCCGAGAAGGCGCGCGAGCGACTCGACTGGCGTCCTGGGACGAGCTTCGAGGAGCTGGTGAAGATGATGGTCGATGCCGACCTGAAGGGTCTGCAAGAGGGCTATCGCCCCGGTTCGCTCGTCGCCTCGATCCGCCATTTCTAGCGATGCCGGATGACAGCGCGGGGCATGGTACGGTCGCGCCCCGCGTGCTCGACGCCGACCTGATGCGGGCGAATGTGTATCAGCCCTCGTTCGACCCCGATCGGGTCGGGCCATACGAGGCGGGGATCGATGCGATCGAACCGGCGCGGATCGCCGCCGTGCTGGCGCGACACGGCGAACGCTTCCTGGGGCGTATCTTCACCCCCGCCGAGCGCGCCATCTGTCGCGAGCGCGTGAACTCGCTGGCCGCTCGTTTCGCGGCGAAAGAAGCGGTCGCCAAGATTCTGGGGACCGGCCTTGGCACGATCGCCTGGCGGGAGATCGAGATTCTGGCGAATGAGCGCGGGCGTCCGGTGCTGGTGCTGCACGGGGTCGCCGCCATGCGCGCCGCGCACCTGGGGCTGCGGCACTGGTCGGTCAGCCTGACCCATCTGCATGGGCTCGCCCTGGCGATGGTGGTCGCCAGCGCGGGGGCTGCGCCGCAGGAACGAGAGTAAGTGGAGCGGTTGATGCGTATGCGCCGGATCTGTGACGAGTGGTGGGCAAGGCAGGCTCGCCTCGTAGCGTTCGTCACCCCCCACCCTTGCCGATGATCGCGCGGACCCTGGGGCCATACCAGCCGGTCGAGCAACTGGCGCGTGGTGGGCCATACACCGGCTACCGCGCGGTCGATCCGCGCCTGTTCGGGCAGCCGGTGCTGGTGATCGCCGCGCCCCTGCCCGCCGAGCGCGCCGCGTTCCAGCGCCGTTTCCACGATGGCGCGGGGCTGCTGACCGAGTTGCGCCACCCGAACATCCTGCCCCTGCTCGATTTCGGCGAGACGGATGGGCAGGTCTACCTCGTCTCACCGTATCTCGAAGGCCCGACCCTGGCAGAAATCGGCGGGCGACCGCGCCGCCTCGATGAGGTGCTCGGCCTGATCGCCACCCTCTGCGAGACGCTCGATCAGGCCCAACGCCTCGATCTGCCGCACGGGGGGCTCACACCGGCGGCGATCCAGATCGTCAATCTGCCCCCGGGCGAAGATAGCCTGTACGCCGCGTGGCCGCTCCTCCTCTATCACGGCTACATCCCCCTGTTGCGGGATGCCGCCGAGGTAGCTGCTTCGCCCTACGCCCCGCCGACCGCCGCCGAGGGCGCGCTGCGCGGGCGCGACGATATCTACGCCCTCGCGGGGGTGGTGGAACAGTTGCTGACCGGCAGCGCGCCGGGAACCGCGCCCGCAGATGGCGGCACCGTGGCCCTGCCGGAGCTGGTCGTCGCGGTCCTCGATCGCGCGCGCGCCGCCGAGCCGAGCGCACGCTTCGCCACCGGTGCCGATTTGCTGCTGGCGCTGCGCGAGGCCGCCGCCACCGACCGGCGGGGCGAGGAGCAGCGCGCGGGTGTGTTGCTGGACGAGGCGCGGTTGGCGGTCGCCGCCGGGAAGCTCCGCTCCGCCAGCGAGGCGTACGGAGCCTACCTGGCCCTGCGCCCCGAGGATGAATTGGCGCGGCGTGAGTTCGCGGCGGTGGAAAGTCGCCGCGCCGAGGTTGCGCGCCGTCGCGCCGAGGCCGCCGCCGCTCGCGCCGCCCAGCCTCCCGCCCCACCCGTGCGGGAGGCTGCCCCGGTGGAAGCCGTCCCTACCAGCCCCTCCCCCGTCACTGAGGGAGCCGCCGCCCCGCAAGGTGGTACGACCGGGGCGGCCCCCGCCGCCCCGCATACCGGGCTGCGGAATCTGCTGGCACCCGGCGGACAAATGCCGCATAGCGGTGGGGTGCCGCTCGGCCAGATCGGCATCGACAGGCCGCGCCCGACGACCTCGAATGCGCTGCCACGGACCTTCCGTCCGGTCGCCTCGCCCGCCCGACAGCGCCGCCGCGCGGTCCTGCCGGTGGCGATCGCCGCCGCGCTCCTGATCCTCATCCTGGCCCTCGGTGGCTGGTTTGTCTCCCGTCAGCGCGCCGGTGGCGGTGCCGGGTCCGGCACCCCCGTGGGTACGGTCCTGGGTGGGGTTGTCGGCGGTCCCTCATCGCCGAACGTGGGCGGGATCGGCACGCCGACCCGCATCGCCACCAACGTCCCGCCGGTCCTGCCGATCGCCCCGACCATCGCCGTCCCCACCGCCACCATCGCCCCGACGGTGCCGCCGCTGGCTCCGGTCTTCAACGACACCTTCGGCGATCCGAATACCGGCTTCCCGCGCGAGCCGGGGGGCGATGCCACCGCCGGCTACCAGAACGGCGAGTACCTCCTGCGCGTGCCGGACCCGGATGGCTTCGATGTCGCGGAATTGACCGGCTGCATCCTCCCCGGTGTGCCGAATTGCATCTTCGGCGATCTGGTGCTGGAAGCGGATATCCATGCGGTCGGGGCGACGAGTGGCGGGAGCTACGGCCTCGTCTTCCATCGCCAGTTCAGCGGTGCCTACGTGCAGTATTTCGTGCTCATCGATCCCGAGCAGGGCACGGTGCGCCTGGTACGCTGGGTCGATACGGACCGCGCGGAGGTGATCACGCCGACGGCGATCCCGACGATCGCGAAGGGCGAAGGGGTCAACCACCTGACGATCGCCATCAGGGGCAATACGTTCACTATCGGCGTCAACGGGACGAATCTGCCGACCGTGACCGATGCAGGGCCGACCAGCGGCCTCGTGGCGCTGCGCGCGGACGCCGGGACCGGGCCGATTGAGGTCCATTTCGACAACGTCATCATCCGGCCATCCCGCTGATACGCGGTGACTCTGGACATAGGGGGCGCATGATCGAATCGAATCACGGCGGTTGGTCGTCTGAGGAGGGCGCGGGCCTCCTCGCCTACTTCGGCGAGGATACGGTCGTCGATATCCTGGAGCGCTCGCCGGTCGAGCCGCGCGTGGTGATCGCCTGGATCGAGTGGGACCGCCTCCCGCCGAGCATTTATCTGGTGGACTTCCGCGAGCGGACGAAGTATGACACCCCCGTTTGCGAGGAGTTCATGTCGGCGGCGACCGCCAAAGCGAGCCGTTGGTCGGACCTCTGGCCCACCGAGGACGCGACCACCACCTGAAGCTCCCGCCCGCGACAACGCCGCGCTGTGCGGCTGCCCCACCCCGCCGCGCGTGCTATCATCCCCTGGTAGCGTGTGCCTCGTGCCGCGCGTACGGTGGCGGCGCGTGCCACGCACCGTGTGGCCGGAAGGGTGGGGTGCGTGCGGATCGTCACCGCCGCGCAGATGCGTCAGATCGAGCAGGAAGCGTTCGCGAGCGGCGTCGCCCAGCCCGTGCTGATGCGGCGTGCGGGCGAGGCGGTCGCCGCACGGGCGCGCGCCACGCTAGCCGATCCGCAACACGCCGGCGTGTTGGTGCTGATCGGGCCGGGCAACAACGGCGGCGACGGTCTGGTCGTCGCCGAGGCGTTGGCCGACGCGGGCGTGCGCGATGTGCGCCTCTGGCTCTATCGGCGTGAAGGGCTGCGCGGTGCGCCGGTCGCCGCCGACCTGTTCGATCGCCTGCCGCCGCTCGATGCCACCGGGCTCGCGAGTGCGCTAGCAGGGGCCGAGCTGATCGTCGATGCGCTCTACGGTATCGGCGCGCGGGACGAACTGCCATTCGATCTCGTCGCCGTCCTGCGCGCGATCAACGCCCGCGCGGAGGACCCACGGGTGACACTGCTGGCGCTCGATCTGCCGACCGGCGTGAACGCCGATACCGGCGCGGTCGCGGAGGTCGCTTTCAGGGCCGATCTCACCGTCACGTTGGGGCGGGCGAAACGAGGATTATTCGAGGGCGCGGGTCTGCGCCATGCGGGGAGAATTATCGTGGACACGATCGGATTGGGTGGGGGTGCGGTGACTGGTGTGACGCCGCGCACGATCGGGCGGGAGGATGCGCTGGCCCGCCTGCCGCGCCGTGCCGAGGACGCGCACAAGGGCGATGCGGGGTCGCTGATGATCATCGGTGGCTCGCTGAACTATCTCGGCGCACCGGTGCTGGCGGGACACGCCGCCCTGCGCGCAGGGGTTGGCCTGCTGACCCTCGCCGTGCCGCGCAGTTTGCTCGGCCCGGTCGCCTCGCAGGTCGCCGAAGCGACCTACCTGCCGCTGCCGGAAGCGGAGTGGGGCACCGTCGGCCCGGAGGCGGTCAAGCCGCTCTCCGAGGGATTGGCGCGCTACACCGCCGTGCAGATCGGCAATGGCCTGGGGCGTGAGAAGGCGACCGGGGACTTCCTGGGCCGGCTCTTCGCTTTCAGCCCGCAGGAGCGCGGCAAGGCCCCGGTCGGCTTCCGCCCGCTCTCCGCCGCCGAAGAGGCCGCGCCCGACGAGGCGATCATCAAGGTGCCGACCCTGATCGACGCCGATGGCCTCAATCTGCTCAGCGAAGTGGAACGGTGGTGGGAGAAGATCGGCAATCTACAGCTGATCCTCACCCCGCATCACGGCGAACTGGCGCGTCTGCGCGGTGTGGAGCGCGAGGCCATCAGCGCCGCGCCCTGGCAGGCCGCGCTCGACGCCGCGCGTGAGTGGCAGCAGGTCGTCGTGCTGAAGGGCGGGTACACGGTCGTCGCCACGCCGGATGGCGCACTGTGGGTCGCGCCGCTGGCGAACCCGGCCCTCGCCGCCGCCGGGACCGGCGACACCTTGGCCGGGCTGATCGCCGGATTCCTGGCGCAGAAACTCACCCCTGCCGATGCCGCGATCCTCGGTCTCTGGGTCGGCGCGCGCGCTGGCGAGTTGGCCCGTGCGGCGATCGGCACCTTGCCGCTGCTGGCGGGCGATCTGCCGCACTTCATCGCCCAGGCGATCCGGGAGTTGGAAACGGGCGCAGCGACGAAGTAGCCCGCCCTCGGGTGGAGCCTCTTCGTCACTCGTCACTCGTCATTCGTCATTCCCGGAGGGCTAAGATGCGCGTAACCGAGATCATGACGGCGCAGATCGCGACCGTCGAACCGGGGACACCGATCGCCGAGGTGGCGCGACTGATGGTGCGCGCGGACATCAGCGGCGTGCCGGTGATCGATCCCGCCAACGGCGAGCTGGTGGGGCTGATCACCGAGCTGGAGATGATCGAGCGCCAGACCAACTTCGACATGCCGACCTACACCCGCGTGCTCGACGCGACCTTCGTGATCGCCGAGCGGGACAGCGAGGAGAAGCTGGCGCGAATCCTCGCCACGACCGCCGGGGAACTGATGCAGGAAACCGTCTACTCGATCCGCGAGGACGCCTCCATCGAGGAGGTTGCCACGCTGATGTTCGAGCGCAAGGTCAATCCGGTCCCGGTGATCAGCCTCGACGGGCAGGTGATCGGCATCGTCAGCCGCTCGGACATCGTGCGCCTGATGGCGGCGGACTTCACCGACCCGGGCGGCGACGAGTAGGCTGCGTGGGCGTTGAAGTGCCGAGGATGACTGGCGGGACGCCCCCGCACGCGGTAATGCCGCAGGGGGGACGCGCGACGCGCGCCGAGATCGATCTCGATGCGGTCGCTCATAACGTCCGCTTCTTCGCCGCGCAGGCGGGGCCGCGCGCCGGGGTGATGGCGGTCGTCAAGGCCAACGCCTACGGTCACGGCGCGACGATGGTCGCGCGCGCGGCGCTCGCCGCCGGGGCACGCTGGCTGGCGGTCGCCACGGTCGACGAGGGGCGGCAACTGCGCGACATGGGGATCAGCGCGCCGATCCTCGTCCTCGCGCCCAGCGCCCCCGAGGAGGCTCTCGCCGCCGTGCGTGGTGCGCTGACCCTGGCGGTGGCCGATCTGGACGGTGCGGCGGCGGTCGCTGCGGCGGCGGGGGATGTGCCCGCGCCGATCCATGTGGAGATCGATACCGGGCTGGGGCGGTTCGGCGTTCATCACACGGTCGCGGTCGAGATGATCGCGCGGATCGCCGCGCTGCCGGGACTGCGCCTCGACGGCCTCTACACCCACTTCGCCACGGCGGACGAGGCCGACCGGTCATTCCACGATCGGCAGCAGGCGCGCTTCGCCGCGATCCTGGCCGAGCTGGCGGCGCGGGGGATCGCCCCACCGCACATCCATCAGGACAACAGCGCCGGGTCGCTCATCGGCCCCGGGGCGCACGCCACGCTGATCCGGCCTGGTATCGCGCTCTACGGCCTTTCTCCCTCGGAGGAGGTGCCCGCGCCCGCCGCGCTGCGCCCGGTGTTACGCCTCCGCACGCGGGTCGCGCGCGTCCTCGATCTCGCCCCTGGTGACAGCGTCTCCTATGGGCGCACCTTCGTCGCCGCGCGCCCGACCCGCGCGGCGCTCGTGCCGCTCGGCTACGCCGATGGCTATCGCCGCGCCCTCTCCGGGCGGGGGCAGATGCTCCTCGGTGGGCGGCGCGCGCCGGTCCTCGGGCGGGTCTGCATGGACCAGACGGTGATCGGCGTCCCGGATGGCGTGGCGGTCGCGGTGGGGGACGAGGTCGTGGCGCTCGGCGCGCAAGGGGGTGCCGCGATCGGCGCGGACGAGCTCGCCGCGCTCGCCGGGACGATCGCCTACGAGATCGGCACCGGCATCAGCGCCCGCGTCCCGCGCCATTACCGGCGCGGCGGGCGGACGGTCGCGATCGAGACGCTCGCCGGGCTGCGCGACTGCGCGGAGTGACGCGGACGAGCTGGCAGCGCATCATTCTCGGACGAGAAGCGTACTGAGCGCCGTAATATGAAGGAGTCGGAATGGGTCAGCAGCAGCGCCGCGCCCCGCAGCGGGTGGACTTCGTTCGCCTGCTCATCCTCTGCGCCCTGGCCTGCGCGCTGGCCCCGCTGGCGCTCGCCCCGCGCTCAGCTAGCGCGGCGACCTTCCCCGAGGTGCGTTTCGTGGAGCAGACCGGGCACACGCTGGCCGCGCCCTTCCTCGATTACTGGCAGGGTGCGGGGGGCTTGGGTCGCTTTCGGCTACCCGATCTCCGAGCCGTTCGTCGAGCGCAGCGCCGTCGATGGCCGCGAGTACCAGACCCAATACTTCGAGCGCGCCGTCTTCGAGTATCACCCGGCGGTGCAGGACGCCGTGTGGCAGGTGCAATTGCGCCTGCTCGGCACGGCGCTGGTGCGCGGACGGCAAGGGGAGACGCCCTTTCGTCCGACCGGTAGCGCGGTGAGCGGCGACCGCCAATTCTTCGCGGAGAGCGGCCACACCCTCGGTGGCGCGTTCGGCGCGTACTGGTCGCGGACCGGTGGCCTGCCCGTCTATGGCTATCCCCTCTCCGAGGAGTTCAGCGAGCGCTCGTCGAGCGATGGCAAGACGTACACGGTGCAGTATTTCGAGCGCGCCCGCTTCGAGTACCACCCCGAATACGCCGGGACCGATGGCGAGGTCCTGCTCGGCTTGCTCGGGCGGCAGGCGGCGGATGGGATACCGGGCACGGGGAAGGGACCCTTCGCCGCGCTGTACAGTCGCAATCTCCCGATCAACTGGCATCGTCAGATGACCGATAATTGGTGCGACCCCGCCAATATCCAGAGCTGGACCGAGTACCTGACCGGGCGCAACTTCCCCGACCCGACCGCGATCCAATCGCAGCTCTGGGACTACGAACTGGCGCACAATCTCGGCTACACCGTCGAGCAATGGGACGCCTCCCCCTACGCGATGGCCGCCGCGCTGCGCTGGCAGAATCCGAATATCGGCTTCAATCACTGGATCTACGACGACCCGATCGCGGCGACGAAGGTGCTCGGTTACAACCTGGCGCAGCCGGGTGGCGGGCAACCGGCCATCGCGGTGATTCGCGGCGGGACGCACTACGTCCTCGTCAAGGGGGTCGTCGCGGACGGTGATCCGTACGCGAACTACCCGAACGCGACGATCAAGGGGGTCTGGGTCAGCGATCCGTACAGCGACTATCCCGGCGCGGCGGCGAAGTGGCTCGGCCAGGATACCTACCTGACGCTGGATCAGTGGCTCGCGATCTTCGTGCCGAACAAGTGGGGCGTGCCGGGCGACCCCTGGCAGGACAAATACGTGACCGTGCAGGCCGATTGGCAGAATATGGACCCCTTGCCCGGTGGGCGGCGGCTCGCCGACTTCCGCGCCTGGTTGGGCCGCTAGAGCGACGCGCGTTGTGCGTGGCCCGGTCTGCCCGATGGCACGTATTCCGGGGGTTGCAATGCCCCGGAGGGCAGCCACCACCCCGGAGGGCAACCAACCACCCCACAGGGGGGTACAGGCTCCCGGCTGCGGACAGCCTATAGGTGGCTACCGGCGAAGCCCCAAGACCCGGCTTGGGCGAACACCCGCCTGCGCGGGCTGGGACCAACCATCCTGCGTACCGCTGTAAAGGAGCGTTCGTGTCCGCCTTGACCCTGCTGCCGCCGCGACGCTATCGCTGGAACTATACGGTGATGGGGCTGGACATCAGCCTCTTCGTGCTGGCGATCAGCTTCGCCTCGTCGTACGGGCTGCTGCCCCTTTTCGTCCGCAATCTCACCGACTCGAATCTGGCGGTGGGCGCGATCACGACCCTGCGCGCCCTGAATCTGCTCGCGCCGATCTTCGTGGCCGGGCTGACGGAGCGCCTGCACCGGAAGCAGCCGTTCGTCCTCTGGGTGACCGTGTTCGAGCGTGTCCCCTATCTGGTGCTGGCGATCGCCACGCCGTTCTTCGCGGCCACGCATCCGACCGCGCTCCTCTGGATCTTCTACGCGATGTATGCGCTGACCATGTTGTCGGCGGGGATCGCCATCCCCGCCTGGCTCGACCTGATCGCGCGGATGATCCCGGACGACTGGCGCGGGCGTTTCTTCGGTCTGGCGTCGGCGCTCGGCGGGTTGTTCGGCGTGGTGGGGAGCGCAGGCGCGGCGGCGTTGCTGCTCCGCTACGATTGGATCGTCGGGATCGCGCTTTGCTTCCTGATCACGTTCGTCTTCCTGGTGATCTCGTTCTGTTGTCTCCTGCTCGGTCGCGAACCACGCGGCGCAGCGAGCGAGCACAAGCAGGAGGGGACGCCCTGGCGTCAACTCCCCGGTATCCTGCGCGCCGACCATAATCTGCGCCGCTACCTGGGCGCGCTGCTGCTGATCACCGCCGCCAGTCCCACCGCCGCCTTCTTCGTGATCGACGCGAAGGATGCCCTCGCGCTGAGCGACGGGCAGGCCGGGCTCTACGCCACGGTGCTGCTCGCCGCGTCCACCGTCGGCAACGTCCTCTGGGGCTATGTGGGCGACCATATCGGGCACAAGCGGGTGCTGATCGCCGGGGCGGTCTGCACCGGCCTCGCGCCGCTCCTGGCGCTGGTCGTGCGCGACCCCGCCTGGGGGGTGTTGGGCTACGGTCTAGTCTTCGCGCTGACCGGACTGGCGACGAGCGCGCTGCAACTGACCGCGCTCACCTTCATCATCGATCTCGCACCCGCGACGCAGCGCCCGACCTATATCGGCCTGGCGAATGCGGCGCAGGCCCCGATCGCGATCGGTGCGCCCCTCCTCGGCGCGGCCCTGGCCGACGCGCGCGGCTACCCGGCTCTCTTCGTCCTGACCGCCCTCCTGGCGCTCTCCGGCGCGGCCCTGATCGCGCGCGCCGTGCGCGAGCCGCGCCTCATTACTGAAGCGAATTAACGCCGGATCGCCGCCGTCAGGAAGCGTACCTTTCCCGTAAGTAAAGGGTCCGCCGTTTACCGAAACGGCGGACCCTGCTCGTTCCTCGGGAAACTCAGTGACCGTTGGTGAGTAACTGACGAAGACTCTCCGGGAGCGCGTCGATCCCGGAGAGTTCGCCGAGGCGCTGAATGCCCGCCCGCGACTCGTCCCAGAGGACGCGATACTCGCCCGGATCGTAGCTGTCCGCCGCATGGTCCAGCGCGCCCCCGGCGGCGAAGCGTTCCCGCTGCTCACGGAGCCAGCCGAGCGCCAGTGTGCAGCGCGCGGCCAGGGCGGTGTAGCGGTCGAGGGTCAGGCCGATCTCGCTCCGGCGTGCGTGGCGCAGCCAGACCGCCTCGAACTCGGCCACCAGCGCCGGGATCTCGGCGCTGCTCTCCGCCAGCGCGTCGATCGCCGCGTCCAGCTGCGCCAGCGCGACCGTGCGGTCGGCCTCGCTCGCCAGGGCGCGCAGCGTGGCGCGGGTCGCCTGGCCGCGCAGCGTCTTGGTCGCGGCGAAGTCGATCAGGCGCGCGGTGAAGCAGTAATCGTGGCGCAGCGCCGGATCGGGCAGGGTGACCCAGGCGGCGGCTGCCGCGCGTGCGGCATCGCGCAACTCGGTCAGCGCCGCCGGGTCGACCGTGTCGATCAGGCGACCTTTCAGCGGATCGTCGAAGAGGGCGTAGGCGCTGTTCGAGCGGTTCGGCAGCGCCAGCGTCGGTCCGGTGACGGCGCTGCCGAGGCGGCGCAGCGCGACGATCGCCGGGCTCCCCGCCGGGACGCCGAGGAAGAGGGGTGCGAAGGCGTCGTCGAACTCCTCCGGCTCGGCCTGCCCGCCGCTCCAGGCGACCGCTGCGCCGAAGAGGTAGGGATACCAGGAGAGCGAGAGCGCCTGATAATGGCCCATGTCCCCCCAGTCGGTCAGGAGCATCCCGGTCGCGCCATGCGCGATGCCGTCGATCGTGTAGTCGCGGATGTTGCCGATCGCGTTATCGATGCGCGGGAAGAGCGTATTCCACGACGAGGTGCCGGGACAGACGAAGAAGGTTCGCCCCGACGTGCCGAGCGGGACGACCGTCGGGTACATATCCTTCGCCTCGTAGGACCAGTCGAGCAGGATCATGTCCTTCGGCACCTCCGGGAGGAGGTCGGGATAGTGGTTGATGACGTCGGCCCAGAGCATGATCTTCCGCCCGTGCCGCGCCGCGAGTTCGCGCAGGCGCAGGATGTGGCTCAGGTAGAGCCGCCCCTGCCCGAGTGCGGTCGCCAGCGCGCGCGACTGGCCGGTGCCAAGATCCCAGGTCTCGTCGCAGTCCACGTTGAACCATTCCGAGGCGAAGTTCGGCAGGAAGTCGGCATAAAGGTCGGCGAGCAGCGCGTAGGTGCCCTCCTGCGCCGGGGTCAGCGTCCACTGCCAGCCAACCTCATCCAGGTGGGCGTATTCCGGCAGGCCGAGGGTGGCCCGCTGATGCCCGAACGACTGCAAGTTCGGCACGAAGGCGATGTGCCGCTCCCGGCAATAGGTATCGAGCGCCAGCATGTCGTCGGCGGTGTACGAACCCGCACCGGCCCCGATCGCGGGGTGACTCGGGAAGCGGAAGGTGTGTTCGATGTAGAGCTGCAACTGGTTGTATTTATACGCCGCCAGCCCATCGACCAGGCCGAAGAGCGTCTCTAACGTCGGCACCTTGCCGCGCGTCACGTCGAGCATCAGTCCGCGATGCGGCAGCGCGGGGGCGTCGCTGATCGCGAGGGCCGGGAGGCGGCGTCCCTGGGTCCGCAGGAGCTGGCGCAGCGTCTGGACGCCGTAGAAGAGCCCCGCCTCGCCGCCGCCGACGATCGCGATCCGCCCGGCGTCGCTCCGCAGCGTGTAGCCCTCCGTTCCTGCCGGCCCCTCGGCCCCGCCATCGCCCGCGATCACCGTGAGGGTGATCAGATTCCGCGCATCCAGCCCGGCTGCGCCCTTGCGGAGTTGCGGCGTCAGCCCCGTTGCGTCGGCGATCGCCAGCGCCAGTCCTCGCGCGGCGAAGATCGTCGCCGCGCTGGCATTGGTGTCGAGGACGATGATCGTGGCGGCATCGAGCGTGAACGGCTCACCCGTGGCGCGCGCGATCGTGGTTGGGGTGGGGATGAGCGGAGGCAAAGGTTGTCCGATCGTCATTCGCGACGCTCCTTCCGGCGATTGGTCGGCAGATGACGCATTATACCCCCTCATCCGCTCCTGACAACCAACGTGGTTGTCGCCCTCGCGTCGTCGGGACGCGGGCGGTATACTCGCCGCCACGGAACGTCGGAGAACCGCATAGCCATCAGCGGATCGGGAGGTGAGTATGACCAGCATCGCCATCGTCGGGGCCGGCACGATGGGCGGCACCCACGCCGCGTACATGTCGAATTTGCCCGCTGTCCGGGTCCCCTGGATCGTCGATCCCGACCGCGCGCGCGCCGGGGCGCTGGCCGCGCCGCTCGGCGCGCGCGTGGCGGGCGACATCGCGCAGGCGCTGGCCGATCCCGAGCTGGACCTGGTGCTCCTGGCCGTCCCGACCCCGTTCCACCACGCGCTGACCCACCAGGCCGCCGCCGCCGGGA
>JAABUH010000892.1_pt1 | contig 38447 bp, 31 predicted proteins | sample 5559121 | NCBI WGS metagenome assembly JAABUH01 (sample SAMN10711871, study PRJNA513364) | rock metagenome | isolation source: Antarctica rocks | place: Antarctica: Victoria Land, Battleship Promontory nord | collected 2015-12-28
GGTGTCCGCTTGGCAAGAGCGGCGCAATGCTGGTGCCGTCACGATTGACTGGCGGTTCACGACCGCCGATGCCCGCATCAAGTTGAAGAAGCTTTACCCAACTATCCTACCAGGTTAGCCTACTAGCTTCCCGCTTTTTTGTTTGCCCAACCCCTCTTTTATATGGCGATTACATACTTGACACACCAGGGCCGAAATCGGTGTCCTAAGCAGACCACATGGCTCGACTATTGCCTGGGAACAAGGACTGACAGGCGCAAAAAGTGGGTCGGCGTCGCTTTGGTGCGTCAAATGTATAATTACCATTATTTATCCCGTGTCGAACTCCTTCCTCACCCTACCTACGGCTCGGGTCGGCAAACGTGGGCTGCGGCGGGGCGGGGGCGATGTCGGGGAAATAGGGCAGGAGCAGGCGCCCTATGTACTCCAATGGCAAGCCGACGACGTTGAAGTAGTCGCCCTGGATGGCGGGGATGAACGACAGCGCCTTGCCCTGGATACCGTAGGCTCCGGCTTTGTCCAGCGGCTCGCCCCCAGCGACGTAGGCAGCGATGGTCTTGTCGGTGAGCGGGTCGAAGGTGACGTCGGTGACGGCGTGGTCCGTTTGGGCGTCTCCCGCAGCACCGTTCTCGACGAGCACGAGGCACAGGCCGGTGTAGACCTGATGCGTCCGCCCGCTCAACAGCCGCAGCATCCTCCGGGCATCGGCGGCGTCGGCGGGCTTGTTCAGCGTCGCGCCGTCCAGGATGACCGTCGTGTCCGCGCCGATGACCAGCGCGTCACCCTGAGTGCGGGCGGCCACCTCGGACGCCTTGCCGGCGGCGAGGCGGGTGACGTATTCGGACGGCGTCAGGCCGTCGGGCGCAAGTGATGCCTCGTCGTAGCCGCTGGCGACGACCTCAAACGGTAGCCCGAGCAGGCCCAGCAGTTCCCGGCGCCGGGGCGAGGTGGAAGCGAGGATCAGGCGCGGCGTCACTTCTCGCCCCCTGTCTTCCCGCCCAGTCTGATCCCGCTCACCTTCGGCTCCGTCCCGGCCTTCAGACGCGCCATGTTGGAGCGGTGCTTGATGACGACGAAGAAGGCGACCAGCAGGGCGAACAGGACGTGCGGCAGGTCCCGGTTCAGCCCGATCAAGACAACAGAAGTGACCACAGCGGCGATCATCGAGGAGACGGAGATGTAGCGGGTGACTAAGAGGCACAGGCCCCAGACCGCGAAGCCGACGGCGGCGGCCGGCGGGGACAGGCCGTAGACGACGCCGAGGGAAGTCGCCACGCCCTTGCCGCCCTTGAACCTCAAAAACGGGCTGAAGTTGTGCCCCAGGATGGCAGCCAGCCCGACCAGAACGGGCAGCCAGTGGCCCGCCTCGGGGACGCGCCCGGCGAGATGTGTCGGAAAGAAGCCCTTGCAGAAGTCGAACAGGAAGACCGCGATGCCCCAGAGCGGCCCCATCGTGCGCCAGACGTTCGACGCCCCGATGTTGCCGCTGCCGTAGTCGCGGACGTCAATACCCTTGACCATGCGCCCCACCAGCAGGCCGATGGGCAGCGCGCCGAACAGATAAGACACCAGGACAAAGACTAAAGAGTGGAGGAGTGTCATCGGAGTTTCAGTCGCCAGTGGCATTCGCTCACAGCATTATACCTGCGGATTCTGTCGGCCAGGCTGTTCACGCATGGCTCGTTGCTTCTTTTTAGCTTCTTCTCTATAGAATGTAGTAAAACTGAGCAGCAACAGCAACGGACTGATCCAATCTATGCCCGGCTTTGATGGTGGATGGAACGTCACCGGCCCTATGTGCAGGCTTCCCACCCACAAATAGTGCCAGTAAGAAGCGGGGTACAGGCCGAAACAGACCCAATTGAACAGAAGTGTCTCCACAGAAAGTACCAGAAAGATCATGGAGAGAACGCGGCGACGCCAGGCCATGCGGAGATACCGCAGATTATAGATCGCAAGACAGAACAACACCACTTGTGAGAGGAGGAGCATAGTCTTTGGGCCAATCGCCCGAATGTCTGGTTACTTGGCGTTGACGGGCATCTCCAGGGCGAACTTGGAGACGCGGACGTGGGGGGGAATCTCGATGGGGTACTTGCCGTCGAAACAGGCGCGGCAGAACTTGTCTTTGTGGATGCCGATGGCGCGGGCGACGCCGCCCAGGCTCAGGTAGCCCAGCGTGGTCGCGCCGATCATCTGCCGGATCTCCTCGACGCTGTGCTTGGCGGCGACTAAGTCTTCCTGGTTCGCCATGTCAATGCCGTAGAAACACGGGTACTGGACCGGCGGGGCAGTAATCCGAACATGCACCTCGGCGGCCCCGGCGTCGAACAGCCGCTTGACCACCTGGCCGGTCGTCGTGCCACGCACGATGCTGTCGTCCACCATCACAACCCGCTTGCCGGCCAGCGCCTCTTTGATCGGCATCAGCTTCATGCGGACCCCCGCCTCGCGCATCCGCTGGTTGGGCTGGATAAACGTCCGCTGGATGTAGCGGTTCTTGACGACGCCCTCGCCGTAGGGGATGCCGCTGGCCTCGGCGAAGCCGATGGCGGCGGGCGTCGCGGCATCGGGGATGGGCATGACCATGTGCGCGCCCGGCACGGGATGTTCGCGGAACAATTCCTGGCCCATGCGGCGGCGGCAGTCGTGCAGGCCGCGCCCATACATGGCGCTGTCCGGGCGGGCAAAGTAAATGAACTCGAACAGGCACGTCGCGTGCTGGGCGAGCGGCACGGCCTGACGCTCGTGGAAGCCGTCCTTGTCAATAATCACCATCTCACCCGGCTCGATCTCGCGCACATAAGACGCGCCGATGGTCTCCAGGGCGCAGGTCTCCGACGCCAGGACGTAATGCTTGTTGTCCAGGAGGCCGAGGCACAGCGGGCGAACGCCGTAAGGGTCGCGGATGCCGATCAGGGCGTCCTCGGTCAGCACGGCCACCGAGTAGGCCCCGCGCAGGCGGTTCATCGTGTGGGCAACGGCGTCTTCCAGCGTCTTGTCCTGCTGGGTCGCGATCATCCGGGCGATGACCTCGCTGTCGTTGGTGGTCTCGAACGGGACGCCCTCGGCCTCCATCTCGGCCCGCAATTCTTCCGTGTTGATCAGGTTGCCGTTGTGAGCGACCGCCACCGTGCCGTCGCCCCAGGCGCAGTGCAAGGGCTGGGCGTTCCGCAGGACGCTCGACCCCGTCGTGGAGTAGCGCGTGTGCCCGATGGCGATGTGGCCCTGAAGCTGGGACAGGGTGCGCTCGTCGAAGATCTGCGTCACCAGCCCCATCTCTTTGTACCACTTGACGTGCGACCCGTCGGAGACCATGATCCCTGCCGACTCCTGGCCCCGGTGCTGCAAGGCGAATAGGCCGAAATAGGTCAGCCGGGCCACGTCCTCACCCGGCGCATAGATGCCGAAGACGCCGCACTCCTCGCGGGGCGCGTCGTCGTCCGCTGCCGGGTTCCAGGGCGACGAGTCAGGTTGTGTTTCTTCATCGAACATACGGTGGATAGTATACCTGATTCGAGCCGTAATCAGCCGCCGACAGTCGCAAAGTAGTGCTCGAAGAAAGCGTCGGCGTCTACGCGCGTGGCGATCTCGTGCGGCTTTTGGGGCGCAGCAGTGTCGAAATATGTTTGGCCCAGCCCGCGCGGGCTGATCAATTCCACCTCGATGCGCTGCCGCTCCACTGTGCAGAGCGACGGCTCGAAGATCAGTGCCGCCGCCAGCGGGTCGTGGAACGTGATCTGCGGCGCGTGCCGGAACCAGACTTCGGCCATGGCAAGGACCAGGTCGAGCGGCGGCCCCGCCTGCGTGAATCGCTGGCGGACCTCGTCGGAGGGCATCCGGCACTGCATGGTCACATCCAGCCCAACCGCGACCAACTTGGACACGGGCGCATGAAAGACGATAGCGGCGGCGTGCGGATCGTTGCGGATGTTCCATTCAGCGTTGGTCTGGTCGTAGCCGCGCGTGTAGTAGACGCCGCCCATGACGACAAGTTGTTTGAGCAGGGTTGGGAGTTCGGGGTCCAGGGCGAACAGGATGGCGAGGTTGGTGAACGGGCCGGTGGCGAGCAGCGTGATCTCGCCGGGGCGCGCGCGGATGGTCTCGCGCAGGAAGTCAATGGCCGTGGGGCGTGGCCCGAACGCCCGGTGCGGGTGCCCCGTCAGGACCTCCGCCTGCGCGGCCTGCGGCTGGAGCGGGGCGACGAGGAGCGGCGCGGCCAGCCCGACATGAATGGGCACGTCGCCGCGCCCGGACGCCTGAACAATGGCGTCGGCCAGGGCGGCGCGCTTGTCCGGCTCGCCGGTGACAGTGGTGATTCCCAGCAAGTCGCAGCGCGGCTGGCGCAGCAGGTACGCCAGCGCGACCGCATCGTCAATGTCCGAGCCTATGTCGGTATCGAAAAGAATGGGAATAGTATCCATACCCCGCCGATTCGGCATCGTGCGCCGCTTTTCCTTCTGAAAACAGGGGCGGCGAATTGGCGAGGCTGGATGGTCCGTGCAGGGCGGCTAGTGAGGTGGGGGCGTAGCGGTGAGGCATTGCCGGAGATAGGAATTCGCTTGGGCGGCTTCGGCGGCGCTCAACGTGTGCGCCGTGTAGCCTGGCTCCCAGTAGCAAGGCAGTTCCCGGAAGTTGCCGCTCATCACCTCTTGCTGCCGCGTGATCGCCTCTTGAGCTGCCTCGCGCGCGATGCGAAGAAGGGTATGGATTGGGAGTGAGGGGGGGAAGCTGATGACCATGTGGACCTGGCAGGGAGTGCCGCCGATGGCGAGGACGCGGCAAAGTTGAGAGCGTGTGCGGGCTTTGATGGCGAGGTAGGCCGCTTGTCGGCTTTCATCATCCCCGAGAATCGGACGGGCGTCGCGGGTGCTCCAAGTAAGGTGAACGAACAATTGCGCGTCCTTGCATTGCAGATGTGACATCGTACCGTATGACTCCTCTGTTAGAATATCTAATGACCTTAGGATACAAAGCCAGCAGTTTTATCAGGGTGTGCCATGAATCTGATTTTCTGACTAGCAAATATCGTGCCAAAACCCAAAAATCATAAGAAAATTATGTTTAGTTTTTGGTCGCGTAATCACGCTTGCACGAAAAATGGGGGCGAACCCATAGTTCGCCCCCACTCAACGAGAACCGCACATATTTCTACGTCTTCAGACCGTTTTCGCCCCCGCACCCATCGCCGCCGGGATCGCGCCCTCGTAGGCCGCACGGAGGTTAGCCACCGGCAAGAAAACTTGTGCCCTGCCCATGCTGCCGCCGGTGCCGGTTATAGTAAGCTCCTCTCCTTGAACCTCGCCGAGAAGGAGACACGAGATGCCCTGCCTCTCCGCCAGAGCCATGAAGTCTCCCCTGCGGGCCGGGCGGACGCTGACAATGATGTTGGCGGTCATTTCGCCGAAGAGTTCGCGCGAGATTTTGGGCATAAAACCGCGCTTGTCCGGTGGCAGAACGATACGCGCTCCACATCCACCCGTGATACAGCATTCCGCCAGTGCAACGGCCAGGCCGCCATCGGACACGTCATGGGCCGAACGCAGCAATCCTTCCGTGATGGCTTCTCGCAAGCAGGAATGCAGCAACTTCTCCGCTTCCATGTCCAGCGCAGGCGGCTTGCCGACTTCCAGACCATGAATGACGGCAAGATATTCGCTCCCGCCGAACGTCGGTTTGAGACTCCCTGTGGTGGGCTGCGGGCGACCGACCACGAAGATCACGTCGCCCTCGTTCTTGAACCCCAGCGTCACTCGCTTGTCCGCGTCCGGTAATAGCCCGACCATGCCGACGGTCGGGGTGGGGTAGATGGCGCGCTCCGGCGTCTCGTTGTAAAACGACACGTTCCCCGAAATCACCGGCGTTCCCAATGCCTCGCAGGCGTCGGCCAGGCCCTCGACGGCGCGGCGGAACTGCCAGAAGCCTTCCAGCTTTTCCGGGGACGCGAAGTTCAGGCAGTCCGTCACCGCCAGCGGCGTCGCGCCCACGCAGCTTAAATTGCGCGCGGCCTCGGCGACGGCGATCCGCGCGCCCTCATACGGGTCCAGGTAGCAGTAGCGCGGGTTGCAGTCGGTCGTCAGCGCGATCCCCTTGCCGCCGGCCTCGCGCAGGCGCAGCACGGCGGCGTCGGCGGCCCCCGGCAGGACGGTCGTCTGCGTCTGCACCATCGAGTCGTACTGGTCATAGACCCAGCGCTTGGAGGCGATGGACGGGGATGCCAGCAGCCTCAGCAGGACTTCGTTGTAGTCATCGGGTTCCGGCAGACCCGACAGGTCCGCCGACTGCACTTCTTGAATATAGGCCGGCTCCGAAGCGGCCAGAGAATAGGTCGGGCAGTCGTCGGTCAGCGACTTCGCAGGCACATTCGCCGCCACTTCGTCGCCATCCCGGATGACGACCATGCCCGAATCCGTGACCGTGCCGATAACGACCGCGTTCAGGCCCCACTTGTGGAACACCGTCGCCACCTCTCCCTCATGGCCCTTCTCGATCACCGCCAGCATCCGCTCCTGGGATTCGGACAGCATGATCTCATAGGCCGTCATGCCCGCCTCGCGCTGCGGCACTGCCCGGACATCCACATCCATGCCGACACCGCCCTTGGCGGACATCTCGCACGTCGAGCAGGTCAGCCCCGCCGCGCCCATGTCCTGGATGCCGACCACCCATCCCGTCGCCAGCGCCTCCAAAGTCGCCTCGATCAGCAGCTTCTCCGCAAACGGGTCACCCATCTGCACATTGGGCCGCTTGCTCTCCGAATCCGGCCCCAGCTCCACGGACGCGAACGTCGCCCCATGAATCCCGTCCTTGCCCGTCGCCGAGCCGACATACAGCACCGGGTTCCCGATCCCCTTCGACTCCGCCGAGGCGATCTTGTCCAGCGGCACCACGCCCACCGCCATCGCATTCACCAGCGGGTTGCCGGTATACGACGGGTGGAAATAGACCTCACCACCCACCGTCGGCACCCCGACGCAGTTGTGAGTCACAATGCCTGACGTCGTGGCGAACAGATGAGTGCCATCCACTTCAACATCATAAACACCACATCCTTCGGCTGTGCTCCTTTCGATGCTCTTGACGTTCACAACGGCCAGGGTGTTCTCCATGCGGAAGCGGGGGAAGGAGTATTTTCCACCCTGGTATCGCGCCAGAGCGGCTCCAAGTTTGGCCGTGCGTTCATCACCGAAGACATCCGCCAGAGCCGTCAAGCCGGCGACGTTGGAGACTTCAAGCTGCCACAGCGGCAGGCGGTGGTAGTGACGACCACCTATCTCCGTCGTGCAGGCTTCCCGGCGGTATATGAGCGGAACTGCGCCTTCGTTTTGAACCAGCGCGACCGCTTGATCGAACAGTTTCCGGCTTGCGGTTGCGAACGTGATCTTGGCGTGGCTGCCGTGCGTCTGGGTGGTCAGTGAGCCGTCGCCGCGAAGCAGACCCTTCAGGGCCTCCCTCTGGAGAAGCCGTGGCCAGTCAAACACAAAGCTTGGGAAAGCTTTGTCACTTGCGCCGGAGCCACAGCTCCACACGTCTTTGAGAGCATGGCCTAGAAGCCAGGATGTCGCGTAGACGGCGATGGTTGACTTGCGCCTTTCGACGCAGGCACGCAGCCCCAAAGTTTCCAGCGCCTGTTTGACGTCCTGAACATACTCATCTTCGTGATGCCCAAAGGTGAAGATTATTTTGTAAGTGTTTCCATTGCGTGAAACGCAGCCCTCAGACAAATAGTAGCCGATCAGCCGCGCGAAGGCGGCGTCCGATTTCACGACCGCTTTCATCTGGTTTGCTTTGCCGCGTCGGAACAGGCTGATGCGTTCACGCTGCACGCCAAGCACAGCCTCCATCTGGAAGAAGATGGCAAGAGGAAGTCTGCCTTTTTTCAGATACGCGCAGCGCTTGACCGGCGAGGGTTCTATGCCGCGTAACGCCGCTCGGACGTCCCCGGACGCGACCCACTCTGGAGGCAGTTGGACAAAGATGCTCCCCTCAGCCCTCTGTTCCAAGCTTAAGGCGTCGAGCAGGTCTATCGCCGGGGCTGTCGCTGTTGTGTTGGCGGGATCAGGCATATCCAGCAGCAAGGGAATTTTGGCACCCTCTTCCAGCGCACCCGCGAAACGAATCCTCCATTCGCCTTCCTCTAAAACGAGCATGGGGTGGTCGGGCGTCACCGTCAGAGTACGGCCCAGCGCGGTGCGAAGCCGCAGCAACTCCGCTGACGCCCTCTTGAACACTGTACGGACGGGACGCCAGCAACTTTGAAGCGTATCCGCATCCAGCGATAGGGCCTGGACAGCCGTTGTCAGCCCCGCCGTACTCTTGCCGGAAGGCAGATGAGCCTCGACGAACTGCCCGATGGTGTCGAAGTGGACTCCCGAACTGTCGCGCCAGACAAAAGTTTCGTCGGCAACCAGGCAATTTCCGTAGTGAGAAATACCCCCAACGACATGCTCGAAGAGATAGCGCGTGCGGTCGTCGCCGTTTTCCTTGTCAATCGGCCCGAAGCGCAGGCTGTTCAGGATGGCGACGGGCCGCGCGCCCATCGTGAAGATGTCGCGCAGGATGCCGCCGACGCCCGTGGCCGCGCCCTGGAACGGCTCCACGGCGGAGGGGTGATTGTGCGACTCCATCTTCATCACGATGCCCAGGTTGCCGCCGATGTCAATGACGCCCGCGTTCTCCACCGCGCCCGTATCCATCGCCTCCTTGTACTTTTTGAACAGGCGCAGGACGGGCCGGGAATACTTGTAGCCGCAATGCTCGGACCACATCACGGCGTACATGCCGAGTTCCGTGATCGTCGGCTCCCGCCCGAGCGTTTCTAATACCTGGGCGTACTCCGAATCATTCAGTCCCATCTCGCGGTAAACTTGGGGGTCAATCATGTTAAATCAGCCATCCTCGCTGTATTCCGTTTTCCACTCCCCCGAGCCAATCCGAGGTCAGGTAAGCACGCACAGTCTGATAAAGATGCCAGACAACATCAGAATCAATCGGGTTCTTGACATAGCCCGTTAAGTATCTCCTATCGCGATCCGTGTTTTTCTGTCGCCGTAAAACGTAAATCTGATCAACTTTGTACTTCCGTAGGTTTACCGCGTCGGCAAGTTTAATCCACTCCATGACTACCATGTAAAGGCCATTAGGATTGCGCGCTTTCAGTTCCTCCGCTGAACGGGATGAGCCTTCGAGCATGTTCTTGTCTAAATAAGTCTTGCACTCGATGGCAATTGCTGGAACATCAAACAGATGCGTCTCGCTGTTTTTCGTCACGGTGACTTCAGTGTAATCCTCCGGCTCTTCCGTGATCATTACAACTTTGCCACCAGTGCTATCGTCTTGCTTCGGCGGAACCGCCGAATGGAAGGACGCTTCTATCGTGACACCTATGACAAAATCATGATCTTTTCGCTCGATGCCTGCGTATGGCCGCTTTAGCATTTCTCCGTAGCTAGGCGGCGTAAAGAATATGTCCTTGAACGTGTGTGATTTCCCAATCAGTGCATGCTCTCCAAACTCAGCAACTAAATCTTTGAAGAGATAGTACATGAACTCTTCAAGGACACTGGAATGCAGGTTTGATCTTGAGTCGAAATGCTCCGCATAGTGTTGTTGATCAAGAAAGTCTTTGTACTGGCTGAACAGTTCAACTCTCTTCTCAATAACCTCTTGGTCGGTTTCGGCTACGGCTGAACTGGGGCCGATCAGTGCCATGTTTGCTTGATGCCATTCGTCGTACTTCAGGCGTATCTCAGCCAGGTACTCTTTGCTATCCGCCTTGCCATACTTTGAACGATCTGCCTCCTTCTCGGTAAGGTTAGCTCCGTGAACCAGTGGCATCTTGTCTTTTTGCTTCTTCATAAGCCCAAACACTTTCTGAGGCGCAAGGCAACGGCTCGTGCCAGCAGGGGAGGAACGGCGTTCCCGATCTGATTGTACTGGCAGAGGAATTTTTCGTCCAGACGTTCCTCGCGTTGCAACAACTTGTGGGAAACGACCGTCTTCTTACCTTGAAATCTGTACCAATCTGGAAAAGATTGGAGCCGAGCGCCCTCGCGGGCCGTCAAATTCCGATGCTGAAAAGGATGAACAAAATTCGCATAGAACGACGCCGCTATTGTATGAGAGGGCTTATTGGGATGAAGACGCCGGTTGTTCTGGTCGTACTTTGCGCCGGATAATTCGCCTTGCCCATTGCGCCGTCTGGCGCCAAACTCAGGCGCAACATTTGAGCTTGACTCGCCCCAGCCGATTTGTTCAAATCGGCTGACTAGGCGTTTTGAATGCCTCATAGCGACATGATTGAAAAGAGCATCATGTTCCCCGCGTACCCACTTTTGATACTGAGTCAAGGGGGGGATTCCATAAGACTGTTCTTCCTCACCTGCGCCTTCGGAGAGTTCCGGCAGATCGGAAATCGCTTCCCATAAGGTGACTGCTGGACACAACATTGTGTCAAATAATGGCAGACCCGTATCGTGTAAGGCGATCTCCGGCAGTAGGTTAGTTCTTTCGGGTTCTCCGATAGCTGAGGAATGATGGTGTCCAATAATAAAGATGCGCTCTCTGGTTTGAGGTACACCGTATTCTGCGGCGTTGAGCAACCAGACTTCCACGATGTATCCTAAGTCCGCGAAAGTTTGCCTAATGATGTCAATAACGCGCTCACCGTTTGCGTTATAGCGAGACAGCAATCCTTTAACATTTTCCATGACAAAGGCTGACGGTTCCAGGGCCTCAATCCATTGGGCAAAGTTAACAAAAAGCGAGTTGCGAGGATCAAGGGGATCTTTCACTGCTGGCCCGGCAATGCTGAAGCCCTGGCACGGTGGGCCTCCAATCAAGACGTCCGGTTTGAGGAGGGACGCTCCTTTTATCGTCGCTTGAAATTTGAAGTCCCTAATATCAGTGTGTAGCACCCGTGTATCGCTGTGATTATGCCGTAATGTATCGCAAGCCCAAGCGTCAATCTCTAAGGACACAGGGACATCGAAGCCAGCCATCCCAAAGCCTAAACTGAAGCCGCCGGCTCCTGCGAACAAGTCAATCGCTGTGGGTTTCTTGTTCAACTACTTGTATGCTCTCCTGTTGATATTCCGCCTCGATCTGATCGGCGGCGCGGTCGGAAGGGCGGATCGCGTACATCGTCGGCTGTTGTTCGTTCTCGCTCACGCCGTTATCTCTACTTGTGGAGCGTTTTTGGCATCGCGCGCCTGACGCCTGGCAAGCGCCTTCACGCGGTATTCTTCAATCGTCATGCTGCGTCCGGCGTCGTGGTCTTCGACACTGGCGCGCAGTTCCGCCAGCATCTCCGATTCCGCCTCTGCCTCAGCCAATGCCTGATTCAGCAGGGCGATGAGCGCGTCTTCCGGGTCCTGTCCACTCATTTCAGCGACGGAGCGTACCCGCGCTTCCGTGTCCGGTGTCCAAGTCAGTGTCATGGCTTAGTACTCCAAATGGCTGATGCCCCGATTATACCTCAGAAAGCAGCAGACAGGCAAAGGAGACTACGGCTTGGCGGGCGGCACGGGAACGAGCACGATGTAATCAGCAAGGGCTTTGTCTGTCGAGGACGGAGCTTTCTTAAAATCGGCGACGGGGATCACCGAAACGATGAGGATGCGGGTCAGCGGGCGTCGCCACAAGACGCGGCGGGGGATGCCGTCGCCGTAGTCGGAGTGGAATTGGCCGTTGAGGTGCAGGACCAGCCCATTGGGCGCGGCCTCCAAGCGGCGCGTGATGCTCTCGGCCATCGTCTCGTCCCGCACGACCTGGGCCTCGTAAAAGTGCCCGATAGTCGCCGCATCCATCGCCGCCCCGCCGTGAGCGCTGCCCATCGCCTCCATGACGGCCTGGAAGCGGAGCCACGCGCTGTCATGCGGGGCTTGGACCAGAGCGGCGGCTTGGCCGGGCGGGGCGTCGGTGAGGGCGGCCAGCCCCCGCTTGCCGATGGCGGAGGCGATGGGCTGGGGGACGTTGGAGGCGAGGACGGGAATGTCGTTCGCCTTCGCGTACTCGACCAGGGGCCGGTAGTCCGTTTGGTAGTTGGACCAGGGGCGGGCGGTTTTCCGAAACGCCGCTTCGTCCGTCTGCCCATGCAGGTAGGCGTCCAGGGCGGGCTGCACGTCCCGCTCCCACATCTCCATTCCCAGCGTTAGGCGCCCGCCCGCGCGCTGGTGCAGCCCTTCCAAGACGGTCAGTTCCAGCGCGTGCGTCGCCCCATCCGTGTGCTGCTCACCGAGGAAGACGACGTCGGCCTGCGCCAGACGGTCCCGCAGGGTATTTTGCGAGATCGTCTTGCCGGTGTGCGTGTCGGTAATGATGAGAGGAGCCATGGCGGTTGCGGCGGACATCAGAAAACAAAACAGGAGGGCTAAAAAGAGGGTTAAGACGTGCCGATAATAGAGCATTGGCGGTATTTCGGCGCCGGGCGCCGCTCTTCCTGCGCTTTTCCGTACCATGCACATACCCGCGACACTGGCAGCGACTTTGGGAGGGTCTGCCTCGGCAGCTTTTGGACTACTCGGGCGGATCGCGCAGGGCGCGCAGCCGCTGACGCCGCCGGGCGCGCTCTTGCCGGGGGACGCGGCAGGAGCCATGACGCCCGACCGGGTGCGGGCCACCCTGCTGGAAATGGGGATGGCGGCGGCAGACATGGATGTCGCGCTGGCCGAAGCGCTGGTACAGGCGGGGCTGCCGCTGACGGCGGCCTCGGTGGCCGAAGCGCACGGAAACCTCGCCCGCGCGCCGGGCGCGTCGCCGCAGTCCTATGTGCTGGCGAAAACGCTGGGCCTGCCGACCTCGCCGGACGCGCTGCGGGCGCTGACGGCCGTAATGGACGCGCCGGGCAATCAGGCGGGGCGAGGCGCGCTGACGGAGCAGGTGCGGATGTGGCTGGGGCTGGGCGTGGAGGCCGCGACCGTGCCGGAGGCGCAGGCGCGGCGTCTGCGGGAGATGATGCTCCAGATCGGGCGCAGCACGGAGAACCGGGTGCTTGCGGTAATTGAGGACAAGGAGCGCTTGCCGGTCGCCGACCTGCGGACGGCCCTGCTGCGGCTGGCGCAGGGGTCGGGAGACCACGCCCTCGGGGCCGAAGCAGGCGGCCTGGCCTCCCTGCTGGAAGGTCAGCAGCTTTTAAATCAGGCGTCCCTGACTGCCCATGCCGGGCGGCCCGACACGCCGCTCTATTTCGCCCTGCCTCTGGCCTTCGACGGCCTGCCCACGGTCGCCGAGGCCCGCGTCTGGCTGCCGGAGCGGGACGCGGGCGAGGAGGCCGGGGAGGAGCCGGTCCTGCGGGTAACGGTGCGGCTGACGCCGCCCCGGCTGGGCCGGGTGCAGGCGGACCTGACCGGCAAATTGATTGGGAGCCTGAGCTGCCGGCTGGGCGCAGAAAAGGCGTCGGCGGCGCGTCTGCTGGGCCGGCACACCGAGGCGCTGGTGGAAGCGTTCGGCAAAGCAGGCTGGCCGTCCTGCGAGGTCGTCTGCCGCCCCCAATCCGAATGGCCGCCGCTCTGGCCCGGCGGCGAAGCCTTCACGACCCCTCGCACCAGCGTAGACCGGCACGTTTAGGACAACTTCTTAGCCCGCGCAAGAGACACCCACACATGCAAGACCCCACTACCGCCATCGCCCTGCGCTACGCGCCCGAAACCGGTGGGCCTCCCCAACTCGTCGCCAAAGGCGAAGGCTTCCTGGCCCAAGAAATCCTGCGGGTCGCCCGCGAGAACGACATCCCGCTGCGGCAGGACCCCGCCCTGGCGGGTGCATTGGCGACACTGGACATCGGCCAGCAGATTCCCGCCGAACTGTTCCGCGCCGTCGCCGAGGTCCTGGCGTTCGTCTACAAAATGAACGGCAAAGCCTAACGAGTCCCCACTCTCACTGCGAATCATCTGTAGGGGCGCGATTTATCGCGCCCTCTTTGCCGCACGCCTCCTCCACCAACTTCCCACTCTGTTAGCGTTCCGGGACGGCTGAGGCTCAGTGAATCCGAGAAGCTCGCTTATGAAATATTCAAGCCCGATTGAGATACGGCGTCGGCTACCGCGCATTGTTTGGCCGCAGGCTGGATGGCCTCTCGTCCATCATTCTGATGCGTCAGCAGAGCCATCCGCTGAACCCTGCCGCAGTTGACGTAAGACGCTTTTGCGGTGTCGCGCTCGCTCTTGCTCTACTTCCCGCTCTTGCTCAATATGCCGGATATAGGCGGCATGGCGTTGTCTTCCCAGACATTCGTAACACAGAAGAAGCACAGGCTCGTTGTCAGGTCTTGGCGGCTGGGGGCCAATCCATTGGGGAATAGGGCTTATCGCTTCTGAACGTCCACAGGAGCAACAGAAACGCAAAACCGATAAACTACTTTCCAGTTCACCTTCGCTCATCACCTGCTCCCAGAATGCCTCTTCTTGATAGCCTCCAGCCACCATGTAAACCTTTGGCCCTGCGGCCTAACTGGTTGTTATGCCGCCCACCATTTGGTTCCGGTAAGTTGCGCTATGTAATGTTGCGGCCTAGCGCCTTTTGCGGATCAGAGAGAGGCCGTAAACTACTCCCCCAACAACTCCAATAAACGTGCATTGGGAAACGATAGCATTGAGCGGTTCAAGCATGGTCGTGTTGCCTTTTCATTTGTGCTTCTGCCCTTACCGAAACCACCTCCACCGGAACTGTTTCACCTCCTTGATGATAACACAGCGGCGCGATTTCGTCAACAAGCGCTTTGCCGGGAAGGCTGATTTTCACTTCGCGTCCGATTACATTCACTTGGCGTCAGGAAACGCGCCGCGCGGCCCTTCTCTACGAAGGCCGTTCCCGCCTCCTAAGAACTCTGATGGCGGGCACGGTGGGGCATGGCGCGGCGGGCCGCTTTCTGTGCTATCATAACATTGTGTCAACAATCACGAACACTTCACCAACAGATGCTCCGGCGACGGAACCGGCACGGCTGGGGACGCGCCGCCGGGACATCGCCGCCCTTGTCCTGCCCCTGCTCGCCCTGCTGGCCGCGCTCGCGCTTTGGGCCAGCGTGACCAGCCTGCGCGTCCACGGGCAGCTCTTGGTCCCAACGTATGGAACGCCCTCGCCGCTGGCTGTGGTGCAGGGCGTCCCGGATGAGCTGCATTCCGGGCGGCTGTTTTCGGATACGGTCGCATCTCTGTTCCGGGTGAGCGTCGGGTTCGGGCTGGCCGTCGTGCTCGGCATCCCCTTGGGGCTGTGGATGGGAAGCCAGCCATTAGTTCGCGCGACGCTGCTGCCCGGCGTCAACTTCTTCCGGTGCCTGTCGCCGCTGGCCTGGTTCCCCTTCGCCATCTTGTGGTTCGGAGTAGGGGATGCCCCGGCGATCTTTCTGATTTTCATGGCCTCGTTCTTCCCGCTCGCGCTGGTGACGATGGCCGCCGTGGCGAACATCCCCGCCGTGCATTTCCGGGTTGCCCGCGACTACGGCTTCCGGGGCCGGGAACTGCTCCGGCATGTGACGCTGCCGGCCATCATGCCGCAGGTCATCACGGCCCTGCGCGTGACGGCGGGCGTCGCCTGGGTGGTCATCGTAGCCGCCGAGATGGTCGGCTGCAAGGATGGCCTGGGCTATGGCGTGTCTGATGCCAACAATGCCCTGCGGCTGGACCTGGTCGTGCTGTACATGCTCCTCATCGGCGTCCTGGGAGTCGCGCTGGACCGCGTCCTGGCGCAGCTCACCCGGCTGCCCTCTGTGCGCTGGGGCTACGAACGTTGACAGTGGTTGACTCGCAAGCCGCCCTGCGGCTCGACCGCGTTTCGCGCGCCTTCGGCGACGTTTCCGTGCTGGACGACCTCTCGCTGACCGTCGCAAAGGGCGAATTCGTCGTCCTTGTTGGGCCGTCCGGCTGCGGCAAGAGCACCCTGCTGAACGTGCTGTCCGGCGCGCTCGCCCCCTCTTCGGGGTCAGTGACCTCGCGCGGCGTCCTGCGGACCGTCTACCAGCAGGACGGCCTGTTCCCCTGGCTGACTGTCCGGGACAACATCGCGCTGGGCCTGCGAAACCTCTCCGACCAGGGGGCGAAGGCGCGTGAACTGGACGAACTGATGGCCCTGATCCGGCTGGCCGAGTTCGCCGGTCATTACCCGCACCAACTTTCGGGTGGGATGCGCCAGCGCGTCGAACTCGCCCGCGCCCTCGCCGGCCGCTCCGATGTCCTGCTGCTCGACGAGCCGTTTTCCGCGCTCGACTACCAGACCCGCCTGCGCCTGCGCCGCGAGCTGGCCCGCCTGCTCGCCCAGCGCCCGCGAACCGTCGTTTTCGTGACCCACGACATCGAAGAGGCCGCCCAGCTTGCTGACCGCGTCCTGGTCCTGACCGAGCGCCCCGCCCGCATCCGAACCGAGCTGCGGCTGACGACCCCGCGCCCGCGCGATCTGACTCAGCCCGACGTTGTCCAGACGATGGAGCGCATCATCCACGACCTGGGGCTGGACGAGCCGGAGTAGCCCACGTCTTCAAGGAGAAAGCCCGCATGTCCTCATCACTTAAAATCGGCCTCGGCGTTGTTGCCGCCATTGTCCTGCTCGCCCTGCTGCACTTCCAGCCCTGGCACCCTGCCCAAAACGCGGGGGACAACACCATCCATCCCGGTCCCAACTCCGGCGCCAAGCAGGAGCTGACGGTCGGGTTCCTGCCTGTCACCTGCCACCTGACGTGCCCGGTCACGGACTATGCCTCCCACCAGAGCGGGACCGGCACCAACTTCAACTCCCAGCGCTTCACCGACTTCCCTACCGTCGCCGCCGCCATCAAGGCCAAGAAGATCGAGGCCACATTCATGATCGTTCCGCTCGCCATGAAGCTGCGCGAGCAGGGCGTTCCCGTGAAGATCTGCTACCTCGGCCACCGGGACGGTTCAGAAATCGTTGTCGCCAAGAATGATCCCGCCCAGAGCCTGCGTGATCTCAAGGGCAAGACGCTTGCTATCCCCAGCCCCTACAGCAATCAGAACTTGGTGCTGCATGAGCTGATGCACAAGCAGGGGATGGCAGACACCGACATCACTGTCCGCGTCCTGCCCCCGCCCCAGATGCCGACCGCGCTGGCCTCCCACGCCATTGACGGCTACTTCGTCGGCGAGCCGTTTTGCGGCAAGGCCGAGATGGACGGCACGGGCCGCGTCCTCTACTACGCCAAAGACGTCTGGCCGCACTTCATTTCCTGCGCCCTCGTCGTCCACGAGGATTTGATCCGAGACCACCCCGACCAGGTGCGCGACTTGGTCAGCGGCATCGCCCGCTCCGGCGCCTGGGCCGATGGACACCGCCTGGAGGCCGCGCGGCTCGCCGCCCCCATGTACCGCCAGAACCAGAAGCTGCTGGAATACGTCCTGACCACGCCCAAAGATCGGGTGAGCTATTCCATGCTGACGCCGACCGACGAGGACTTGCAGAAGATCGCCGATGCTGCCCTGGATCAGAAGGTGCTGCTCAGGCCCTGCAAGGTCTCGGACCTGGTGGACCGCGAGTTCATCCCCAAAGACATCCAGCCCGCCGACATCAAGGTGGCGACAAAGTAGCGGAGCGGCTGGGAAACGGGCGCGAAGCCGCAGGACCAATGTTCAACAGCAACCTGAGTGTCAGCGAGTTCGTTTTGGCGGGGCAGGAGAAGGCCACCCCGCTCCGGCAGGTGATGGGCAGCAGCGTTTATCAAATCGGGAATCATGTTTCCGGCGTTCGCCTTCCGACAGGCGAGATCAAGGGGCTGATGCGGCCCCTGCGGGATGTTTATCTTCATGCCATTTTTCGCATGAAGCGGGACGCGCAGGAACTCGGCGCGCACACCGTCATCGGGGTACGGCTGGAGGAAAAACGCAAGTACCCCCACCTTTGGGCCGCCAAAAACGTCATCGAAGTGAAGGCGACCGGGACGGCCGTCGCCCTGGACGGGGAGGACGTTCCCGAAAAGCCCGCCCTTTCCGGCCTTTCGGGTCAAGAGTTTTATGCGCTGCGGCGTGCAGGGCATACGCCTGTCGGCCTAGTCTTCGGTCAGAGCGTCTATTATCAACTCTCGCACGGGCCTCCGGTGTCTCCTACTATTCCGCCGGGCGTCCCCGCGCTGGACTGGGGGCGTGTCAATCTCAACACGGAGCGAGTAGATTACACGCAGGCGGTGGCGGAGGCGCGGCACCTGGCGATGAAACGGCTCGAAATAGAGGCAAACTACCTGCAAGCGGAAGGCGTTGTGGGCGTCTCGGTGAAGACGCGGCGGGCACTGATTGGTAATAATCTAATCGTTGAGTTCATGGCGCTGGGGACGGCCATCGCCTCGCATGGCCCGCTCCGTTGCGCGGCCGCTCATTCCGTGTCACTCGCGGAGTGAAGCGCCAGCCACGGAGCGCATTGGAAGAAGGGGAAAGTCGGTTGACTGAAACCCCGCCGTGTCATTGTTTTCGAGGAGGCAAGAGAGGCACTATCTTCATGGAGAAGCAAGCCTAAAAATCGGGAGTCAAGAGCTGTCAGCGAACTCCCGGCGCTGGTGTTCCCCGACCCCGTACACGTCCAGACCCACTTGATCGGCGTGTTCAATTCGTTCGAGCAGCAGGCGCATCGCCTCCGGCGCACCGGCCTGACCGCTGGTGTCGTTGGAAGATACCGCCGCGAAGCTGTCAATGCCGATCTGCATTGAGGCTTCCTTCCCGCGCCGCTTCTGGGCTGTTTACCTGCATCGCAAAGACGCCCGCGAACGCCGAGCGCACCCCGTAAAAGACGAACCCCCAGAGCGCCAGCGCCAGCAGTCCCGGCGGCAGACCCGCCGGGGCCATCAGGGCGTGGTACAGGAGGATATTGACGATGATCGGTCCCAGCAGCACGAGCGCGATGGGGACGAACCGGTTTGCCAGCAGCAGCACGCCGCCGATCAGTTGTAGCAGGAACACCGGCACCATGAAGTGCGAGGCGGACAGCGCGCCCAGATACTGCTCTGCCGGGCCGGCCGGCGGGGGCGGCTGGGGGATGAAGTGAAGGAACCCGTTCAGCCCGAAGATCAAAAACATCAGGCCAAGCAGGCTGCGCGCGATGAGTGTGGCGATTTTCATTGTAACCCTTTCGTAAGCCGCGAAACTGTCAGTGGATACATACCCACTATGAAGACCGGGGCTGTTCCGTGCCTAATCCTGGGCCAGCGCGGGTCAAGCCGTGTCACGGCGGCAGGTCAGGCCGTGCGCTGCGCGATTTCCGTCAGCCTTTGGAGGTGTTCCGGCTCCCAGCCGAGTATGCGCCTTTCACAGACGCTTGCCCAGGCTCACTCGCTCCTCCACCGCAAACCCCAGGCTTTCGTAGAACCCAATGACGGCGGTATTGGAGGCGCGGACCTGGAGGTTAATCTTACGGCAACCCACTGCCTTCAGTCGGGCCTCGGCTTCTTCCACTATGCGCCGTCCTAGTCCATGCCTTTGTAGGTCGGGGGCGACTGCCAGTGCGTAGAGCCACCCGCGATGGCCGTCATAGCCCGCCATGACTGTGGCCGCGATGCGCTCCTCGAACACACCCACCAGGAACAACTCCGGCTGCACCTGCATCTTGCGCTGGATGTCTTGGCGCGGGTCGTTCGGCGGAACAACGAGGCCACAAAGACGCCACACCTCAACGACCTGCTCCTCATCCGTCGGCTGATACGGGCGGATGGTCACTTCATTGGTCTCTCGTGGGTTTGAGGTATTCAAGCGGCTGCTTCGCCTTTTCTCGTAATCAATAACCTGCCATTGTCGTGGGATATTTTGAAGCTGCCCGTGTCGCCGCAGTTGCGAAGTGCGGTCGCGGCGGCCTTGATTCGGCTGGGAAAGCGCGTGATGTCCTTCGACTTCCATTCTGCCTGAAAGGTAGTCGTCACGCTCGGCTGAATAATCACAGCTAGATCGCCTTTATAGCCTCTTGGCTTTAACCGCACCTCTAACGTTCCGCCACTATCCAAAGTATCGTGCTGCTCTGTTAAGGCTTGCTCGCAAGGAGCTATAAATACGGATTTGAGTGCATAAGGGATGTCTTCCATTTCTTCTCGCCCTTTCGTGAGGAACAGCCTGTGTGTCTACTCTCTTTGCTCCGTCACCTCCGGCGCCCCGCCAACCGTCCAGTCTATTGTCACCCGTCGCAGGCCGCCGGGTGTGGGAACCGTCCCTGAAACCTTGTCCCAGCCTGCGACGTGCTTAGGGGTGATGACGTGGGAGGCGAAGCCGGGGGCGGCGGGCCGGACGCCCAGAACATGGGTGAGGAATGTGTAGGTGGGCCAGGCGCTCCATGCGTGGCAGTCGGAGCGGGTCGGCTCCGGCTGCTCAGGCCAGGTCGTCAGGTGCAGGTCCAGGGCCGTGCGCCAGGGGGCCAACCAATGGTCCCAGAGGTGTTCCAGGCGGCCCGCTTTGGCGAGGGCTTCGGCGACGTAGAAAGTGTGGTAGTAGGTCGTCTTGGTCAGCGTCTCGTCCGTGTGCAGGCTGTCCACGACATCAGGCCAAGCATCGGCGGGGATGACGTTGGTGAGGATGCCCCACGCCTGCGCGTGCTGGGTATAGCCCCACGAGGCGTCCGGTCCCTCGCGCAGCAGGCGGGCATCGGGGTCCCAGAAGGTCAAGAGGATCGCGTCGGCCAGCATGTCTGCCTCGGCCTGCCAGAACTCGGACTCGCGGGCGTCGCCCAGGCCGTCATGCAGGCGCACATACGCCTGCAAGGCGGCCAGGTACTGCAAGTTGATCGTCGCCGAGGGCAGGCCGTGCGCGGCGGGCGGCGGGACGCCGTAGTTCCCGTCCACGCTCCATCCGTCTGCCCAGTCCACGAAGTTCCACCAGGGCAGGGGGCCGCCCAGGACGCCGTCCGGGGTCAGATGCCTGCCGAACCACTCCAAAACGCCCCGGCAGCCCGCCAGACAGCCCGCGACCGTCGTTTCCTCATTGGGCGCGTATCGCCACAAGTCCTCGACCATCAGCACCCAAAGGAGGGAGAACGGCGGGATGATCTGCTCCATCCGCGAGGGGTAGCGCGACTGGGTCAGGCCCTCCGGCAACCGCGACCAGTCGAACAGGCGAACGGCCCGCGCGCCGAGCCGGGTGTCGCCGGTGGTCACATACGAGAGCAGGGCCTGAAGGCGCGTGTCGCCGACGTACTGGAGCTGCTCGTAGTAGGGGCAGTCCATGAACGTCTCCGCCGTGCAGCGCTCCAGTGTCCGAAAGTCCACATTCTGTACGGCTTGCAATGCGGCAGGGCCGTCTGCGACGGCGAACGTCGCCTTGCGCTCCCACGGATAGCCGGTCAGGAGGTAGGAAACCTCACCAACCGTGATCGCCTGGCCCGCCGTCTCGACAATCAGCTTGACAAAGCGAAAGGCCCGCCAGTGCAGCGGTTCGTAGGTCTCGGTCCCGCCGCCGGGTCGGTAGGTGTCCGCGAAGCCCTCCACATCCGTGCCAACCCGGTCGTCCCTGACACCCTTACGGCCTGTTTTGGTCAGCGCCTCGGCATAGACGATCTGAACCTTTGCGCCTCTGCCGCCGTCCGTATGCAAAACGGGATAGCCGGTGGCGTACTCGCCTGCGTCGAGGATGACTTCGCGGCGCGTGTGCGCCGGGATGGTCGAGGCGCCCAGCCAGTCGGCAAACCGCCGCGTCTCATCACGCAGCGGCGGGATGTCGCGCGGCGTCAGCCGCCACCGCCCGGCGACATCGGCTAGGTCTCCGGGCCGCTCGCGCTCATAGGCGTCGAAGATCGCCACGGGCGTCTCCCAGCCCGAATCGTCAAAACCGGGCTGCTCCCAGCCATGGGGGACACGCCCGCCGTCCACAGTCTCGGCGGCCCCAATCGCGTAATAGCCGTCATGCCGCGTGATTAGGGCAGGTTGATAGGCTGTATCAGCCTGAACGCGCCAGTCGCTCGCTCCCGTCGCGCAGACGACTTCGCCCTCCTCCGTTTGCGCTTCCAGGACGAACGCCCCCTGCTCGTGCATCTCGGCGACCGGGCTGTGCGCGCCGCGATACGCCAGCACCAGGGCAGCCAGTGTGTGCGGCCCCGGTGCGGCGGGAACCACATAGGTCTCATAGACATAGTGCCGGACATCCGACCGGGCCGGGCCGCGCCCCAGCCGCATTCCATCGAAAAAGAGCAGGTAGCGGCAGTCGGCCGAAACGTGCAGGTGAAGCGTCTGCGCCCCGCTGACCTCGAAGGCGGCGCGGAAGCGGCGGACGGCGTAGTCCGAGTGGCCGGGGTCGGTCGTCCAGAGCCATTTTGCCTGGGAAAAAGGTGGGTTCATTGGGCATTCTCGTGGGAATTGAAGTGGCGTATTCTACCCTGTTTCGGAACGGTTTCCTCCGTTCCCGTAGATTTTGTAGTTGGCGGCACTTTTCTTTGTTAAGGCAGTATTGAAACAGCATCTGTCACAAAGAACTTTTTTACAGACAGGCAATACTTGCCCACTTGGCATGATTTATGCACTGTGTAATTACTGGAAAACACTGCGCGAGGAAAAGTTTATTGAGCCGAGGAAAAAGTTTATGAGCGTTCCAGTCTCGACCCAAGTTTCAAGCCAAGTGCCATTACAGGTGTCAGCTCGCGCATCAGTCCACGGCGCGTCACGGCAAGCCCTTCCTCAAATGGGAGGGTCGCGCCTCGATGCAGCAGCGCGCCGCGCTTTGGACTTCGTGCTTTCTCTCGCCGCCCTGCTGGTGCTGCTGCTCCCGTTGTTCCTCCTCGCCCTGCTGATCCGGCTCGACAGCCCCGGCCCTGTCCTGTTTATCCAGCGCCGTGTCGGCAAGAACGGGCGCGAGTTTTCCGTCTTCAAGTTCCGCTCGATGTACATGGACGCCGAGCAGCGGCTGGAGATCCTGCTCGGCGCGAACGAGCGTACTGGCCCCGTCTTCAAGATGCGCCAGGACCCGCGTGTCACCCGCATCGGGCGCGGCCTGCGGAAATTCTCGCTTGACGAGCTGCCGCAGCTCCTGAACATCCTGCGTGGCGAAATGTCTCTGGTCGGGCCGCGCCCCGCGCTTCCCCGCGAGGTTGCCTTGTATGCCCCGGAGCATTGCCTGCGGCTTTCGGTAACACCCGGTTTGACCGGCTTGTGGCAGGTTTCGGGCCGCGCTGACCTCTCCTTCGAGCAGGCAATGGAACTGGATTTGGAATACATCCGGCGCCAGTCCCTCGTCCTTAACCTCGTCCTGATCGCCCGCACCGTCCCCGCCGTCCTGACCGGACATGGGGCCTACTGACGCTTCCTTCCACAAAAAAGGCCGCCGCCGACATGAACTGTCAGCGGCGGCCTTTTTCGCGCTATACTTTGCCTGTGAAACTAAAGAAGAACCAAAGAATAGGTGTCGGCCCCGCTCACCGACACCGTCATCATCCCATTCGGCGTGGGCTTGGAACTGTCGTGCCGACATAGGGACTTGTCCGTTGCTCTTGCTGTCTGGGCGCAGGCCGTCGTCGAGCCGGAGACACTGGTGGCAATTAGGGCCTTACGTTTGGCTGCCGCCGTCGCTGTGTCTCTTTGTTGAACCTCGTGATCTCTGCTTGCAAAAATCCTACATCGAACTGTAGGTATGTGAGTGAAGCGGCCACCGAATGAAGCCTTGCAAGTTGTGGGCCGAAGACACCTGGGAGCAGTTGAGCTTCTTGAACGAGCAAGGGGCGCAGTTGGGATTGCGTCCATCTCTCTGCACGACGCCAATCCGAACTCAAAGCGCCGGGGCGGTTCCGTTTGGGCATGTTGCGGAGCTTTTTGATGTTCTGCAACCCCATCACCTGAAGGCCGATCTTCATTTCAAGCATTTGGGCCTGAGCCAGCTTTGACGTATTTGCCTGCGGCACAGCCTGGCGCAGTTCCCCCTCGAACTGCTGATGAACACTGTCGAGTGACCTTTGTTCCGACATGAGCCGGGTCTGCGTTCGTTTTTGCGCTTCGGCAAGTTGATCCGGGGAAGCCGTGGAATAAAAACCTGGAGGGGCGATGTGCAGCGCGAAGGAGGGGCGAACCTTTCCTGCCGGTCCGCCAATATTCACGAACACGAAATTCTGATGCCCGGCGTGGCGCGGGGCTTTGATTAGCGACTGCCCGGTGTCGCTCGCATTCCTGACATTCAGGCTGCTCTCGAACAGCATGACGGTCGCCGACATGTTGCTCACCCGATCAGCCGCCGCACCGGACAGGCTACGGTTGTAGGCATAGCTGTACCGCTCGGAGTTGGGCGCGGCGGGGTCGTGGTAATACTCCTCGGTCTTCAGGTAAGGCTTGATCTCATCCATCCAGCGGTCTGCATCCGGGAACCGGTCGTTGTGATGGTAGGTGTAGCCCCAGATCGCGAGGGCGATCTGCTTCATGTTGATATAGCAATGGAGATCCGTCATTCTCATTGGAAGGTGGCTGCCGGTGAACTTTGTCCAATCCGGTATGCTCTTCGGAGCGGAGGCAACCCTTATCATTGGCGGCGGGCTGACCGGCTGTGTGCCGGTCTGCTTGACCAGGTCAGTCAACCGGCTTTTCACAACCGAACTAGGTTTGCCCATCAAACCGGCGGGCCGGGCATAGCGTGGCTCACTGCTGCCGGAATACGCTGGGAGTTTCAGCGTCCCCGCCTCCCGAACCGAGAACATGGCCGGGTCATACGCCTTGATCTGGCTGGCGACGCCGCCCGGCAAGTTCATGGCTGTTGTCATTGCCTTCGAGCTGCCGATGGCCTTGATGACAAAAGGTGGCGTCGTTAGGACGAAGTTAATGAACACAGTGGGACCCATGCAGCGAATGGAACTGGTGGCGACAAGGCGCTGGTCGTTGACCGCGATGGCCTCCGCCCCGGCGGCCTTCAGCTCGTTGACGACCTGATTGATGTCGGTGTCGTGGATGATGTTGGGCGGGGCAAAGCCGTTCGGCATATTGTTGGGCAGATGCTTCTTGCTGTCGTTGAGCGTCACCACGACGCCCGGCCCCTGCACGGGCGTCAAGCCCGCGAGGAAGCGAGCGTTGCTGAGTTCCGGGTTAGGCTGGGAAGCGGTCAGAGTGGTCACGAAATCACCCCGGAAGGCCATCCCCCCGTTGCTGATAACGCGCGGCGGGTGAGACAACCGCGCGGGAAGTCCTGCGGAGGGGTGAGCAGGCGTCATTCGGATAAAACGCCGGTCCCACTTGATGGCAAATGAAGGCCGGGCGGCTTTTTGAAGATATTTGACATGTCCGTCTACTAAGAGATAGTTGCTGCCAAGTGTGGTTCCTCCGGCGCTTGCCCGTAGTGACTGCCCCGTGTCGCTTGCGTTCCGTGTACCAAGCGTGCTGTCAAACACGGCTACGGTTTCCCAAGGGTGTGCGAACGCCGCAAGCGCTTTCCCCGAGCATTTGCGGTTGAAGGCATAGCCGTAGCGCCGGGCACCGGGCTGGAACGGGTCAAGGAACACGGTCTTGTCTTTGAGGAAGGGCGATAATTCGTCCATCCAGTGAGCAGCGTCCGGGAAGAACTCATCATTATCCTGAGTGTATTGGGTGAGTGCGATGCCGATGTCTCTCAGGTTTTTCGCATCCTGCACCAGTGCTGCATTGAACCTTTGCTGTTGGGGGGTTAATGCGGTTGTACTCGATCCGGGCGACTGGGCGGGCGCGGAGGAAACCAGGAATGCTCCGCCCAGTGCGGCGGCGACGGCCAGCGCAGCGATGGTGAGCCGCAGGCGGGGGGAGACGGTGGACATGGCGTGGGTTCCTTTGTCGAGGATGCGGCCGATGCGCTGGCCGAGGGACGAGCGGAAGGGGGCGACGCCCGCGCCCAGGACGCGCTCGCGGCGTCTGAGCGGGTGGCGCTCGGCCAGGGTCAGGAGGCAGTCGGCGTAGGCGCGGGGCGGGCAGTCCTGGGCGAGCACGGCAAGGTCGCAGGCTTCCTCGCCGATCTGTTCCAGGCGGCGGCACAGCAGCCAGAGCAGGGGCTGGGGCCAGAGCAAGGCACACAGGAGGCGAGCGGTCAGTGTCCAGGCGTTGTCGCGGCGGGCGAGGTGGGCCAGCTCATGGGCGAGGATGGCGCGCAGTGCGGCGGGGCTGAAATCTGCCTCATATGTTGTCGGCAGGAAAATGGCCGGATGCCGCAGGCCCGCCAGGAACGGGCTGCGGACGGACAAGTGGGCGAGCAGGATTGGTGAGTGCGGCGTCAGGCCAGCCAGCATCTCGGCGGCGGGGCCGGAGGTGACGGGGCAAGCGCGTCGGCGCAGGCGGGTCAGGTGCCATTGGCAGACGACGAGCCAGAGAAGCAGGAGGGCAGTCCCCAGGCCCCAGGCGGCGGCCAGAGCGGGGTAGGAACCCACCTCCTTGTTCCCTCGTTCCTCGGTCACAGGGGGCCTCCCCAAGGGGGAGGACGAAGAAGTTGGAGCGTAGAGTGTAGGGGCGCTGCTGGCTGTGCCCTCTTTTCCTACGCTCTCGCCAGGTGCCGCGCCCTTTGCCTCGTCCGATGCCTCGTCCAAAACTCCTCCCTCTCCCCTTTGGGGAGGGGGAGCGAGGAACGAGCCGGGGTGGGTTCTTCCCGAAGCCGCTTGCGGTGGGGTGGGTTCCTCTCTAGAATTTGGGGTAGGGGAGACGGACGCGACGGGAAGCGTGACATGCCACAGGGGCTGGATGTGTCCGGTGAGCGGTGCGGCCAGCAGCAGGGTCAGCCCGACGCCCGCCAGAGTCGCGCGCCCGACGAGGGACTGGACGGCGGAACCGCGCCGCCGGACCAGACGCAGCGCGGCCAGCCCTAGCCCCAGTAGGACGGTGGATTGGAGCAGCAGGCCGAGGGCGATGGAGAACAGCGTCGTCATCGGGTTTCCTCCGATCCTGCCTCGGCGTCAATCAGTTCGCGCAGGCGGCGCATCTCGTCATCGGAAACTTGCTCGTGCCTGAGAAGGTGCGAGACCAGGCCGTAGACCGAGCCGCCGAAAACGCGGATCAGCAGGTCGCGGGCCGCCGACTCGCTGACCTCGGACTGGCGGGAGAGGGGACGGAAGACGAAGACGCGGTCGCGGCTCTCATGGGCCACGGCGCCTTTGTCTTCCAGCTTGCGGAGCAACGTCTGCGTCGTGCTGTGCGCGACCGGCGCGGCCAGGTTGAGCGCGTCGGTGATCTCGCGGGCCGTCGCTTCCCCGCGCTCCCATAACACCTGCATGATCTGAAGCTGGACTCGGCCCAACCGGGGCGGTGCTTTCGCCATGTGCGGCCTCCGTTTACCGTGGTAGATTGTAGGACGAGTTTACCACGGTAAACGAGTGGGTGTCAAGAGGCAGAAAAATTATTTTCTGCCTCTTTAGCAATTTGATGTGCGAAGGCGATATAATAGCGTAAGACCCTATTTTGTCGAAAGGAGGCTGTCCGCAAATGTTTGTGACTGATTTTCCCCCAATCGCATACCGGCTGCCTCGCTTCGGCATGTCCCCCGCCTGATTTCCCTGATACCCCAGGTTCCTCCGGCCTTTTCTCGACACGCCCGAGCCGCAGTCCTTGTGCTGACGGCTTTTTCTGTTTTTGTGAGCGTTTCGAGGAGAAGGACATTGAAGAGTGCTTTTGCGCGCGCGCAGCGCGGCGAGCCGGCGGCGGTCGCTGCCGTCGTCGAGAGTCTGCGCCCGCGCCTGACCCGGATGGCGGGCTACTACGCACGGTGCGCGTCGGAGAACGCCGACGACCTATTGCAGGAAGCGTGGCTGGGTCTGCTGGACGCCCTGCGCGAACTGGACATCGAGATCGGCAGCCCGGAGCAGTATCTGATCCAGCGGGCGCGCTGGCGGCTGCTGGATGCGGTGAAGCGGGGGCGTGTTCGGCGCTGCCTGCCGCTGGAGGAGGTCGTGCAGGAGACCCTGGCCGATCCTGACTGGGATCAGGCGCAGGGGAGGGCGGCCGTGGCGGATTTTGCGCGGCATCTGAAGGCGACGCAGCTTGCCGTGCTGGAATGCCTGTTAAGCGGCCTGACCTGGCGCGAGGCAGGGGATCGGCTGGGCTGCTCGTCGGCCAATATTGCCTACCACGTCCGCCAGATTCAGCGGCAGTATGTGCAGTGGGAAGGGGAGTGAGCACCGGCACTGGAAGTGCCGGTCTACTCCCCGTGAAAGTCGCCCCGCGACTGAGGACAGGCGACCCGAGGCTTGTCCTCAGTGCCGGAGGCACTTCCACTTTGAGTAGACCGGCACTTCCAGTGTCGGGGTTTTCTGCCGGGGCCTCTTTAGCATCCGCCCCGGCTTAGGCGATAGGAAGAAGGAGGGCGCATCCAAAATCCAGCGTCTTCCAAAAGGAGGGTTAAGACCATGAAGAGCTTCAACCCTGCCCCCGGAGCCAGCCTCCGGTAAGGGCGGAGTGATCCGCCCCCCAACAAGGGCAGGAAACGCTCACGGGAGCCGCCACGATCCTCTAGGGGACCGTGGCGGCTTTCGCCGTTTTATCCTTCTGTTTTGGAAGGGCCGGGATGGGCGTCGTCACGGGTTCTTTCGGCAGGCAGGTGGTCAGCGCGGCGAACCGCTCACGGAGAACATGCGCCAGGGTCCGCAAAGCCCACTCCTCGCTGCGGCGGTGGCCGACGATGATCACGCCCAGTCCAGTGTCGGGGATAGCCTCGCGTGCGGGCTGGCGCATCTGGCCGGTCACATAGACTTCCGCCCCACGCTCCGACGCCTCGTGCATCAGTTCCGCCGTCATCGCCCCGACGACCGCCACCCTCGTCACCTCGTTGCGCTCACACGTCCGTGCGTCCTCTCGTCCGCCGAACACGTCAAAGGCTGACTTATAAAACGCCCCTACCGTCTGCGGTGGCACGTCCCCCAGCATTCCCAGTGTGCGTCCTTTGCGATACCCAAGTGGTTGGATGCTCGACATCCCCAAGGCATCGGCGAGACGAGGGTTATACCCCAGGGCCAGACGCTCATCAAACGGCAGATGGGAGGACAGGATGCCGACATCGGCGGGCAGATTTCCCATCTCCGCTTTGAGAGGCCGATGGATAAATAAAGCATCAATGCGTTCCTGACGCACCCATTCGGCCAGGCCCGGCCACGCCTCCAGCGCCAGACCCAGCCGGTTCACCGAGCGCCCGAAGGGGCGGAAAACCGTTGGCGGCTCGTCAGCGTATTTCGCGGTCTCCAGATACTGGTCAAGGAAATTGGCAAGGTTGTTCGGTGAAACCATACGTCTATATTCCCAATATGGCCCCTTTTTGCACGTCTTGCCGCTTGACTCATGTCTGCTAAATGTGCTATAATTTAGGTAGATTTTCAGCAAATAACTACTACTTGTTGATAACAAGACAACTGCACTGGTGTAGGAGAACCGAATTGGCTAAGGCAAAAATCATGGCAAAAGCGGCGTCGCTGCTGGACAAGGAAACCGAACGCACCGAGCCGGTGGCGCTGGATGGGCTGGGTATGAACCACTTTGATGGGCACGTCAACGGGCAGGACGGGGCGACGGCGCTGCTGGACACGACCGGGCGGCAGGTGGTGACGGAGATACTCAGCGAAGGCGTGGAAGACGCCGAGGCAATGGGGCATGTCACCGAGGAGTACACGGCGGACACCATCCGCCTGCTGGAAGGTGTCGAGCACGTCCGCACCCGCCCGGCCATGTACATCGGCGACACGGGATCGGCGGGCCTGCATCACCTCCTGTTCGAGATCGTGGACAACTCCATTGACGAGGTGCTGGCCGGGTATGCGACTGAGATCTGGGTCACGCTCAACGCGGACAAGACCGTCTCGGTCCACGACAACGGGCGCGGCATCCCCGCCGACATCAACAAGGCCACGGGACTGTCCGGGGTCGAGCTTGCCATGACCAAGCTGAACGCGGGCGGCAAGTTCGGCGGCGGTGGCTACAAGGTCTCAGGCGGTCTGCACGGCGTCGGCCTGTCCTGCGTCAACTTCCTGTCCGAGTGGTGCGAGGCGGTCGTCGAGCAGAAGGGCAAGAAGTACAAGCTGCGCTGCGTCAAGGGCATCCCCAAGCCCAAGGGTTTGAAGGAGATCGGTCCGTCGGACGAACACGGGACGACGCTGACCTGGCTGGCCGACAACGAGATCTTCGGCGAGTACACCTACAAGCCGGAAGTCTTCGAGTCCCGTATCCGCAACACTTGCTACCTGAACCGGGAAGTGACGATCCACTTCCATGACAAGGCCAGCGGCGCGGAGCCGGTGACATACCATTACGAGCGCGGCATCGCCGAGCAGGTGGAGCACCTGAATGAGAACAAGACGGCGCTCTGCCCGACGATCTACTTCCTGAAGAAGCGCGAGGACGTGCAGGTCGAGATCGCCTTGCAATACAACGACACCTACACCGAGTCCGTGCTGTCGTTCGCCAACAACGTCCACACCAAAGAAGGCGGGACGCACCTTTCGGGCTTCCGCACGGCCCTGACGCGCGTCATCAACCAGTACGCCCGTAAGTCCGGCGCGCTGAAAGAGAAGGACGTCAACCTGAGCGGCGACGACGTCCGCGAGGGCCTGACTGCCGTTCTTTCCGTGCGCCTCTTCAAACCGCAGTTCGAGGGCCAGACCAAAGCGAAGCTCGGCAACTCCGAGGTCGAGGGCATCGTCAACTCAATCATGGGCGAGGGGCTGACGCAGTTCCTGGAAGAGAACCCCGCCGTCGGCAAGCGCATCATTGACAAGGCCCTGACCGCCCAGCGCGCCCGCGACGCCGCCCGCAAGGCCGCCGACCTGATCAAGCGCCAGTCCAGCCTGGAGAACTCCAACCTCCCCGGCAAGCTGGCCGACTGCACCGAGCGCGACCCCAAGAAGTGTGAACTTTTCCTGGTCGAAGGAGATAGTGCTGGGGGGTCGGCAAAACAGGGCCGGGACCGGCGCTACCAGGCGATCCTGCCGCTGCGGGGCAAGATCATCAACACCAGCAAGGCTGCCCTGGACAAGACGCTGGAAAACAACGAGGTCCGCAGCCTGATCACGGCCCTGGGCATCGGTATCAAGGTGGACAGCGATGGGGACGACGAGGGCGAGGCAACCTCGAAGTTCGACATGTCCAAGTTGCGTTACGACCGCATCATCATCATGACCGATGCGGACGTGGACGGCGACCACATCCGAACGCTGCTGCTGACTTTCTTCTTCAGCTACATGCAGCCGCTGATCGAGCAGGGGCATGTCTACATCGCCCAGCCGCCGCTTTATTCGATCAAGTCCGGCAAGGACACGCGGCTGTATGCCCGCTCGGAAGAGGAGCGGGACCGCATGGTCAAGGAGCTAAAGCGCAAGGACGTTCAGGTGGGCCGCTTCAAGGGCCTGGGCGAGATGAACGCGCAGGAATTGTTCGAGACCACACTGGACATCGAGACGCGGACGCTGGCCCGCGTCACGCTGGAAGACGCCGAGGCGGCGGCGGAGATGTTCTCGATCCTGATGAGCGAGAAGGTCGAGCCGCGCAAGCAGTTCATCATCAAGTATGCCCGCGAGGTGCAGAACGTGGACTGGCACTGCTGATGCCTTCGCCTTTTCCCCTTCTAATCTGCCTTGCCCCCCCAATTTTGGGGGGGCTTTTCCTCTGCCTGCTTTCCGGCTGCTCTCCGCGCGCCCCGACGGCTCACGCCGCGCCGCCCGCCATGCCGAGGGGGAATGCTACGGGTGGGGACACTCTGGCCCCCGGCGTCCTCCACCGTGCTATTCCCCTCACGACCGATACGGGCATAGATCTTATTGACCTTGACCTCGACCGCGCGCAGGTGCGATGGACGATTCAGACGGGCGGCGTTCAACTGGCGAACGGCCGTGTCGTCGGCCAGGCATGGACGCCGCGCGACTGGATGACTCGGCTGGGTGGGCTGGCCGCCGTCAACGGGGGCTACTTCGGCGAGTATGAAGATCCACAGGGCCGCAAAGATTTCGTCGGCCTGTTGGTGCAGAAGGGCCGCGTCCGTCACTCCGCGCCGCCGCTGCACGGGTCGGGCAGCCCGACCATTCGCCGGGGCCAATACGTCCGCAGCGCGTTCGGCCTGACGGCGAATGGCAAGCCGCTAATCGTCTGGGCTGCCACAGACGTAGGCCGTCCGCAGTCCCTCCATATCTTCACGGCGCCCATGGGCCGACGCGGGGCCGAGTGGCGCGTCGCCGACGCCGTCGGCTGCGGCCCGACTCTGATCTCCGGGGGCAAGATCGTCGTCACTCAGTATCAGGAGCGCCTGGTAAATCCCGGCCCCAGGCCGCGCACCTTTGTCGCTTATGACACCGTAAACGGCAAGCCTAAGCATCTGCTCGTCGGCATTGCCTCCGGGGCCGACTTCCACGCTCTCGCCGCCATCGTCGCCGGCTATTTCCCGCGCTACGACGGAACACGGGCCGAGGCCGCCATGTGTCTCGATGGCGGTGCATCCACGCAGATGACTTACCGCATGAACGGTGCGCTCCAATCCCCGCGCGAAACCGGCGTCACGGTTCCCGATGCGCTGGTGCTGCTCCCCACTCGGTAACATGACTTGTCAACGTCCGCCTGTTCGGGGTACAATCCGTGCTTGCAGGGAGAAATTTGAAGATGCGCCGGTACAAGACAATCGTGACCGACTATGAGGGGATGCAGGGCGTCCTGGACACTCACGCCGAGCAGGGCTGGCTCCTGTTCTCCGTGACGCCGGACACCTGGCGCCGCACCGTGTCGGAAACCAGCGGCATGGACTCGTCGCCGTTTGAAGAACTGGATACGGAAAGCCGCGCCATGCGTGAGTATTCCGCCTCCTATTACCTCCTCGTTTTCCACCGCGAAGAGGGGCTTGAGGATCGGGAAAGCTACGCCACCGCGCGGGAGCCGCTGCCGCTGGCCGCATCCCTGCCGGGGTTTGAGGGGTAGGAGCGCGGCAGAAGAGAGGGCGAACACAAGGTTCGCCCTTTTTGCATCTTGGCTCTTTTCGTCCTCACCTCGGCAGGTCCGCCCCGCAATTGGGGCAGAAGACGAAGGCGCGGTAGGGGATGGCCGTTTTGCAGTTGGGGCACGTCCGCGCGTCGTCCGGCGGCGTATCCTGGAAGGCCTCTACGGTCGGAGTGGGCGCCTCGGACATCTTTGAATAGTTGCCCTTCAAGATGGCCGCGTATTCGTCGCCCTTTGCCCAGGCGTCAATCTCCATCGCGCGCACGGCGGGAAACGGGTGCGTCGTGTGCAGCGTCTGGCCCATCTTAAAGAACGAGTTCAAGGCATCCTTCCCCATCTCCTCGTAGTCCCGACCCTGCTGCAAGAAAGCGTCTTTATCCATCTGCGCGTACAGCTTGCGCGAGCCGCCGGCCAGCTTCATTTCCGTGTTCAGAACCGTCGTGATGTCCTGCGAGACGAGCAAGCCGGCCCGGTCTGCGGTCAGCTCGCTCTGGCGATACCAGTGGAAAAAGGCGTAGAACAGGCCCATCCCCAGGCTGGGAGCCAGCCCGAACGTCCGCCCGCCCAGCCGCATCAGGAAGTTCGCCAGGAACTCGGCGATCTGCCGGTACAGAACGTGGCCTGCCTTGATGTGCCCCAGTTCATGCCCCAGCACGACCCGCCACTCGTCCTCGTCCAGCAGGTCAATCAGGCCCGAATACAGGACAATGATCGGCGACTCGACGCAGAACGTGAAGGCGTTCGCGAGTGGCCGTTGGTCAATGAAAAGCTGCGGGACCGGCATGTCCAGGATGGCGCAGGACTCGACCAGCAGTGCGTACAGATCGCGGCACTGGCTGCGGTCCACGCGGACCGTGTCCGAGAGGCAGTACAGGCGGCCCGCGCGGTCGCCGCCGTACTCGTTGAACTTGCGAAAGACCCAGTCTATACCGGGCGCTTTACGCAGTGCGGCGAGGGTCGCGCGGTCGGTCGGGTGCTCAAAAGCTGTAGACGACAGACCGGGAAATCGTTGGCGGTCGGACATGGCAGTGCTCCTTTACTTGAGGCGAGAGCAGGTGTAGTCATTCAAGGCAACGGACGCTGGCGAACTTGTTTTTCTTCAACCGTTTTTTCTTCAACCGTTGTGAACATTCCTTCCAATCTGACAACATCAAGCGCAAGCAGAAGCTGTGCCATTTGCGCTGGTCCGTCGGGGGGAGAATCATCCAAACGAAAATAGACGACCCCTAGAGGGGCAGGCAGACGCCTCTCGTAGATCAATGCACCATAGTCACCGTCAAACGGTCAAACGTCAAGATGATACGCTTCTCCTGAACAGCCCGCGCCAGTACTTCCGTATCTTCCGCTCCCGACATGTCCTCGATGATCGCAGCGACATCGTGGACAGCAGCGCGCAGGAGGTGGGCGCTCGTTCTAGGGAGCAGGGCGTGTTCCCTTCACGACCGGCTTGCCGACTAGGACGTTCGGGTCGCTGTGGATATAGGGCTGCCAGTCCATCGGATTACTCCTTTTCCAGCGAGATGGCGACGATCTTGATGTTCCGGTCATTCGGCAGAGTCAGGCCAGTCAGCTTCCGGCCCGTGTCCAGCCGCAGCGCGTAGTCGCCCAATGTCGTGGCGAGGGGCTTGATGCCGGCCTCGCTATATCGGTAGGACGCCGTAAAAGCCGCAGTCACGCCCGCGCCTGTTGGGGCGGCGCCCCAGTCGGCGATGGAGACGGTGAGCGGCTGCGTGTCGCGATCGAATTGCAGGCTGAAGCCCGCCTGCGCCGACGCGCCGCCGGTGGCGGCGGCGAGCAGGTGGAGCGCCTTGTACCTGCCGCTGGGAATGCTGATCGTCTGACCGGTGCAGGCGACGACGTTCGGGAGGCCCTCATGCACACTGGGGTACAGGAAGGAGACCGCGTGGTTGGAAGCCTCACCCGCGCCGGTCTGGGCCGTGTAGTAGCCGGACGGGTACAAGGGCAGGCCGGGTTTGCCCATAATGAAGGGATTGCCTTCGACTTCCGCCGTGCCGTCCGGCGGCAGGACTTCGGCAGGGAGTGTCGCGCCATGCCCGTCGAAGCCGCCGGTCTTGGAAACTTCACCGGACGCGATGCCGACGGTGTTGAAGGACTTGGTCAGGTCCACGGGCACGATCGACGCGCCTTTGCCGGCGACGTTGACCAGGATTTGCAGCGCGTCGTCCCCACGCGAGGCGGGCAGCGTGGACTGCCAGGGGCCGTCACCCACGCGGACGTCCCAGACCAGGGCGTAGCGGCCTGGCGTCTTCGGCGCGCGGAAAGTCGTCGTGATGTCGCCATCGGTGGCGGCGGGGGGCAGGTCTTTGGTTAGCGATCCGGCGGGGCCGCCCTCCCAAGTCCGCTCCGTCCCATCCAGGTAATACCAGTGGTAGCCGATGCGCGTCCGGTCCTTCTTCAAGGTCTCCGATCCCTGGTTCTGAATGGCGATGTGGGCCGTTTCTTCCTTGCCCGCGTCCATGGTGCGCGGGAGGTCCGCCAGAACGAAGGCTGCGCCGGGCAGGCTGGCGGCGAGGGTCAGCACTTCGTCATATGCCCCCGCCACGGCCGGGCCGAGCGCGTCGGGCCGGACGAACCAGTGCAGCCGGTACGCGCCGGGTGCAAGCGGCCTGCCGCCGGCGTCCACGGTCGGCACGGCCAACGACACGACGGCGATCTGGCCCGGCGTGATGGGACTGGAATTCGGGGCTGGGTCGAGCGGCTTGCCGCCCTCGGCAACCGTCCTGGGGTCGCTCCCATCAGGGTCCACGGTCTGAATCTTGTAGCCGAGCGTGTATCCGGCGGGCCATGCCGAGGCGCCGTCGTTACGGACCTGCACCGTCGTCTGGGCCGCCGCGCCGACCTGGACTACGCCGGGCGTCGCCGCGCTGATGAAGTTTGCCGCCGTGCCGCCGACACCCGAATCGGCGCCGATGACGGTGACGGGCACTTGCAGGGGCGTGTCTCCGGCATAGGAAAACCAGCGCTGCTGGCTTTGCACCATGTCGAAGACGAGCGTGTAGTCGCCCGGCTCTAAATCCTCGCCGAAATTATTGCGTGCGACCAGGCCGACGGACAGGGTCAGGGCCTGGCCGGGAAGGACATCTTTGGCGACCGGGATGCGCGGTGCGCTGTCGTCGTACAGCTTGCCGTTCCTGTACCAGCGCGTCGAAAGTGAGTAGCCCTCGCCCGCGCGCCAGGGAAGGGTGCCGGCGTTCTCGACGCGGATAGGAATTTGGTACAAAGTCTTGGGGTAGACCGTGCGCGGGGTCCAATGAGCGAGATACTTGGCATGCCAGGGCCGGTTGCCGTCATAAACGATGACGGCGGCCTTGGTCGCGTCGGCGTACTGCTCGCCGTACTGGCGCGAGGCGGCGATCTCGGTCCCGTGGAGAAAGTCGTTCCAGCTATCCACTACGACTTCCGCCGGCGTCGAAACCATCGCGACCTGCCAAGCGGTGTCGTAGGTACGCCCGCCCCGCCGCGAGACCACGCCGTTCTTGTCTACGCGGCCCGGCGAGACGGAAGCGACGCCGCTGTTGTAGAACAGCCGTGCGACGGGGGTGCCGTCCGCCAGCGCCTTCTTGTCGTCTGCCCCCAGGCTCAGGTCATAGACCAGGACGCCCGCCCGACCCGCGCCCGCAATCTCGGACAGGGCGCGGAACTCGCTGGGAACATGTGCGTAGATCATATCCAGGTCCGGCCGGCCCGCCGTCGCGTCCACGCCGACCAGGGGGTAATCCATACCCGCCGCCTTCATGTCCTTGAGCGCGGTGACAAAGGCGTCCAGTTCGCGCGGCAGGAGGGCGTCGTCAGGCCGGGTTCGCAGCAGGGCGACCTCGATGCCCGCACGGCGCATGTCCGAGATCTGCTGGCGGTGCCACTGCGGGCGCAGGCCGGAAAACCAAGGACCCGCACCGTTCATGGGCTGGTCCGCCAGCAGAGTCCCGCCCGCAGGGTTCCAGACGTTCTGGCCCGGCGCCTTGCGGCTGTCGGCGTTGTAATCCAGGCGGTAGATGCCCATGATATAGGCGGGCGGCTTGGGTTGGCCCAACTCAAACGAGGCGCTGTTGATCATCACGCCCTCGGGTGTGGCCGAGTTCTGCGCCGTCTGTACCGGGCCGGGGCTGCCCCGGCCGCGCTTCGGCTTGGGGGCGGGCGGCGGGGGCGGAACGGGCACGTCCAAACCGACGGGGTTCTTGATGCCGCCGGGGACGACTTTGATGATACCGCCGCCCGGCATGTCAATGATGCCGCCCAGCGCGCTCGCCGTCCGCGCCGCCGGCGGGGCCATCATGGCGGGCGGGTTGTCGAAAGGCGACTCGGTCGTGTTTGGTTCTTCGGCTACTGTCGGCGCGGGGACCTGAACGGCGTCCGTCCCAAACGCGAGCTGCGTGGCGGCAGGCCAGTCCCCGCTGACGATGGCCCCATTGATGCGCGGGAACTGCCCGACGACCTTGGCGCAGACGACTTTGTCCGTCGTTGAACGCGCTGCCCCGGTCACGAACGTGATGCGGGACCACTTGGATGGGTTCTGCACGTCCCCCTTACCCCGCACCTTCCCCGACAGCGAATAAAACCCGTCGGCGAGCAGCGCCAGGCTGCTCCGGTCGCGGGACACGACGTTGAAGCCCCAGGTCGCGCCCGGCTGGGGGGCCTTGGTCAGTCCCAATTCCGTCCAGGGAATCGCCATCTCGACGTCATACCCTGTCGTCTTGGCATCCGGCTTATTCAGCGTCCCATTGACAGTCACAGCGTACTTGTAGCTATAAACGGCTTTGCCTTTGGGGGTTTTCGTCCCATCACCGACGCTGAAATACGCGCCCTGCGCTGCCGAGACAGCCATCTGGAACGTCTGCGGGGTGCGGACTTTGGCGCGGGCATCGTCGTTCTCGAAAAAGATTTCCACGTCATCGTCCTGCTGAGGCTGTGACGTGGTAGTGATGTTGGTCCCATAGACGGCTGTGTCGTGGATGCGGAAGGCTGCATAAAAGTAGTAGTCGTCCCACGTCGTATACATAGTCTCGACGCGCGGGGCGTTAGCAGGATCGGACTTGGGCGCTGCGGAAGCGGGGCAGATAAGCGGGATAAGAAGCAGGGTCAGCGCCGCCATCCCGAGGTGGTGAGCGGCGATGCCCGAAGGTTTCTTCAACATAGCCACATTATAGCCGCGCGGGGGGGGGATGTCAAGGAAAGGCGGGTTTGCGACAGGGAAGCAGACGGAAAACGGGGCGAGCCATATGGCTCGCCCCGTTACTGTTTCGCTCCTGTCTGCCGAAGGGTGGCTACGGTCCTGCGGAGACGGCGGTGACGCTCCACAAGTTCTGGGGCGCGTTGTCCGTGTACGGCCCGTACCCCGCCACGCTGAAGCTGAACGAGTTGTCCACACCCCACAGCATCGCACGGTAGTCCGTGTTCCCCCACAAGATGTGCGATAGCCCATCCGGTCCCGTCGCTACCGCTGCTGCGCTCCACAAGTTCTGGGGGGCGTTGTCCGTGTACGGCCCATACCCCGCCAGCGTGAAGCTGAAGTCGGCGCCCACGTTCCAGAACATGGCCCGCCGGTCCGTGTTGCTCCACAGCAGGTGCGTCAGGTTGTCGGGACCCACCGACACCCCCACCGTGCTCCACTTGTTCTGCGGCGCACCGTCCGTGTACGGCCCGT
>JAABUH010000893.1_pt1 | contig 38412 bp, 37 predicted proteins | sample 5559121 | NCBI WGS metagenome assembly JAABUH01 (sample SAMN10711871, study PRJNA513364) | rock metagenome | isolation source: Antarctica rocks | place: Antarctica: Victoria Land, Battleship Promontory nord | collected 2015-12-28
ACTGATTCATCCCAAGACAGACCGCGGCCACCACCAGCACCATGGTGGCTGGAATGGCCGGCGCAAATGACGCGCCAAACATGATGGACACGGCCAGCGGGCTGATCAGCAGGAACCCCAGGCCCATCAACACATTAATCCCCGATGCGATGCGGCTGGTGGCGCACAACCGTTCCGCCGCATCCTCACTGCCGTGCGCGCCGGCCAGGCGAGGCAGAATCACCTGGCCGAAAGCGTTGGAAACCGGGGTCACCGCCAGGCTCCACGCTACGGCAACCGCGTACAGACCCAGTAGATGGGGAGAAAGAAACGCTCCCATCACCAGTTGATCCATGCGTCCATTGAGCAAGGAAGGCGTGGTCGCGCTGATCGACAGCGCGCCGTAGCGTAGCATCGGACCAACCTGCTCGCCTTCGAAGCGATGAGGACCGGGTAGATACCAGCGCGACAGCACCACGTGGGCCGCGATCCAGCCAAACATGGCGAAGGCAACAAAGGTGACACGATCGACGGGTACGAAGGCGGCCACCAGGAGAATAACCACGTAGCCGAGTGGTTGGGTAAGACGCAACACGTTCCACGCCCGCATGTCGCCGCGTCCCCGCAGCACGGCTGGCGGAGTATTGATAAAGAAGAGGATCGGCACGATGAACATGTAGACCCGTGACTCGGCGACAATACGGCTGGGTTCAGCGGCCAGCAGGTGTGGCATCGCCACCATGCCGATCAGCACCAAGGGTATGGCCAGGGCCGCCAGCATGACCAGTGCCGTGATCCCGAAGACACCGCTCTGTTCGCGGAAGCGGCCGGAATAGTAGCCGGCGGCTTCCACGATACCCCCGCTTGCGATGGTCATGATCACCAGGGGCCAGAGCTGAATGGCAGCCAACTGTCCGCGGCCGGTGGGACCAAGCAGGTGGGCAGCCAGGCTACCGGACAGTAGACTCGTCCCCATGAGCAGCAGGTTCGTTCCCATGGTAAAAGCGATCTGTCCCCGCAACGCTGTGTGGATTCGATACGCTCAGCTTGACATACCCTTGGGCTTTGAAGGCAGCCCAATGGACGGACGACTCATCGAGAACGACTTGGAAGCACGCGAGGAAGCCGACTTCATCAGCATGCCATTCAGGTCCGCCCTGCGCACCGGGGTTTCGACTACAACCTGTTCGGATTAGCTCGGGACGCAAGCAGACGCTGAGGCACCATGTTGCCGTGGTTCAGCCCCATCAGCCAGTTCAGTATCCAGATAACGAACAACGCCTCGCCGATTGTTTGTATCGTTCCATTTAGATCTCCCTCGAGATTGGTGAGGATCAGAAACACGACATAGTAGTAGAGAAGCCTACCGGGAGATAGATTTGGTGAAATTGCGGAGAAAAGGAGCCCGGCCAGGAGACCCAATAGAGCCATCCCGACCACCACTCCGGCTATGGCGAAATTCATGTACAGATCACCGAAGATGGTTGGAGCCGACGAGCTAAACTGCGCCTCGTACGCGTTCAAGCCGACGTAGTCCCGGGTCATGACATACCCAAGGTCGTCGACAGGTTTCTCTGGCCACATAATCCTGGGGATTAAGACGGTGGCGGGCAGGCGCAGGTAGGCGGCGCCCATCCGATAGGGAAATGGGTGGGGAGTATAACGAACTATCAGGCCGATATCCTGCAGCACATCGGCCTGCCGGAGCTTCGCCTGTTGTCCAGTGAAACTGAGAGTGTCAAGAACCGAGTTGTTGCCCCAAGTATTCACTACAGCAGTTCCCATCGCGCCCGCCGTATCCGTCAAAGACTTGGTGTTTAGATGTCCACGATTGATAATGGCCCGGTAGGTGAGATTAACCGGATAGAAAAACACGAATAAGGCGAAGCCGGCGACAAACAGCCGAGTGGGAATGCGGCCCCTGGCATAAAAGTATGGCAGAGTCACGGCGACGAGTAGCTGGACGACCCCTGATTTCATGCCGGACAGGAGTGCGCTGCCGAGGCCGACTGCGCATGCCAGCGCGAATAAATATCGGGTGAGGTTGTTTGTTTTACCCCTAAAGACGTACCAGCCGGTCACCAGGATCACGTAGTACACCGACCAGATGCCATAGGTGATCAACTGCCCCAAGCCCGTGAGATCGGCCTGTATGCGATTGGCCTTGAGATAGGCAAACTGCCCGGTGGAAATACTGTATAGCTGAGCCACGATGGACACCACGAGCAAGAGGGCTGCCACCCGTAGACGGAAGCGTTCAGGATGGTGCTGGACGGCCGCTACGGCTCGGGCGTGGAGTGCGGCGTGAAACCGGCTTGAAAACAGGTAGCCAAGCCACATACAAACAACACCGACCACGGCCACGGCCATGGAAATGTTGATCCAGTAATAGCTGCCCAATCTGGGTACTATACCGCGTGGATCGGAGTACAATCCCAGGCCCGGCACGCTGAACGAGATCAGGGACGCGAAGGTGAGAACCGCAACCGGGGAAAAGGGATCGAAGCTGCCACGCAGCCGCGTGTCGAGCCAGACGCCGACGACCAGGACGGCAACCAGAAGGAGTGACAGGCCAATAAAGACCCCCTCTTCCGGAGAGGGATTGTACAGCGCGAGGAGCGTTATGATTACCCCGCTAAGGGGTAAAGCGACACCGGCCAGGAGCGTGGGGGATACAGTTTTTGCTCGCCGCCGTCTGCCACGTGTTCCCGCGGCGGCGCCACGAACGATTGCCTCGGCCAAGCCACCCTCTCCGTTCCGTATGCCAGGTTGTGTTCTAGTGTACCGTCTCTGGTGTCCAGAGCCCAGTTACGGGGAAGGACATCTCCGCGCGGTACCTATTTGGTTGCGGCCAACCAGGCTCGATCCATCACTGCCGCTGCGCTGCCTGGATGGAAGTCGCCTTGACGGGAACCATCTAATGGTCCACGTGCCATGGCCCTCGCCGGGTCATAGTCAGGAATGGACCAGATCAAGCAACGCTCTGGTTGCGTGCCTGACTACCTCGTCGCCGTAGTGGCGCTCGAAGGCCTCCCGACATCGTACCTCCATCTGGGCAAGGTTGTTCTGTATCGAATCAATCGCCGCGAAAATAGCGCCCGCCGAAGCATCCTGGGCCACGATCACTCCAGTCTCGTGATCGGTCACAACCTCCACCAGGCCTGGGAGATCGGTGGCGATAACAGGGGTACCATGCATGAAGGCGACCGGCACCACGGCGCTCTGCATGACCGTTTCGTACAATGCCAGCACACAGATACTGTTGGCTGCGGCACGCTGTATGTCGACATCCTGCAGCGTGGTCTCATTGATCACGTGTAAGCGCGCCCGCGCCACTGGCGAAAGCGCGACGAGGTAGGCGTCGATGTTGCTGCTGGTGGCAATCTGGAAGTGGTAGGGCAAGCTCAACTTCGCCGCGCGCTCCACCAGTTGAAAGAACCGATCAATGCCCTTGACCTTCACCGCGTGTCCCAGAAAGGACACGTAACGCCGTTCACCCTCCGGCGTTTCGCAGCGCTCGAAGGGCAGAGGGATACGAATCACCGGCCGCTTGAAGCCGGGATACCGTTCGGCGAACGCTCCAGCCGCTGTCTGGGAAGGCACGACGACCGCACCCGCCAGCCTGATAAGCACACTCTGACATAGCTCGACCAGAGAGATATAGACCGACTTTGACAGGCCATACACACGCTTGTCCGCCTTGTAGGGCTCATGCAGCACCGGGACCACCAGCGTGTCCCGACAGGCCAGCCTGGCCAGCACGGCGACCACGACATTGGCCGGGTGCGGGTTCTCGAACAGAACCAGCGCTGGGCGATCTTGTCGGAACAGACGAAGCAGAGCCGGCGCTCTAATTGTGCTCAGGATCGCCGTGTCGAGCACCATGGATGCGGCGCTGGTCGATGTTGTCAGGTAGTGAGTCTGCCCTCCCGCACCGCCCAACGCTGCATAGCCGCGAGATAACAGCATGGTAACCGGTTGCCGCGCCCGGATTACGCGCGCCCGCTCACGGCAGATCATCAGAAAGACAGGCGAATACTTGAGACTGACCAGGTAGGCCGTGCGCATTAGCGGGTAGCGCGTTGCGCACACCGGGTGCCCGGCTGCACTATTCGCTCGGTCCTGGGACGTACCCCGCTTCGCTCATCGGCTTGCACTCCAGCAAATCTCAACACAATGTCCATTTATCATGTCACTACCACCCGGTTGCCTGCTACGTTTAAGTCAATGACCAACGCTGCCATGCGCTTTCTGACCGGGCTCGTCGACTATCCGTCCCAATCACCATGACACCTGCACTCCTCCCCCTCCGCGACCTGGCCCGCGTGCTCTCTTCCGGCGCGCTGATTACCGATCCGCGCGTGCTGCCGGAGTACGGCCGAGACTTCTGGGCACAGCGCGGCATTCCCGGTGCGGTGGTTCGCCCCAGCCGCACCGAGGACGTGGTGGCGACGCTACAGTTCGCCCAGGAGCGCGGCATCCCGGTGGTCCCACGCGCCGCCGGCACCAACATCGGCGCCGGGTTCCTCCCTGCCTCCGATCGCCTGTTGCTCGATCTGCGAGCCATGAATCGCGTGCTCCACCTCGACCCTGAGCGCCGCCTGGTCACCGTTCAGCCTGGTCTGCTGAACGGCGCCCTGCAAGAGCAGCTCGTTCCTCTCGGACTGTGCTATTCACCGGATCCCGCCTCCGCCCCGCTCTCCTCCATCGGCGGCAATATCGCCGAAAATGCCGGTGGGCCTCACTGCCTGAAGTACGGCGTCACCTTCCACCATGTGGCTGGAATCGAGTGCGTCCTGCCCGGCGGCCGGGTGATGCAGTTGAACGCGGAAGACGATGGGCCGGACCTGCTCGGCGTGCTGATTGGCTCGGAAGGCACGCTGGCAGTGGTAACCGAGGCCCGCCTGGCGCTGCGTCCACTGCCACCGGTTATCCGCACCCTGCTGGCTGCCTTCGATCGCGCTGAAGATGCCGCCGAGGCGGTCTCGGCCATCATCGCGGCCGGAGTCGTTCCCGCCGCCCTGGAGTTCTTCGACCGCGCGGCGGTGGCCCTGTTCGAGTCCCATGAACCCACCGGCTACCCCACGGACGCCGACGCACTGATTCTGGTCGACGTTGACGGCAGCGCTGAGGAAGTGGCACACGAACTGCCACTGGTCGAGGCCGAACTGCGCCGCCATGCCAGGGAGGTGCGCCGGGCCGATACGCCCCAGGCGCGCGCCGCCCTCTGGCGTGGACGCCTGCACGCCGGCCAGGCCAAGGCGGACAGCGCGTGCGACTACTTTATCGGCGACACCACTGTGCCGCGCCAACAAATCCCCGCTATGCTGCGCGCCATCCGAGCCGTGGCCGAGCGCCGGCAGCTGCACATTCTCACCCTGGGCCACGCCGGCGACGGCAATCTCCATCCCACCATCGCCTACGATCGGGCCAATCCGGCTCAGGTAGCCGCCATGCATGGCGCGGCCCGAGACCTGGTGAGCGCGGCCCTTGAGCTGGGCGGCGCCCTCACCGGCGAGCACGGGGTGGGAAGCGAGAAACGCGACATGATGCGGCAGCGCTTCAGCGCCGCCGAAATCGCCGCCATGCGCGCCGTCAAAGCGGCCTTCGACCCCGATGCTCTGCTCAATCCCGGCGTGCTGCTGCCCGATCCTCAGCCGGACGAACCCACCCTGCCGGGCCTGGCTGCTGCCCTCCAGGCTGCCATGCATGGGGGCAACAGTACGCTGCCACCCAGTGACCTGGCTATCACCCCTGGCGAGGAACGAATAGACCTCGATGCGGACAACCTTTCCGTCACGGTGGACGCTGCCGTCGCACCTCAGGATGTACGCTGCGCTCTCCAGGGCGCCAACCTCCGCTGCCCGGCCCTCGACGACCTGCCCCCGAACTCGCCCATTACCGCCGCGATCTCCCTCGGCGCCAACCGCCTGGCCCTGCGCCACACCCTGCTCGGCGTGGAGGCTGTCCTGCGGGACGGCCATGCTGTCCGCTTCGGCAGTTCCGCCATTAAAGATGTCGCCGGCTACGACCTGAAACGCCTCTACCTCGGTGGCGAGGGCGCCTTCGGCCCGCTGCAACAGGCCACCCTTCGCCTCTGGCCGCGGCCGGCGAACGGGTAGACTGGTGCCGGGGACCGGTTTGCAGGCGGATACATTGGAGATGCACATGGGACTGTATGTTGGTTCTACCGTTATCAATACCACCGACGTGGAGAAGGGTATCGCCTTCTGGACCGCCGCGCTGGGATACGTGGTGCGCCACCACCCGGATGCGACCTTCGCGGTGCTGACCGATCCACGCCGCCGGTGGTCGAACGTCTCGCTCCAGCTGACTGAGGAGCCGAAGACGGGCGCCAACCGGCTTCACCTCGACCTGTATTCGACAGATCAGAAAGCTGAGGTGGCGCGCCTGGAGAGGCTAGGAGCAACCCGCGTGCCCTGGGAGTATCCTCCCGATGCCGACTTCGTCGTGATGGCGGATCCGGACGGCAACGAGTTCTGCGTCATTCAGAGCCCTTTCACACAGGAGTAGCATCTTCAGCCTCCTCTCCTCCGATTTCACCAGCCCCGACCTTACCGTCCGCACGGTCACCGCCACCCGCTATGTCACGCCGCTGCGTGAGGGCGGCTCGCTACCCGCCATCGTCGAAGCGGATGATCTCGGCACCTACGTGCTCAAATTCCGGGGCGCCGGTCAGGGCCCCAAGGTCCTGATCACCGAGTTGCTCGCCGGCCAGATTGCCCGTGCCATCGGGCTGCCCATGCCGGAGATCGTCCTGGTCGAGGTGGATCCAGCGCTGGGCCGCAACGAGCCGGATTTCGAGATCAAGGCGCTGCTCGAGGCCAGCCCCGGTCTGAACCTGGCTCTGGATTATCTGCCCGGCTCCTTCGCCTTCGACCCCGTGCTGGCGCCGCCACCGGATGCCGACCTGGCCTCCGCCATCGTCTGGTTCGATGCCTATCTCACCAACGTCGATCGCACCGTGCGCAATACCAACCTCCTGATCTGGCATCGCTCCCTGTGGTTGATCGACCATGGCGCCGCCCTCTACGCGCAGTATGCCGGACCCAACTTCCCGGCGCAGAGCAGGAACCCGTTCCCCCTCATTCGCGACCATGTGCTGCTGGAGCGAGCCGGTAAGCTGCGCGAGGCCGATGCGGTCCTCAGCGCGCGCTTGCCCGCTGAGATCATCGAGAACATCGTGCGCCTGACGCCAGACATCTGGCTGGAAGATCCCAACTTTGGCGGACCAGAGGAGCACCGCCAGGCCTATCTGCGCTACCTGCTCGACCGGCTGGAAGCGCCGCGGGCCTTTGTTGAGGAGGCCATCAATGTGCGCTCTCGTCTCTTTTGATTACGCCATCATACGGGTCGTACCACGGGTCGAACGCGAGGAGTTCGTCAACGTCGGATTGGTCCTGTTCTGCCCGGAGCGACGTTTCCTCCAGGCGCGGCTGCACCTCCAGGTCTCCCGTCTGACGGCCCTCGCCCCCGATCTGGAGGCGGCCGAGGTGGCTCGCCGCCTCGCGCTCATTCCCTGGGTGTGCAGGGGAGACCCGGCCATGGGCGATATTGCTTGCCTGTCCCAGGCTGGGCGCTTCCACTGGCTGGTGACGCCGCGGAGCACCGTCATCCAACCCTCTCCCGTCCACTCTGGGCTGTGTCACAACCCGGCGACCGCCCTGGAACAGATTCTGGAACGCGATGTCGCCACCGAGCCACACCGGACCATTTGATACCTAGGCGTCGCACTCCGTAGGAACGACGTTCACGTCGTCACGGTGGCGCCTCCCCGATGCCCTCCCTTCCTCGCCATCCATGCTCCCGAGGAGGCGCTGTGCCAGGGCTGGGCCGGTGTCGTCCCTTCACCACCGTGATGGTCTGAAGACCATTGCTACGCACCGTTGCTACTCACCTTTCCGACCATCTCTCTCGGGCTTCAGCGAACCTTTTGCTAGGATGGTGTTAGGGAGACCTAACACCTATGGCGTCACCGGTTGCTGAAGAGTATCTTGAGACCATCTACAACATGACCATGGAAGGCGAGCCGGTTATCGGCGCTCGCCTGGCCGATAAGTTTCGCGTGTCGCGCCCCACGGTAACCGAGACCATTCGGCGTCTGACGACCGACGGCTACGTGGTGCAGCAGGACGATAAGAGCGTGTCTCTCACGGACGAGGGGAGAGTCCTGACCGAGCAGGTTCTGCGCCGTCATCGCCTGGCCGAACGGCTGCTGTTCGACTTGCTTCATCTGGACTGGATCGAGGCACACGAACAGGCGCACACCCTGGAGCACGGGATGAGCGACGAACTGGCCCAGCACATCTCGGAGCAGCTTGGTCATCCGCTCACCTGTCCGCACGGCAACCCCATCCCCGGCAATGCGCCCAGTGCCACCACGTTTCTGCGGGAAAGGTACGCCTTTCGGCTCTCGGCCGCGACGCCCGGCAGCACGGTTGAGGTGGTACTCATCTCTGAGGTCGTCGAGGACGAGTCGGCGGTCCTGCGCCGTCTGTCCGATAAGGGCATCCACCCTCAGGCGCTGCTCCAGGTGCGGCAGGTGGATGCCGCGACAGACGTGGTGTTCGAGACCCACGGCGACGTTCGTCGCATCCCCTTCGAGCTGGCATCAAAACTCTGGGTGGCGCCGACCCAGCCCGATCGTTCGGGAGACACGCCATGAACACGCTCCAGATGGTTGGCCTGGGCGCCGTGGCCGGAGGAACGATCTTCCTTGGACTCCCGATTGCCCGGCTCAAGAATCCACCGCGCACGCTCCAGGGATTTCTCAACGCGGTCGCCACCGGCATTCTCTTCTTTCTGTTATACGATGTGCTTGCGCAGGCGATTCAGCCGGTCAACGCGGCACTTACCCGCGGCCATCGCGGCAGCTTTGCCGTCGATCTCCTGGTTCTCATTGGCGGCCTGGCGGTTGGTCTCCTGGCTCTGGTTGTGTTCGAGCAGCGCTTTTTGCGGCGCGAGCCGGGCGCCGCGCCAAGTGGTCAGTCGCTCGGCTACATGATCGCCTCCGGTATCGGCATGCACAACTTTTCGGAGGGGCTGGCCATCGGCCAGTCGGTCGCGAACGGGGCGGTCCAACTCGCTGTGATCCTGATCATCGGCTTCGGACTGCACAATATGACGGAGGGCTTCGGGATCTCCGCGCCGATGGCCGGCAACGCCTCCTGGCGCTTCATTGGCCTGGCGGGGCTGATCGGTGGAGGGCCCACCTTCCTGGGAACGATTCTGGGCATTTCCTTCCATTCCCAGGTAATCTTCATTCTCTTCCTGGCCCTGGCCGCCGGATCGATCATCTACGTGCTGAGCCAACTCCTGCCGCTGGTCCGTCGGGCGCAGATGCAGCAACTGGTCATGGCGGGTCTGGTGGTCGGATTTACCATCGCCTACGGCACCGATCTGGTCCTGGTCGCCGCCGGCGCCTAGCTGCCTCCGAGAGCTAGCCCTGGCCGGCCTCCGATTCGCGCTGAAAGCGTTTCTGTAGCTCGTCGTGGCTGGTCCGCAGGGTCACGATATCGTTGCCCGTCCCTTGAATCTCTTCCATTGGAATCAGGGTATCGTGCGTGAAGAGAAAGCCGTGCTTCACCACGATCGCACTGATGTCGCCGGTTGCGGGATTGGTCTCCAGGCCGTCGATCGAGCCAACTCGGTGACCATCGACGCTCTGTACGTCCATGCCCTCGTGCAGTCCCACGGTGCCGGCAGGCGCATTCACCGTCACCGACTCTGGCTGCGGGAAGTACGTTCCCGTGGGCCACAACACGGTCGAGCCGGGATATCCCAACCCGCTCATCTGCCAGTCCTGGGTGGGCCGCTGGTACTCCACATCCACGTAGTCCGGCTGGGCCGCGAACTGTTCCTTGGTCAGAGAGAGATGGACGCGTTGCTCTCCAGCCTGTTCTACCGCATCCACCGGGACCACGATGTCCCTTCCCAGCAGTGAGCCGGTGCTGACCACCAGATTGGTTACGTGCAGCCGCGGGGGCTGCACCACCACATACGCCACCGAGCCTAGCGGTTCGCCATCGCTCGCCATGACCTCGGCCCCGATAGTAAATTCCCTCGATTCGGCACTGTGCATGGTCTGGTCCTCCTGGTCCATTGTCGATAAATTGACCTCCCCGCGCCACCTTGGTCGCCTGACAGATTAGAATACGTGAGTAGCTCAATCACATCACCTGCACGCTGCCTGATGAGCGGAAGCAGCGAGGAGAGACCGTGCTCACGAGCCATCATTCCACGCGCCTTCGTCTCCGCCTCGTTCTGACTATTGCCATCGTGGCCGGCGGCATGGACCTGCTGCTGCCACCTCATGCGCTGGCCGCACCTTCCTACCAGACCGGGCAGGGGTCCACCATACTCCCCTCCGCGCCACAGCAGTTACTTCCCCTGGGAACCATCACCCCGCAGGAGCGCTTGGCGCCAGCTGGGAGAACGACCGCGTCCTTCCGTCCCCCGCCACCACGCCTGCGTATTCCACCCAGGGTTAGCTCAAGCGGTCCAGTGGTACCGAGCGGAACGATGCAGACAGCCACCGTCAGCAACCCAGGGTACGATGGCTTCACCGGCCTGACCGCGCGCGATGACGCTGAATCGCTTCCGGCCGGGGGCGGCTACGGGGCCAGCGGCGAACCGCCGGATCAGGGCCTCTGCACCGGCGCCGGGTATGTGATGGAGGCCACCAACACCGTCCTGGCCATCTATAGCGCTACGTCCAGTCACGACCTGCTGGGCGGCCCAACCAGCCTGGCGGCATTCTACGGTCCGAAGAACACCAATGGCTTGAGTCTCAGCGATCCGCGCTGTCTGTACGATGTCCCTTCGGGCAAATGGATCGTTACCACGCTGGTCTACGCCAACGGCGTCGCCCCGGATTGCACACCGTCAACCGTTGGCTGCAAGTCATTCATCTATATTGCCGTCAGCCAGACCTCCGACCCACGCGGCGCCTACAACATATTTAAGCTGGACATTTCGGATGCCAACGACAGTAGCAAGCCGCAATGCCCCTGTCTGGGCGACCAGCCGTACCTCGGCGCCGACGCCAACAGCGTGTGGATTACCGTCAACGAATACGGTCCGTTGGGTTCCTTTGGCACGTCATACGGCGCCGAGCTGTACGCCATCCCCAAGGGACAGCTCCTGGCCAATCCGCCGGTAGCGATCGTGGTCTTTCCGTATAGCACCAGCTCGGGGGGCGCCGACAACGACGACTCGGTCCAGCCAGCCATGGTACCGGGCTCTACCTACGACACCAACAATGGCGGAACCGAATACCTGATGGAAGCGTATGCCAGTGGCACGCTACGGGTGTTTGCAGCCACTCAGACCGACAGACTGAGCACGGGAACGCCCTCTGCTCCATCGCTTACTAAAAAGAACATCTCCAGCCAGCCATTCAGCACGCCGCCACAGATGCAGCAGCGGACCGGCGCCGCGCCGTACCAGCAGACACAAAGCCCCGCGACGACGGATGGCGGCGATCCGCGGCTGCTCCAGGTGACCTATGCCGCCGGTAAGCTCTGGTCGTCCAATGCCACCGGGGCCACGAACGGCTCGTCTCAGCTGGTTGCCGCCAATTACTACATCGTGTCGCCCCAAAGCACTCCCGGCATCTTCAGCCCCTCGGTGGTCAAGCAGGGAACGGTGTCGCTCGCGGGGGAAAACCTTTCGTATCCTGCCGTGGGCGTGAACGACGCCGGCCAGGCTGAGATGGTGGTGAGCATCGTGGGACCGGACGGCGCGAGCGCATATGCGCCATATCCCAGCGCCGGCTACGTCCATCTCGACGCCACCAACGGCGCCTCTAACACCATCCACATCGTGAGCACCGGCGCTCAGCCGGCCGACGGCTTCACGGGGTTGGCGACCGGCCAGGGTCCGCCGGAGCGCTGGGGCGATTATTCGGCGGCGAATGCGGCCACCGATGGGTCGATCTGGTTCGCCACGGAGATGATCGCCGGCGGCCCGCGGGTGGGAGACACCAACTGGTCTACCACCATCGGCCATATCGCCAATCCCTCCGCGCTGTCATCTCAGACCGCACTGTCTCCTGGCCTCCAGGCGCAGGCGAGCACCGGCCAGGTGGGCCAGACCTCCGCAACCAGTACCTCCTGCATCCTGCCGCCCACCAACCAGTCACTCTGCCACCCAGAACAAAGCGCCATCGCCCCGCTGACCGGCAATCTGTGGGTGGCCGACCACGCCGACAACCGAGTACTGATGTTCCCCAACGTCGGTGGCGCTATCTCGCCGGTCGCCACGGTGGTGCTCGGGCAGCCGACCTTCACTTCCTACCTGTGCAACCAGGGCGGCGCACCTTCCGCAAAGACGCTGTGCAACCCGCGCGGCGTCGCCGTCGACGGGGCCGGAAATGTCTGGGTCTCCGACACCGGCAACAACCGTGTGCTCAAATACAGCTTCCCGGTGGCGACCAACGACCAGCCGGCCTCGTTGGTACTCGGCCAGCCAAACATGGTCACGGTCGCGCCCGACGACTCGACCGGCAACAGCACCGTATCGAACTGCACCGGCGCGGCCTCGATCTCGACGCCCACGGCCTGTGGTCTCTACTCTCCGGCCCAAATCCGATTCGACCCCGCCGGTGCTACTCTCTACGTGGCCGATACCTTTAATAATCGAGCGCTGGAGTATCCGGCGGCCACCCTGGCGACCTCGTGCAGCAGTAATTGCAACCTGCCGGCCAGCCAGGTCTGGTGCCAGCCCGGCTTCAACTCGACCTCGGCGCCGGAACCGCCTACCGCTTCCTCCTGCAATCTGCCGACCAGCATCACAGCGGATGGGTCCGGCAATGTGTTCGTCGCCGACACGGTGAACAACCGCGTTCTCGGCTTCCCCGCCGGCAGCAGCAACGGCCCGACGGCCACGCTGGTCTATGGCCACGCGGGCAGTTTCTCCAGCCCTACCCCGAACGATAACGGCACCGGAGCCGCCGGCTCGCCCAGCGCTGCGAACCTGAACAGTCCGGAGGGCGTGGCCCTGGGCCTCGATGGGCGGGTCTGGATCGCCGACTTCGGCAATAACCGCGTGCTCCAATTTGCCGCGCCCACCTTCCCCGGCAGTAGCGCCTCCGAAACCGCGAACGACGAACTGGGTCAGCCCGGCACGGCCAACTTTACGGAGAATGGCTACAACAACCAGGGGCCCAGCGCCGTCTCGCTGGCGAACCCCAGCGATATCAGCTTCGACCCGGCCGGCAACGCCTATGTTGCCGACTTCGGTAATAATCGCCTCAACCAATACACCGCGCCGGGATCGCCTACCGTAGCGCGCGTTGCTCGCTTCATCGCGACCCGGCATGGCGCCGCCGTGAACTTTAGCTGGCGGCTGACCGAAACCAGGGGCATCCTTGGTTTCGATCTCTACGCCGGTCAGCGGCGGCTCAATCCTCGCGTGATCCGTGCCACCAACCGGCACGAGTATCACTACCGCGTGCGAGCACTGAAGCGCGGACCGTTCACACTGCGCGTGATCCTGACCAACGGCAGACAGGTGGCGGTAGCGACACGGGATGAGGCGGCTTTATCCCCCACCGCTCCACGCACAGGTTCTGTCGCATCGTGACGTACAACGAGGTGGAAGTATTGGTGGAAGGGTGAAAGCACCATGAACTCACGGTTCTCCTGGCGGTTCCCGCGGGCGCCGCTGCTGGTGTGCGTTGCTCTCGCCGGCTTGCTGGGCGCGGCCAACCCAGCATTGGCCGCGAGCAGTGCCAGCCTGTCGCGCGCCTACGCTGCTCCAGGTGATAGCGTCGCGGTGTATGGGTACGGCTTCTACCCGGGCGACGACGTCGTGGTGGGCGTCGACCTGCTGCTGAGCGGCCGCCCCAAACGCCTGGAGACGGCGTCGCGCGCCGGCGCCTCAGGCAGCCTCTTCGCCACCATCACCTTGCCGGCCACCACCACGCAGGGAATCTACACGGTCGACCTACGCGACTTTCACGGCCACCAGGCCACGCAACCGCTCACGGTCGTGCCACTGGTCTATCTCCAGGTGGGGGCGGCCCCGTCCACCGCGTATGTCATTGCCATGCACTCGCTGTATATCAGCGCCGCGGGGTTTGGGCCGGCCGAAGCGATTCACCTCTCGGTGAAATTCCCGTTGTACAACCTCAACACCCACGCGGTGACTCGTAACACCGGCAGCAATAAGAGCGGCAAGCTCTATGAGTTCGCCATCCGCATCCCGCGCGACGCCCTGGCGGGACCAGTCACCCTCTCCGCCACCAGCCAGACGGGCAAAAAGGCCCAAGCACACCTGATAGTCGTCTACCGTCCCTCCATCACAGTGGCGGCACAAACCGTTCGCCCCGGCGCCCGCATCGACCTCAAGGGACGAGAGTTTGTGCCGGAGAGCAACGTCAGTGTTTCGCTCGCCATCGCGCGCAGCGGCGATAGCAACACGACGCTCTCCGGCGTCGTGCTGACCGACGTCTACGGCGCCTTCACCACCTCACTGGATCTACCGGCCAGTGCGCGACCGGGCAGGTATTCGGTGGCTGCGGTCAACGATACCGGCGGCTTCAAGGCCTACGCATCCCTCTCTATCTCCACTGGTCCCTCGATCGTGGTACAGCCCGCCGCGGTGTTTCCGGGGCAGGCGATCTCGGTCTCCGGGGAAAACTTCGCAGCCGTGGTACACGTCATCGTAAGCGGCGCCTTTCGCGTGCCGGGAGGCGTGCGCGCCGTGGCCACTGGCGTGGTGACGGCGCGCAGCGGCGCCTACAGCGCGCAACTTACCGTACCGGGTAACGCCACGATCGGCACGGCAACCATCCGGGCTCGGTCCAGCACTGGCCAGACCAGCACCGGGCTGCAGATCCGCCCGAGGCCAACTCCCGCGCCGTTGGCTACCGTCGCCGTGCCCGGTGCGCTGGCACAGGCTACCAACACCCCGGCTCGCACGGCCGGGCAGCAGGGCTTTGGCTATAGCTCCATCTCAGTGTGGTATCGCCCCGTTCATGCCGGCGCCTCCAACCATCTGGTGGTGCAAAGCACGCTGGTCCGCTAGCCCTACCGCGCGTCGCGGCAGATGTCGCTTACCTGAACCTGAACGACGAGAGCATCTTTTCAAACACCGCCAGATTCAGTCCCATGACCAACGGCGCCGAGGAGAGGGTGATCTGCCAGACTTTGCCTCGCGCGATGAAGACCGCCGTCTCGAACCGATCGCGCACCCCCCCCTTCTTCTTGAGCAGGTGGGCCAGGATGGTGCGTGCCTCCACCCCATCGATCCGGGTGGACTCAATCCGGTCGATGCGGACGCCTGCTCTCAGCAAGGTGCTCTTGAGCCGGTTCGTGGTCTGCGGCAGCGAAGCGCCATTGGCGCCAACCGTGTTGACATTGACGGTCGTCGCCAGCTTTTGGTCCACCTCGCCAAAAAAGTATTGCGTGCTGGCTGCCGTGCGCAAGAACCAGGTGTTGGGGTAGGCGATCTGATAGCGTTCGCTGCGCGAAATGAACACTTTAAATCCGGCCGGCGTGGTACTGCCGTTCAGTGCCCGCTGGGCGCCAGCGGCCCAACTCACACGCTGCCCGGTAAAGGGCAGAGCAGTCGTGATAATGAGCAGGGCGACGATCTTGTTCCACATCGATACACCTCTTCTTTCCCTATCAGGTCGCCGGCTCCCTGTGATCGGCTCGCTGGGACACTGGAATGCCTCGAATACAGCGATGTACCGGTCGCACGCTCAAGCCAAAATATACGGAGTATACCGAGTATACCGCCTCCACTATGCAACACGGAACCAATCTATACAACGCATGGCCGGCCCACTTGTGACAGCACAGGACCACACTGATGCCGAACCGTAGCATCCTGGACCTGACTCCGCCCCGAGCAGACGCGCACCTGCCATACGGGTCCGATCCATTGCAGTTCGGCGATCTGCGGCTCCCGCCCGGAGTTGGGCCGTACCCCGTGGTGCTCGTGATTCACGGAGGCTTCTGGCGCGCGCGATACTCATTGGAGCACATGGGGCATCTCTGCGCTGCTCTCACTGCTGCCGGCTTCGCCACCTGGAACCTGGAATATCGCCGGCTGGGTGATCCTGGCGGCGGCTGGCCCCATACGCTGCTGGATGTTGGGCGCGGCGCCGATTACCTCCGAGAGGTATCCGCTCACTACCCACTCGATCTCAACCGCCTGCTCGCCGTCGGGCACTCCGCCGGTGGGCACCTGGCGCTGTGGCTCGCCGCTCGCCATCGCCTGGCCGCGGATAATGACCTCTATCTGGATCAGCCCCTGCCCCTGCGGGGTGTCATCTCACTGGCGGGAGTCAGTGACCTCATCTCCGCCTGGCTGCTGCGCCTGGGGAACGGAGCGGTTAGTGAGCTGCTGGACGGCACGCCCGATACGGCGCCCGCGCGCTACGCCGCGGCCTCCCCCGCCGAGCTAGTGCCTCTGGGAGTGCCCCAGGTGCTGATCCACGGCGTCAGGGACCGCAATGTCCCGTTTAGCATGAGCCAGGCTTACATGGCACGTGCGCGCGCCGCGGGGGACCATGCCACACTCATTCCCCTCACGGGAATGGGTCACTTCGAGCCAATCGACCCACGATCCGGAGCGTGGGCGATGGTCCTGGAGGGTGTGCGGCAGTTACTCGCATCGTCACTGTAAGGTGCACGCGTGCTCCTCTGCGACAATGGGACGGGAACAGAGGAGCTGTATGCCGAGCCACCATCCGCTCCGTGCCTATCAACCGCCGGCCACGGTCTACGAGCTACCCCATTACCTGATCGACCGAGCCGCAAGCCTTTTTGCCGGCGCCTGGTTCGACGAAGCGCAGATCCACTCGGTGTTTGAAGGCAAGCAGACAGGGAGAGTCTTTGTCGACGACTCCGACACACCCACCGCTGCGCTCCTCTGCCGAACCTATGGGTACTACCTGGCCGGTTCAACTACCACGGCCACGCTGCGCGCCTTTCTGAGCGATGCACCGGCTGAAGTCGGTGTCTTCCACGCGCTCTATGGGTACATGGTGGACGATGCATGGCGCGACTCCTTGCTGGCCGAACAGCCGGACCGCTGGCGAATCATCGATCGCAAAGCGTTCATCCTCCCTCCCGACACGCCTGCCTCACCGATAGCCACAGCGGCCGGCACTGAAATACGGCGGCTAGACCGCGTGCTGGCGGAGCGGGCCGACGGAGAGCTTCACGCCGGCATCGGCATGTTCTGGGGCAGCTACCAGCGCTTCATCGCGGGTGGCTTCGGTTTCTGCAGCATGGTGCATGGCGCCATGGCGAGCGTTGCCTACGCCATCTCAGTGAGTGCGCACAGTGCCAATATCGCGGTCACCACCTCGCCATCACACCGCCGCCGCGGCTTCTCCACCGTGACCAGTTCGGCCTATATTGACCACTGCCTGGCCCAGGGAATCCGCCCGACCTGGGACACTGACCAGACCAACGAGCCATCCATTCGCACCGCCCTCAAGCTCGGCTTCGTGGAAGACCGGCCCTTCCACCAACTCAGTCCGAAAGATGGGCCAAAAAATGCCCTGTCCCACGGCCGGTGGCGTCAGGGTAACCCTCTCCCCACTGCTCCACCTGGCCTCATCTTGTGGCGGAAGGTGTGAGGCGGGGACACAAAACTTCCGCCCTCCATGCCGGCACGGCATGGAGGGCGGAAGCAGGTGGTAGGTGAAGGATGGTTACCCGGCAAGCAGCTCCCGCAGGGTGTGTGTGCGCGACTGACGTCGCGCATCCGCGGCACTCAGCACCTGAAACATCTCATTCCGTCGAAGTATCACCATGTGCTTGCGCAACATGTAGCTTTCATGCGGGTTGAGGAATTGGTAGGTAACCAGGAAGCCGTCCTCTAACTCATCCACTAGAATGCTGTACGCATCGAGCGCGTCCAGCTCGAAGCCCAGCGCCCGAAACACATTTTCGTAGCTGTGGTCCTCAGTGATAGGCGCGTGGGACCGGAAAGCCCTGCGCGTCTTTTTGCGTTTTAGTTCCTCGCCCCATTGGAGTAACTGGTCGACGGGCAGATGAACCCACTGAAGATGGTGATCCGCCGCACTGCCAAGCCAATGAACCTCGAACCCCTCAGGCACTTCGATCACTCGGACACGGCCTGGCGGTTTCTGGTCGAGATAGGCGCCAATGGCCCGCATGGAGGTCTGGTAGGCCCGGCGCGTCTCATTCATGCGGATCTCCTCTGGTCGTATAGAGCGAGCGTAAAGCAGAACGAGCGATCCGGCAAGGCCCGAGGGTTACAGTTGAGTTAAGAAATATGTGAGCAAGCAGCCTGCAGTTGGTATGGTGATACCAGACGGGCACTCGCCCATGCGCTCTCCGGGGGTTTTGTGCAGGATTTACAGTGAAGAGGGTGATTCTCGCCGCAGTCATCGTCGCCCTGGCGGCGATCTCCCTGCCGCTATCGACTCTGGCCTACCATCACGTTGGCCGTACCATCATCCGGGCCGGCGCCCATGTGCCGGCCAAGCCCTATTACCTCTGCTTGATCGTGCTGGACGGCGCGCGTCCCGGCTACCTCAAGACGCCGAACATCCCGCATGTGCAGGCCTTGATGGCCCGCGGCACGCAGTTCCCCAAGGCCTGGACCGGTATCCTGGAGTCGGAGACCCCCTCGGGACACGCCGCGATTTCCACCGGGTCGGAGCCGCGGCGCGACGGCATATCCAGCTTTGGCTGGGTCACTGCCAATAACGTCAGCGTCAACCTCTTCGATCCGGCCAAGATCCGCGCCGGTGCCATGGAAAAAGTTATGCTGATGGCCGGCGTGCCCACCATTGCCGGTCTCGTACACCGGCAGAACCCAGCCGCCAAGGTGGTTGCACTGAGTGGGTATAAGTATTATGCCGCGGACGCGCTGGGTGGCCCGCGTGCTGATGTGATTATGTATTACGCGTCCCGCCCCGGCGGCGCCCTGGTTCCCACCTTCATTCCTGGTCACATTCCACCGCCCGAGGTGCTCACCGCCCCGAATTTGCAGGGCAAGGACGTCCAGCCGCTGGGCATGGGCGATCGCGAGGCCATGAACCTGGCGGCGGCGACCTTCGACCGCATGCATCAGCAGGTGACGCTCATCAACCTGCCGGAGTTCGACTGGCCGCTGGGCCACCTGTGGGGCGCCTCGCTGGCGCCGCACTCCGTTACCTCGCTCATGCAGAGCTTCGATCAGGACCTCGGCGCCCTGGAAGACACCTACCGGCGCGCCCATGTACTGAAGCGAACTATCTTTGTGCTCACCGCCGACCACGGATTCTCACCAATCTATCGCGCAGTGCCCGAAAAGGAGATACGCGACGCCGTCATGGCGGCAGGCACCGGCATCACCCGCGACACGTATCACACCGGCGCCTACCTCTGGCTGCACGATCGCTCCCGTGCCGGCGCGGCGGCACGCATCATTGGCCGGTTGCACATTCCATACATCCAGTCCGTGTACTACAAGGAGTTGGTGAAGGGGCGGTACCAGTACGTCAATGCCGGCTCGCAGTTCCTGACCTCCGGGGTGGCCGCGGCCAATCAGTACCTGCTGCGCACCTTCCTGGGGCCGAATGGTCCCGATCTGGCGGTGCTCTTCACCCAGGGCGCGGTGGGAAGTACCACCGCCCAATCTACCTGGAAGGGCGACCACGGCGGGGCTGACTGGCAATCGCAGCATATTCCGCTGGTCATCGCGGGCCCCGGCTTCCGGCGCAACTACATCTCCAAATACCCGGCCCGATTGATCGACATCGCTCCCACCGTACTCTCCATGATGGATGTGCCGCACAACCGCATGCAGGGGCTGGCGCTGGCCGATGCGATGAAGACGCCGGCTGCTACGGAGGTTAGCGCTCAGCGCACGATGGGTCAGGTCCTCACCCCCCTGGTCTCGGCGCTGGAGCGTGAATCGCGTCTGGAGACGGCAGCCAGGGAACGAGGGCGCTAGAGCCGCCGCCCTGAACGCTACTGCTTTTGGAAGAGGTCCGCCGCTCAATCCGGCCCATGCCCACTCGCCTTCGTTGCCATGGACTCGGCATGAGCCAGGAGCAGTGTGGCGACCTCAACCGGGTCGACCAGCATGTGAAAGTGCCCGGCCTCGATCGCGCTGAAGGCCCAGCCCGTGCGCCGCGCCGCCTCCGCTGCTCGCCCGTACCCGTCGCTAAGCTTGATGTGGGCACAGGGAGCGTCGGGCCAGCCGGCGAAGACCGGGATCGGCTCGGTAAAGAAGGAGAGAGGGCGCGGGGACAGTTTGGCCAGCAGATCGTGACGCCGTTGCACATCGGGTACAAGGTCACGGAGTTCCTCATCGGTCCACAAGGGGAAGCGACCGCCGGCTTCAAGATGCTCCCGAACCACCACTGCATCCTCTGGAATGCTTTCCTCTATCTCCGTCAGGCGGCTCATCCCGTCCCGAGGCAGCCCCGCATCGACGAAGATGTATCCTGCGATCGGGTGCGGCACACGTTCGCGGATGGCAGGAAGGAGCGGACCGGCGCCGCTATGTCCCACCAGAATCAGCGGACGATCCGCGGGAAGGGACAACAGCCGCTGGGCAACTGCCTCGGCATGCTGCCTCCAGTAGGGGGCCGTTGTATCGCCGTCATCTGTGAGCCTGGGCACGAGGACCGTCACGCCCTGTTGCTCGAGCCACTGGGCCACCGGCAGCCAGGTGCCAGGACCGACCAGAGGACTATGGACGAGAACGAGGGCGGAATTCATAGCGAACCTCTGGCTGGAGGAACTCATGAGAGGCCAGTGTAACAGAACCGGGGTGTTCGGCGGAGTCAGGAGTCGTCCGCAGCCGTGACCCAGCATGTCGCTGGACGCAGGGCGATCGGGTCCCCCGTGCTGGTCACCGCTATCGTAGGAGGTGCCCTTTGGGTCTCGTTTTTGCTGGCCCGCCCTCGCCCTCCGCGGTGAGCCCCGTTACCCGTCGGAGACACCCGTGGGCGGGACGGGCAGGAGCCACGTCCCCTACAAGATTGTGGTGCAGAAGGTCGGGACATTGAGGACAAAGAACTGCGGGCGGGTGACATCCCACGTGAACACGAAGCCTCAGAACTGTCCGCCCATGAGCCTGACGGGTGAGAGCGGACCAGGGTCGGGTCGAGCGGACACCGAGAACGTGCTTCCTCCACCTCTTCTCCGCACACCATACAAGCTACAGCTAGACTCAGAAAACACCCAAGGGAAGTACTATGACCTACCTCGGCCAAGGCATACGGCGCGTGGAAGATCCTCGCCTGCTGCGCGGAGCAGGGCAGTATGTGGACGACCTCCGCTTTCCAGGTATGCTGTACGCGGGCTTCGTCCGCAGCCCCCATCCTTCCGCGCGGATCACCAGCATCGATGATTCAGCCACGCTCCTGGTACCGGGAGTGGCCGCGGTACACACCGCGACGAATCTGCCGGAGGTGGCACGCCCGGTGCCGGCCGCGGCCATGCCGCCCGCGCTCCAGGCGCGAGGCTTCTCTCCGCTGGCAACCGATACGGTGCGGTATGTGGGCGAGCCGGTGGCCGTGGTACTGGCCGATGACCGAGAGGCGCTGGCCGACGCGCTGGACCTGGTAGTCGTCGAGTATGAGCCGCTCGACCCGGTCGGCACCGTGGAGCAGGCGCTGGAGGGAGCCACGCTGGTCTGGCCGGATGTGCCCGGTAATGTAGCGCTGGAGATCTCCACCAGCTTCGGCGAGGTGGACGCCGTCTTGGCGGAGGCGGAGATCATGGTCGAGGAGCGCTACACCTTCGCACGCGCCGCTGGCGCCGCCATGGAGCCGCGGGCGGTCGCGGCGACGCCAGGCGGCGACGCGGGGATCCGTCTCACCCTGTGGGACGCTACTCAGGCGCCGCACAACGTGCGCGACGGCGTTGCCGTCTATCTGGGGCTCCAGCCGGAGGAGTTGCGCGTGGTAACGCCGGACGTCGGCGGCGGCTTTGGCCCCAGGGGACGAATCTACGCCGAGGAATACGTGGTCGCTGCGCTGGCGCTGCGCCACCAGCGCCCGATCTCCTTCACTGCCACCCGCACCGAAGACCTGCTTACCACCGCCCAGGGCGGTGGACTCACGGTCGAGGCCCGGCTGGCGGCGACGCGGGATGGCGTTATTCTCGGTATCGACCATCACATCGTGCAGGACGCGGGAGCGTACACCCCGGGCGGGCTCTCGGCGCCCATGAATACCATGCGTCATCTGCTGGGGCCATATCGCGTGCCGGCGGCTCGAATCCGGGTCAGCGCCGTCTACACCAATCGCGTCATGACCTCGCCGCTGCGCGGTGGCGGACGCCAGAACGGCATCTTCGTGATGGAGCGCCTGCTCGATCGGCTGGCCGAGCGGCTCAAGATCGACCGCGCCGAGATTCGCCGCCGAAACTTCATCCCGCCGCAGGCCTTCCCCTACGACACCGGCCTGCCCTCCACCGGTGGAGCAACCATGGTGTACGACAGCGGTTCCTTCCCAACCTACCTGGACCGCGCACTGGACATGATCGACCACGCGTCCTTCCGTCGCGAGCAGGAAGCGGCCCGGCAGCAGGGACGCTACCTCGGTCTTGGCCTGGCCGCATTCATCGAAGCCACCGGCGTGAGTGGAGAGGAAGCCCAACTGCGCCTGGAGCCGGACGGCACGGTCGCGGTGCGGGTGGGTTCGCCCAGCCAGGGCCAGGGACACGCCACCGCCTTCACCCAGATGGCTGCCGACCGCCTGGGGGTGTCGTTCGACTCGGTCCACTATCTATCGGGCGATACCGCCCAGGTGGCCACGGGAACTGGAACCTTTGCCAGCCGGATGGGCCAGACCGGCGGCGCCGCGGTGGGTCAGGCAGCAAGCGAGCTACACGATCGAGTCCTGAGCCTGGCCGCCGACATGCTGGAGATCGCACCGAGAGATCTCGATCTCGTGAACGATCGCATTGCAGTAAAGGGGGTGCCGGGGCGAGTCCTACACCTCCGCGAGGTGGCCCAGGAGGCAGATCGACGAGGCACGCCGCTGCAGAGTCGAGTCGAGTACCAGCCGGCTGGAGGTCCCACCTGGGCGGGAGGCGTCAACGCCGCGATCGTGGAGGTCGACGCCGAGACCGGCCAGGTGACGATTCTGCGCTACGTCGTGGTGTACGACTGCGGCACGGTCATCAATCCAACCATCGTCGAAGGACAGGTACACGGCGGTGTGGTGCACGGCATCGGCAATGCCCTGCTGGAGGAGTGCGCCGACGACGGCCAGGGCCATCCCGCCAACCCGACCTTTGTCGACTATCTGCTGCCCAGCATCGGCGACGTCCCCATGCTGGAGACTGAGGACGTGGAAACACCCTCGCCGTTTAATCCGGAAGGCATCAAAGGCGCCGGTGAGGGCGGCACTATCGGCGCCATTCCCACCATCGTCAGCGCCGTGGAAGACGCCCTGTGCCCCTTCGGCATCATCCTCACTGAGGTGCCGCTGCAGCGAGCAGAGATCGCGCTCCGCATCGCGAGCGGCACACAGTAAACTGCCGGAAAAAGTGGCGCCCCCGGCGGGACTCGAACCCACGACCACCCGCTTAGAAGGCGGATGCTCTATCCAACTGAGCTACGGGGGCAGACCGACGCGCCGAATTATACCGAGTGCTCCCACACTCACGGGGAGTAATGGTCGCCCGGCTCACGGCGAGCTGTTTTCCCTGTTTGCACAATAACGGCTTATGAGCCGGAACCGTCCCGCGCTCCTGCGCTCGGCTCGTGGACAGTGTACCCCTTCGCCCGCAACTCTTCCATCTGTGCCTGCTCGACAAAACGAGGGTGGAAGCGACGGAGATAGTGAAGATACACAGCCATAACCAAGAGACCGTAGGCGAAACCTACGACAGCACCGACCCCCAAAAGAGGGCTGTCGAAGATACCTGCCAGGATACCGACCACGGCTGCTGCTGGCAGGCACGTGACCGCGCAGAAGGCACGGAAGAGACGGCGGCTTCTCTGCTGTAGGTTCACAAATCTAATTCGAGTCGCAGCGATCGTGCCAGGCACGCGAAGAAGACATGGGAATCGACATCGTACCAACGCTGACCCGAGAAGAGACCGTTTGAGATAGCGTGCCTACGGTCGATGCTCATATTGGAAAGATGTCACATTGAAGTACCCGCTGGTGCAATACATGCTTCCATGCAGGATGACCCACGAGCCAGCACGTGGAGCGGTGTGCGGAGGCACAAGCTCCGTCGGAAACAGAGCCAGAGCGCGCGGCGGTACGCTGCGCAATTCAGTGCGGCGCTGTCGCGAAGCGAAGACAGCGCCATCCGCCGTCGGCCCAGCACTGCCGGTAAAAGCGTCGACATAGAAGCCCTTCACTGAGGCTCCGAAGCGTGCAGAACGATGATGGCTACAGAACGCGAGTAGCTGGGTCACCGTTTTTACTCGGGCTGTACTCGTGCCTTGCGCGTGGACTCCCGGAGTGGCCAGGGCGCCACAGGCACACGCAAGCAGTATGGAAATGAAGCGAATAAGAACCATAGACTCCTCCGTTATCGTCTCTTAACAACCCAAACGATGCTGCCTAAGTTCCTCGCGTGTGTCCATTCAATGCACTCCCTTCATGTGTATCTTGCATCTTAGACCCCTGCGGCAGGCGCGCGCATTGCAACGCAATTCCAGAGAACCGACCCAATCCCTTCGGACGGTCCTTATGGCGATGGCGGAAGCTCCGAGAAGTTGGAATCGTTTGCACGGTTACTAAAGCGTACATCGCGGCGTTGTATCTGTAGATGACCATGGGAAGGGAGCCTTACATGATTCTATTCGCTCGCGCCCCGGCCCTCGTCGCACTACTGGGCCTTGTGCTTACATCTGCCGCGGCGCCGGCTTCCACGTATGCCGGCAGCGTTCCATCTCGCAGCAACGCGTGCATTCCAGACTTCGCCATCGGTGGAACGTGCTACTATCCGAGCCAGGTTATCGAAGCGGAAAGGAACCTTCGCTTTCGACCGGTCACACCAACTGCCGCGGTGACTCTCGCCTCTAACCTCTCGCTTTATCGCATGATTGTCAGCCCTATTGCCGGTCCCAATCAGACCACTCTCGGAGGAGGGAAGATAACCTACGTCTACGGCACGATTCCTTCGCATATCTTCGATATTCACCTGACTCCGCGCCAGAACCCCAAGTTCGTCATAGTGGAAGAGGCGCTTGGCCAGGACAACTTCGGCAAGCAGGTAAACCTGACCAGGGCTTACACGGCGAAGTGGCATACGTATGGACCGTGGTGGTTCGTTGCTGTGGGGCCCATCCCCAATATGGCACTGCAAGTGCTATCCAACCTGGAAAAGGGAGAGGTGCGACAGATCGGTGGGCAAGTGGTTGCCGCCGGTTCTCACCTGAGCAGCCCCATGGCTGGTAAGCCCTGGAGTATCAAACGGGTCGTAGCCGTTCAGGGCGTAGCGAATCTGTGCTCGAACCACGCAGCGTCACGCTTCACTGCCTCGGTGCGTGGTTATCTGGTGGCAGTGCCTCTCCAGGGCCCTGGCGGCGGCTGGGTAGGGCGGCTGTTCACAAAGCCCAATCCCCATGCCTTTCACGCCGGGGACACGAGACCATTTGTGCAGGTCTGGGGGACGAAAGCCTGGTCGTTGAACCTGTCGAACCAGCAGGTCACGTTCCATGGCATCCTCACGTGCGATACCTCGACGTATGCGCTGTCTCTTCCTGGCTGGCTGGGCTCGATCAAGCCAGATCGATACACAACTGGATGACTGCGTAAGCAAAGGACCGTGAGGAGCCGACATGAAAGCGCGAATCGGTGTCGTCGTGTGTCTCTGTGTTCTACTTACTCCTCTCCTGTCCCCGAGCAGAGCCTTGGCGAGGTCCGTACAACGCATGCGAGTGTGCCATGCGTCACAGTTGCGAGCCTCAGCCGACTGGCAGGGAAATCAAACCTCGAATGTTGGTGGCGTCACCTTCTCGTTACGAAACGGGTCAGCGTGTTCGTTACAGGGTCGGCCCGTTCTCCAACTCCGAGTCAAGACGCGCGTGTTGGATGTCCATGAGATGGTACTTGCGCCCGACATCGGCGCTTCAGCCACAGAGGAGCGGACAATTATTCTGCGACCAGGGCACCGCGCAGGAGTGGAATTCACATGGGCAAATTGGTGCGGTATGCAGATACATACACCGATCTCGCTCTCCGTCATCCTGCCGCATGGGGGCGGGACAGTATCAAGTTTTGTTCGGTACGGACGTATACTTCGTTCAAGCAGTCCACCGGTATGCCTCGCGGCTGGTAACCGGTCAACGCTCCAGGTGGGCGTCATCCGTACAGTGACTCAAACAACGCCACTACCCTGAGCGGCCTGTCAATTCTCGGGCGTACGATCACCACGACGGGACAAGCAATGATTGAACAGCCGGACAATCTCTCAAGAGCCACCGACATCGTTCGAACCAACCAACGAGCGACAGCTTCACTCCTGCAGCGCCGCCTGAAGATCGGGTACCTGGAAGCGGATCATCTGCTCGATCAGCTTGAACAGTCGGGCGTGATTACTCCGCCCGATGAACGAGGGCACCGGCGGGTACAGTGATTGGGAGGGTGCTACCCGCCCTCTTCCCTCAGGACATAGCGTGGCGTCGGCCCGTCGGCTCCGTTCTGAGCGATCTCGCCGCGTTGCACCAGTTCGGTGCGTGCCCGGCTCAGCGTGGTTTTGGACATGCCCGCGGCCTGGCTCCATTGCGTCAACGTTGCCCCGGTGGGTCCCGCGTCCAGTTCGCGTAGCGCCTGCAAGGCACGTTCGGCTCGATTCCCCACGGTGGACTGCGTCCTGGATGCTTCGGACGAGCCGTCGTCAGCGCCCACCCTGCCTCCCTGCCCGCTAGCGTCTCGGGAGGGTTCTCCCGTTAACTCCGCCAGACGGGCCTCGGCGCGGGCCACTTGTTGGCGGCGACGTTCGAGCTTCTCGGCTGCCTTGGTCTGCCACTGGGCTTCGCGCAGCCGTGCCTGCTCGATGTCCTGCTTGCCGCGCACATCGGCCTGCAGTTGCTCCTCGGACGCGACCTCCAGCTTGAGTTCGAGCTTGGCCAGCTTACGACGTGCTCGCTCCAACTCGTCTTTCTTGGTGCTCCCTTTGCGTACCGTTTGCTTGGCCAAGACGTGTACTCCTGGTGAGGGTCCGTCCTTCAGTACTACAACTATACCGCAAGGGATATGGAAGGTCCGATGCGTATCGCGGTCTTTCTACTCAAGCGGCGTAACGCTCCGCGTAGCTGAGTAGTCGCTCGATATCAAAAGGCTTTGGCAGCGTTTCCTGAAAGAGCTTGGAGTGTGCTGCCGATCGCAGCATGTCGGGAGACGCAGACATAGCGACCATGGGCGTGTCCGGCAGGCCATCCTCGCGTAGTCTGCGCGCCAGTTCGATGCCGGAGAGTTCTGGAAGCATCAAGTCTACAAAGAGCAGATCAGGACGGCATCCCTCAGTAATAGGCATCAACTGGCGGGGATGATTGACGCACGCAACATGGTACCCCTCCTCTTCGAAGAGTTCGCGTAGCATATTCAGAATGTCTCGTTCATCCTCGATCAAGAGAATCAGCACAGAGACCATCGCCCAACCTTCATACGCTCAGTTTGGCAAGTTCCGTGCCGTACAGGAGAGGATCCGGCGAGCAGCTGGCACACTGATCCACTGACGCCGGCGTCAGCTCCGCTCGTTAACGCCCTAAACGGCGGTCGATGCGGCCGGCGAGTCGCTCAATGGGCCGCGGCGGGACCTGATGCTGTAAGCCTACAATCCGCGGGAAGATCTGCTCTTCGGTACCATACACGCCTGGCCGCCACATTGCTCCATCGCTGCTACATGAGAAACAGATGGCTACCCTGCGGTATTCCTCAGCCCCTGCAGCACTGCCTTACCGTGGTGCTCAAGCCACACGCGATAGTCTGGACAGTCTGCCATGCGCTGCTCAATCGCCTCGCGTAAACCTGGCATTCGCTCATAGAACTCCTGCCCGGAGGACTCAGACGCATCGGGTTGGCTCGTCGTATGATTCATTCTCTCTACCTCTGCGTCGTGGCCGGTTACTACCGGGCGGCGGTATTCTGGCAAATGTCCTGCCTGTTTCACTCTGACACTCTATGCGACACCATGTGATCTGTCTAGCAGTTTAAGTTGCGGCTTGGTTATTGTTTGCTTACCAGGGTATACGTGCGATGGCGCAGAACTTTTCATGCCTCCCCTAACTCCCTCCGGGGGGGAGGGGGAAGCGGGCACAATTCTACCCCTTCACACGCCACGCTGCTCCATCCACCTCTCCAGCTCGGCCGCCGGCAGCGGCTCGCTGAAAAAATACCCTTGGGCCAGATCGCAGCCGAGACCGGATAGCAGCTCCAGCGTCTCCTGATCCTCTACCCCTTCGGCCACCACCGTCCGCTTCAAGTTGTGACTCAGATCGACCACCGAGCGAATGATATAGGCGTTGTCTTCCTGCTCTCTCATATCCATCACCAACGAGCGGTCGATCTTGACCTCATCGAGGGGCAGGCGTTTTAGATGGGTCAGAGAAGCATATCCCGTGCCGAAGTCATCGAGAGCAATACGGACGCCCAACTGATGGAGTCGAGTGAGGATCTCCGTGGCGCGGACGGGATCGGTCATGACGGCGCCTTCCGTGATCTCCAGCGTCAGCGACGAGCCGGCTGTCGCGCGTGCAGGGAGAAGATGGGTGAGCGTCTCCACTAGCTCCCAGTCCTGAAAGCTGGTGGCGGAGAGATTGACGGCGATATCGAGGTGTAGATCGGCGTCGCGCCACGCGCGCTGCTGGCGAACGATTTCGCTGATCACCCAGCTGGTCAGCGGCTTGATCAGGCCGGTGTGCTCGGACAAAGGGATGAACTCGTCTGGCTGAAGCAGACCACGCGTCGGGTGCTGCCATCGGACCAGCGCCTCGACTCCCGGGATCCCTCCATCCCGCACAGCGATCTTGGGCTGGTAATGCAGCAGTAAACCCGTGCCGTCCAGTGCCTGGCGCAGGTCATTGGTGAGCTGGAAGCGAGCGGGCGCGTACTGATCCTGCTCCACGGCATACACCTGATGCCCGGTGCTGCCGCGCTTGGCAAGGTACATAGCCACATCGGCGTGGCGCAACAGCGTGGTAATATCGTTCCCCTGGTGGGGATAGAGGGCGATACCGATACTGGCGTCGATCCGAAAAGGCTGGTCGTCGAGCTGGAACGGGGTGGTCAGAGCCTGCCTGATCTTCGTCGCCACGAAGACCGCGCCCGGCTCGTCGGCGCCCGGCAACACCACGGCGAACTCATCGCCACCCAGCCGAGCCACCGTGTCGGAGGGGCGCAGGAGGCCACTCAGACGATTCCCCAACTGTTGCAACAGCAGGTCGCCGTAGTGGTGTCCACAGGTGTCATTGAGATCTTTGAACCGGTCGAGATCGAGCAGCAGCAGCGCGAAGGAGCGCGCCTGACGCCGCGCCAGATGCACTGCCTGGTCGACACGATCTTTAAAGAGCACACGATTGGGCAGTCCGGTGAGCGCGTCGTGCAGCGTTTGATGGATCAGCGCGTCCTCCATCGCCTTGCGCTCCGTAATGTCTTCCATCATGGCGATGCCGAAGACCGCCACGCCGTCTTCGTCGCGCACTTCAGAGACCGTCTGACGGGTCCAGATGGTCTCGCCATCCTTGCGGATACTGCGGCTCTCGATCGTGTATTTCTCGATTTCGCCCGCCACCAGCTGGTCGTCCAGCTGGTCCTCCTCCGCGACATCCTCGGGATAGGCTGTTTTGCTCCAGTGCATGCCGTTCATCTCTTCCGCGCTGTACTGCAGCATGCCCTGGAGCGCCTCGTTGGTCTTCACGAAGCAGCCATCCATGTCCGCTACCGCCATCCCAATCGGGGCCAAATCGAAGATCGTGCTCAGATACTGTTCGCTCTGTCGCAGCGCCTCCTCGGCCCGTAGACGCTCGGTGATGTCGGTCGCCACGCAGATCACGCCGCTGATTTCTCCGAGCTCATAGACCGGCGTATAGTGGCATTGGTAGGTAATATCGACGGCACTGACCACTGTCTCACATGTCTCGCCGGCCAATGCCCGCCGGCAATATTCCATCGCCTCTCTGTGCTCGCTATAGATTTCAAAGACGGATTGGCCGAGCAAGGCCTCGGCATCGATACCCGCCTGCTGGTAGTATTTTCCCTCGGTCATGATGACCATACCGTGCCGGTCAAACGCGAAGAGCAGCACCGGGGCATGGGAGAGCGCCGTTCTCAGACGCTGCTGCAAGTCATGCAGCGCGCGCTCCGTCTGCTCCAGTTGTGTCATGTCGCGTACGATGGTCAGAAACGCAATGCACTCGCCCCGCTCATCCTGGATCGCGGCGGCGCTCAACTCAGCCTGCGCCAGGGCGCCGTCCTTCTTCCGCAGCGAGTACTGCATTTTGGGCATCGCGCCATGTTCCAGCACGTGCCGCATGGCGCCGGCTAATTGCTCATGGTATGCCGGACCCGTCAGCTCGCGGCCCGACAGGCCCGAAAGCTCTTCGGGCGTCGCATACCCGTAGAGGCCGGCCGCGTGCTGGTTGGCCATCAGGACCACGCCCGCGCAATCCAGGACGATCACGGCATCGGGCGAGGCATCGAGCAGCCCGCGAAGGTACGCCGCGCCACTCCCCTTCAGCCCCCTGGGAAGCTCTGCGTAGGTCGATACCAGGGAGAGCATTATGGCATCTCGGCGCGGCAGGTGGCGTGAGCCGCATGGTTCGCCACCACGTGCCGGCGCAGCCACCATGTCGCGCAGCACCACCTGCTCGCTCGTGACCGAGGATTCTCGCCAGTGGAGACCGCGGCTCGGTCGGCCGCGACGAGTCTTGCGGCGTGATGGTGGACCATTGCAGTGTTCCTTCATAGGCATGCCGTGCGCTGCCTGGAGTATGTTCTGCAGGGCGTGCTATGTCACCTGACAATAGGCACGTTTCAGTAGGAGCCGAAAGTCACCAAAACCCCTGCCCCCTGTCCCCTCCCCCTCTTTTTTACGTGGATCGGCTTCCCATCAAATCCTCATCTGCGTCCCACCGTTCCATCATCTGCGATCTCTACGCTAGAAGTATCTCGACCACCACGTGACCGGGCGCCTGCCCGGCACACCAGCGAAAGCGTAGCAGGAGAACACCATGATGAAGCGCAGACTCTTCCCTCTAGCCGCCGCGGGGCTCATCGCCATCGGCGCCCTGGGCAACCATCTCTACGGCGCCGTCCAGCCAACCTCGGCCGCGGTCAGGACTTCGACTAGCAGCCCTCCTCTCCCATCTGCTCTCGCCATGGACGCGGCCACCGAGCATGCCTATGCCGTCGCCGGCCCCTCCGTGGTCTACGTCGAGAGCGCGGGCGTGGGTTCCGGCTCGGGCGTCATCTACGACAGCAAGGGTGATATCGTCACAAACGCTCACGTCGTGCGCGGCGCCCAGAGCATCACCGTTACTCTCAACGACGGACGCACCCTCAAAGCGAGTGTGGCCGGCACCGACATAGCCGACGACCTGACGGTAATCCGCGTGAACGCCTCGAACCTCACCCCCGCCCACTTCGCCACTGCCGGTTCCTATCGGGTGGCGCAGACCGTCCTGGCAATCGGCAGCCCCGTCGGACTCAAGCAAAGCGTCACCTTCGGCTTGATCAGCGGAGTCAAGCGCGTCGAACAGGAGCCGAACGGCGCCTACCTCCCAGACGCCATCCAGACCTCAGCACCGATCAACCCTGGTAACTCCGGAGGCGCCCTGGTCACGCTCAACGGCACTGTCGCCGGTATCCCCACCCTGGTTCAGACCGCGACGCAGGACGGCGCCTCCACTCAGGGACTCGGATTCGCCATTCCCGCCGAGCGAGTGGTATCGATGGCCAGCCAGATCATTGCCCAGGGCCGCGTGGTCCACACGGACCGGGCCTTCCTGGGCGTCGCCCTAGGCCAGGATGCCGGTCAGTCAGCCCTTCCCTTCGGGAATGGCTCCGGTGGGCCCAGTGTGGCGGGCGCCACCATCAATACCGTCGCTCCCGGCAGCCCGGCCGCGTCGGCCGGGCTCCAGGCCGGTGACACGATCACCGCCATCAATGGCGCCACGGTTACCAGCGATGCCGACCTCCTCAGCGCCCTCGCCGTCCAAAAACCTGGCGCAGCCGCGACCCTCTCGGTCAATCGCCAGGGCCAGACCATCCGGGCGACCGTTCACCTCACCGAACTACCGGCCGCGAAGTAGTCGCCTCTCCCAGCCCCCTCCCCCTCGCCTGACAGGGGTAGGTATAGCACATGTCGCGTCATAGAGGCGCTGTCCCTTGTAGATGGCCATCCGACAAGGCACAACATCCAGGCGGATCGTCCGCCGTTCAGCGCATACCTACCCCTGTCAGCTCCCCCTCGCGGGGGGGAGGGGGAGTTCTTTATAGAAACTGATTCTCGCGATAGCGCGTCCTCCAGTGTGGAGGGGGAGTTCTTGAGCGACGCTGTCTCCCGTACTAGCGCTTCCTCTGCTGCGGCGGGGGAGTTCTTTAGAGGCGCTGTTGGCCGGTAGTTACTCCCCTCCCCCCGCGAGGGTTCATGAATGGACAGTTTCACACTGCACAGGCCCCGCCACCATGCGTAGAATCGATCTTCAGATCGTCCGCTGGAGGTGCCGCGCGCAAGCGCCGGCGCCGGCCCGTCCCACCGCGGTACCGTGTTCCCGATTCTCGCCGCCTCAGGCCCAGCGTCCGCCTGACACGCTCCTCCCCGGCGCAACGCCGAGATCGCATGCACACAGGTCCGGTCTCCTACCACGGAGCGGAGCAGGGAAGCACACTCGTGGGTGGCTCGAGCACCCCAGCCCAACAGTTCGGTCGACGAGGAGCATGGTGGTACGGCCCAGGACCGGCGCTGCCGCGCGGTCCTTCCCTTGACGACCTGAAGGTCGATACTACAGTAGATCCCGGCCGGGCAGCGAACCGGGCTGGACCTATCCCCATCAAACTGTCCATTCATGAACCCGCGAGGGGGAGGGGGGCCATGATCCGAACAGTACAATCAGCCGTACTACCTGGTGATCTCACAACACCATACGGCACGTCCACAGATAGTAGGAGGAAGCATGAAAGTACGAACAGCTTTCGGCTCCGCGTTGGTGGCGCTGGCGGTACCGCCAGTGGCACATCGGCTGCGGCTCCCGCCAAGGCCAAGAAGGCCATGATGCCCACGTTCAGCATCATCTCGGGTACCTCAAACGGCATGTGTGTCACCGTGAAGATCTCACGGCCCGCCCACTTCCGCCTGGTCAAGCCGGTGTACAGCAACATGCCGATGCTGCCGAACACCGAGGGCCACATGCACTACATCTTGAACGGGATGTCCAACTTCATTGCCACGCGCGACGCATCCGCCGCTCTCTCGCACACCTGGTGTGGCAAGAAGCAGGGCGTCAAGATGGGCAAGAACGTCGTGCTTGTGTATCTCGCCACCAGCGAGCACAAACAGATCCCCGCCACCATGAAGCACCAGAAAACAGTCACGGTGAAGTAGTCCGATAGCATCCACAGCCTGCTTGCGCTTCGGCGCGAGCCAGACATCCCGGGTGTGAGCCCGACATAGCACGACAAGGGGCCGGTGGGTACACTTCTACCTACCGGCCCCCTTTTTCATCGCTCAGGAACGCCTGACACTGTTACCGGCCACTCATCATCGGAGCCTGCCATGCCACATCGTCTCTTATCCACATCCTTAGTCCTGGCGATGGTGGGGGCGGGTGCAACCGTGTCAACCATCGCCACTGCCGCACCTGTGGGACGCGCCAAGCCGCATAAAGCCGCCGTGGCCCACGTCTCCATCGGGACCGTGCACGGCCAATACGCCTTTCTGCCCCACAAAATCGTGATTCGCGCCGGCACAACCGTTATCTGGACCAACCGCAGCAATGCGTTTCACACTGTGACGGAGGCCAACACCAAGTGGACCTCCGCCGCCTTCACGACCCGCAAGAGCTACAGCCACACCTTCAGCAAGCCAGGCACGTATCACTACGTCTGCGCGTTGCATGGCTACATGACCGGCATTGTGGTCGTAACCAAGAAATAAGCTCAGTCGAAGATTGGCGGACGGTCGCGGGTTCGTTTGAGTTCGTAGAAGCCGTCCGTACCAGCCACCAGCAGCACCCCATCCCAGAGCTTGCCCGCCGCCTCGCCGCGTGGAATCGGTGACACCACCGGCCCGAAGAACGAGACGCCGTTCACTGAGATGATCGGCGTGCCCACGTCCATACCGACGCGGTTCATGCCGTCCTCGTGGCTGGCTTGCAGCTCGCGGTCGAACTCGTCGCTGGTCATGCTGCCGGCGAGATCGGCCGGCAGACCAACCTCGGCCAGTGCCTCCTCGATGGTCGCCCGGTCGATCGGCTTCTTCTCCTGGTGGACACGAGTCCCGATCGCCGTATAGAGCGGCAGCACCACTTCGTCGCCGAAGCGGAGCTGGGCAGCGGTCACGACCCGAACCGGCCCCCACGCGCGATCCATCGAGCGTTGGTAGTCCTCCGATAGGTCGCGCCCCTGGTTCAGTATCGCCAGGCTCATCACATGCCAGCGTACCTCGAAGTTGCGTACCTCAGACGCCTCGAGAATCCAGCGGGATGCGATCCATGCCCATGGGCAGAGTGGATCGAACCAGAAGTCCGCCGTGTCTCGGACCGTTTTCTGGGGCTCGACCAGGAGCCCCGAGTCGCTTGCTATCGTCATGCCATACCTCATCGTCCGAATCAGGGCCGCCGGCAATGGCATGCACCAGCTCTCCACGACCCTTAGTTCATTTATAGACCATCTAGGCAGGCAGATCGAATCATCGGCCAGGATTTTACGACGAGGGCACGGCGATATGCATCCGGAACACGCCGCCGGTCGTGCCGGCGTACAGGGCATGCTCGCCCGGCGCGTAGGCGAGGGACAGCACGATCTGGCTCTGGTCGACGCTGGGCAGGCCGTCGGACGCCGTGGCCCAGCGTCGGCCGCCGTCGTTGCTGCGAAAGACGCCGTCGCCAAGCGTGGCAATGAACGTTTCGGGCGGTCCCGGAACAGTGGCGATGCCGGATACGTGCTGGTTGGGCGGAACCCCGGCGGCATGTTGCTGCCACCTGCCGCCGGTGAGGGGGATGGTCCACAGCCGGTTCCCCATGGTCCCGGCGTCGAGATGTGCGGTGGGAACAGCCAGCGACATGATACCGCCGCGACTGCCGAGCGCACGCCCAAAGACGCGCCAGTGCAGGCCGCTGTCGCGGCTAACAAAGACCCTGGTGCTGCCCCCAACGGCGCCTGCCACGCTTCCCGCAAAGACCGTCGAGGCGGCTCCAGGGCGCCAGGCAAAGGCCGCTCCCGCCGCGTTGGGCAGTGCCAATCGCCGCTGCCAGTGTGCTCCGCCGTCGACGCTGAGGTAGATTCCGCCACCGGCGCCGGCGAGCAAGCGCTGAGGATGACCAGGCTGAGTGGATACCGCGTAGACGCCCATGGGAGTAACCAGACTGCCGGTCCAGTGACGCCCAAGATCACGGCTGATGTACACGGTACCCGCCTGGTCGCCCGCTATCACCGTCCGGCCGTCTGGAAGCGCCTGCACGCTCCAGACGATGTTCGCGCGCAGCACCCGCTGCCAGGCGCCGCGCGGATCGCGACGATAGACACCGGTCTCCGCGGCAGCGAAGACGATTCCCGAACGGCGCGGGTCAATGGAAAGCGAGTGAACCGTGGCGTCCGGCAAACCGTCCTGCCGCCATGCAGGGTGCCCCCCCGTCGTCACCAGGTTCACGATCAGGAGCGCGGAGACAGCCAGGAGAGCTGCGAGAGCAATCAGCAGTGGTGTGCGAGGGCGGTAAGATAATCGCCGCGTCAGATGTGACTCCGTATATCTAGCCGCACGCGGCGAGGTGCTGTGCCGTCCCGACTCGATAGCACTTGGGTGCGCTATTTCACCACAAGCGTGGCTACCATGCCGGGATGGTATGTGCAGTGGTACTTATAGGTACCGGCTTTGCTGAAGACAGCCTGCAATGTGTGGCCGGGCATGAGCTTCTTGTCGTACTTCCAGGTCGCCGTGTCGCTCGTCACAGTGTGCGGGGCGTCGCTTATGTTCTTCCAGGTTACCCGAGTTTCCACCTTAATGGCGGTCGTCGCCGGGCTAAAAACATATTTGCCGTTTCGTTCTGTTGTTGTGATGGTTTTCTTAGCGAGCTGAACGGTTGTGGCATGAGCCGGCTGTGCGGGTGGAAGCGCTGTCAGCGCCCCCATTGCCACGATGATGGTGGCCGCCACGAATTTTCCTGGTCGTCTTCGTCGAATACGCATCGTTCCAATCTCCCTTTCTGGGCTGTATGGCTGTTCTCTCACGAGCAACCTCCTCCGTATGGTACTCCCGTTCTCGGCGGGTTACGCTTCACTAAAGCGTGGCTGCCCTGAGAACGTGGTGTAGCCATGAACAAGCACGTCCCGCTCGCGAAGACGTTTCACCGCGGCCACCGAGGCTTCCAGCCATCGAGAGCGCGCCTGCACGCACCCAGGCCCACGGTCACTGCCAAGGCCAGACCCTCTCACCAGTGCTCGTAATGTCCGATCAGTTGATTTTGGTCGAACGAGCGGTGCTCCGAGCGGGTTTGAACCACGAAGGTATCCTCAATGCCACTGGCCCAGATGAAGTCTTCAGGTTTGGGGGTGAGACGTATTTCATTAACATTACTACGCAGAACCGATAAAGTAGGGCCGATGAGACTTGCATTTGCCGCGATTTCCGCGGCCCTCGACCAGGCGACCATGCGGATAGGTTCGATCCTAATTGCCAACCTGCTGGCGGCCCTCCTTTCGCTCCCACTGTTGCTTCTGGCCGTTGCCCTGGGCGTTATTGCCGGCTCCCTGGAAATTGTGATTCTCACGGCTGTCCTCCTTATTGTTGTTCTGCCAAATCCGGCAGCAGCCGGTATCCACTATCTCGTCCACGGGTTCGCCCATCAGGACGCATTGCTAGGAGCGGCAGATAGCAGATACGGACTACGAATGTACGCCGGTCTCGCCTGCCATCTCTGGCTGATCGGAATCGCGGGTACTCTAGTGATCCTCGGCAACCTGGCGTTCTACCTGACGCTCCACATGGTTATGGGGGTTGTTTTGCGGGTGTTATGGATCTACGTGCTAGTCATCTGGCTTGGAGCTCATGTGTATGTCTACCCGCTGCTGTTCGAACAGCGAGTCAAGCGCGGCTGGTTGATCTACCGGAGCGCCTTGAGGATGAGCTTCACGCGACCGTTCTACACCGTTGTGGTCAGTGCAATCTGGCTGATAAGCGTTGTGCTCATGACAGTCACCGGCTTAATCGGCATCTTTGGACTAGGTCTGACGGCTTCCATCCAGCACAATGCGACCAGACAATTGCTCGTCGCACTGGAGGACGCCGAGGAGGCATGATACGGGTCGCCCCGGAAATGGCGCTGTGTGTTTGGACTGCACCAGAAGTAGACTGAGCCACTGATTGAATGTCTGGGTCACTTTATTGCCTACTACTATGGATAGCGTTCAATTCGCCGAGTGTAGTGAACCCCGTTTACCGGACCACGAGGTAAGTCAGGTTTTCCCGAAAGGCTGTAGACTGACAGCCAAGCAGAGGAGATCTGAGCGATGGAACGACGCACCTTCACCCGTGAGTTCAAGCTGGACGTGGTCCGGCAGATTACCAGTGGCGAGAAGCGACCGAGCCAACTGTGCCGGGAACATCAGTTAGCAGAGAGCCTCCTGGCCCGCTGGCGTCACGAGGTGGAGACCTATGGCGAGCTGGCCTTCACCCCTGGACCGAAGAGTGAGATCGAAGCGTTGGAACGCAAGGTCGCGGACCTGGAGCGCTTCTGCGGTCAGATGGCACTGGAGAATGCCGTGTTAAAAAAAGCCTTGCAGAGCCTTCCGTCGCGGACCGCCACGCGATGATCACGGTCACGCACCAGCAGTATCCCGAACTCTCCATTCGCGCCCTCTGTCAGTTGATCGGTGTCAGTCGTTCCTGGTTCTACGACCGAGACACCAGGCCCTGCGAGGATGACCTGGTCCTGCGAGATGCGATCGAGGCGATCACTCTGGCGTTCCCTGGGTATGGCTACCGCCGCGTCGCCCATGGCTTTGCACGCGAGGGCTGCAGCGTCAACCACAAGCGGGTACTGCGCGTGACGCGTGAAGAATCGTTGCTCTGCCAGCTCAAACGGCGCTTTGTTGCCACCACGGACTCCGAGCATGGCTACCGGCGCTATCCCAACCTGCTCACGGATCGCGCTCTCACCGCACCGAATGAAGCCTGGGTGGCCGACGCGACCCAGTCGCACTACCCAAGAGACAGGAACATTGACGCAGGAGCCGGCTCCTCCCATCATTGGGAGAGCGGCGCTGCTGAATTTGGTTGTCTTGGTCGAGAGACTGCAGGC
>JAABUH010000894.1_pt1 | contig 38389 bp, 43 predicted proteins | sample 5559121 | NCBI WGS metagenome assembly JAABUH01 (sample SAMN10711871, study PRJNA513364) | rock metagenome | isolation source: Antarctica rocks | place: Antarctica: Victoria Land, Battleship Promontory nord | collected 2015-12-28
GGCGATACGGCGCTGCAGCCCTATTTCAACAGATTGGAGGGAGCCCTTGACCGCTGGATCGACCAGGCCAAACTTGCCGCCTAAACTTGACGCAATCGCACGATATGTCCCTGTTCAAGACATCTAGCAGGACCTCGGGCAGCTCGACGCGGGGCAGGCGGTCGTCCACGATAGCGCGCAGCCGGCGCAGGCTGGGCGGGTCGTCGAGCCGCTCTAGCGGCGTGAGGGTGAGCCGGTCGCGCCCGCCACGCTGCTCGACCCGCACGTCCGGGTTCGCCGGCAGGTGGGCGGCGGTGCGCCGGTACGCCTGGTCGAGCTGGTACCCCAGCGCCGCCAGTTCCACCGCTGGGTCCAGCGCGTGGTTGAGGGCGCGGCAGATCCGCGGCCGGGCCGCCTCCCACGCCGCGCCTTGCAGCAGCACGGCGCGTGGGTCGGCCCACTTCTCGCTCGGCGTGACGAAGAGGTCGCGCCGCCGGAGTGCGGCCTGGGTCTGCTCTAACACCGCGAGCGTGTACGCCCGACGATCCACATGGTAGTCCGGGCGGTCAGCGGCATCGGGGTTGACGACACGGGCGCGCCACACCTTGGGAATGGCGGCGAGCGGCGCCTCGACCATCGCCGGCGGGTGCGCCTCTTCCAGCGAGGCCAGGAAATCGAGGGCTGTGATGAGAGGGGGACCCGCGCCCGCCGTTCCCTTGAAGTGAATGGTGCGCAGCAGCGCCGGCAGGAAGCGGCGCACCGTCGGATGCTGCGCCAGGATCTCGCGCTGGTAGTGGTCGTCGGGCGGGCGTGCCAGCGCGTCCACCGCGGCGATGGCCGCGTCAACCTCCGCCTCGCCGTGCGCGGCCGCGACCATCGGGCGCACCTCGGCGTCGCGGTAGCGAGAATCACGCACGACGCGGGCGACGTCGCGCAGCACGAGCGCCGCCGCGTCGAAGGCGCGGGCCGTGCGCAGCCGTTCCTCCTTACCGGCGCGCGCCGCGCCCCGCAGGATCTCGTCGAGGACGCGGTCGAAGACGTCGAGCGCGTCGTCCATGGCCCGGACCTCCAGCACGCGCACGAAAGCCAGCAGGGTGGCGACGCGGCGGTCGGGCGCCAGACGCTCCAGCGCCTGCGCACGGGCGGTGGTGGCGTGGCGGGCCAGGACCCGGAGCCGGCCGGGCGGCACACCGGCGAGGTCGAGGCCGCCGACGCCGAGGGCACGCACCGCGTCGAGCCGCTTGAGCGCGGCGACGAGGGTGACGGAGTTGGCGTGAATGGGGCCGTGCCGCAGCCGGTCGAGCGGCGTCTGCCGCCCGTCGTCGGCGCCGACGAGGACGAGCCGCTCCAAGTTGGCGCGCTGGTCGGGCGCGGGCAGCGCGGCCAGGCGGCACCACAGCCGGGCGGCCGCGCGGTCGCGGACCTGGGCGACCAGGCGCGCGAGCACGCTGACGCCGGGCAGCAGCACCTTGGCGGCGACCAGGCGCGCCACGGCCTGGCCGAAGAGCGCTGACGGCCGCTCGGCGCTGGTCCAGGCGCGAGCGTAGAGCCAGCGCACGAAACGGAGATGGCCCGGCTGGTCGCCGAAGTCGCGGTAGCCGTAGCGGCGGCGGATCTCGGCGGTGTGGTCCCAACGTGCCTTGCCGGTGCGGTAGGGCTCCAGGTCGGTGCGCTCCGACACGCCGAGTTGCCGGGTCAGCGTCGCCACGACGCCGGGCGGCACGTCGCTGGGGTCCTCCAGGAACGTGCCGAGGTGCCGGACGGTGCAGAGTTGCAGGGCCAGGCCGAGCTTGTTGTAGTCGCCACGGCGCTCGGTGATCAGGGCGCGATCGGCGTCGTCGAGGTGGAACGAGCGCGCCAGGTCGGCGGGCGATGGTTCGCCATCGTAGCGCCCATAGGCCGTTTCTTGGTCGGGAGAAAGGAAGGCGACGGGCATCAGTAGTCCACCCGGATGCCATCCATCGCGGCCGCGCGATCCCGCGCGGAGGGCAAGCTGTAGCGGCGGGTCGTCTCCAGGCGGCGGTGGCCGGCGATCTCGGCGACCAGCACAAGGTCAGTGCCGTTGCGCACGAGCGCCGTGAGGCAGGTGTGGCGCAAGACGTGCGCCGAGAGGGCGAGCCCCGCGTCACGTCCGAACTCGCGGATGACCAGATCGATCGCCCGCGTCGAGAGGCGACGCCCCTGCGGATTGAGGAAGAGAGCCGGCTCCCCCGCAGCATCGGTCCGCCCCGCACGCTCCCTCACGTAGACGGCAAGGGATACGCGCACGGCGGCGTTGAGCGGGACCTCGCGGTAGGCATCGCCCTTCCCTTGGCGCACGACGACCAGGCCCTTGCGCGCCGACAGCGCCACGTCGTCGACACCGAGAGCGGCACACTCACCGATGCGCAGACCGGTGTAGAAGAGCAGGTGCGCAATGGCGCGGTCGCGGGCCGAGCGGGCGCGCTCGACGGCGCGCAGGAAGGCCACCTGCTCGGCGGGCTCCAGCGCGCGGGGCGCGGCCTGGGGCAGGTCCTCGCGCGCAACATCGGGCGGGTCGAGGCCGAGGAAGCGGTAGAAGTGGTCGAGGGCGGCGAGGCTGAGGTTGACCGAAGCGGGCTTGGCCTTGCGCACGGTCTTGAGCCAGGTGCGGTAGTCGCGCACGGCGTAGGAAGCGGCGGGCCGGTCGCGCAGTGGATCGCCGGTGTCGATCGGCGTGATGACGAGGTAGGCGCAATACTGCGCGACGCGGACGCGATACGTCCGCCGCGTGTTGGCGGCGAGGGGCTGGCGTTCCAGCCATCCGGCATAGGCCCCGCTCGCCTCAGCCGGTGTCCAGGTCTCCGTCGTCACGCCGCCCCTCCTTGTTATCAGAAGCGCTTTGCGCCCCTTATCAGCGCTCGAAAAGCGCGTTATCGGCAGGATACCATAAGGAGACCTGCGTATAACGACTATTATCGGCAGGAAAGCAACGCCCTTACGCGCGTCGGCGACGATCGTCGCCGCTCTGGGAGAGCAGGGGAGGTGAATGGGCTATGGTGCCAGCCCGCCCCCTGTTGTACGCTCATCCTGAGCCTACTGGGCTGGGTGTTGACTCCGATTGGCCTGTCCATCTCACGGAAGAATTACCCGTTCGGACTGGCCGGGATGGGTACGATGGGTACTAGGTGGAGGGCCATCCTCGCGTATCATCGTTCTTACGGTCACGACGACCATTGAGACAAGAGACGCGAGAAAGGGCATGATGATGACGAAAATCACCAAGAGAGGGACGCGCGGCGGCCCATGGCGCTGGGTGGGTGGTCTGCTGGCGCTGGGGCCGCTGCTCGTCCCCGCGCCGGGGCAGATCCCGGCGCACGCGGCGGTGGGGGCGGTACAGCCGGCCCTGCTGAGCGTGGCTGCCGCGCACCCGGACGCCCCAGTGCGCGTGATCGTGCAGGAGGGGGGCGACACGACGAGCGTGAATGGGAGCATCACCCGTCTGGGCGGCCATGTCACCCAAGACCTCTCGCTTATTCACGCCATCGGCGCCACCCTGCCGGCGCGGGCGGTACCGGCTCTAGCACGGGCGCGGGGGGTCCGCTGGGTCTCCCTCGACGCCCCCGTTGTGAAGTCCAGCTATACCTGCTGCGATCCTGCGACGCTCCAGCAGGTCTACACGCAGGCCGTTGGCGCCGCACGACTGTGGGGCCAGTATCAGGGCCAGGGCATCGGTGTCGCCGTGGTAGATAGTGGCGTCAATCCCCAGCAGGACCTCTATACGACGGCGGGCGCCAGCCGTCTGGTCGCGGCCGTGAATCTCAGCACGGGCTACAACACCAGCACGACCGATGGCTATGGCCATGGCAATCATGTGGCCGGCATCATAGCGGGCAACGGGAGCAGTTCACGCGGCGCGTACATCGGTGTGGCCCCCTCTGCCAACATCGTGGATGTCAAGGTCAGTGATGATCAGGGTGGCAGTACGGCCTCCAGCGTTGTCAATGGCTTGCAATGGGTCTTCACCAACAAGAGCAGGTACAACATTCGGGTGGTCAATCTGTCCCTGAACAGCACGGTGGCCGACAGCTATCAGGTGGATCCCTTGGACGCGGCCGTGGAAGCGCTCTGGAATGCGGGCATCGTCGTGGTGGTATCGGCGGGGAACAGCGGCAGCACCGCGGCGGGCGTCCTGTTCGCCCCGGCCAATGATCCCTTCGTGATCACGGTTGGCGCGGTCAACGACCATGGCACGGTGAGCCCCAGCGACGATACGCTGGACCCGTTCTCCTCCTATGGAACGCTTCCGGTCTCCACCACGACCGGGCTCACGACCGCGATCAAGAAGCCGGATCTGGTGGCGCCTGGGACCAACCTGGTGAGCCTGATGGCCAACCAGAATAGTATCCTGGCGACCGCGCATCCCGACCATGTGCTGAATCACTTCTACTTCCGCATGTCGGGCACGTCCATGGCCGCACCCGTGGTCGCGGGGGTGGTCGCGCTGCTGCTGCAGGCGTCTCCCAGCCTGACACCTAACCAAGTGAAGTATCGCCTGATGGCGACCGCGCAGCCGCTCGCCTCGCCCAGCGGCGTGGGCGCGGGAGAGGTCAACGCCGCGGCAGCGGTAGCGTACACGAGCGCCACCAGCGCGAATCAGGACCTGGCGATGGCCGCCTCGCTTCAAGCCGGCAACCCGGCGGCGACCTGGGGCTCGTCCAGTTGGGGCTCGTCCAGTTGGGGCTCGTCCAGTTGGGGCTCGTCCAGTTGGGGCTCGTCCAGCTGGGGCTCGTCCAGTTGGGGCTCGTCCAGCTGGGGGAGCGACTACTGGGGATCGTAAGCGGTCCCCCGATAGCGGATAACGGATCAGAGACACAGCGACGCCACGGGGCGCACGGGACAGCGGCGCGTGGGGCCGCGCGTGAGGAGGGATCAGAGATGTCACGACGCGCCTGGGCCTACATCGGCGCCGTCCTCCTGGTCGGGGCGGCGCTCGCGGGCGCCGCCCTGGCCGGGGTGGGGACAGCGCTGGCGCCGTGGCCGACCTGTGCCGTTCTGGTCGCGCTGGCGATCCTGGCCCAGCTCTGCAAGGCCGAGGCGCCCAACCATGTGCTCTTCTACGCCACCCCGGTCTTCTTCTTCGCCGGGCTGCTCCTGCTGCCGCCGTCCCTGGTGGTCCCGCTCGTCGTCGTCCCCCACGTCGTCGAGTGGGCGCGCGAACGCTGGCGGCGCAGTCCCCACCTGCGCGCCTGGTACCTCCAGCCCTTCAACGTCGCCCTGTACCTCCTCGCCGCGGACGCGGCCCGCCTGGTCTACACGACGCTGGGCGGCGTCCAGCTGCCGGTCCTCGCCCAGCCACTCCCCCCCTTGGTCGTCGTGACGGCGGCGGCAGCCACCTACGTCGCCGTTAACCACGCCCTGCTCGGCCAGGCCCTCGTGCTGGCACGGGGCAAATCCTGGCGCGAGACCGGCGTGCTGGACTCCCAGACCAACCGCGCGCAGTTCATCCTCCTGCTCATGGGTTACGTCATCGCGGTACTCTGGCGGGTCAACCCGTGGCTCGTCCTGCCCGCGCTCGCGCCCCTCGCGCTGGTCTACGACGCCCTCACCATCCCGCAGCTCAAGCACGAGGCTCACATCGACGGCAAGACCGGCGTGAACAACGCCCGGCGCTTCCAGGCCCTCTACGAGGCGGAGTGCGCGCGGGCGCGGCGCTTCAACCGGCCGGTGGCCCTCATTATGGCCGACCTCGACCACTTCAAGCGGGTCAATGACACCCACGGCCACCTGGCGGGAGACGCGGTGCTCGCGGCGGTCGCGCGGATCATCCGCGACACCGTGCGCGAGCTCGACGTGGTGGGGCGCTTCGGGGGCGAGGAGTTCGCCGTGATGCTGCCCGAGGCGGGGCTGCTCGAGGCGCAGATGCTCGCCGAGCGCATCCGCCAAGCGGTGGAGGCGGCGGAGGTCGCGGTCGCGGCCAGCCCCGCGCCGCTACGGGTCAGCATGAGCCTGGGCGTGGCCTGCTATCCGGCCGATGCCACCACTCCGACCGACCTGACCCACGCGGCCGATGTGGCGGTGTACCAGGCCAAGGCGGGGGGGCGCAACCGCGTCGTGTGCGCCGCCGACGTGCCCCGATCCCTCCTACAGGGGCCGGCCGTATCATCCGGCATGCCCGTGTCCCCGGTTGCCCTCATGGCGCCGACCGCCCCAGGGCGGGAGCCCGCAGACGACACGTCGCGGGCGGCGATAGACGAGCCGCTACCGGTCCTGACCGACCCCCTGACCGGGTTGGGCGCCCACCGCGCCTTCCACGAGGCGCTGCGGCGCGCGGTCGCGCAGGGCGCCACGCGGGGCGAGGCGGTCACGCTCGCCCGCCTCGACCTCGATCGTTTCAAAGCCCTCAACGAGCAGCACGGCCACGGCCACGGGGATGCCGTGCTGGGCGCACTCGCGGTACTACTGGGCCGGGGCCGCGGCGCGGATCGCGCCTTTCGGCTCGGCGGCGACGAGTTCGCGCTGCTCCTGCCGCACACCGGGCTGGTGGACGCGGCTATCGCCCTGGAGCGCCTGCGCGTCGCGGCGGCCCGCGACCTCGCGGGGGCGACGGTGAGCGTGGGCGTGGCCGCCCTACCCGCCCTGACCGATGTGGACGCCGACGTGGACGCGGGGGAGGGGCTGCTCGACGGCGCCGAGGCGGCCCTCGCGGTGGCCAAGCGACGCGGGGGCAATGCCGTGGTCACGGTTGATGAGGTGCAGGATGGCGCGGCGCTCACCGCCTCGGCGCAGGCCCGCGCCCTGCGGCGCCTGCTCACGGACGGGCAGATCGCGGTGGCCTTCCAGCCGATCTGGGACCTGGCGCAGGGTCACATCCTGGCCTTCGAGGCGCTCGCGCGCCCGGCCGCGTGCTACGGCTTCGCCGGCCCCCAGGAGGCCTTCGACGCCGCGGAGCGGGCGGGGCAGGCTCACGGCCTCGACGCGCTCTGCCGCCGGGCGATCCTGACGCGCGCCGCCGCGCTACCCGCCGACGCATTGCTCTTCCTCAACGTCTCCCCCCAGACGCTGGATCACGACCTGCTCGCGGGGACGACGCTGGTGGCGGCGGTGGAGGCCGCGGGGCTGACGCCGGGGCGTGTCGTGCTGGAGATCACCGAGCGCTCGGTGGCGCGGCCGGGGGTCGTCGTGCGCGAGGCCGCGCGCCTGCGCGCGCTGGGCTTTCGGCTGGCGCTCGACGACGCGGGCGCGGGCAACGCCGGCCTGGAGATGCTCAGCCAGGTCACGGTCGATTTCGTCAAAGTTGATCGTGGGGTCGTGGCCCAGTCCTGCACCACGACGGCGGCGCGCGCCGTGCTGGCCGGCATCTTGGCCATCGCGCGCGAAACGGGCGCCTACGTGATCGCGGAGGGGATCGAGACGGCGGAGATGCTCGCCTTTGTGCAGCAGGCGGGCGCGGGGGCGACGGCGCGGGGCGGCATCCAGGGCGTGCAGGGCTACCTGCTCGGGCGCCCGAGCGAAACGCTCCCGGACGGGCCAGACGCGGAGCGGCCGCGCGCGCGGATCGACATCGACGCGGCCTGAGCGCTGGGGTGGAGGCCATCACCTCACATGGGTCTCCCCCTCGACAAGCCGGCTTAGACGTGTTTTCTGTTCCGTTGCTACTCGCTACCCATCAACGTATGGGAGCATCCCGCCGCCGCCGATGAGGAGCGGCGCGTGCGCGTGCGCTTCGTGGGCGCCGCCGTCGACCTGCTGCTCGGGGGCCTGGTGGATCTGGAGCCTAGCTTCATCGACGAGGCCGTGCGCGAGGTCTACGCGACCATCGACGCGCCGGTGATGGCGGACCTGTACGACGCGCTCGATCATAAGTGGCGCGCGGCCGACTGCGATCCCGAGGACCGCAAGGTGTACCGCCAACTTGTCTGGAAGCTGCGGCCCTACGTGCGCGACGGCCAGCATGCCCGCCTGGTCGACGGTCCCACATCGGTCAGTCTCGCCGCGCCGCTCCTGGCCTTCAACACGGAGCCCCTGGAGAGCAACGGCCAGCTCCGCAACTTCGCGTACTTCGCCGTCTTCGCGATGGTCGACCAACGTCGCGCCCTGGCCCGTCGTCTGAGTCGTGACCGCGACGCCTCGAGCGCCGACCACCTCACGGGCCTCGATGAAGCGTGGGGCCTGCTCACGTCACCACTGGCCCGTGAGCACATCAACAGGGATGCGCGCAAGGCCCGCCACGGCGGTAACTGTGTGCTGTTCGCCTCGCAACAGATCAAGGATCTGGTGGGCAACGCGGACGCGGAAACCTTCTTTACGCAGGCCAGTTTCAAGGCCCTATTCAGCGTTGAAGACAACGGCCAGCAGACGGAGGGTAACCCCCGCCTGTGGCTGGAGCGCATGTTAAAGCTGACCCCTGAGGAGGTCCAACGAGCGCAAGCCATGGCCGGTGAGAAGGGCGTCTACATGCCCATGTTCATGACCCGGCGCGATCGGCGCCATCCCCGCGACCTGCACGGCGTTGTGCGCGTTGAGCTCACCCCCGAGGAGGCGCTGCTGTTCGCGAGCGACGTCGACGACGTGCAGGCCCGCGACTGGTGGGCCGCGCGACGCGGCGGCGACGTGTGGGAAGGCATCAAACTGGCGCTGGATGGCGCGTCGATGGAGGCAACCGCATGACGATTCGACGACGACTCCCCGCGGCGGCGCGCGTGCTTGTGCTAGCGCTCATGCTAGCGGCCCCAACGCTGGTGGGCGCGGCCGCCAAACCAACCGTGTCGCCGACAGTGACACCCGCGCCCACACAAACAGCGCGCGTCCAGATCGTGATAGCGACGGTCCAGCCGAGCCCGAGCCCGAGCCCGACGCCCAGCCCGAGCCCGACGCCCAGCCCGAGCCCGACGCCGGCCGCCCAAGTGGGTGGGTCGAATGGGGACACCGGCGGCGACACGACGTGTCCCCCTGGCGTCCTCCATATCCCCTTTCCCCTGGGTAACGGGATCTGCGTCGATTGGGGTGTCATTATCTCACAAGCCTTCGACGCGGCGGCCGCGAATGCCCGGACCGCGATCGCCAGCCAGGTCCAGCAACTCTACGATGGCATTCTCGGACCGCTCACGCACACGCCCAACCTGCGCACGAATCAGGAAGTCACGCGCGTGCAAGGCGTCCTGAGCCAGAACGCGACCGACGCCGTGGTGGTCCTGTTCGGGATCGCCGTCCTATGGTGCGTCCAGCCCAAGTTCTTCGGCGACATCGCGCAAGGTGTCTCACTGCTGTGGCGGTCCTTCCTGGTCGTCGCCGCGCTGCGGACGCTCAACCCGCTGATGGACATCTGGTTCGGCGTCGTCAACGCCCTGGCGATCGACGTGGGACACGCCAACCTCGCCAACGGCGTGCATACGGGCTTGACGCTGTTCCTCGCGCCCATCCTGCTCGTGCTGGCCGGCCTGGAGCGCGCTGTCACGCTCTACACGTTTGGCCTCACCTATGTCGTGGCCCCACTCTTCATCGTGCTGTTCATCTGGCCGCCGGCGCATCGGGCGGCCGCGACCTGGCTCATCACGTTTATTAGCCTATCGCTCCTCGGCGTCGTCTATGGGATCGCCACACTGCTGATCGTGGCCATGGGCGCGGAGGCGACCGGGGTATGGGGGGAGGTGATGCTACTCGGGGGCCTGTTCTTCTTGACGCTCTTGCCCGCCATTTGGGCCGGCCTGACCGTGGTTGGAGCGATCAAGAGCAGCGGCGCGTTATCCAAGATTATCGACACCGCCAAATCGGCGGCGGGGGAAGGAGCATAGTTCGTATGAGCGCTGTCCTCTTGTTGGGGTTGACTCTGGCCGCGCTCGCGGGCGCGGGCAGCCTGTTTGGGCGCAAACGCTGGTATTGGCTGCCGCTGGCGCTCGTGCGCGCCCTCGTGCGCGCCGCTGTGTCGTCGGCACGGAGGCTGTGACATGGCAACCATCACACAGAAGGGCTTGAGCTTCACCACGCGGCGCACGGCGTTGGTGGTGGTCGCGTTGTGTGCTCTGGGCGGTATCGCGTGGCTGCGTGCATCTGGCGTCCTGTGGGACGCCTACCGCTGGGCTTACGTGGCGCTCGCGTTCCCCGTCGCCTGGACACGCGACTTCCTGGCTCGACTGCGTCAGGGGCTCCATGGCGGCCACCTGAAAAGTACGGGTCTGGATTGGGGCGCGTGGGTCGGACACGCGGCAACGCGCTACCCGACGCTGCAAGGGAAGCCCTACCACACCCTCGTCGTCATCGAAGCGGCCGCGCTTGTGCTGCTCACACTCGGGCTGGGCTGGCGCGTCGTGTGGTTCGTCTGCACGCGGCCCGGACGTATCGAAGCTGGCACGACGCACGGCGACGCGCATCTTGCCACGCCGCGCGAGCTGCGCGCCCTGCGCGATCGGGGCGGTCCGCTGCTCCTCGGACGGTTGGGCCGGCGCGGGAAGCGCGTCTGTCTCGATCAGGCCACGCAGGCGCTCAACACCCTCGTCGTGGGACCGCCCGGATCGGGGAAGTCCGCGGGCGTGATTATCCCTAATCTGCTACGCGAGCGTGGGGGCCGCTCCCTCGTCGTGACCGACCTCAAGGGGGAGCTGCTGCGGCTATGTGGGCGTGCGCTCAGGGCGACGCATACCGGGTGGCCCGTCAACTTCCTGGCGCCGGAGACAAGCCTGGGCTATAACCCGCTAGCCGGCTGCACGACGCCGATGGACTGCTTCTCATTCTGCGACGCCTGGGTGGCCAACACCGGGCAGAGCCGGGGCGAGCCGTTCTGGGATAGCGCCTGCAAAGAAATCATGAGCGCGGCGATCTTCCACCTGCAGGCGACGTTGCCGCCGGCTCCGACCCTCGGCGACCTGTACGCTTTCCTGTGCGGCCAGACGCCCGAGGCCATCATTACTGCGTTGAAGGCGAGCCCTGCGCCCTTGGCCCGTGAGAGCGCCCTGTCCTTCATGGCCGCGCTGGAAGCCAATGAGAAGCTCCTGGGCGGGGCCTTCGCGGAGATCAAGCCACGGTTCCGCATTATGGCCGATCCCCGCGTACAGGCCGTTACGTCACGTCACGACGTAGACTTTGCACGCCTCGCCGACGCCGGCCACAAGCCCATCGCCCTGTTCCTCCAGTTAGACCGCACGATGCAAGAGGAGTTGAAACCCCTGGCGGCGGCGTTCTTCCTCGATCTGTTCCGCACCCTCTCGCAGTTGGCCGATGCCAGCCCGAGCGGGGAACTGGCCCGGCCGGTCGCGTGCTACCTCGATGAATTCGGCAACCTGGGCAGTGTGCCGAAAATGGCGGTGTGGATCTCGACGCTGCGCAGCGCCGGCGTGTCGATGCTCCTGGCCGTGCAGCATACCGCCCAACTCGTGGCCCTGTATGGCGACGAGGGCGCCGCCACCATCACGGGGAGTTGCGCGACCAAGATTGGATTGTCGGGCCTTGGCTTGGAGGATGCGCGGACCTTCTCCGCGCTCTGTGGCGACACGACGCGCGTCACGCAGCAGGCCAGTAGCCAGCGCGGACGCTTCTCCGTCGTGAGCAAGCAAGGCGGTCTATCGCAAGCGGAGACCGGCGCACCGTTGATGACCGCCGACCAGGTGCGGCGCCTAGGGCCTGGTGAGCTCCTCGCTATCGTGCGCCACTTGCCGCCGGTGCGACTCCAACAGTGCCGGTGGTACCAGGACCGTGACCAAAAGTCACGGGTCACCGCGGCCTAACACCACACGCTGGAGACAAAAAAAGAGGGCCTGGGAGAGTGGATCTCCCAGGCCCCTGCATGTATCACACCCTACTACATCTATCTGATGCGCTACTGCTGTGTCACGCGTCGTGTGCGGCGGCGGCGATAGAGCAGGATGGCCCCGATCGGCAGCAGGCCGGTGGCTAGGAGTTCGCCGGAGCCGAGTTCGGGCGTGGCTGCCGCACCGGGTGCGGCAGGTAGCGTGTAGCTTTTTGCCACGCCCATCACCTCTATTAAGCGGTTGCCGTCGCCGTGGGTGCTGGCGAAGGTGTCCGAGATGAAGATATTCCCTGAGGGGGCGACCGCGATACCCTCACTCTGGAAGGTGCCCACGCCGGTCACGTCGAACGACGACGGCGTGTAGGTCGTCCCGCCCGCCTGCGGGGTCAGCGTGTAGACCGTGGCGCTGTCGCCTATAAGAGCGGGCAGGTAGAGCACCCCTGCCCCGTCCAGCGCGAGCGATTCGGCGGGGATGTTCGCGGCGATCTTGACCGGAGCGCCGTAGCCGCTCCCGGCCAGAGGACTGATCTTGAACACGTTGTTCAGCTGGGTGGGATTACTGTCGACGACGAAGACGTTGCCCCCTGCGTCGACGGCGACACCGAAGGCGTTAGCAATGGTGGCGATGGTGGTCTGGTTGTAGCCGCCGCCCGCCACAGGGGTTAGCTTGTATATGTTCCCATTACCCCGATCAGTGACGTAGAGGTTGCCGAAAAGATCGCGCGCGACCGCCACGCCGTTAGGACTGGTGAAGGTACCGACGGAGGACTCGGCGTAGTGGGTCCCGCTTGCATCCGGCACGAGGGTGACGAGGCGACCGCTGCCAAAATCCGCCACGAAGACCGTGCCGGCGCTGTCCACGGCGGCGTTGCCGGGGTCGTTCGTGTCCGACGCGATGCGCACGGGCGTGTACCCCCCCGACCCGTCCGGCGTCAGCTTGTAGACACCATTCTGCGCGGCGGAGCATTCGGTGCTGGTCCCAGGGATGTTGTCGAAGCAATCCGGGACGAAGATGTCGCCGGCGCTATCCACGGCGACGCCGGCGGGATTGAAGGTCCCCCCGTTGCTGATGACGGTTCCGGCGACGGACGACTGGGCGTGGACCCGCGGAGCGCCCGCCAGTGCGACCAGCAGCAAGGCGGCGAGGCCAGCCGTGCGCACGGTGCGCGGACGGACCGTCGGGTGGGATTGTCCGGCCATTGCATCCTCCTCTTTTGATGCGTCCGAGCACAGACAACCCGGCGCATGACAACATAGCATGGCCGGGTTCACCAGTAGCTCCACGCGGTCGGGGGTGACCACTAACAAGGCAGGCGGCACGAGGGGAGGGGGTAGCGTCGGTACTACAACCGGACCTGTGACGTCGGTCTCATTCAATGACCGCGGTTCGTCGCTTCCACTTGTCTTCTACTGTACCAGGCCCAGGTTACGATCTTGTTAAGATGCGGGTACGCCGGTTAAGATTGGTTAAGATGTCTCTTTCCCCCGCCTTTGCCTCCCCGATCTACCGCTCGTGATCGTGGTCCCGTGCGCTCCGTCCCTTGCCGCGCGCGTGCTCCTCACGGTCGCGTACAGCGTCAGGCTCATTGCTGGCCCGCAAGGCGTCGTTCCAATCCTTGGCCTCCGCCGGCGGCCGCTCGCGCACGATAGCTTCGGCCCGTGGGTACGCGACCTTGACGTGCTCCCATAGCGTCGCGCCGCCCTTGTCGTTGTCGAAGTCGCAATGCACTAACCCTCTGGCCGCGAGGCCCGCGTCGATGTGCCGGCGCGGGATCTCGCCGTGCCCATCCGTGGATATGAAGTGGTACTCTCCACGGACGCCCTCACGCTGGATCAGCGCGGCGCGGCTCAGGGCGTCGATGGGCGATTCCGTGATGTGATACTGCGGGGCGCTGTACCGCTCAGGCTGTCCGATGGTGAACGAAAAGTGTCCCTCGTCGCGCCGGCTGCCGAGCGCCAGGCCCTTAAAGTCACTACCCGCCGCCGTCCCCCGTAGCGACGCGCCCGTGGCCTGGCCGCCGGCGTCTTGCCGGATGAAGACGGCATTAGAACGGCTGTCGGCGTAGATCGTCCCCCGGCTGTGCAGGTCGTCGACTAACGCCGCTGGTAACTGTCGCACCGACACTAAATAGTCACGAACTTGTGACCAGTGGCCCTCATCGGGCGTCGGCGCGCGGAAAGCCGAGCGCTCGGCGTGCGCCACGATCTCTTGCGCGTCCTGCTGCGCGTGACGTGCGCCATGCCACGACGCGGCGCTGATAGCCGCGGCGGCGCCGTGCGTGTCCCTGAGATAGGCCACCGCTTCACGGTAGTCATACCCTGCGGCGTGCATCACCAAGTCGATAGCCCCACCACCACCCTGCTGGCGGTCATGGTTATAGAACCGCTCGCCGTTGATGGAGATGTGCTCACCGTCGAGGTGGTACTTGTGCGCGTTGTAGCGGTCCACCTGGCCGCCTAACCGCTCGATGACGGTCTCTAGGGGGATGGCGCGGACCTGCGCCGCCAGCGCCTTGTAGTCCTCTCTCAGCGCGGTATGGTCACGCTCCAGTGTCCGTACCTGCTGCTGCAAGACGACGATGTTGGCCTCGGCTTTCGCCGCCTGTTGCTCGTAGTGCGTGGCCTTGACCAGGGCGGCGTCTACCACTGGCGCCAGGCGCTCCGCGATGCGCTCCTGTTGCTCCGCTGCCCATCGTTCAGGGTTTCCTACGATACGGCCGGGACGGTCTACCTCAAGGCGCTCTTTGACGAGTTCGGGTGCTAGCGTCGGTTCCTCGATCTTGGCGTAGAACTCCTTGACGGTCTGGTGATCGGCGACGCTGCCCTTGACGCCGCGCTCCAGGCCCAGGGGTTCCATGGCGCGGGCATAGCTGTCCTGCATCCGGGCGAGCAGCGCGCGCCCTCCGGTGTAGGCATGGGCGTTGAGGCGGCCTCGCTCGTCGATCGGCACGACGAGCGCTTGGATGTGCGGCGTCTGCTCATCCTTGTGCAGCACGGCCGCAACGATATTCTTCTCGCCATACGTCTCGCGCAGCCAGACCATGCTCCGCTCCGTCCACTCGGCCAAGCGTGTCGCTTGTTCGAACTGTGTACCCTGGTGATAGAACTCACGGCTGGCGGTCAGCACATGCTCCATCGCCAGCACCGCGTTAGAGCGGATCGTGGGCGCGTCGTCGAGCCGCCCCTGGGCATCAGCGCACCAGTCGCCCGTCCCGGCCAGCCGCACGTTGTCACCGAGGCGCGCCTCGTCGGCGTTGCGGGTCTCGCGTGTCCGCTCATTATGCTTGCCTAACTGGCCGATCTCACCCATCGTCTTGAGCTTCGCTACCCGTAGCACCGCATACACCGCGCACCCCTCTTCTCTTTCAAGGGGCCAGGTCGTGCGTGTCCAGGCGCGGGGAGCGACTGGGGCGAACGGACGATATTGTGAGCGCCAGCGAACAATTCGGTAGTGAGTACCGTTTGCTGCGCAAACCCCTGCCCGTAGCATACACGGTCGCCCGCGACGGCCGGGCGACGGCCCCTTGAAAAGAAGAGGGGAGGAGCGTTGATAGATCGTATCCGCTACGCTTAAGGGAGAGAAGGGAGCCGACTATGACCACACCCGCCACACCTGAGCCTGTCTCATCACCGACCGCTCTACAGGCCATCGTGGACGAGATCGCCACGCAGCTCGGCGAGACCGAGGAGGAGCCGATCCGGCAGATCAACCGAGCGGTCCGCATCCTCGGCGAGCACCGGGTACGTACCGTGGTCGCGCGGGCGCTTGACATTGAGGCCGCTGGCGGGATGATGCGCGCCGACGGCAGCCAGAAACGCTCGTTAGGGGGCGTGTTCTTCATCCTGATGCGCGATGACGTCGGGCGCAAGGACTTCTACCGCATCTTCAAAGGCGGACAACAACAGCGCACCAATGGGCCAGGCGCGGCCGCACGCACGACGACAGTACCCTTTGACTGGGCGACGTTTGGCGCGAACGCGGCCGAGGCGATGAGTGAGGCAGGGGAGGCAACAACAGTGAAGCTCACGGTGATCGGGCGGCCCGGCAAGATCGTGGAGCGCGGCGACGTCGCGCTCGTCGCGATGCGCAGCGAGAAAGCGCCGTCGCTCCCCAAGGGCGTACCAGCGCCGCCGTCACCCCAGACCGACTACATGGTGCTCGTGGGGATGAAGCAGTGGCGCAAGGTCGCCGAGGCCCTCGCCGCGGACCCGGCCGATAAACTACTGATCGAGGGCTACCCCACCGTCCAGCCGGAGGTCGCCGGCATCACGGTGTACGCCACATCAGCGACCACGACGGGTATCCAGGCGGGGAAGAGAGCCGCCCAGCAGGCCACACCGCCTGATTGATAATAATCGTCCATGACGACGTGTGCATCACTTGATGCCCCGGTAGACGAAAGGTAGGTGCCCCATGTCCGACTATCCCAACTACCCCGACTATCCCGACCCTACAGCCGCCACGCGCGGATCGAGTGCTGATGAGACGACGACGGATGAGATCTTCGCTGTCATCGCAACCGAGGAACCCCACGGTGCCACCGCTGATCAAGTCGCCCGTGCCGTTGGTCTTGGTCTCAACGGTGAGGTGGTACAAAGCCTGTTGGAGGAACTGGTGGCGGATGGCCTGCTCGACCGGCGCGGAATTGGCGACGGGGCCGTGTACACCCTCAATCCGATGGCGTGATTCCTCAAAGTGACGACGTGACGCCGCCAGCGTGCTGTAGGCCATCGTGATACCCCTTTCTCGTCGTCGGTTGCACGTCAGTTCCACGGTAGTCGAACCGACACGCTGCATTGTAACGCGCGAGTTCTTCTGCTCATCCACGCCTCCTATTTACATAAACGCCCACGGTCCTGTATGCTGGTGCGCGAGGAGGGCCACACTATGCCCCTAGATGTAGAGAACTTGCCCAGTGCGCAGAAGCGACGGGCGATCATTGCTTCATGCCTTATCGTCTGTTGTGTCGCGACTTGGCCGATATGCTACCCATCACGAGCAACCGCCGCATCAGCACCATTAACTCCTTTCGTGCAGTGGCAACACCTAACCGGAGCTTACAATGAGATCGACGCTGAGGTGAGCATTTACCAGCAATTGTTAACCTATAACAGTGTTGGAGTGTCGATAAGCCAAGAAAACTGGGTCGGATTGATCAACGACGCCACCTCCCGCGGACAACTCGCGACCAACAGCCTGCGTATTCACTTCACTGGCAAGCTCGCTGTGGCCAGCCGCCTCGCGTTGCGGAGCCAGCATGAGTTCGATACGCTCTGGTCAAAAGCGCGTCACCACGCGATGAGCCACGCTCTCTTAAATCAGACTATGATTGATTTCGGCAAAGCAGAAAGCGTTGTGCCGCCTCTTAGTGAATAAAGAAGGGCTTGTCTATGCCTCTAAGTGAACGTGATTATATGCGTCGCGCCAATCGGTCACGCAAAACATCTACTCTCGACCGCAACCAATCGACAGCACACATTACAACCGATGCATACGAACCCCCTATAACTGTAACCCGTCAAGATTACGAACGAGTAGAACGCGAGAAGAAAAAACAAGCCCAGGCGACACAAGAGACGCCGCACGAGCGGCGGTGGTTCACCCTTATGCTTGTTACTGTTCTAATCATTGCTGTAACGCTCATCGCCATCGCGCTATCCCTGCACCTTTTCTAACGTCCGTGCTTCGTCTTGCGCTGCACCGCTGCCGATGGTGTCTTTCACTCCTCGCTGCCCCGTCCATGACCGTTTGTGCATCATGAGGATTTTTGCATATCCCCCCAAAAAGGCGCATCATGTGCTCAGACGTGCGATCTGCTGCCCAAAGGCCGCGCCCAAGAAGAGGCCCATGCCTTCCTTAAACTCCCTGACGTTCTCGGCTTCCTTGGCGGCCTCGGCCTCCTTGGCGGCCCTCAACTCTTCGGCCTCGTGCTCGTGACCGGGAGAGAGTTTCTCTAATAGGCTCTCCAGATGCAGCGAATACCGGCGCCGCGCCATGACGGTCGCGCGATCCCCCGCCCAGAAACTAGCCGGCCCGCCGATCGCGTGAAGCGCGGCGCCCACGGCCGCGTACACCGGATTTTCGTGCTCGGCCCACGTTTCGGTCAGCCAGATGCGACATATAGCTGCCTGCCGCGCCGCTTGTGATGCTGTCATATCCCACGCCTGGCGCCGGAGATCCTCGTAGCACCAGGCCGCGAAGGCGCGCAGGGCGAGCGTCGCATCGGCGGACCAGACGACCGTCCGTTCACTTGCCGCCCATTCACGATCGCCTGTCGCGACCTGGCCGCCGAAGGCGCACCAGCGGACATGAATATCCTGACGCGCCGCCGCCAATGGCATATACACCAGCGCATCCAGTGCCCGCTCGCTGCCGTGTAAGCCGCGCATGTTCGCCACAAGCGGATCATCCCAATGTTCCGTCAGGCCAACGGGAGCCGCAAGCATAGTAATCGCGAAGTGCCATCCGTGCGTGATCACCGTGGACATGGGGCGCGTGGACGTCGTCGGACGCAGCAGGCCATACCCCAGATATGTCGTGGCGGCGTCCTCATCCGGGTGATAGCCCAGGTGAGAGATCGCGGCGTCCGCGTCCGCACGATACGCCAGTTGCACGACCGGGCGGCGGTCAATCAGCAACCCGGCGGCCTCATCGCCGGCGACGCCCAACGCCCGCATAATCGCGTACGCCATCGACGGCCCACGGTTGAGGCCCATCTCGCAGTACGCCAGGACGCGACTATCCAGCCGTTTCAGCGCGCCGAGCGCCGCCTCGATACCCGGCGCGAACCACGCCGCGTCCTTCTCATGCCCATCGTCGGCGGTTGGGCAGTAGTGATACGTGAGGTGAGGATGTGTGCGGGCGAGGCGCTCCTGAAACGCGGCCGCATGTGGCGCAAACTCACTACGGCAGTCGATCAGGGTGTCGATGCCAGCCTCTACCACCGCCGCGATGTCGGCATCGGTCTCAACACGCCCTCCCGTCGCCAGGCGGGGCGTGATCCAGTTGAAATCACAGAACCCATCGCGTCGCAAGGCCTTCGCGATCAATGCACGGGCCGCCGCCTGCTCGCATGGCGTCGTCGTCATGGATGCCCGCGCCTGTAAGTTAATGGCCATACCGGAGACTCCTCTTTACGCCACGTCAACGGCTCACTATCACGGTATAGGTGATCAGGCTAGCCCGATCAGGTCTTGCGATGCTCGCCTTCATCGCCTACAGTAAGCAAGCACAAAGACGTGCACGCTATTCTCTATCCATTCTGGCACCCCCGGCGGCTTCAGCCCAGCCTCACCGGGGGCTTTTTCATGCCTACGCTGCCCCTGCACGCGATAACGTCTACAGACAATCACCCCGCGTGCCGATACATAGAGTAAGCAGGTTAGCGGTGGTTAGGGCTGTCCACCGCTGGCAAGCCACAAGAGAGCCGATGAGGGGATGCTGATCCTTCCCTTCTCATCGGCTCTCTTGCCATGTGAGGCTTCTTTACGCCGCGCCATCAGGCGCACTCACGGTCCGGGCTCTGACGTACGCGGCCAGCGTCTCGAAACCAGCAGCTCGCGCCAACTTCTCCAGCCGGGCGCGCTCGTCGGCTGAGTAACACACCTGCACTTTGATATCGCGCCGCGGCACAAGGCGCGCGCCCGCTCGGCGCGGTTCCCACGCGAGCACTTCACTTGCCATTGGACACCCCTTTCCGGTTTTCCGGGCAACAAAAAGAGGCGCTACCTGCGATGATCGCGGGTAGCGCCTCTAATGAGACTCTGCTAACTTACTTTAAGTATCGCGCGTTTTGCAAGTTGTGTACAGTAGTTCTCCACATACTCAACGGATACATCACTCCACACGGCAAGTTGGGCCAAGCCCGCTCGCTTGCGGGTGTAGACCAGGTCGGCGGTGACGTTGAGAATCCGCGCCGCCACCCGCGCCGTGTGCCCCTCCAGGCAGCACAGGGACACGGCCGCGGCGAGCAGCGGGTACTCCTGGGCCAGCCTGGCGCGCGCCTCGTCGAGCGAGAGCGGCACGGGCGGCGTACCGAGGCGTGTGGCACCCGGATCGCCGTCGAGGTACCGCACGAAGCGATCGAGCAAGGCCGGCGCGCCATCATCGGCGATCCGCTGGCTATGCAGGACAGTATAATCGTCGGGACTGGTCGTGGTCATTGGGGCGCCTCCGTCATAGACAACTATCACCGTGGCCCTGTGCAGGCTCACATAAGAGTCACAGGCTATTCACAGATGGTTCACATATCCAGATGCTACGCTTAGGATGGATTGGGTGGGCAGCTCCGTCTCGCACAATCAACCCGCCGTCGCTGTGGAAGTGGACGTGCCGCGCACATTGAAGCGGAAACCCGGCGGGATTAGGCGTTTACACACTCTTGACGAGCACTTCATACACGCTTCATATAGTCGTGCGATGCTAAAGGAACGTACCGAGTGGGACTCGCCTTGACAGTCCGGCGTGAGCATGGAACGGGGCACCGTGGTTGGGCCAGATTGGTATCGGCCACGTCCCGCTCGGTACACAACTATCCTCTTCCCCGCAAGGAGCCGGGCGCCAGATGCGTCCCGGCTCCTTTTGCATAAGCCAGCGCGCGGGAGCGCCGGCTTACGCGCTCCTCCGCTGGCCGGTGGGCGTCGCCGGCGACCACGAGATCGCGCAGCCCTGGGCCACGTAGACACCCTTGCGATTGCGGTAGGACGCCCACAACATCGGGTGATCGTCGCAGTAGTCAATCACATGGGCGTCGACCTTGCCGGGTGCCGTCCGGCTCACGCGGCCGATGTACTGCGTCACGCGGCCCCCGTACGAGACCGGCGTCGCCAGAAAGAGCGTGTCCAGCGCGGGGCAATCGAAGCCCTCGCCGACTAAAGAGCCCGTCGCCACGACCGCCTGCAGCGTGCCCGCGGCGAGGCCCTCCACCACCTCGCCGCGCTTGCGCTTGCGCTTGCCCATCTGCCCATGCAGCGCGGCCGAGGCGACGCCGGCAGCGGTGAGCATCGCGGCGAGCTGCGCGACGTGGCCCACCCGGTCGCTCAGGATCAGACACCGACGCCCAGCGGCGACCATCCCGGCGACGTCGGCGACGATCAGGCGATTACGGTCCCGATCGGTCACGATGTCGCCGACCAAGCCGGTAAACGTGTCGCCAAACAGCCGTAGGCCCGTATCCCTCTTGAGGACCCGCGGCGTAATGAGCCGGTCCTGTAGATCGGCTTTGTCGATGCGCGCCGTCGTGTCGCCCAGGTAGAAGTTGATGACGGCGCCGAGCCCATCACGGCGGTAGGGCGTCGCTGAGAGCCCGAGTAGATAGCGTGCCCTGAACTGCCCCAGGACGGCTGCGACCTGCTCGGCTGGCGCGTGATGGCACTCATCGACAATGACATGGCCCACCTCCAGCAACGCCGGCGGGATATACCGGGCGAGACTCTGCACCAGGGCGACGGTGAACCGCGCGCCGACGGTGCATTGTCCGTCGCCGACGAAGCCAATCTCGGCCTCATCGAGCCCCAGGACCGCCACGGCGCGGGCGACGGCCTGGTGGGCTAACTCCTTGGTGTGGACGATCCAGAGCGCGGGCTGCTGGCGGCGCGCGATCAGCGCCATACCCATGATGGTCTTGCCAGAACCCGCCGGCGCTTCCAGCACGCCCATGCGCCGCGCCATGACCTCGCCGACAGCCCGCTCCTGGGCCGGCGACAACGTGATGCGCTCCGCGAAAGCCGCCGGCGCGACGGCGTGCGTGGCATCGACCAGGCGGTACGGCACCTCGTGCATACGGCACAGGTCGCGCATGAGGCGCGCGGCACCACGCGGGACGGTGATCGTCCGGTCGGCTTGCGGGTGATAGTAGCGGAGGGAGGGCTCAATGTCCCGTGTTGAGCGTCCGTTTGCCTCGGCGTCCCGGTACAGCGGATTGGGCAGCGTCAAAGCCTCGCGGATCGCCTGGCGTAGGACGGCCGGCGCGTGCGCGCCGATGGTGGCCGCCGCGCCGAGTGTGATCTCGACCGGTTCGGTATTGATCTCGGTTCTAACTGTCATGGGACACCTCTTCACTCTCGCTCGCCGCGGTGGTCACGAACGCGCACGGCCCACGCTCACCCTGTCGCGCCTCTTCACTACACGGCCAGCACCACCCATACGGCGGCGACAAGCTATGTCGCCGCCCACACTGGGGGCAAGCCAGGTAGGCGCATACGAGCGCGGCGTTGGCGACAATGCGCGTGAAGAGCGCGTACACGATCGGCTGGGAGATGATCAACAGGATCTCATCGCCGCCAGCGTCGGCCGTCACGAGGACGTCGCGCTCACGCAGGTAGGTCAGGATCTCGCGGGCCTTTGACGTGTCGCCCGCGTTGAGGCGCCCGGCCACGAAAGGCGCGTCCGCGTCAACCTCGACATGCAGGAGGCCCGGATCGACCACGAGGGGCGCATCTGGCCGCGCGCCCTGTGTCACCTGCATGGCTTGAACTGGTGCGACCGCTGGCCGCTCGATGCTAGCGACCATGTCGCGCCTCCTGCCCGATCGAGGAGCCGCCCGCTATGTTCAGTAGCCCAGTCGCGTTCTTGACCGCCGCCGGAAAGCAGGTCGCGCATTGCCACTCGCGCCAGCGTTCGCTCCAGCGGTAATTAACGGTCCTACACGCTTGGCAGCGTTCCGTTGGTTTGTCGGTGAGTGCGTCTACGGGCGCGGGCGACACGGGCGTAAGGTCAAGATCCATCGACAAGGTGGCGGGCGTCGGGGCTGGACCCCGTACGGAATCGGCACACCCTGTCTCTAACGTACTAAGGTGTGCGGATTTGAGAGGGGGGGTATCTATGGCGTCCGGCCCATCGTTGTGCCGTGTCATCTGACCCTGTGCGGATTCCGCACGGGTGGGTGCCGCGGTGATGATCTCGCCGGTCTCGACATCGACGACCGCGCCTGAATCCATGGTGATGGTCTCGTGCCCTGCCGCTGTCGCCTCGTCATCAGTGCAGGTTTGGTGGCAGTCCGCGCAGACGTACATAGTCGCCTGTAGGTGGGTGCCGCCACAGTTGGGGCAGCGTTTGCGGTCGCGATCCTTTTGACGGTTCTGTGCCAGGTCGTTCACCTGGGCGGCCGTGAGCGCCTTATCGGGTAGGCGTCCAACGCCGACCCACAACTCGGTATTGTCCGGCCCTGTCTGCCGCGATTCGTAGGTGATGAGGCCCATCTTGCTCGCGTCCTGGAGCTTGCGACTAATCGTGCTCACGCTCATTCCGGTACGCTCGGCCAGCGCCGCGCGGTAGATCTTGCGCGGTGCCGGTGGGCCTGGGTCGCGTCCCTCGGGCATGGCCATGTCCCACACCGCCGCAGCCAGTACCTTGTCGCCAGGCTTGAGGCGCTTGTCGGTGATGAGGAGGTTTTGCTGTTGGTACTTCCGGCGCAATGTCTCGGTCGCCATTGACTTCTCGATGAGGAGCGCCAGGAGGCCGGGGTCGATGGTGACCATGCCGCTCCCGTCCGTTGCTGGCGCGACGCCAGCGAGCGGTGCCGTGTTGTCGTCACCGACGCGCGGGAGCGGGAGGTAGCGTTCAATGATGAACGTGTGACCGGCGATTAAAAGATCGTCGGGACCCTTAGCCACGTCCTTATCCCAGGAGGCGATGCGCGTTGCGTACCCGCGCGCGACGGCCGCCGCGGCGAGGCGCTGGCGGCTCCGTTCGACGTGTTCGACGGCCTTGGGCTTGATGTCGCGATCCAGGGCGATGACACAGGTATCGACGCCGCGTGCGGCGAGCTCGTCGAGGACCTCCTCGGCCGCGCGCCAGGTCCCCACGCCGTTGATACTAATGACCATGCAGCCCATCCGTTCGGCTAACAGGTCGCCCTTCTTGATCCCCTCGACGATATAGACCTCGTGCGGATTCCGCACGCCCCCTACGGGTGTCGCGACATGCGGAGCAGTTCCGCTGCTGGGGCCGCCGGCGCTGGCACTTGACAGCCAGAGGTAGCGCGGGGCGACGTCGGGCTTGTCGCTGCGGACCATAAAGCCGGTCAGACGGCCTTGTAGATCACGGCGTGGCATAAGGACGCCGGCGAGCGGCGCCAGGGCGATCCGGCTGGACTCGTTGAGGATAAAGCCCGGTACGCGTAACAGCGTCGCCGTCCCGTGGCGGGTCACCAGCGCGTCAACGATCGCGCGACGTGCGGTCGGATCAGTAGGCAGCGTCCCGTAGAGGCTGGCTTGTTGATCGTCGAGGCCATGCGCGGGGCTGGTGAGCAGCGCGTGGTGTGCGTCGGAGAGGGCGCAAAGCCTGAGAAGGTCGGTGTAGATAGCGTGCTGGACGTCGGAGTTCGCCACTTCCACCGCCGGCGCTACAGGCCGTATGGGGCGCGGCGTGATCTCGGTACCGTCGGCTCGGTGGAGATAGCCGCCCATGAAGGCGTCGGTCCACTGGTGCGCGTCGCCGACCGTGCGGCAGAATGAGCCGCCATCGTCGAAGCGTAGGCAGTACTTGGTGTCGCCACACCACTCGCAGGGAGATTGCCGGCTGACGCGGTTTTCTCGGGTGGGGCGGTGGTTATCGGTGCCGGTATGCGTATAGTCGTGGGCTGCGGTCGCGGTCATCGCGCACCCCCCTGCATCAGGGTGCGCGGACATGGTACAATGAAAGAAGCGGTCATACCGCGTAACTCCGTTTTCTACTAGGGCCGGTTGCACGAATCATCTTGGCGGGCGAATCGTGTAGCCGGCTTTCTCTATGTCCCGCGATAGTCTCGCGGCGGTCATTATCCCCTGATTTTCTCCTCGCACAGCAGTATCTTATGGTTTATGCTAGAGATACTGGCATGACGAGCTTGGCTCGTACTTCTCGCGCCATCGAGGAGCGCCCGATCTTTCGAGCGACATGCCGTGCTGTGGAGCGCGTATTCCCGGTTTAGGTCGGCAAAACTTTCGACCGGGGTACGCGCTTTTTCTATGCCTGGTGGACCTCCCTTGTTTTCGGCCCCATGTGCCGGGAGACGTCCGGCCAGTTCATTTGTAGCCGTATCCATTCTGCTAACGATCGGGACCCCGCGGCGCGCGCTTCATCTTCGAGCGCGATCTTGTGCCAGCGTGGGACGGGAATGGCGACGACCTCGGTCTCGCGGATGCGTCCGCTGTGCGGTCTACCTGAGTTGCTCACGGCCATCGGTCCCCCTTCGGGCGGTTCAGTCCCTACCCTGATACCCAGTCTAAATGAAAGCCCTGGCATTAATCTAGGGGTAGTAGGTACCTTGATCGCAGTGTAATAAAATCTTTGCGCGCTTGGATAGGGGGATGAAATAGTAAATTCAATTGTATCCCTACTCAAATCTGAGGAAGTCTTGAAGTGGCGGAACGCTTTTACTTGGACCAAGCAATGGCAGGACGACCTTTTGCAGCCTCTTGGTGATGTATTCCGAAGAGCCTGGGCTTGCATTGACGAGCCAGCCGAGGCGATCCCATTGTTCTCTTCTTTTGCTTGTATAGAGTTTGCTCGCGCGTTGTTGCAGAGGTAACTCTCGCCTGCTCATGGCCTTTGCAAAGGCCATGCGTGACGATTTCTCACCTTGCGCTAGGCGCTGATCTTCCCAGTCCCGCCATAGGCGATATAACGTGACATACTGCGCGAAGTCGGGAACGCGGCCTTGGGGGTCTTTGCCCTGTCGTGTTCCGATTTGTGGGTTGAGAGTTGGTCTGATGTTTTCCCATGCGGCCTCCAACGCCTTTATTGCTTGTGGCAATGTTCCGTCAGGGGTCGTTGTGAGCAGAATGGCTTGGAAGCGTGGTATGTCCTCCTCCCAAGCACCTGCGCGCAGTAATGCTTGTGTTCTGGGGCTGTTCCTTACCGCGGCAACCCATTCAGGTGTGTGGACCTTCTCTACGTCGTCGAACACATTGGCACGGACAAAGCCCGCCCGTTCATTGATTGCAATGTCTCGATCTACGGCCTGGCGGATAAGGGATGCGGCTGGTATCCAGGCGCCGGACTCGACGGCGGTGTGTAAAGCGTCCTGTATTGCTTTTCGGGGTAAGGCTGGGGCCTCATCCCATAGACGTTGATAGCGATGGTGTATCCAGGCACCTGCGATGAAGACAGGCAGGGCGTTGCTGTCTGGCATGGACATGACGGGTTGGCCGGGCCAGAGCATCCATTGCTGGGGTATCCAGTTAGGTTTCATCCGTTGCCAGAGATTCTTGTATCGCCGTTCGTTCGCAATCATTGCATGGCATGTCCGTAAGTCGCGCGAGAGGTCGGGATGCCACTTGAGGGCAAGCGCCCATTCATCGATTGTGGTGGATGGTATCTTGTCGGTAGACAACGTGCCGGTCCCTTCGGTGCGATGGCTAGAGTGGGCTGGCCTGCGACTAACAGACTGGCCCCTCGCTACATTTTCGATTCGTTTTCGTTCCGCGTTATTCAGCGGTTCCCACGCCTACGCGTCCGCGCTATCCGCTCGTGGAGCGCTCGATCAGCGGTTCCCCCTGCACATAGAAACTGCCAACCGTTACCCCTACCCGTGTCCACCATAAGGCACATGCAGCAAGCCACTGGCCTTCGCCTTGACGGCCTCGCCGCGGCGATCGTCGCGCTGGGTGGTCGTGACGTTGCTGTGGCCGGCCAGCTTTTGCACGGTCGCTAATCCTGGCCCATGTCGGGTGGCGGTGTATGTCCCTCCGTCTCGACGCGGCGTGCAATCTCCTCCCATACCTCGGGCTTGGCGAACACGATCGAGCCGCCGACGCCGGGTCGAGGTTGCCGGCACATCTGCGCGTGCTGGCGGGCGGACAGGATGACCTCCTGCCTGACATCGACGGGCAGTATCAAGGCCCACTTGACTACATGCCCGATGAAGCCCTGCTCCGCGAACGTCCAGTTGTCCATATCTATCGTCATCTATCGTCTCCCTCCCGATGGCAATAGCGTCTCCCTACGGCGCTGTGTGGACCTCAGATAGTGCCCTGTCGTCCTGCGCGCTTACTCTTCGTCGGGCGTGAACGCCTTGGCTTGCAAACGGTCGACCTTCCGTTGCGCCGCGGCTGATGAGAGCTGCGTGGCTGTGCGCTGCGTGTCCTCCGTATTGAGGTGGTCGGCCGCCTGTTGCGCCTCCTCCTCGCTGCGGTAGGTGGGCATGTGCGGCATACCCGAGGCTGAACTGACGACGGCGTAGGGGGTGGCCGCGCCATAGGTGCTGCTGCTATGGACGACCGTATAGGCCAGGCGTGGTTTGTTTGCCATTGTTCCTCTTTCCGCTTCCGCTATCGCGCTGCGCGACGCCGCTGGCTGTGCGCTACCAGAGTAATGATCTGTACGACGTGCCTCACCATCCGCTCACCGCCTCATCGAGCGTGTCGTCGGCAAACTTGGCGTAGATGCGCGTGGTCTCGATCTGGCTGTGACCCAACAGGCGCGCGGTGATCTCCAGCGAGCCGGTCTGACGCATCATCCTGGTGCCGGCGGTGTGCCGGAGGGCATGGACGCCCAGCGAGGGGACCTCGGCGCGCTGGGCCATCTCTTTGACGTGGTACCACGCGCTGCGTCGATCGCGGTAGGGGAGCACCCAGTCGCCGTAGGGGTGGGTCTGCTCTAGCGCAAGCTCGTGGCGCAACGTGCCCGAGAGGGGAACCGTCCTCTTCTTGCCACCCTTGCCCGCAGCGACCACTAACCGCCCGCGTTCCAGGTCGATGTCTGACCACCGCAGGTCCACGGCCTCGGAGGCGCGCAGGCCGGCGTGCCCGCACAGCAGCACCAGCAAGCGCTCATGGTAGGTGAAGGCCACACGCAGGAGTTGTTCAGCCTGGTCGTCGGTGTAGGGCTGGCGCTTCTCCTCGCGCGCGATGGGGTCCCGGCTGGGCTTGCTGTCCTTAAATGGGTCGGCGGCCGTGGCCCCGCTCCAGCGCAGCGCGATGTAGAGGGCACGGGCCGCGGCAAGATACACCCGTACGGTTGCCGGCTTGAGGCCGTGCGTCTCCATCTCCCTGATCCAGACGTTGGAGACCGTGCGCCGCGGCTTGAGGAGATCCCACTCACGCCCATCCTGGGTGACGAGGCGCACGATGGCCGAGTGATACGTCGCGAGCGTGCGCGGGGAGATGTTGACACCGGCGCCACCGTTAAGGGTCAGCCGCGCCTCGGTTAGACTCCACAACACCGCGGCGTCGTGGAGCATCGCCGCTTCGGTTGCCCTCCGGCGGAGTTCATCCTTCGGCAGCGATGCCCACGCCGTGGCGCGTGCCAGCGCCGTGCCGACGTAGGGGACCAACGCTGTGGTATCTGTCGTGGACATCCCGTCCCCTTCCTCCAGGTCTCGCCCAGCGCGTCTAGTAGTGCGTGTTATGTCGAGCTACAGCCCGCGAATGGTATTCCGTTGTATTGTCGTGAGCGTATCACCCAATGGCGGTTATGTCCAAAGACGCCCCGTCGTGCTGTTAGAGGGGACCCTCCTTGTGGGCGTGGATATGGCCGCCGTCCTGGTCATCGCCGTCTACGACCGGGGCGAACTGCTGGCCGGTCCCGTCGTTCTTCAAGATGTCGGTGATGCGCTGCTCGACGGCCCGCTGCATCACCGTGCGCGGGCCCATGCCGAGGGGCACGAACCCCCGGCCCACATAGCCGCGCCACATGTCGGTGCCCGGCGTGACGGCGACGTAGCCCGCGTAAAGGTCCGCGCCGTCAGTGGTGGTCACGCGCGCTTCGAGGAGGTAGGGCGACCGCACCATCCAGCGGATCACGGGCGTTGTGCTCATAGACCTGTGCCCTTATCTCCCGCTCCGTCTACCGGGTCGGCATGCTGCTGGGCGTGCTGCTCCAGTGCCGCCCTGGCCTCATCGAACGATACGCCCTCGGCGATGGTCACATCGTCGTCAAGGCGGTGTGCTGTCACTGTCGCGTCCCAGTCGGCGTCGGAGCGCCCAGACCCCTTGTACTGCCCGACATACCCATAGGGGCGCGTGGCGCCCACGAGGCGATACGTCCACAGAGCCGGACTCTTGCGCTCCCACTTACCCGTCATACGGTTCATCACATTCCCTCAACAGACAGACGCCCTATCCGTGCCGGTGATAATCCTTGTGGCGCGCGTACCAGTCGGGATCGCTGGCGCGCAGGCGTAGCCATTCGGCGTCGAGGCACTCCTGGCAGCGTAGTCGGCCCGGTCGCGGCGGCCGCTCGCCGCAGGTCGCGCCCCTAATTACTCCGCCCACTCCGTTCGCTCCTCAATTCCTAAAGAGGGCATCATGGTAAGCCGTCCCCGTCACGTCCAGCGTCTAGTGCTTCCTGCAAGAGCAGGCGCATTACCAACGAGGCACTAGCTCCATTGCGCCGTGCCCACGCATCCAGCCGGGCCTTCTGCTCGTCAGAGATGCGGACGTTGAACCACACCTCCCCTTCACGTACCGTGCGCCCCCGGTTCTTCCGCTCGTCTGGCATCTGTTGTTCGTCCAATACTCTTGTTGGTGCTACGGCCATGTCGCCTCCTTTACTCTACTGCTTCACCTTACTAGTTTACCATGGATACCATCTAACTTGCACATGGATACCGCAATTATGCTATACTAGAAGAGTGAGGAGCGGATCAGCTTCCACAAACAAAAATGGCCGGCGAGTGTAAGCCCACTCACCGGCCGGAGCACAACGGGGTATAGCCGCCATGCAAGACCATTCTACCGCAGCTAGCAAGACCGCCTTTAAGCCACGCGTCCGTCGCCTCGGCCCCGGTCGCTATTTAGTGGAGAGCGCGACCAAGCCCGGCCACGGCCACACAACCACCGCGACGAGCTGCTCGTGCGTCGGCTTCTCGCACCGCAAGGATTGCAAGCACGTCGCCCTCGTCAAGGTGATCGAGCCCTCCATGCAGGCGTGGTACGGGCAGGCCGCGCCTGCGGCGGCTCCCATGTCCGTGCCGATGACGGCCGGAGCCCCGAGCGGCATTGTCCGGCCGGTCATGACCACGCCAGTCTCTACCATCGACAACGCGCTCGACGACGCGGATCGCCGCCTGGGCGCCGCGTATCGCGCCCTGGCCGATGCTCACGAGCAGAGCAACGAACGGGCCGTGCTCTTGCGCCAGGTAGATAGCTTGGAGCGAGAGATCGCCGCGTTGCACACTCAGGCTATCCGGTACGCGGCGTAGCCATGACGACCACCACAGCCACCCCCACGACGGCGGCCAGCATCGCGCTGGCCACCCCCCTCGCCGATAACCAGCCCCAGTACACCTATGCCGGCAAGGGCCGCTGGCTCCCAGCCAATCAAGAGGCGCTCGACGAGTGCGCAGCCTGGAACCGCTGGGCTGACACGATCAACGTGCGGACAGCCAGGAGCGCCGTGCAATGACTCTCACCGCACAGAGACCAGCCCCGGCGCCACAGACGATGCCCTACGCGCCTCAGTGGATGCTCCATCTATATGATCGCGCTTTCCTGACTTTCGACGGCAAGATCGTTGCCGTCGCGCCCTGCTCGACGCCGGATGAGGAGGACCGGCTGATCGCCTTGCTCGATCGACTCATTATCCGTTCAGCACGCCGCTATCGCTAAAGGAGACTGACTATCATGACCACAACGACACCCACAGCTACCGAGTCCACCACGACGACGACGCCCGCCGCCGATTCCTCTACCGAGGACACACGCACGCAGGACCTGCACGCGCGCAGCGACGCTCAGGTTGTTGCTCTGTTGCGCCAGTGGGTCGAGGACTACCAGGCGCATCCCGAGGAACATAGTCACTTTCCGTCGGTCGCGCGGATGTTCTTCGAGGCCGTCAAAGCCCTCCGCGACGAAGAGAAGCGCCGCGCGGCCAGGGGCACACACAGTGCTCAGGATGATATGGCCGCGCGGCGGCAAGCCCACGAGGAGGCGCTCGTCGAGCTCGACCGGAACGGAGATATCGTCCTCGACTTCGGGGACGGCCTTCATCTCATCACCGTCCTGCAGCGCGCCATCGCCGCCCACGACATCACCCTCTTTGGCTATGAGAGCCGCGAGGAGCCCATTGACGCCTGCCATGGCTACAACGAGATGCAGCAGGATGCGGAGGCCCTCGCCCATCTCGCCAAGGTTTTCTACGACTCTGAATGGCGGTCGCGCCGCCGCCTAGAGGCTGGGATCACGCTCGACGACTAACAACCACCGACCGCGCCAAGAGGGGCCAGTACGACAGTCGTACTGGCCCCTCTTGGCGCATAGCGCGTGCTACAATCGCCGTAGAGGAGGGCACATGGCGATAGAGGAACGAAGGACTGTGAAGAGTAAACACGTTGGCCCCGCGATGCTGTCCGCTGGGGGACGCACGACGGCGTATCGCGCTATCGTTGAGCTGACGTGTGGCATGTGCAGCCAACCTATCCAACCGGGCGCGCTTTTCTCTCGTCACGCGCCGTATAAAGGAGTTTTCCAGCTCGCTCCGACCTGCATACGTTGCCGCCCGCTGCGCGTGGAGGGCATTGACGAGGGCGTGTAGGCGGTTACGGCTACTGGCTACCCCTCGCCATCTTCGTCGTGTTAGGGCGTGGTACACTGGCGGACATGATGGACAACCCGGACACGCTTACCCAGGCTATTGCCGACAGCGCCCTCAGTCTCTTCAGCGGGGACCTTACGGACGACACACTGGCGGCTCACCTGAAGACCCTGCGCGCCGACCCAGCTTGGCGTGTCTTCGTCCTTGAGGGGCCGAAGACACGCGATGTGGAGTTGATCTACAAACCGACCGACGCCTGGTATGCCCTGCGCTTGACGAAGGTGCGACGCTTGCGGGGACAGGTATGGCGCCGCACGGCCTAGCGCCGTGGGCGCGTTTGTCGCGCTTAGGGGCGTTGTTTGTGTAGCGCTTGTATCAGCGTGGGCGTCGGCTCTTGAGGGAGCTTCTCCAATGCGAGCGCGACCAGTTCGGCCTTGGAAGCCCGGACGCCTTGCAAGCGCAGGTGGTACACCAGGCCCATGAGTTTGTTGTCGAGGTCGCGCGGGACGCGGACGCCGAGGTTGACCTGCTCCTCCTCGCGGCGCTGGTACCCCCGCGCCGGCGGCGTGGCCTCTGCCTGGGTGGCCGTGGCTTCTGTGCGTGTGGGTGGCGTGTTCTGTACGTGCTGCCGCGGTGGGTGGCGTGCGTGGCCGCTGGCCGCCGCTTCCTCCTCCCCTCCCCTCTCCATGACGGTCGGCGTCGATCGCTGGCTCCGCGCCGTGGTGACGGGGATGGGTGAACTTATGTCAAACTCCGGCAAGGTGTCATCGTCCGGCGCCTCGTCGCTGTCTGTGTGTGCCGGCGTGGTTATGGGGGCGGCCGTCGCTTCCGGTGCGCTGTCCTCGCGCGGATGGCGTGGTGTAGGGACACGCCGCTTGTTCATGCCACGTAGGGCGTCAATACCGCTCATGGCAGGTTCTCCTTAATGGTCGTGACGACGGCCGCGATCTGCGTCAGCGCCGCCCTGGGTTTCTCGCCCGGATTCTTCATGGCACCCAGGGCTGTGCGATGCCGCCGGCGCGGGAGCCAGCGGTGCTCGGCGATCGGTGGACCGACCACGACGTTATGCTCTTTGGCCAGTGCCTCCAGGCGGTCTATCTGGCGCGCGTCCGGCGACGCGGGCACGCGATTCGGGATCAAGAGCAGACGGAAGTCCTTGAACTCGGCGAGCATCCCGCCGAGCGCATCCAGTTCACGGTTGCCCAGCACGACGGGCACGACGACGAGGTGCGCCGCGGCCATGGCGCCGTAGCTCAGGCTGGCCGCGCCGGGATGCGTATCCACGACGACGTAAGGGGCATCCCAGGCGCCAGCCCATGCCGTCAGCTTCTCGGCCATCTCCTCGGGCGTCACCGCCACCTCAGCAAGTAAGGGATGCGACGGGACGAGCGCGGGACGTCCCGGCCCATGCACCGATTGCGGAGCTTTACTTGACCCCGTGAGCGCGGCCAGGAGCGACGAACGCGTGCGCCCCTCCGCGGGATAGCCCCAGGCGCGGGTCGCGCCGCCGGCGTCCCAGTCGAGGTCGACGAGGATGGCGTCCAACGCATACGCGATCTCTAGCGCCAGCGTCGTCTTGCCGACGCCACCCTTGTTTGCCGCCAGCACGATCATTGATGACATACACACGTCCTATCTTGTGAACACGCGACCTGTAGAACATGCGCGCAGTATAGCATAGGAGCGATGTAACAAAGTAGCTAGGTAAATAAATAACAATATAGCGTGGTAGTTTGCTAGCAAAGTAACAAAGTATTGAGGGTAAATGGTGTGTGAACTCGACATAAGTGATAAGGTGTGGTCAACGATGGGGTATTGGTCGGATGCTGGGCGAAGGGTAGGGTCATGGCGCCGCCATCACGCTTCACGTATCACCATCATGCGGCGACCGGCAGTTGGTACGTCTATGATCGGCTGCTCGATCGGACGGGGCGCATTGAGCGCCTGGGGGTCACGGCCGCGATCGTGGCCCGCGACGAAGAGGTGGAGTGGCGCGCGCGGTGTCAGCGCTGGATCGAGGCCGAGCACCGGGACAGGACATCTTAACGCACGACACAGGTGGGTTTGCTGCGCCTTCATGGAACGTGGCCCCTGGCGCCCCTCTTGCCTGTAAGATCTATGCGACAATCTGCCGTAGGAGGGCACTTGACGAAGGAGAGACCTGGTGTGCGCAGTCACCCCATCGGGCTGGTCACACTGGACGACGGACGTCCCATCGCCGCGTACCGTGCCATCGTGAGATTGACCTGTACTGACTGCGCGGGGCCTATCCTGCCAGGTGACCTCTTTTCGCGGCGCACGCAACCCGTCTCTAGACTGAGCGCAGGTCAGGGGAGGGTCGATGTCTGCGCGGTGTGTCGCCCCCTACGCGTAGAGGATCACACGGTTGCGGCATCATTGGTGGAAGAGGAACAAGGACGATGACCCCTAACCACGACGCCCCGCCGCCACCGCTACGCGATGCGGGCCACCCCGATGATCAGACCGCGACCGCCGCTTGGCTGGCCACCGGCCCCGGCGTGCGGTTCCGTGACGCGATGACCACCATTGTCCACGCCTGTGACCAGGCCCTAGCAGATCCGCGGCTGACGACGACCAGGGACCTCGACGGACGGCCCCACAGCCTCGTCGCCGACCTGCGCCGTGAGAAGGCGGCGGCGTTGGCCTGCCGCGCGATCTTCGAGAACCACCTCGCCGCCGCCGCCGCCGAGATGCGTGGCCTGGCTCAGGCCACGGACGACGCCTATATGCGCAAGATCGCGGACGCGTTGGAGAGAGACGCCTACCAGGAGCTGGCGCCCTAATCGGTTCTTGCCCGCAGGACGCACTAGGGCCAGAAGCCAGGAGGAGATCTCATGTACGACAGATACTTGTGCGACCATGCGTGGATTGTAGACCACGTTGATACGACTGGCGAGGAGCAGGACCAACAGGGGCGGCGTGTCGCTCGCCTCACGTCCAAGTATTGGCACTGTCGTACCTGCGGGGCCACGAACGTCACGGTCACGCGTGAGGAGGTCGGTGACATGGCGCATGATGGGCATGAGCCGTAGATAATCTCTCGTTTCACGTCCTGAGCGTCAGGAGCGTACAGGATGCGCGAACGGCCCACAGTAGCAGCAAACACGCCGCAGACTGCCCGCATCCTCAGCCTACCGCATGAAACGCGCGGCATCTCATACATAGCATATCTATCTTTTTCAAGCAGTGAGGGCGCTATCCCGTGTGCGGCTTGATGTTCACCGGGATAACCGCCCCTGCTTTTCATCGAGTGGACACGCGCGGACCGTGCTAACCCTCCGCGTCCGATGCCTCGTGTTCGTGCGATGGAGTGGGCACCGCGACCCCACGCGCGCGTAGCGCCTCTTCGAGCAGCAGTTCGATCATGCTGGACGTGCTGCGACGCTCGGAGGTTGCGAGGCGCGCGATCGTATCCCGTACCTCTATGGGGATGCGGGCTGAGATCCACGCGAAGCCGGCGCGTACTGGTCGTGCCAGTTTTTTCCCTCCACGGGCGCGCGGTCGCCGCCCTTGTTTTCTCACCCCAATTGTCACACATTTCTCCTTCGTGGCACGCGGCACTATCAACGACGCCCGCATGTTCACTAAATGCTACCAAAATTTAGTAGTATTTGGTAGCATACTACCATGCGGTGTCGCTACGGGTTCTTGTAACGTGGCGCACTACCGCGAAGTGCTCGCTCGTCGCGAGTAAGGAGGAAGATAGGGATCGCACGACAGGAGGAGGCAAGAGTCCGAGGCCGCGGTTGCATCCGCGGCCAGGGATGACCACCGACGCACAACGGACCGTTACACCGCAGACGAAAGGGTCAGTACCAGTATGCATCAATTCATCATTGCAACGGCGCTGCACGGGTTTATCATTGCGAGCGCGTTCGGGGACGCCGCGGGGAAGGTGATCGGCTTCATCGACGACGTGAAGCTCGCGATTATCGCCATGATCGTGGTAAGCGCGGGTTGCGCCGTCGCTTTTACACGGGGGCACAAAATGGAGATCCTGGGGGCGTCGGCGTTGGCCGTCGTCCTGGTGGCGAACTTCAAGACCATCGCCGGGAGCCTGTAGTATGCCCCGCACGACGCCGCGCAGTCTCAACGACAATCTGCGTGTGGGCCGGCTGACCCTGCCGCAGTGGGTCGCGGCCGGCGTCGCTGGCGTGTCCCTGTGGGTCATGTCGAGCCTGGCCAGTGGTGTGCGCGACCCCAACGCGCACATCATGGCCGTGTCGTTGCCGACCATTCTGCTCGTCGCGCCCGTTCTGGCGCTATGGCGCGGTGGCGTAGAACGCTACCCCGCCCAGTTGACCCGGTACGGCGCCCGGCGCGTGATCTACTATACGGCGCTGGTGACCCGGTACGCGATCACCTACATACGGAAAGGAGCGCGCCATGCCCAGGCCCCGCTTGATGCGGCACGTCGTCGTCACGGTTGACGACACCGACGGCACGATCGGGGGCGCGGACGGCACACGTCGCGCCCTTTTGCATCTACCCGGCTTCGCACTTGACGCGCAGGCCGCGCCCGACAAGGAGCGGCACGCCGGTCTCTTCGGCTCCCTGGCCGCGTCTCTGCCCCATAAAGCGCGCCTGACCATCATCATAGAGAACCGCCCAACGGACGCGGCCGCCGTGGTGGCGGACCTACGCGCCCAACTCGCGCCCGTGCCGCACACGCCCCAACTGGACGAACTGGGCGACCGCATGCTCGCCTGGTGGGAACATCGTCTAAGCGCGCAGGCCGCCGTCGCGTCAGTCGCCGCGCCGCCCATCATGCGCCATGTCGCGCGCCTCGATTATTGGCTCCTCGTCGATCCCTACCCCGTGCAGGACGGCTATCCTGACCAGTCGGAGTCGGCGCGGCTCCGGCAGGCCGTGGCCGCCCTCACGCGGCAACTCGTGGCGATGGGTCTCCCGCCGACGCCGGCGGACCCGGCAACGGCCCACACCTTCGTAGGCCGCCATCTCGTCGCCGCGTCGGGTGGCGATGGATATGTGGCGCCTGAGGGCGACGAGACTTTCGTGGGGTATCGCCTCCCTGCGGACCCGGCGGCGGTAGCGGATGCGGTCGGCCTCGGCCGTGAGCAGTGGACGCGGACCCTCTTCCTCGTGCATCCACCGGGAGAGACCGAGCCGGGCTGGCTGCGCGCGCTCGTCGCGACGGACAGCCCGGCGACGCTCGTCTTGCACCTGCGCGGCCTGAGCGCCTCGTGGGAACGCCGGCGTCAAGCATGGCGCCTGCGCGTGATGGAGGGCACGACAGCGCGCGGCAAGGACATCACGACGCGGATCGCGGCCACGGAAGCCGAGGCGCAAGCCACGGCGCTGCATCGGCCGGGCTATGGTGTTGTCAAGGTGGGCGCGTACCTGCGCCTGGAGGGCGACACCAAGGCCCACCTCGACGCCCGCGTCGGCTCCGCGCTGCGAGCTATACGCGACACGATGCACGCGGAGCCAGGCTTCGGCCACGCCCATCAAAAGCCGCTCTACCTCTCGACACTGCCCGGCTACGGTGACCGTGCGCGCTCGATCTATCGGTGGGATAGCGTGACATGGGGCCACGCCTGGCCGTTCCTGGCCTTCAATCCCGGCACGCGCGCCATGGGTGTGCCCTTGGGGACGACCGACGCCGCCGGCGATCTCGTGACGCTGGCTTTGGACGACCCCGACCTGTACAACCGCATCGGCGTTGCTGTGGGCCTGGTTGGATCGGGCAAGACCGGCCTCCTACAGAAGATCGCGCTCTGGTTCCTGCTGCGTGGGCAGATGGCCACGCTCGTCAGCAGTGTAGATAGCTTTGGCGCACTGTGCGCCATTTCGCGCGGCGAACGGGCTATCCTAGGCGGTCCACGGTCGGCGACCATCAAGGGTAGCGAGTAGCAACGGAACAGAAAACCCGTCTAAGCTTTGTGATCCTCGGTGTCTTCCCGCGCGGTGGGGGGACGCAAGGGGCGGAACTCGCCACGCTGGACCGACTCAGGCACCACGAACTGGTATCGCCCCAGGATCGTGATGTGGTCGAAGCCCAGCGGGGACAGCCGCGCGACGTCCTCGGGCCGCACCTCGACGCCCTCGGCACGGAGCGTATCGAGGATGCGCTGTGTGTACCGCGTGTTCCAGAGGATCACCGCGTTAAGCACTAATCCAAGCGCGGCGAGCTGATCCTCCTGCCCTTCCTTGTAATGCTGACGCAGCTCGCCCTTCTGTCCGTAGCAGAGCGCACGGGCGAGGCGGTGCCGGCCCTCCTGGCGGTTGATCTGGTGGAGGACGCGCCGGCGATGGACGTGGTCGTCGAAGTACGAGAGCATGAAGAGCGACTTGGCGATGCGCCCATACTCCGCCACCGCGCGGCCGAGCGTCGAGTAGCGCCCGCCACTCTGCAGCAGGCGTAGCGCCTCGGAGCCAGCGATCGTGCCCTCGGCTAGCGACCCTGCCAAGCGCAGCAAATCGTCCCAGTGCCGCGTGATGAGGTCCGGCTTGAGGTGGTGGCGCGCCACACGGTCGAGCACGCCATAGTCGGCCTTGGGATCGAGACGCCACAGCCGTTGGTCGCCCAGGTCAGCCAGACGCGGGCTAAACTGGTACCCGAGTAAGGCGAAGAGGCCGAACACAACGTCGGCATAGCCCGCCGTGTCGGACACGATCTCGGTCGGGCGCAAGTTGGTCGGCTGCTCCAACACCACGTCGAGGATGCGCCCCGAGTCGCGCAGCGTGCCGGGGACGACCACGCCGTGCAGGCCCAGCGGCCCGCTGGCCATGTTCAGCCACGTCGCGCCGCGCTTCACCCCGAAGTACGGGGGGCTCAGGCCCGCATTGAGCGTCTTCACGGGCACTTTGAAGCGCAGCCCGTCCACGGAGGCGATCTCGCCCCCGCCCCACGCCTTGGCCAGCGGCACGGCCTGGTGGTCGTCGACGAGGAGCGTGTTGGCCCGCGCCAGTGTGTCCTCGCGCACATAGTTGTGCTTGACCCACGACAGGCGGTCGAGCGTGAGCGCGGGGACATCCTCGCGCGCGACGGCGCGCAGGCCGACGTTGCAGGCCTCAGCGAGGAGGACAGCGCACACGCTGATGGGCAGATCCGCGACGCGCGCGTTCTCCTCGCTCACATGGGTGAAGGCGTCGGCGAAGCCGGTGGCGCCGTGGATTTCTAGCGAGGCTCTGCCTCAGACCGACGAGATGTACGGGGTGAGAGCGTACACGTCAGCGTCAAAGCCTCTAGTTGCAGGAACGAGAGGAGT
>JAABUH010000895.1_pt1 | contig 38373 bp, 43 predicted proteins | sample 5559121 | NCBI WGS metagenome assembly JAABUH01 (sample SAMN10711871, study PRJNA513364) | rock metagenome | isolation source: Antarctica rocks | place: Antarctica: Victoria Land, Battleship Promontory nord | collected 2015-12-28
GAGATCAGCTAAAATCCCGATTTTATCCAGCTTTAAGCAACAAATGTCACTTTAGCTAAACTCTAAAATTTAGTCCACTTTACAAACTGCCGATGATTGTTCCCCTGGGGAATATATAACTCGTAGGTGTTACGATCCTAGCTACGCACCTTCGTTGGTAGCTATGTTGGTGGCTATGTTGATGGCTATGTTGATGGCTATGTTGATGGCTATCCTGAGGGCTATCGCCGATCGCTCGCCGCTAGGGCATAGGCTTGTTCCGAAGCCAACCCTATTCAGGGTTAGCTTATGTTCTCCTGAGTCATATAGATAGCCGGCCCTTCCCTTCTAGATACTTTCCTTCCTTAGCATTTATATACTCGTTACATTACACCCATATGACTCGCTCTATGCTGGCCCCTAACAGTAGGAGCATAGGCGGTTAAGACCTTCCCATGAATTGACCGATTCTGGTCTCATGAGTTTTGTCGTGGTTGTTATATTAAACCTAGAATAGTCGGGTTGCGTCACCAAAAAAAAAACAGCGTTCGTATGGCGACTCGGTTGAGCGAAACCGTCTTTTGCCTCTCCATCATATTTAAAGGAATACACCAAGTCTTATCTACCTCGACAACGTGAGAGCTTCAAGCGGAGTGTAATCTAATGTAACTTAAGTGCGATGAGAAGAGTTGGAAAAAGTGATACGCGAAATAGATTGGTCTTTGAATTACGAAAGTACACTACTACCTAAAATCGGTAGGTAATCAGACGAATGCTTTTGTTTTTTCACTAAAGTTTTCAACAATACATCAATAGAAGCATAGTAAGGTACTTAAGGTAATGAAGCATTTGTGAAAACCACGAGGAAGTTTGGTGGTCACGTGCGGTCATGTGCTGTCACATGTCACTCGTGGACAATCCAGAGCGCCATGCTGTGATTGATTTGATCATGGTCTATTGTTGATCATTAATCTTACTGCCAATTTCTTCTGCCTTGTTTTCAACTCATTGCGTTGTAAAGAGTAGATATTATACACGATAGATGTTGAAGCAATAGAAGCTGTAGTAAAAGCAATAGTAGGAGCAGGAGGAGTAGTCGTCCAATTAGGAACATAGTTTCTAATTAGGAACGCTGCCCGCTAGCCCAATTGGGGCTAGCGCCAATTGCAGCACAGAATGTAGATAGCTTCCTACTGTAGAAAACATACCTTTTAGAGATTTACACTTTATCAATAGATAATATGTATTGCTTAGATTTGCTATCCACTTGGCCTTAACGGTGTGCGCCTTCCCAATGGCTGCAGATGCCAAGGCCACAGCTGCCATCCAATATGCACGGCACGCGGAGAAATTGTCACTCCTACCCCACAATCCTGAGGATAGTAATGCTTCAGCGACATCTGCTGTTGAGGCTAGATTTATTACACCTAGGGATCCGGTAATAGAAACAGCTAATGGTAACCGACTGCCAGCAGTTCCCCTCGAGGAAGCTGTGGAGCTTAACAGGCTGAAAGATAAGCTCGAGCAAAAGGATTCACCAGGAGAGAGGTGTCAGAGTGGAGCCAAAACTCCCGAGCGTTCTACGTCGCAGTACACTGGGGACGGCCCCAGCGAATACGATCCCGGTTCTCCACAATCTACAAAAGCAGAGGCACCGTTCCGGACTGCTTTTCCTCCTTCAAAAACCAATCCACTTTTTCCTGAGTTACCATTGTATGGTCCTCCATCGATACTCCGAAATCTCCAATGCTATGGCTTCCGATTCACCTCGTTCTTCCTCTCGCTCTCATTCCTTGGTGTGATTGTTCTTGGCTCAGTGTTCACCTCGATACCACTTATGTTTGAGCATATCGGTATGCGCCTGACCTTGAAAAATCCAAACGCTCGACGACCCTTTTACGAGGAGGAGAAGAGAAGAAAAGAAGCGAGAAAGGCTGAAGCTCGGGCATGGAGGCGCCAGAAAAGGCGCAGACACAGTTTATCTAAACTGGGAGACCGCAATGAAGAAGAGGCTGGCCAAAACAATGGACATGTGCCCACAGAAGGGGGGAAGGACCCATTGGTCTGTGATGTGGGATATTATGCGAGAAGGGTGGGTCTAGACATTGAGGAATATAAAGTTCAAACGGAGGATGGCTTTATTATAATGTTGTGGCATGTCTATAATCCTCTCGAATATAAGCCGGCCTCAGCAGAACATCGGGGGTTTGGAAAGCCTGTGGTTTTCTTATCGACGCACGTGGAAAATGGTTTGATAAATGGAACACCTGGAGCTCAATATGTCGACGGCAAGCGAAGATATCCTGTATTGTTAGTACATGGTCTTCTACAAAGCGCTGGTGCCTACTGTACGAACGACGATGACAGTTTAGCTTTTTTCCTGTGCAAGAGGTGATGACCATCTTGAATGCTTTAGGAGCACATGCTAAACCACTCACTTAGTGGATTCGATGTCTGGCTTGGCAACAACAGATGTGGCTTTAAACCTGAGCATCGAACGTTGACCTACGATGATCCTCGAATGTGGAACTGGAATATCCGCCAAATGGGTGTCATGGACCTGCCAGCATTCATTTCAAGGGTTCTCTCCGAGACAGGGTTTGAAAAGCTGGGTCTTGTCTGTCACTCTCAGGGGACTACAGAGACCTTCGTTGCCTTGGCGAAAGAACAGAGGCCGGATATTGGGAAGAAGATTAGTGTGTTCTGCGCATTGGCGCCTGCAGTATACGCTGGCCCTTTGATCGGAAAAATGTACCTGAAGTTCATGCGTATCATATCACATGGCATGTTCCGCCTGTTTTTTGGGATACATGCTTTTATTCCGTTTATGATGACCATGCATTCAATCCTACCTGGAGCTCTTTATGGTGCGATGGGATACCGTGTCTTTTCTTTCCTCTTCAACTGGTCGGACCTTCGCTGGGAGCGAGAGCTTCGAGATCGAATGTTCCAGTTTGCTCCAGTCTACGTCAGCGCTGAGGCCATGCGTTGGTGGCTTGGCCGCGAATGCTTTGCTTCCCAGAAATGCATCCTTGCTACAAGAGACGAACTCAAAAAAGAAGACGAAGAAGATGAAATGGAGAACTACTACGGACATGGAACAGCCCACTTAACCGAGACTACCCCACCTGACCCTGAGACAAAAGATCAGCAACCACGAGGACGGCAAGCGTGGTACGACGATCAAGTGCCTCCGTTTGCTCTCTGGGTTGCTGGATCTGATGACCTCGTGGATGGTCGAAGGCTGCTGCGACGGTTTGAGCGGGGACGGGAGCCACACGTTCGAGTTGTCCACTCTAAGGTAATAGAAGAATACGAACATCTAGACGTTATCTGGGCAATGGACTCAATAGAGAAGGTCGGGCGAGAAGTCCGGGAGGTTCTTTGGAAGACAGCGCCAGCAAGTGCTCGGAAAGTTTGCCGTACTCCAAGAGACTGCGAGGCGGTTCAATTCTGGCAGGCCTGACATGGAGGCCGTTTGATGTTCCCAGGATCCCAAACCCAAATTATGTGCTGATAATCATTCTCGACATGAGCACTTCGCTGCGGCTTCCGCGAGCAATCCTCCCCAAGCGCGAAGAGCAGCAAGCTGGGATCACTTGATTCAATATACTAGAAACTGGAATTTGGCGCATCAATGCACGCTTACTTGGAAAATCTCACACTTCACCACATCGCTCGCCCCACTCAACCCAGGGCACTCTGTTTTCATCTCACACAGGGCCACAAACCACTTATCCCACAATGTCGTGTTGGTATGATCAGCTCTTCTTCCGTTTTCGAAAGTGCTCTTTAGAAAGGTTGATCTCAGTTTCCTTGCCCCATTGGACAATTCTTTGCGTCATCGTCTTCAGCTGGATGATCATCCCTCCCGAACAAGAGGTAGCAAACTCTCCGAAGGACATTTATTATTCCGCCTATGTATGATAGTTACACTATTGTTTATGGCGGCGATTATATCCACCACACGGATCAACAGGCTCCCTCCACAGGTGATATGACAGGAGACACAGTATTCCTAAGGATCTGGAAACCCGAAAAATAGTCGATAGAGAATTTCAGCAAAACGGTATATAAGAGCCATTAACAAAGCCTGGACAGTAATTTTGGTCAATGTTAGTGGAGTTGTACATACTTGTACCCGGCTTTTACGAATATCGTAGGATTTAAAGAGTTGATAAGAATGCGCGATTGTATATCTGGTTCTAATGTGTTTTGGCGATAGCGTTATACAATATAGGCAAATTGAAACTCTAGGCATTTTCAGATCACCAACAGTACAAGGAAATTGGCGTTCTCTTCAGCATAGAATATTAACTGACGCAGTCCTGCCAGAACATCCTGAGCGTCACTTGAGGACAGTTAGGAGGATCGACCTGAGGGCCACTCCATCGGCTCGACCATTTCTTGACGATATATCCAAAATGCTAAAAGTTTAGCTGGTTTCACCTCCAAGTGGGTACACTGCGCTCGCACAATGAATTCGGTCATTGGGTAATCGATGCGTTTGAATACATTAATACGCTGGATGGGGCCAGTATCTTTTGATGGTATAGTTAGATGGAAATATGTTAACCTCAGGATCGGTATTCATATCTACCAAGAGCGGAGTTGATCACGTGCATTCTTACCATAAGTGGCTCGTCCTTCCGACGAGATATCTAACCGAGACCCGTTCGATCGCAACAAGTCTGTAAGCTAAGTTGCTTGAGATACGGCAAGTCTCCCTGTGAGATGCAAGTCCAGGGTAGTCTGGGTGAAGCTTCTTGGGCTCGTTGTTAAACGAGCTTGAAGGGTGGATGGCATAACCAATCGTAAGCTCGAAGGACCGAAGAGAGGGGAAAACGATAAGGACTTGCCCTAATGGAGTCTTTGTTAGACATGCCTATCGCGACACAAAAGAGACTTGGACACCTCGAACGCACGCCTGAAAGAACTGGTCACTATTGCAGTAGTCGTTTCGTCCAATCAGCATGCCTGTACTCATCTGCAAGATCGATAACGAACATCCCCGAACCTCTACTTGTACAACCCGACTTCCCTCAAATCTCCTCCTTGGCGATCTCAAGGCTCTTCCACGTAGGACCAACGGCCATCGCTCTGAATCATGAATACGATACGAAATTATACTGCTTCACGACAGAACAAGTCGGTTGCGGAGGAGCCGGTTACTTCAGTGCTGCCCGACGGCGAGGTTCCTGTTTTCGATCGCGAATTGAACGCAGATGAAGAGGTCCTTGCAGCTTTGGGTTATAAGCCTGAGTTCAAGCGGGAATTCAGCTTGTGGACGACATTTTGTGTCAGTTTCGCTGTTCTGGGTCTACTTCCCAGTTTTGCGAGTACCCTCTACTATGTGAGTTTGCGAAGGGGAGCAAGTGGTTCGGAGACGTAATTGATTCTCTTGACAGGGAATGGGCTATGCTGGGACTCCTGGGATGGTTTGGGGATGGCTCATTGCCATGATCTTCATTCAATGCGTAAGCATGAGTATGGCCGAAATTTGCTCCTCAATGCCTACGAGCGGCGGTTTGTATTATGCAGCTGCAGCTCTTGCTCCTAAGTTTGTATTCGGCTCAGAAGACCTCTGGTTCTGTACTGACACCCAGCAGCGGATATGGCCGTTTGTTTTCCACCTAGACATTTCGATGGCTTTACTAATCTTTTCTGCAGCTCTGGCGAGTTGGTTGACCGGCTGGTCGAATTGGTGTGGCCAGGTCACCGCCGCGCCTTCGATCGACTACGCCATGGCTGCCATGATCTTGGCCGCGAATTCGATACAGAACCCCAATTTCGTCCCGCAGCCTTACCAGGTCTTTCTTCTCACCACGTTGATAATGCTCATCCACGGGTGTATCAGCAGCATGCCTACGAAATGGATTGCAAATTTCAACGCTTGGGGCTCATCATTTAACTTCATTGGCCTGCTGATAGTAATCATCTTAATTCCAGGAGCAACCAAGAGAACGGACCAGGGTCTGCCTCGCTTTACCCCATCAAGCAGTGTGTGGAATGACTTTTACGCGGGTACGGATTTCTCCAACGGCGTTGCTCTCCTCATGAGTTTTGTTGCAGTCATCTGGACTATGAGGTTCGAATTTCATCTCACAAGACTGAATACGTATGCTAAGCTATCGCCGTAGTGGATATGATGCACCTTTCCATTTGAGCGAGGAATGCTCCAATGCCAACATTGCTTCGCCAAGGGCAATAGTCCTCACTAGCGGCATCGGAGGTGTCTTTGGTTGGGCTTTGCAGATGGTTGTTGCCTACACTGTTGTCGACATCGGGGAAGTACTAGGCTCGGACCTTGGCCAACCGTACGTGTTTCTGGAGTGATACTCCATTCTTTCCAGGCCTTGTTCTGAGGTTCCAGAAATTTGCCAGGAGCATATCGAGCTTCTCTTCCCTGTTTCTTACTCATGATACATCGTGTAATCCAGTTCGACAGCCCAACCAGGCAATGCTGACTCCTAAAAAACGTATATATGGGCAGCTTATCTCATACAAGTTATGCCTCAAAAGATTACGATGGCTATTCTTGCTCTGACAATTATATGCGCGTTCTCCATGGGTCAAGGAAATATGGTATGCCATGCAATTGAACAAAAACCCCCTTTTGCAAAATCTCCACGCTTACACTCTTCAGGTCGCTGCATCTCGAGTCACTTTTGCCTACGCTCGTGATGGCTGTCTCCCGGGTTCTTTCTGGATCAAACGCGTCAACAAGACCACTCAGACGCCCGTAAATGCTGTCTGGTTCAACACATGCATCGGAATCCTTATGACATTGCTTATCTTCGGCGGTCCTTTGGCAGTTGGTGCTCTGTTCTCAATTGGCGCCGTCGCGGCGTTTGTAGCTTTCACAATCCCGATATCTATCCGGGTATTCTTCGCAGGAGATCGATTTAGACCCGGCCCGTGGAATCTAGGCAAGTACAGCATATATGTTGGTGGGTTTTCTTGTGCATTTGTGGTCATCATGGTGCCTATCTTGATGCTGCCCAGTTCAGTTGGCGGTAATCTCAAGTCAGTACCTCCGTTCTTCAGTACTCCTTGGCATTAATTAGCCTCCAGTGCATCTAATATGAACTGGACATGCCTCTGCTATGGAGCGCCGATGCTATTTGCTGTCATATGGTGGATCGTAGACGCGAGAAAGTGGTTTAAAGGACCCAAGGTAAATTCTTTTTGGGCAAGCATTGAGAATATGAACTAACGTGCTGTGCAGGTAAACATCGAGCACACGATGCTTGGACCAGTAAGGAATGTGATTGAAGGCAAGAAAAATACAAATGAAAGCGAAGGATCGAGCACAGGCAGTATCACAAGGGAGAGAGTCGTGGAGGACAAGAAAGCTGGGGAGCTTGCTTGATACGGGGTTATATGAACACGTCTTCTGGATTTCTGGATTTCTGGATCTGTTTCTTGAAGTAGTCTTGAACATAACCCATAATACCACGAGTTAACGATATAAGAATGTAAGGATTTGGAAGATGCTCTGATCTTACCGTATTGCCGCCGTTGCTCTCGGATGTGGCAGCCCCCACCAGCTTCGCTTCGCTAGGCTTAGTCGAATGTGGATAGGTAAGGTATGTAAGACATTGAATGCGCATGCATACGCATGAAGCATGAAGCGACATTTATCCCTCGCTGTCGTTCATATCTCATATCTCATATCTCATTTCTCATTTCTCATTTCTCATTTCTCATTTCTCATTTCTCATTTCTCATTTCTCATATCATTGTTCAGTCTTCCATTAATCCTCACATACCTTAAAACATTACCGTGCTGTCAACCGCCAAGTGTCCGGTGTCCGGTGTCCGGTGTCCGCTTTCCTCGGCTGCCCCGTCACCCCGCGAATTTGCGGGGTTACTGTAGCTTGGGAGCTGATTCACTCGTTGTTACGGAATACCTCGACCTCACCTTACGTAGAGCTCGGAAAAGGAATTCATCGGGTACTAGCATGCTTGGACTATCAAACACTCCTGGTGCAGCAATGCTGCACCTTCTCACGACAAGTCCGTTGTCCCTGAATCTCGCTTCTCTCTACAAACACTGATTTTCTTCAGTGGAAGCTGGGCGAAAATGCTTCTCTCACCGCTTTCAACGCCTTATACCCTCCTCCTCATCCCTCTGATATACTACCTGCTCCCGTATATCAGGTCGCGTGCGATTCGTGATATACCCTCACCGTTTCCTGCCGCGTTTTCGAACCTATGGCTGCTGTACCAATGCAGGCGGGGTAGACGCTACCTTGCAGTCGACAATGCTCACAAGAAATATGGTCCGTTGGTTCGGATCCAGCCAGAACATGTTTCGGTGGCGGATGCTTCTGCCATTCCGGTCATATATTCGCATACTGGCGGTTGGACGAAAAGGTTGGACGATCTTTTATTCTGTTCACTGCGTGAGCCATGCTTCCATGTCTTATATTGAGAGCACGTGCGTCCTGTATTTGGACCAATGCTAAAGCATTCATCGGATTAGCGATTACTACGATGCCTTCGTATCCATCCAACGCGGTCTCTTCAACACCCGTGATCGTGCAGAACACACTCGCAAACGCAAGACAGTCTCCCATACCTTCAGCTCCAAATCGATTTCTCAATTTGAGCAGTACATGGTTTCAAATCTACAGGACTTGATCAAGCAATGGAATCGCATCTCTGAGACGGCAAAAAAGGCAGGGCAAGAGTACGCGGAGATTGATTCGCTGCACTGGTTCAATTACCTGGCATTTGATATTATCGGAGACTTGGTCAGTACAACAACTAACATGGAACGGATACAGCTTGCTTAATAAGATGTTAGGCATTTGGAGCGCCGTTTGGCATGTTAAAAAAAGGGAAAGACATTGCCGAAGTCCGAAAGAATCCCGATAGCCCACCCACATACGCACCTGCGATTGAAGTATTAAATCGCCGGGGCGAGGTATCTGCAACCCTGGGATGCTATCCCGCGCTCAAACCTTATGCCAAATGGCTACCAGATCGTTTCTTTCGGGATGGAGTTGAGGCTGTGGAAAACCTAGCGGGCATTGCAGTCGCAAGAGTAAATGAGCGATTGAATAACACGGAGGAGAACCAGCGGGTGGATCTTTTGGCAAGGCTGATGGAAGGCAAAGATGAGAATGGCAATAAACTGGGCAGAGAGGAGTTGACCGCCGAGGCCTTGACTCAATTGATCGCAGGCAGCGATACGACAAGCAATACGAGCTGTGCGTTGCTGTACTGGTGTTTGAAAACCCCAGGCGTCATGGCAAAATTGCAAAAAGAGCTCGACGAGGCTATTCCAGCGGGGGTGGATGTACCAGATTTTGACAGAGTCAAGGATCTGCCATAGTATGTATGCCTACTCTCATCCCTGGGTTCTAGCTAACATTACCCAGCCTCCAGAACGTAATCTCCGAAACCCTCCGCATCCACAGCACCTCCTCCCTCGGTCTCCCCCGCCTTGTCCCTCCTGGCCCCGGCGTCACCATCCTCGGCCATCACTTTCCCCCCAATACCGCCCTCTCCGTCCCCGCCTACACCATTCACCACTCCAAGCCCATCTGGGGCGCCGACGCCGACAGCTTCCGGCCCGAGCGCTGGGAAGACGGCCAGCTGACCGATGAGCAAAAAGCAGCATTCATCCCATTTAGCTACGGGCCCAGAGCTTGTGTCGGAAGGAACGTGGCGGAAATGGAGCTGGCGCTTATTGTGGCAACGGTGGGGAGGCATTATGAGTTTGAGCTGAGGATGGAGGGGCCGTTGGAGACGAGGGAAGGGTTCTTGAGGAAGCCGGTGGGGTGTAGGGTGGGGATGAGGAGGAGGTCGTGAAGGAGGATGGGATTGAATACGAGCGCGACGGAGGAAATTGAAGGGGAAAACAATAGTCTTGCTGCGCATGCGATCGCGCTCGTTCTTGAACAGTACCGTTGGTACCGTAACGCCTGAATCTCGCTTTCAACTCTACAATCAACCCCTCCATGACCTCCCACCCCCCGCCCCCGCCACCCATCTGATGCTCGTCCCTTGAGCATCAACCTGATCCTTGGGTGAACAGCGAGGTGATGACGAAGGCGAAGGCGAAGTAGGTGTATCCCGAACAGAGAAGGCAAGAAGCGAAGATATAACTAGTAGAACGATAGCTAGATAACAAGGTAAAGAAGACGTGTTTTAGATAATGACCAGTCAATACTAGATCAATAGCTAAATGACAAAATATTAAGACGCGTTGATAACAGATATTATGATCATTACAGACAAAGCAGTTCATCAATCGTGTGATTCTAGTACTTTAGGATTCTCATCTGAGCAAATAATCGAACGTAGACACATGTATAAATGACAGATATTATGATGATTACAGACAAAGCAGTTCATCAATCGTGTGATTCTAGTACTTTATGATTCTCATCTGAGCAAATAATTGAACAAAGACGCAGGTGAGGTATATGAGAAGACTTCGTAGTAGAAGATCGACTTCGGAGCGGAGAACTTCACGTTGATAGAACGATTTGAGCTTATGTCAATCATGAACAGAGCATCAATTATGTGATCTTAGTAACTCCTGCTGAACGATCGAATGCGTCGAAGGCGAAGGCGTAGATGAGGTGGCTTCGTAGAAGGTAGACTTCGAAGCAGAGAACTTCACGTCGATACCTTACCTAGGTACTACTTATCTTAGTGCCCTTTTTAGCACGCTAAACCCGATGCTATCTGTAACTAACCTTTCTAGGTTAGAGTGCGCGGAAACTCCGCGCATACAAGAGGCTTTGAAGCAGAGGTTTTGAATCAACAGCTAACTGAATAGGTGATCGAAGGAAGATAGGTTGACTAGCTTCTGAGATCAGCTTTGTTACTGACTAGAAGAGCTTCGCTGTCGGCTTCAATGTAGAGAGATGGTACGTCTCAACTAGCAATCACAGCTCAAAAGGCAACAAGTAAGGTAGTTGTCAAAACCCTCGAATAAACGATGTTTCGTGAAACTTCACCCCACAGTCATTGAGTAATTTAATTATATTAGGTTCAATTCTCAACAGCGCTGATACAATGATGTTGTGATTATCTTTCTTTTCTTTCACGACAACATTTTCAGCATCACTTGATTCTGAATTTTGATCACTTGAATGATTTTCATTCATGTATAACTACAATGAATCAGATTGTATCAGATTAATCAAATATTAATAAACGATTAATAAAGACTGGACTGAATTCAAGAATCTTCTGTTCATCGATGCTGTTTTCTATGATTTTAGATTACATTACCAGTAGCTCAGGAAAGCGGAATTATGCGCATTGGTCGACCGACCTCTAGCGTGGGTCAGCTGACCTGTAGTCTCGGTTACACGCGAGATCTGATATATTTGATTGGAGTAGACAAAAGACAGTCCATTTTCCGCTGATAGCTGATAATGACGTCCATGACTACGCGGCCAAATGATGTACTGACCACCATAGAACCTGACAACGAAGCAGATTGTACTCAGCGCTTTCTTCGCAGAGATCCTAGGACCCGTGAGTATATGCTAAGGGTTCTTCCCACAGCGCTTCGAGTGTTTGTGCCGGTATTCAACACTCACCTACCTTTGCATCTTTGATACTTCGTTATTATCTCATCACCGAACATGCCAGGGAAGGCAGCTGAACCAGTGTACCCACCAAAGATGCCTGATTTTGAGAAGTCGCTAGGTGCGCAGGCACCCACAGCGGACAACATGCCCAGCAAGGTCGAGCTCAAAAAGCCTTCGTCGGACGATGCGGACTCATCTGAGGTAGCAGAGGACAAGCCAGAGAAAGAGAAGGAGGGGGGGATTAAGGACTACTTCGCAAGCGTCAACCAGAGCATCTGTGCTGAATTGGACTGACTCATCGACAGCGAATTTTCCAATACGCGGACCGCCTTGACATCTTCTTGTACGCCATCGCACTCACAGGCGGTGTTGCGGTTGGCGCTGCTCTACCTTTGATGACACTGGTGTTCGGCTCATCAACAGCTTCCTTCAGCAATTTTGCGGCCGGTCAGGGCAACGCGCAGCAGTTCACTGCCCAGATCAATCATCTCGTCCTCTACTTCGTGTATTTGTTCGTTGCCCGCTTCGTCATCGACTACGTGGCAACACTTTGCATATGTATTGCGGCTACCAGAACCACACGCTCCTTGAGGAAGACGTTTCTGGAGAGTCTGCTGAGGCAGGAAGTATGGCATTTCGACAAAGAAGGCAATGAATCTCCAGCGACGCAGGTTACGATGAGTACGTGATCATCCACTACACGATATTCGGTCGCTGACAGGAGCTCCCAGACGGCAACCGTGTCAATCAAGATATTGCCGAGAAATTGTATACACTCGTTCAGAGCATCTCACTTTTCTTCTCGGGATATATTGTGGCACTCGCTGTCCAGTGAAAGCTTGCTCTCATTACCATAAGCATAGTGCCAGCCATTGTTCTGGCGATAGCAGGATGCCTCAGCTTCGATGCACTCTTGAAGGCTCGAATTGTAAGTAGTAGAGCATCCGTCGTGGAATGAGAACGTGTTTCTAACATCGCTCCTGTCTAGACACGGATTTACTCTCGCGCAGCAGTCCTTGCTCAGGATGCAATGAGTTTCATCAAGATCATTCACGCATTCGAAGCGCAGCAAAAGATTGTGAACAGATACGATGAACACTTACAAGCAGCCCATAAGGAAGGCAATAAGAAGTCGCTCCTCTTTGACATCCTCTTCTTCGCTCAAACTTTCTTGATCATGTCAGGGACTGCGCTCGCCTTCTGAAAAGGCTTTCGATTGTTCCGAAGCGAAGAAATTGACAACGTCGAAACGATCTTTACAGTCGTCCTCAGCGTGACGCTTGGTGCTACTTCCGTTATGCTGGTCGCGTCACAGCTTCAATCCATCACGAATGCTTCGTCTGCTGCTTCCGAGCTCTTCTTCATTATCGACAAACAATCTTTACTGAATCCGCTCTCTCCCGAGGGCATGCAACCCACTTCCTGCACTGGAGAAATTCAGATTCGTGACTTGCGCTTCGCTTACTCAACGCGATCCACGACGCAAGTGCTTCAAGACTTGAACTTTTCTATACCGACTGGCAAAACGATCGCTCTGATCGGACCCAGCGATTGCGGCAAGTCGACCTTGATTGGCTTACTAGAAAGATGGTATCAGCTCGCTTCAGGTCAGATTCTCGTTGATGATCACGACATTATCGAATATAACACGAAATGGTTGCGAAGCAATTTCAGACTCGTTCAGCAGAAGTCTATTCTCTTTCAAGGCACAATCTTTCAGAATGTCGCCAAAGGTTTCGTTGACGAGCAACAGAATCTCTTCGAGGAGGCGCAAATGAAGCTAGTACAACAAGCGTGTATGACCAGCAACGCGCATGACTTCATCGAAAGGCTGCTCGAGGGGTACAATACACAAGTTGACGAGAGAGCAAGCATGTTGAGCGGCGGGCAGCGGCAGAGGGTTGCCATCGCCAGAAGCATCATCTCGGATTCGAAAGTTCTACTGCTCGACGAAGCAATCAGTGCGCTCGATTCCCGTGCAGAGAGAGTTGTTCAGGATGCTCTTCACCGTGTGTCGATCAACAAGACGACTCTCGTTATTGCGCACAAGCTCGCTACGATCATGACGGCTGACAAAATTGCTGTGATGACGAGCGGAAAGATCATCGAGCAAGAAACTCATAGTGAACTTCTCAAGCACGATGGCCTGTATGCCGCTATGGTGCACGCACAAGATTTAGGCGCCGAGGCTGAAGAACCAGAGTTTCGTGGAGGGTCGAAAAAGGGAGACGATGTCATGAAAGCACTCGACCGACTCACCACACTTCAACGAACGCAGTCCGAGGCCCTGCCAAAGAATTCAGAGCGCGAAGTTGAGCACCTTTCTGCTGAAACTGTTGAATACTCCCTTGGAAAATGCATCTGGATCATGCTGAAAGAACATTCAGACTTATATATATGATACCTGATCATCGTCTTGAGAGGCCTAATTGGCGATGGCACGTACTCGGCACAAGCGATCATCTTCTCTCGTCTTATCAACGTCTTCACGTTACAGAGCTCGAAAGCAAAAGACCAGGCCGATTTTTACGCTCTCATGTTCTTTGTGCTGGCGATTGCAAACCTCTTTGGATATTTCAGCATTGGATGGGCCTGCAATACAATCGGCCAAGCGATTACGCATCGCGTTCGTCGGAAGATGATTGAACGTATGATGTACTTTGACCAGGACTTCTTCGATCGTTCCGAGAACTCTTCGGGATCCGTGATCTCTAAGCTATCGTCTGTGCCGACATCGCTACAGGAATTGATGTTTCAGAACCTCGATCTTATTCTGAACGTTCTGATCAACATTGTGTTCAGCAGTGCTCTCGATATCGCGTTCGGCTGAAAGCTAGGCCTTGTCATCGTCTTTGACGGACTTTCTCTCCTCATTGCTGCTGGATACATTCGCATCCGGCTCGATCAAAAGCTCGAAGCTTCGACAGAGAAGCGATTTGCAAGCAGCGCTGGCTTGGTCATCGAAGCTGTCACCTCAATCAGAATCATCAGTTTCTTGACCCTAGAGGCATCGATTCTACGTGAGTACAATGAGGTTCTAGGAAACATTGTGGCCAAGGTGATTTCGGGTCTGGTAGTGACGCTCATACCCTATGCGCTTTCGCAATCAATCGACTTCCTCATCATGAGCCTTGGCTTCTGATACGAATCTCGGCTGATCGCAAGTGAAGAGTATACCACAACACAGTTCTTCGTCATCTTTATTGCGGTGATCTTCGGAGGTCAGAGCACTGCGCAATTCTTCTCGTACACGACTTCAATCATCAAGGCCAAAGTCGCTGCAAATTACGTTCTCTGGCTTCGGACTATCAGAGCCAATATCCGCGAAACCGATGAAAATCGAGACAGAAAGCCGTTCGGAGACGGGCTCATTGGCGTCGAGAACATTGAATTTCGGTACAAGCAGCGGGACGCTACGAAAGTGTTGCGAGGGATTTCAATGAAGATCGAACCTGGAACGCACATTGCGATCGTCGGACCCTCCGGTTGCGGCAAAAGCACAATCATCTCGCTTCTGGAACGCTTCTACGACCCAACGTCTGGCCGCATCACATTGAACGGAGACGACATCTCGCTCATGTCTCCACATGCGTACCGTCGCTACATGTCCCTAGTGCAGCAAGAACCGCCTTTGTATCTTGGCTCTGTTCGCGAGAACATCGCAATTGGTCTGGAGTACGAGCCTTCTGAAGAGGAAGTGCAAGAAGCTTGTCGCCAGGCCAACGCTCTGAACTTTGTGTCTTCGTTGCCTGAAGGTCTGAATACGCCTTGCGGCTCGAAGGGTCTCCAATTTTCAGGCGGACAGAGACAACGCATCGCAGTTGCTAGGGCGCTGATTCGGAAGCCACGCTTGTTGTTGCTTGACGAAGCGACTTCTGCGCTGGATACCCAGAGTGAACGCATTGTGCAGAAAGCGCTGGACGAAGCGGCATTGAGTCGAACAACGATTGCCGTCGCACATCGGCTCAGCACTATTCGGCATGCGGATGTCATTTTCGTTATGGAGGATGGCAAGATCGCAGAAATTGGCACGCATGAGGAGTTGCAGCGGCTTAAGGGCAGGTACCACGCTATGTGCTTGGCGCAGTCTTTGGATCAGGCATGATGATCGGATCAGTCGTTTGGACATCAGGTCCTGCATGTATACTGATAAAGCTCGATACTCAAGATAGACACTGACACTGGGAACTCAGTCCTCGCTTGAACTGCCCACGTCCAGGATCGTGTTCTCCACCCTTGACACAGCTCTTTCCAAGCATCGGAGCCCGGCACTGGCCCTCTACCAAAGCAGAAGTGCCAGCTCGCTATCACAGGGTTCGAAGCTCTGAGTGTCTTAGCATGATCCTGCACCTATCGGCAAATATGGGTGCCTGCATTCCGAGTAGTACCCGCGCATTAATACGAGCTTTAAGATTAGACTACTCGAGTTACCGTGCTATTAACAACGCTCATCCACAATCTGTAATGAAAGCCGAGAACTATGCGAATCCAGTATGAGGCTTTAGGCCGCGCTCTCCCTTTCAACATACCGTTCAGCGCCAGAGTGACCAGATGCACGCAGAACGTTGAACTCGCGTTGCGTTGCGTTCTTCCTGATTCGCATAGGCCACGGGTGGACGATCGTACTCTTGGAGTTCATCTTCAATCCGGCGGCCTTGCTGATCTCATTCAAGCAACATTCGCGTTTGTAATGGTTGAATGACTCCTCAAAATCCCGAAACAGAACTTGCGCACTCGTGAATTCTATGAAATCTGTGTTAGACCTGTTGCTGTTCTTCACTATGTCTCGGGTCATCAGTATGTATGGGCGCATACGTTTCATATCGGAACGCATTGAGCCTTGATAGTCGAGGGGAGAATACACTTCGTGAACTGCGTTGAGAAACTGCGCCACGATAGTGGCGTTCGGGTTTTTGGTTTTGCGCTTGAGCAACGGTAATCTCAGGCCCTAGATAACCACGGTCCGTGATGTTTGAAAGCTGCAAAGTGTTAATACTCAGCTTCTGAAGTGCGAGCGAAGTAATCAAGAGACACCATGTTCCTTCGATTTCAAGCAAGACCCTTCAGCGGTCAAAAGTACTACGCTGACGAGCACGTTATTTGATCTCTGCCATCGATGTAGACACAGTCCCCACTCTCGCCCGTAGAATGTCAGATCTGCCTTTCATCTGGCTGTCGCTGATGACTACTGCTTGGCAAGTCGGGTATAAAACCTTCAGTGAAAATGCCGCCAAGGGTCGGTTCTTTTCGGTGACAACGCACCAGACATGGCTAGATTTCCTTGTAAGGTTGGGTGAAAAGTCAATTGGACAACTACATACGGTATGTAAGCTCATTCTTCGCTTAGTAGTTAGTACTCACCGGCCAAATAACCAAGTCGGCCACCTAACCGAAATTCAACCATACTGAAAAGGCTGTATTACAAGCAATTCCTTCAAAACAGCCTTATATAAAGCCTTCCAGGCCTTCTCTTCCTTCTGCCATACCTTAATATGAGTCTTACAACGCTTATAAACCTTCTTTAGCTCGTTGATATACTGCTTTTCGGTACGCTCATCGCGGGCCTTTTGCCTTAAATTCTCTAAACCTAGCCTATCACAGGTCATAGATCGAGCTTCTTTGACGGAAAGAATGCCTCCCGTTCAGTTTTACAGTTTTTAACATTTAAATTTTGAATCATAATTTGACTGATATATGAAAGTCAGAACTAATGTTCATGCAGAATAATGCTTCAATACAGAGTCAGAAAATCGAAGCTTTGATTTCAAAAAATGATTCAAAAGTCATGAAGTAATCTGCGTACAGTTTTGATTTGAATTTAACTGAAAATCTCTGAACTCTACAGAAGAAGAAAGTTTACAAAGTCTATTCGAATCTGGATTCGCTAAAGAATAAAGACGACGAAGCTGAAACTCAGCTGTTAAGTTCGGATTTTACAGAAGGTCTGAGTGAACATACGAAAGAAGATAATAGATGGGTTGATTTCCAGTATGCCTCGCAGGTGTGCGGCTATAATCAAAGCGAAGGGCTGGCATACCAAATATAGATTGGGAATTATAAATCACATACTGCTAAATAACTAATTCAGATATTGGACTTCCCCAGCTTGATTTAAGGGGTGCAATGGTTGAATGCATGTGGAAGGATAATTTGGTGGACCGTGGGGGATTTAGCGAAGACTGAATGCGAGATACTGTTCAATGAGTTAATCTATGCTAATCGGCCTCGTTCAGAAAATCTGCAGAACCGCACATCACATTGAAACTTTCTTCGCTTACTGAGCTACCTACCTATATATTGACTCCCCGTCACTTCTTCATAATGCCGAACATCCCCTCTATTCCTTCATCAGCACTTACATTCCCCCCCACATCCCCTTAACCATCACAATCCTTCGGCCTCTCAATCGCCTCCCCCCCCCCCAAAAAAAGTCCTCATCCACCATGAACCCCGACCACCTCACCCGTCTCTACTGTTCCACCTCCTCCGCCGCCACCACCCCCAACACCATCACCCCCGCCCAACTCGCCCATCGCATCCATATCGTCCAAAATATCTGGAAAATCCCCGAGGGCGCAAGGGTGCTGGAAATCGGCCTCGATCAAAACGATTGCACGCTTGTGCTTGCGGCGGCGGTGGGAGAGGCGGGCAGCGTGGTTGGGGTGGATCCTTGCGCGGGGGAGTATGGTGTGTGATGGGTGTTTTCATTGACTGAAGGGGGCGTTTGTACATTTATAGATGTCCGATGAAATGAAGAGGAGTTTTTTTCTTTTCATTGCATATGTATGTTGGGAGTTGGGGTGATTGGCTTTTTTGTATTCCGTACAAGCACAAGAGTAGGAATGTTATGAAGATCCTTTTCTTGAGCGGATGATTTCTTATCGCTTCTCAGATCTTTCCCCTCAAACCTTCACCTTCAACTGGCCCAACAGGCTCCCCCACCACTGTCGCCCAATCCCAATCCCACCTCCTCACCACCCCTCTCGGCCAGCGCATTACCTTCATCCGTGCCACGCCCCTCGCGCACCTCCGCTCGCAGCCGTCAAGCACATATACGCATATCGTGTTCTTGCACTGTCTTTGGTATTTTGATTCTTCGGGGGATATTAGTGCGCTATTATCTGCCCTCGTTGCTTTGCCAGAGCAGAGTGAGCAGGGATTACGGCCGAGGCCAAAGATCCTAATAGCAGAATGGGCTCTGCAAGTTAGATTACCGGAGCAGGTGCCGCATTTACTGGCGGCGCTGACGAGGAATATGCTCGAATCCCACAACCCGGACTCCGAGGCTAATATCCGCACCGCCGTCTCCCCTGATTTCATCAAATCCACGATCGAGCAGCCCTCATCCCCCCTCGCTTCGCCCCTTCAGCCCCGTTACACCCTCCTCTACGAGGAAACCATAACACCAGAGCCCGACCTCCTAGACGGCCAATGGGAAGTCTCTTCCGTACTAAACGAGGAATTTGAGAGGGAGGTGGAGAGGATTTTCGAAGGCGATGAGAGGGCTGTGGCGGCGATGAGGGCGGGGAGGGATGCGTTGTCGTGTGCGGTGAAGGGGTTGGGAGGGCTGGAAGGGTGCAGGGGGATGGAGGTGTGGTGTGGGGAGTTTGGGGTGTGAGAGGCTGGAAGGAAAGGGGGAGACGAGAGGCGGTTGTGAATATAGTTCAAAAGATGATCTATGCAGGGTGTTAAATGGTTTTTCATGAGTGATGGCCGGAAGACGGTTGTAAAGTTTTCTTTCTTTTTCTTTTTGGTGAAGACAGTTAAAAAGCGATGGTATGGACTGCGGCATTAGCAGCAACTGTAGCGGACGAGGAAAATGAATTTTGAGATTGTGGTACTGGAGGCATTGAATGGTAGAAAGGCGGTTTTGGGACCTAGTGGTGAAGAGTGAAGAAGTGGTGTTTTCTACTCTTCGTAAACGCTTTCGGATTGATTTCTTTGTTAATTAGAAGTGTTGGTATATGAGGGTCGGAAGAAGTATGATCATGTGTATATATTGATTGAACTGCTCTAGAAAGTGGAAGAAGGTGAAAACTCCGACTCCCGCGCCCTATAGGGCTAAGCGAGATTGCCAACCACACAGGGGTAACTGTTTCCAACAAAGAAATGACAGAAAGAAGCATGTTCGAATTCTGATAGGAGAACTAGCAATGCAGTGAGAAGCTCATCACCGACGAGAAGTCATGCGGTAACTATTCTTACATCGCCAAGAATGCTCTCAGAGAGCTCTCACGTCTATATGATATACCCGAGAATGCAGCAGATTTCGTTCTGTCCAGACTGCAGTTTCCTCCCTGTGAAAGATCAAACAGGCTGCAAGCATCTTCTTATGTTATTCGACTTTCCTTTCAATCTTGACCCTACTCCATCACTTCGTCGAGCACTACGTTTCAAAATACAAGCACCATACAGCTTCCGCTATCTCTCAACGCCCTCTTCATCACCCTCATACCCCTCGCCTCTGGAATCCCAGCCCCAATCTCCAGCGAGACTCCTGACCCCAACGCCCTACCAACTCTCGGTGTAACCGTTAGCGGCGCCGGCAATGACAGTCTGACCGCCCACGGCCTCCCAAAACGCCAGACTGGGGCGCATTGATATTCACTGGCAGTTTGGGCAAAGTAATGAGAAGTGCGGCTTTTGGTGAGACCGGACCGTGTTTTTATGTTTGCATCCAAGTGACAGTCTTTGAGTCGACTGGTTCCTTACAGATCTATTCCTGCTCTCATCGTTCCCTTCATTCTCGAACTTTCCCCTCTGTCGATGACATCGGCGGACAAACGTTCGATATGCTCAGATATGCCGACGGCTCCTCCTCCCCCGCTTGCAGCGACAGTCGAGACCTCACCAACGACTTCAATGAATCCAAAATCAAATCACAGCGATAAAAGCCACAGTTGGACCAGTTTCGACCGCCTCAACTGTTGGAACGGAGGTTATGCTCGGACCTATCGAGGTCACATGACGCACTGTAGTTCACCGAAGCTTCGAACCTCCACAGAACAATAATCAAACACACATCCTACATATGCTGCAAAACCTTCCAGTTCAGTCATATTCCAACACCAACGGAGGTGGCGACGTTATGACTTATGGCAGTGGACACGGATTGCAGCTGCGCCGCCAGTCCAGATCATACCCGTCAATCCCGGCGCGATCGATTATGCTGAAGATTATTACTTCCATTGCTTTCGGTAGCACTGATGCGTATCCGATGGGCTGGAGGCCATGGTACTACGAGCGGTGCCAGGACTAACCTCTCGGGATCGAGTAGTATGTTAGAAGTACAAACATATCAAGTTGGCAGTGATAACCGATCAATATAGCAATCCGAACACGAGCCGTTATCCACGTATCGAGAATTGCAGGCTGCAGCTGAAAACCGTATTATCGCCCATTAGTTGCAAAGTAGAAAAGCCAAAAAACCCTTTTCTCCGAGACAAATTGATTCCTTCACTATGCTCACAACCGCTCATACCCTCATCTATCTTCATCTTTCAATTCTTTAAACTAATCTATGCGTTTGCTTTACCTTTTTTTTTTTTTTACAAACCCTTTGACACTATTGACTTGGATGAGTTTTCAGAAGGGGCTGTGTAAGTAAGATGCTGGGAAAGGTTCGGATATCGAAGAAGATTTGTGGGTAAAGAGGTAAATCTGTAAATTACAAAATTACTTGAAAAAACGAGAAACTGTTTAAGAATTCTCGATTTACTTAGACGAAAGAAATGATGTGTTTGTTCAAGAACGTTTGAGGGTATGATTGAATACAATCTTCTGACTTTCGAGGACGAATGGCAAAGTGAAGGTATGGTTGGTAGTGTGTGTATTTATGCTTGAGGTTTGTAATATTATCAGCGAAGGAAATTGAAAAGTCTATATGCAAGCCATGATCCCCGGGATACCTGCCGGTATTCCTGAGACTCCTGCCAACCACTCAATGCAATCCCTTCCTCCCCCCCCTTTTGATCTCACAACCCTCTACAACGTCCTCTGCGGACTCGGCGAACCCTCATAGCTATCCTTCTCCCTAACCACAGAACTCGCCTTGGTCGTCTCAAAATACGTCGACACATCACTCGACCACACACTATCATCCACCGCCTCATCATCCCAATGCCCGGCCTTCTCGTCCGCCTTCCTCGCCTGCGCAACCTCCCAGTCCGCGCGCATCTCCTCGATCTTCTGCGTATAGTCGAGATCTGCATTGTAGTACTTGCCGACGCCGCGTCGGCGCTCCCACCACGAGAGGTGCTTCGGGTGCACGGCGATGCCGTGGTATTCGTGTTCGCGGCCGGCGCGGATGAATTGCCAGCGACGCTCTTGCTCTTTGAGGTCAAGGCCGGTGGTGTCAGGGAGGAAGAGGAAGGTGACGAGCATGCCGGCGAGGCCGAACCAGGGGACGACGTAGAATTTCGTTTGGGTGTCGATGTAGTTGTAGAGGACGGCGGCGAGGAGGGCGCCGAGTTTGCCCCAGGCGGCGCTGAAGCCGTGGGCGGTGGCGCGGATGGGGGTGGGGTAGACTTCGGCGGCTACGAGGAAGGTGACGGCGTTGGGGCCGAATTGGTTGAAGAAGGAGGAGAGGAAGTACATGGCTTGAAAGGCTGAAACGCCCGAGAGGCTCTGGTAGTAGCTGAAGTGGAATGCGGGAACCACGAAAAGAATAAAGTCCATCAGGAAGCCAACCATCTGCATCTTCTTTCGTCCGCTGTGGAAAGGTTAGAATCTGCGATTGAGCTTAGATTAACATAGAGAATACTTACTATAATTTGTTGTCAATGAGGAAAGATGCGAGGTAGTAGCCCACGAGGGATACCCCCACGTTGATTAGATTGTACAACCACCCTTCCATGACGGATGAGTTGTTTGGGGCAATGACCTTGATGAACTCGGATTGGAACAGCTTGTTTCCCTATTATTCATTTCGGAGTCAGCATTACTTTGTTGAGTTGAAGGATTGAATTTTATCATGGATGAAGAGAGAGAAACGGGAATCTATACGTAGAAGAAGACGTCATTGCAAAACCATCCACCGGCAGTAGCAATCATTCGAGGTCCAAAGTAGGTAAAGGTGAGTTTTAGGGACTCAGTATCGTAGCCAGTGACCTTGTGCTTCTGCTTCGCGGCGTCGAGCTGCTTGCTGGCGGCCTTCATTTTATATGTACGATAGTAGACGAGCCAAAGAGTCCCAACCGCTGGAATGGCGAATGAGACACGATAGGTCCATTGAGTGGCGAGTTTCGAGTAAGGAGGGTTGCCGCTTCCGTGGTGGAAGATGAGGAGTAGAATGATCAATATGACCTGATTGAAGAACTGCCCCCAGCCTTGCATCAAGAACGCAGATGTGACTTTCCTGCCCCTGTGTAATCGATCTTCCTTGGTGGAAATCTTGCCAGATCCGACGGCGTTCTCCATACCGGAAGTTGCTGTCATTGGATATTCGCCGCCAACGCCGATACCGTAGAAGAAAAGAGAAAATGCGTAGCAGATAACCCATCCGTTCAAGGTGACTCCCCAGGACGCCACTAACATGAGGAGACCGATGAACATAATGGCCGCATCCTGTATGAGACCCCATCGACGACCGAGCCTAATCAGGAATTTTAGACGAGGTTCGGAAAATTCCGTGATTCAATACACCTACCAATCGCCAAGGATACCGACAAGAATTTGTCCAACAATGATACCACAGATTTCGAGATAATCAACGGCGTTGATCCATTGGGGATTGCAGACGAGGACGTTCGTTTTGCTGGCTGTGCCCCAACAATTCTTGAAAGCCGCTGCGAACAGCGGTTTGATATTGCCGATAGAGAAGAGCACATATCTGGCGGCGTCAGCCTACAGCAAATGTACAAATTAATTTCGTGTTCTCACCCTTCGAGACCAAGCCCAGCACCGGGCAGGATCATATTTTTAAAGTAGTACGCAATAGGGCTGAGTGGGTCCTTCTTGGTCATGGCTCCAATGGTTTTCAATTCTCTTGCGGCCTCTTGGCCATCATAGCTGCTTACGAATTTGACCCGTTGGGCTAGAGGCAAGTCTGCCCAATAGATGCCATCAGCATTGTAGCTGTCATCTGGCTTGAGAAGGTAATCGAAGATTTGTCGCTCGTTCGGTGGAAGGCTGTGGGCAGCGTTGGTTGGATTCATGTGGGCCCGAGTATCAGGCACGAATCCGTTATCCATTCTGTCGGTTGCCATGGCTAACAAGAATCAAAAGTGGACAAGACCTAAAGAAGCCAGCGACTCCTGGCAGCCACACCGCGGGAGTTATGATGGTAGGAGGTTGTAGCTGTCAAGAGCTATGAACAGGCGGCGTCGACAAGCTTTTGTAGAAAGCTTGGTGTGCAGCTAAGACTAGGTCCGGGTCAGGGAAGGGCAAACCGTGGGATTACCATCATACATATGTCGGTATTGTGTGCCTCGTGGGGGCAGGCTGACGTCTGTCTTAAAGAAAAGAAATTCATTCGACATCGAAGGTGTTGGTGGTATATGGCACACGTTCAGCCATGAGACGTTCTTACTGGCTCCAGGAAGACCCTTGCCTGAGTCATACTGCACACTGTACACAGGCATCCAACGTTGGAAAAGAGAAACGTGCCGGACAAGCTAGAGGAACCACAGCTTCACATGTATGATGTTGGAGGAAACGCAACCCGGTGGTCGGGAAAAACTTCTCCTACTGAGCGAATGACATGAGGCGAAGTTGACCCTTCCGGCACAGCCGACTCGGGGACGATCAATTACATCAATCGATCTAATCAGTGAAACAGATCCATGCATCGCCTATCGATTCGAGTCCTGGTCTCCGCGGTACAGACTCGAGTTAACAGAAGAAGAGGAAGGCACGGTACGTCCGAACAGTGTACAGTATACAGTACAATGTGCACTTGAATTAGCACTCTCTTCTGTCTTGCCCCTTTGGGATGATGCCGTTGCTGCACTGCACTGATGCTCTCAGCTACCTACTTGGGTGGCACATCCTGCAAATGCCGTATGTTGCATGAACCATTGGCATTACTGGTTGGACCACTGACAGCTAGAAAGCCTTGTCTCGCCGTGTTTAAGATGATCGCAGTCCGGCAAATCGGGAGATACGTCCTTCTGGTAACGATTGGCCACAAACAAAATGCGCAATTTTGCTCCTTGACATTGAAAAGAAAGTTGTTGAATGGGCGAATCAGAGTAGAGAACTAAGCAACGTGGCCTCGCTTACGGCTCTCGGCCTGTTGCGGGTGCACTAGGCCGAATGAGTGAGGCGAGGTGTGCGAGTCACGTGTAATACGAGTACTGCGTGCGCGTTTCGGTTGGCCGTAGAATAATCTATCGAACCTTACAAGTTACGTCTCCTTCCACAATTGCCAGAACTGATGATTGAAGCTCATCGCCCTCGACGAATACCAAGGGCTTGGAGATCTTGCCGTGTACTTGTTCTTATCCGAGGCAATTGATTAAGCTAAAACATGTTCCATGATATCTTCCGTGTCTTCAATCACCAGGGAATACACCAAGTCAGTCAACAATACCTGACAGCCAAATCCTTCAGATCAACTGTTAGGCTTCAAGTGGCATTTGAGTAGTACCTTTGCTTGCCATTATACTTCAATCAAAACCCCAAAAATCTATTGCGGACATCGAGCAAGAGATCAAGCACTGCAGCAAAGTCTACAGTAATGCCGCGCCTCTAATGGAGGCCAACTGTCGTGCTCCAGTGGGCAAGTGTGATTTCCATGTGCTACCAACTTCCCTTATCAACCCCTGTTAGGTCATTTCCCTGTGTATCGAGTCGTTCTCAGTACTCGAAATGGATCAAAGGTTCGTTCTCCACCACTGGTATCGGGTATTTTCTGCATCGACCCTGCGGGAATTGACAGCAGGTTCCTATTGCATGCCATTGTTGTCAGGAGTCTGAATTATGGAATCATACCTGGGATCGATCATTGTATTGAAAGTTGGTTTATCGAAACATAAAGCGTCCAATCTTGTTCATAGCGCAAGGTTGCCGACTGAAGCTCTCGACATAGTCGGCTAGTATTCGTACCAGGAGTTCAGCCCGAGAAACGCCGTCACTAAGAGACTGCCTGCAGATCAGGGCATAAACAATGGCCCAGCGTCATAAGGTACGAATGTCGGAATTCCAGAATCCCTGCAACCTTGTCTCCTTGCATTAAGAAAGCTAAGTAGATTTTTCGTAGGTCGAGGCCCACAGTGCCATCCCCATCCCCGCCGTCATCACGACCACGCTCATTTCCTGTCTTCTGGCTCTCATTAACATCGGTTCTTCCCTCGTCATAAACGGAATTACCAGCATAGCAGTCAGTGGCGTGTACTCATCATACCTAACCTGTTGCAGTCTTCTCCTCTGGCGCCGTTCTACTGGACTTATTAGCGTATGCTCCGATGGCTCAACGCATCTGTCGAATACGGTCGGTGTTGCCCAATTATTTTGGGGGTCGTGGCGGTTACTTTCGGTATTCGGCATCGTCAACAATGCGTTTGCATGCGTTTATTTGACCGTTCTGTTGTTCTTTTCCTTTTGGCCTCCGGATGTGACGCCAACTTCGAAGACGATGGACTATGCAGTATTGACTGAAGGGGCGGTGGTCGTTTTTAGCATCGTTTACTATTTCGCGTGGGCACGAAAGTTTTACAAGGGACCGGTTGTTGAGATTAGCCTGTAAAATTGGGAACGGGTTTGAAGGCTATATACAGGTGATATCTCGGAATTGGAGACGGAACGAAGCAACGAGATAAGCTTTACCCTCGTTTAATGCTTGTACTAATACTTGAAACCACTCCTTGATTTCCTGTGCAACTCATTCCAGGACCTGCGATCATGACCCGACGATGACCTGGAAGGCATAGCGGAGCTGACACCTATCTAAGTGATCGAAAAGATGGTTGGTCATTGAAATTGTCACATGAAGAAAAGCTTCTAGAGTAATGAAGACTAAAGCGTATTGAGAACACTTAACCTTCAACCTTCTAGATATTCTGTATGTCGACAACCGCTAACCTAGGCATGAACTCGTATCTTCAAGGATTGCTAAGAACAGTCATGATGCATACCAGAAGTTATCGAGTCACATCAGTAGCATTCAAGAACATCTAAATAGGACCTGAGAACTCGATCGATCATGATGAGGGATAATTTGTTTGTCGTCTAGACATATGTGCAGCCACGTACGATTCAGCGCAGAGAAGAAGCACCTGAATTCTTTAGTGTATTAGTACGCTTTCAAAAACTTCACTTTCATTGCATCGTTGCAACCTCTGCAATTCTATCTTCTCATCTTATCTGTCTTTCTATCCTTTCTAATTTGTTGGAATAATGAATGCTGGCATGTTTTGTAAACCATTATGCATTTCTTCTGCTAGTATGTACTTGCTTTGTGCAATACCTTTGTTCTACCTCAGTGAAACCCTCGTACGAACCGTCTATTCAAAGAGCTTCAACTATTCACACAATAGATCATTTTCAACAATGACTTTATGGAGTCTGTTCTACTATAATAGGGCATCTTACAACCCATGGACCTTCTTTCCCCACTACTCTTGGAAAGATTCCATCACATCAATAAAAATGTCAATGACTTATCTTCGAAAGTTTTTGTCAAAGTTCCGCGCGTTCTCTACACCACGAGGTAACCAAGAACCAATTCCCTGGTGGCGACGGGATATACAAGAATTCTACGAACAATGTCAACTCGAGGACAGCTTGCTCGGACGTCACTGGGGTCCGTCTGCTGAACGTGACCGCCGCCTCCCTGGCGGTTTTAGGACCGATGACCACTTGCAAAAACTTTGCGAAGCGCCAGGATGTCCCATTCGCTCAGCACACCCCCCAGGTCCATACTTTCACGACCCTTCTCCGTGTAAGATCTGGGTCGAAGTATTTGGCTGCACGGATCCGCCGCCTGAGTTGTGGGCGGCATACGATCGGATAGAAGCAGGGAACGGGACAGCGGCGGATGTGCCCAGCATCGGAAAATATGTTGAGTACCATGGGGACGACACGTTTAAATTCGTAGATTGAAGTTTTGCCCAGTCATTTCGTTCAGAGCAGGTAGGAAAGTGTCGCTGGAAAAGGGCTTCACCGCTTACTATACCATAGGGCATAGCATATGGGATCACACATCTTGCTTTGAAACATTATAATCACCTCGAGCACCTATCCAGCTATCAACGTCTTACATCGATGAACGTTATTATATATTCTTCAAATCGTGATCGCCGTTGCAGAACCTTGGTTGACGCAATTCACCGCTTCTCCTCATAACCGAATGATGAACTCCTTGTTGTTTCTCAACAAATCTTCTCTCCCATGGCAAAAGCGTTGTCAGGCCCCTATACAGGTCTAGATGCCTCCTTAAGTGTAGTCTCCGTTGTCATACGACTGTATGCTGAAATGTGTGCTGTCTCGAAATCAGCCATCAGAACAATGTCATCGTTCTTCAACATTACTCTCGCCCAGAATATCTTATGTTTCAAATATGGATTCATCACAGAACCTTTCTAAAACCACTTCATCTCAACGCCCTACCCAACACCGCTGGCCATACAAGCAATAATGGAGCAGACTGACCCTATCAACGGGAACTGCCACTACTGCCACGCAACACTCGAGTGGGGCTCTCCCTGTTGTTTCAGTTGCGGCCATGACTACCTCAACGGCTTTAGGTCAGAGATCCCATGGGAAGAATACGAGCCTCTGGAACCCCTCGATGGCTTCGACGAAGAGAGGATCCTAACCGGCAATTTCACAGATCAAGAGGACGTAGCCTTCTACCAAAACATGGTTGATCAGCTCCAAAGCTTCAACTCAAGCCACCCCTACCCCCCGGATGCCCCTTATCGCTACTCTCCACCCCGAGGCTCACCTTTACAAACACCCTCCACCCAAACCCAACCTGACATCGTGGACCTAGACCAAATCCCCGACGTCGAGCTTTCCCCCTCGTACACCCTCCCCCTCAGAGGCCGCGCCCAAGAGCTCAGAGACGCAGAGCCACGAGCCGGGCGGCGAGCGTCAAGACCCCGCGGATCTGTCCCCCCCAAACCCCCTACCCCCAAACCCCCCCGCCACCAACCCTGCCCTTTAGGTCCGCAACTTCCCTGCACCGAGCCAGACTGTCCAGTCAAGCACGCCGCGCACCCTAAGGGTTTGTATTTTCACAACGGCGCGAGGCCGACGACCAAAGATGTGGTGTTTGGGTTTGCGGATCCGCCGCCGTGTTTGCGGGAGGCGATGGATAGGATTAGGGGGAGGTGTCAGGGCGGGGATGATTTGAGGGATGTGCAGCTGTTTATTAAACTGCATGGGACGTAGTGGGGAGGACGAGGAGGCAGGTGAGTGATTGGTCTTCTCAATTGCGATGTTCAGTGTTGCGTTGACTTTGTCTGTTCTACGTTTCTCGGACTCGGGAGATGAACAAGATGAGAGTATGGAAGGAGAATGAAAGTGACGAGCGTAGTAATGACTGATGCATGCAAATATACATACCTATTTTCGGCATCTGAATTTTCCGAACTCGGGAGATGAACAAGAGGCAAGTATGAAAAGAAAACCAAAGTAATGATCATACTAATGACTAACGCATGCAAACATACATACCTATCCTCGGCATCTGAATTTTCTTTCCACGAACGCATAAAGTAGAATTCCACCTCCGCCTGCATACAAAATTCCAAACCAGATATCAAGCTTATTCCCTAGCACTCAATGAAGTGTAATGAAATCACGGTGATCAAAATATCAGACAGTGAGACCTTCAATCCGTATCAACAGATTTATGAGACGCAATAACTGCGTACATGGACAAAGAGACTTACGATCCACACCATCTCTTTGCAGCAACGAAACATGTCATATCATAAAGGTATAGCTGCGCGTTCCCGTTCGCTCATTACCAGTGTCCGGTCGATGGGTATGGAATCGCAATGTACCATGATCTTAATCTCACAACCTACTTTACTCCTCTGAAACTAGCTTTACATTAAGTATGAAACATGGACTCGAGGAGTAGCTGAAAAGGACTGAAAATATTAGGATTTATTTAAGCATGTTCATATGTTTCACAAACGCCAAACTTCAGTTTTTTCTTCCAATTATTTCACACTTTCAACTTTTGACGACGAGTTAGTGTGCGGCAATGGCTGGAGAACAGAGTCAGATGTCTAGTCGGCAAGATCGAGTAAGAACCAAAGTCAAAAGAATAACCTAGAAGAAAATACATACACTGCTCACACAGCAACGACAGCAGACACCTTTCTGTCTCCAAAAAAATCAACCCCCTGCTATCTCTAGCCCCTTCACTACTCAAACCATCAATCAAACAACAACTCTTTACATCAAAACTCACACACCCGCAAACTCCCAACCAGCACCGCAGATTCCACAGATAAACCCTTCGCCAAAACCATTATTCCGAGAACCGAAACTCAATCATATCCGCAATACTACCAACTGCACTTCTCGCCAAACAAACTGCTTCCCCATCAATCTACTCCACCAATCCCAAAATCTCAATCCACAAACTCACGACCCACGAAAAAGGGGTTTCAAGCACCTACCACCTCATCGCTACCGCAAAACCCCAAGCCAGAACGTCTCTCTCCACTAGCATAATCTAAAAAAACACAATCTTCTCTGTTTCTTCAACGTCTCGTATACAAAGTACGCAACAGAAACGTCAACAGCGCGGTGGACGTAGAAAGGGAGGAGTCGGTCAAAGCAAAACTCGTATTGCTCGTTGACGACATGTGCATTTGCAGGATGGGGTTTTCGTGTAGGCGAATCGGGTGGGCTGGTGGGGGGCCCGCGGGGCGGCTGTGGTGTTGCGATGAGGAAGGAGGGAGGGAGGGAGGGAGAGGTATAGAGGCCAAGCCAAGGAAGCGAGAGGTGTTTCGAGAAAGCTAACAGCATCAAAAAAATCAATAAACGATGAAACCTCAAAGATAGAAGATCAGCTATGTACCGTGAATCGACCAAAGAAAGAGCTAATCCTAGCCATACACAACAACCCAAGTCGCCGAAACCTACAACCACTGCCGAAAATCCCGATGAAGGAATGCTAGGTAGAGACGAAGAGCTTTTCAATGCTTTGTTCGCAAAATGTCCTTTTCTTAGCGGCAAATAGTGCGGATTTTCAAAAAAACCCGTGTTAAAGTCTATGGAATCTTTGGATAGAAGTGGCTGTTACGACGATGGTGAAAGAACGATGGTTTTTATGAATTTTAGGGGTAGAGGCGTGTGATCAGTAAAGACGACGAGAAGAAGAAAGAAAGAAAGAAACAAAGACTAGCGCAGAGTGAAGTATCCCATACACAGTAAAAACTTCATACGTACATAGTAGTTTTTCCCATCCCCCCCTTCCAACCTCAAAAATTCAACTCTACCACTTCTCCCCTCGTTCCTTCCCTAAGCTAAAAAACAACCGAGAATGCCCTTCCCCTACTTGTTCTTCTGTAGCACGAGAACTAAAAACCTCCCCGAATCATACGTACATGTACTGTCAACAAAAAAAAACTCATCCCGCAACCCCCATCTCAAGGAAAGTCTAGGCAATAAATCCCTCCTTGATGCACGCAGGCATGCTCGTCGTAAGCAGCTACTAGTAGTATACCGATTGACTTTAATATTGTGTTTGTGAGAGTACGAATGTCTATTGTTCATATCTTTTGTGGTTTCGAGACCTCGGGCAGTCGTCTTTCCGGACTTGGGGAGTGGGGTGGGGCTGCTCTGGTAGGACATTTCACCGTTCGTGTCCTGGTTTGAATTGTGTCGCTTGCGGGTAGGAGATTGCGGGATTTGGGAGAACTTGGGGTCGTGTTTTCGAGGGGAAGCGAGCGTAGAAATGAAGATTTCATCTTGAATGTACAGTGTCTCTTTACTGCTTACCTCGGATACACTATAAGTCGTAAGCTTTGAGGTAGCCAGCGATGGAGGCGTAGACAGAGAGGTTTCTTGGAGCGAGGAGAATAGAAATCAGAAAGAGCTGAGACCAAAAATAGCTCTTCAAAGAGAACAAGCCGAATGCGGAAGAGCTTCGCATTCCTCAATTCTGAAACGTAGCACCTGATCCCTTGCGCCATGTTTATCTTTTCCACATTCCGTTCACGTATCGTAAACCTATTTCCGCCGCCGTTCGCTTTGTTCTCTTTCAAAAACCTCCTTCGCAAAACCTCTTCTTTCTACAACTCTGTCAGACTCTGCTTTCTCTAACCATCGGGGGTCCTGGTAACAGCTTCGATAATCATCACCACGACCGGCTTAAAAAAAGGAAACTCACGAAATGTACCATACCATCTCTACCATCCTCCTCCCCCTCCTCTTATCCCTTCCATCCATCTTCGTCCACGCTGAAGGCATCATTTCCGAAATCAACGACGGCCAAATCCAAGCCCCCACCGCCATCGCCACCTCCCTAGCCCTCAGCACCCCTCAGGCCAAAGTCATCGCCCCTCCCTCCTCCTCGTTCCCGTCTTCAATCCCCAACCCTGTGCCCAACACCACCGCTTCAGCCGGTTCTACCGCCGCGCCCTTGCTCTTCACATCCGGGGAGTCGACAGTACCGCGCGTGGCCGCTACGAGCAGCGCAACATACCCGATGAATACATCTATGGTTGTGAGTGCTGGCGGGGTCAATGCGACTGGGATGCCGAATGGAACAGGTGGAGCGTCGAGTGGAGGGATGATGGGGACGAGTATGGCGCCGTTGAGTACTTCTCCGGGTATGCCATCTAGTACTGCGGCGACAGCGGCGAAAGCGACGGGAGCAGCGGTTGGAGGGAGTGGGAGTATAGGTTGGGGTGTTTGGGCGCTCGGAGGCTTTGCGGCAGCAGCGGTAATAGCTCGATAAGGAGCCAAACCGTGCAAAGAAGGTTTTTGTTAAGATTGTTATTGGAAAATGTGGGTAGAGAGGAAGACTAGTTGACTCGGAATCTGGGATTGATAGGTGTGCGTTTGAGTTATCTTAGGCTGTTGAAAGCGAATGCTGGATAATATATAGAGCTGTGCACCGTTGGGGAAGATGACCAAATGAATAATGATCCTGGTGCTGCCGAAGCTTGGTCCGCCCGTAAGCCATCAAAAGAATAAACTAATTGATCTTGATTTAAAAATTTTGACTGGGCAGTAACACCAGGATCGAATATACTGTCCGAAAGTCTAGCTGCATACTCGCGCCCAGAATCCATCTTTTCTTGATGTTCATGAGTGTAGAAGAGATGAAAATCGGCAAGGTTAGCAAGCTGTTCGAGTCCTAGCACTACTCCGCCTTATGGCTGCCGAGACTGTCAGTTGATAGGGGTTGTCCAAGATTCTACTCCCGAGTCCTGAGTGCGAAAAAGCTTACATTATCACTCAGCTACCTTGAGCTCTGCAACCGCTCCCAATGCTTCCGCCTTCTCAGTCTTGGTCCACGGCTGCCTACATCTTCGTGCCCCCTTCACTCTTCATAAAGACTTCTCATCCTGAACCCTACGCTCACTGGTATACTTCCCGTGAGATTCTTCTCCATTGGCTATAGCCGCACCGACCACATCCTGGTGCTTTGGTCTAAAGTCCTACTGATAAGCCTATTGATAGGTCGAGATTAAGTGATGCGATTACACATGCATTTCGAAGAAACGCGTAGAGATGAAGCCAGGATGAACAAAGGAGATGATGTAAGCCGAAGATGGTGAATGAGAGGTCAGCTGACGCGCCAAAAGGAGAAGAAGCAGTTTTGAGTCAAGGTAGCAGGTGTATTTTCTCGTGCTTCACTGAACCTGTACGGTATGAGAGAATGTGATAGATTGAATCCGTCTTTTTAGATTTCGCTCTCCTCTCGTCCAAAGGAGCATCATTTCCAGGACATTAGCGTACGATGAAGGAGCACCGTAGAGAGCGTCGAAGCCGTTGAAACCGCCTTACCGGAATGTAGTAGTGGCAAGAAATAATGCAAGGCCAGCTGTTTTCTCCCTAGTCATCTTCCATCAAAGTTCATTCTTATATTATTGTTTCAGTACTTAATACCGAAGATATCAAGCTCTCTCCTCTTGGATTCCTGTAGCGTAGGTTTCCAGAGAAGCGAAGTGCGACTGATTCACAATCTGGATTACGGTATGATCCCTTGTTATTTTATCTTTCTTAAGAGTGTTCTTCTTGTTGGCCAAACATTTGTGACGTCTTTGCCTTTGTTAAATTGACCATTCATACTGGGCGGGTCACGTTAGTTGCAAACATCGATCCTTCTGATGTTCACATCTCTGATTCATCGCTTCGGCGTGAACAGCTTTGTTGTCAACAAAATTGGAAGAGCGTCGTTTGCAGAAGCATTTCCGCAAGGCGAATCTCCGGGGCGGAAAAACACAACTGCCGAGGTAATTTCATCATCTGCTATCCTCAATCTAGGTACCTCGTAACCTCCATCTCCAACGCCAAAACCCTACCATAATATTCCAACCCACCTCCCACACCTCACCAACCCACCCTCCCGATCCCAATCTCCCCCCCTCCCCCCCTCCCCCCTCCCCCCTCCCGAAAAATGCCCCACCGCGCCCTCCTCCGCACCCACCACATAACCTCCCCCCACAAAATCCACCTCCTCACCACCGCCGCCTCTTCCCTCTCCTGCTCCGTCCTGTTAAAAACCGGCCGGCCCCCCGGAATTATGCTCGTCCAATCCTCGTCGCCGGAGAACGTGGAGGCGTGGGTGAAGGTGGTCAAGAGGTTGCGGTATAAGGACTTTCGGGTGATGAGGAGGGGGGAGGTTGTGGGGGATTTTGGGGTGAGGGCTGGGCAGGTGAGGGTGTTTGAGGAGGTGGGGGAGATGGGGAGGTGGTTGGGGGAGGAGGGGGGGAGGGGGTGGTGGGTTGAGGGGATGGGGTGGGGGAAGGGGGAGGGGTGAGGGGTGGTGTTTTGAGTCTGGGGTTTGTGTGATACGGGAATGGAGACTTGTTATGGCTAGAGGCTTTTTGTAAGGGCTTGCGGGAACCGGTTGGGATGGAGTGGAAGGGGGGCAGATGAATGAAGATGACTGGATGCACTGGGTTGCTGTTAAGGTTTTCTATCTCTCTGCTCTGGCTTTATAATTCCTCATACTTCCTTCTATCTCGAGGAAGCAATTCTTCCATTTCTCGATCGGGCCCTTTTCTATCAACGTTTCGAACAAGCTGGATAGACTTGAGAAATAAAGATTTCGGTACCCATCCAAGCATTCTCGGCAACCGATTTCCTGTGTTTGATCAGCCAAATAGATATGCTCCAAATTCTTCAACATCATCTCAATCCCTCAATCTTCAGCGTTGACACGCGACAACGTCACGTCGAGAAGTCGAAGCGAGTCCTCGGGTACTTGAGCTTCGTAGGACTGACAAGAAGGTAGACAGCGAAAAAGCGCAGAGAATGAGAAACGCATTCAGATATTTCAAAAGGTTGCCGCCGAGATCGGAATTTTAGGAAAACGCGTTGTAGAGAGCAAATCAAGCCTGAAACTTACTGCCCGGGGTGGTTCTCCATTCTCCCTATTGAGGAAAAGGCTTCAGACCAACAAGACGGGCCCATCAACCCTACCATGTCGTCCAATTGAACTCCAACCCTCTCGACTTACCAGCCAATGCACGAAGACAACGTGCCTTTCCAGACGTCCACACGGCTCTCTCTCCTTCTCACTGCTGTCAAGTATCAGCAGAGCGACCCCATCGTCGCTGTTGCCAAGCCCGCCGATCACCAAGTCGTCGAGCCCGGGGCCTCCTTCCAGGTGAAGTTGGAATCCGAGCGGGAAGCTTATCGACGTCGCCTTGGCCTAGATGAACAGGATTTAGAAGATTGGAGCTCGGCATGAAGACCGGGTGGAAACTTGACGAGAGGTCAACGGGGCCGAAATTATCGCTAGTGGAGAAGGACTTGTCGGGTTGGAAGAACCGGATAGGGTGTGGGAAGAAGAGGAGAAGGAGCAGGAGGATGGGAAGTCTGAGGGGATTTGGAGGGAGGTCCAATCGGCAATATGCTTGGGGTTTCGCGGTGGAAGGGTCGATTTTCTCAGTGTACCTTTCCTCTATCTCCAATGTGAGGTTGTGGATAATCCCAGCTGTACGATAGTCCGATCGAATTCCCTAGTCACTCAAATCCAGAAACCTGTCGTGGCTCAGGGGAACCCCCAAACATCGGTGAAATCGGATATTGGTTCGCTGTCGTCGAACCACGACTGCGATGCCTCTGGCATATATATGTCAGTGTCCATCCCGGATGGGTGCTCAACTGGATAAACCAGTCCCTCGTTCGGACCATAAGTCTGTTGATGACTATCCTCCTGGTCATGGCCTGCCTTTTGGCATAGAGAGCTTGATTGAAAAGCCGCCAGCGCAAGGTCGTATCCACTATCTTGTCCTTCCTCGAGACGGTTCCGTATGCCTGGCGCCAGTTCTTCCGACCATGCGATCTGTGGTGAAGGCTGTCCGCCAAACCTCTCACCGAGTAGAGACTGCCAGCTCATAGCCGTATGTGGCTGGCTAAGCAGACCAAGAATCACTTTCGAGTGATCCCAGTCTGCCCTATCGCAACCACTCTCGAAATGTTTGGCGACGTGTAAAGATCGCTCATTGAAGTCATTAAAGCCCCTGATACAGAACCCACAACCAGACAGCCGGTTCGGAAGTTTCCGCGTCCATCTAGCGACCTGGGGGGAATTGCTAGACAAGCCATGACTGATGAGATGTTTGACGAATTTATCCTTGCGCACCCAAGTCCTGGCTTCTATTTCCTTTGCAAGACACAAGTGCGCGTTATGCTCGAGTATATGCCGGTTGCCTGGGTTGTGAGCGCTGCAAATGGCACATCGAAAACCCTCTTCGATTAAACCTCTAGGTAGGCAGACATATTCGACAGATGGCATATGCGAGAGCTCATGTCTCTTCCATTCCGATTTCCCCCTGAAAGTGGCCTTTGAGTCACACAACGTACACGAGAACTTGATTGCGTTGGAGGAGGGTTGGGAGTTGACAGGAGGATTACAATTTTCAATGGCGGTGTTGGTAGGAGCTTCGGGATAACCTAGAGCGGGACAACCTTGAGTGGCCCCATTTCCGGAAATGTTGTTGGCAGATGGTTCTTTTGCTGAATGGGACAACTTCGCTGCCAGCACCGAAGCCTGTGTTGAGAAATCTCCAGAAGGGTGCCTAGAACTATTTCCGGTGAGAGGTTCGTGACTGGCTTGTGAAAAAACCGAAGGATCATAAGACATGGAAGAAACGGTACTGGAAATTGATCCCTTCGATGGTCTATGTTGCTGAGGACCTCTGTTCCAAGACTCTTGTAGCTGCAATGGACCGCTTCGCTGCGACGATCTGAGCCTCGGAGGCAGTGGCATCTCGGTCGGTAAGGTTCTGCGTGTAGTGGAGTTTGTGAAGGGGAAATTTGATGCTTCTGGTACCGTTGCAAGTCTATCTGAACTGCCTACGAGCAAGGGGTTAGCTAAGATATGGCATTACTATTTCCAACAGCATCATACACATGGACCGACTCTCATGATCTGAGCGAATCAACGCAAGCTGATGCATGACAACATCGTCAGGAACGTCTACCAAAGCTTCAATGGCCATGTGCTGTTCCTCGTTGAATGGTGTTTGCGGGTAGGTATCATCTTGTAGATCCGGTAGATTCGGCGATAACGAGGCTCCTGGAGGTAATTCTTCGAAGTTTTGAAGATACGGTGCTTGATATCCAGTGAGGTTATAAAGAAGATGGTCATTATCGATACTACCTCCGAGATGATGATGAGCAGCTGGCGACACTCGTCTCCTCTGCGGCCGTCGTGGGCGCAAAGGATTCGGGATTAGGTCATGGGGGTTGAACATGGATCCCGCCATGGGGCTCGAATGAGCGGCTACGAATAGCAACGCCAGCAGGCAGTGACATTAGGCAGACAAGTCGGACATGGAGAAGAACAAGGTCAAAGAGGTATACTACCATGGTAAGTGTACAATGAAAGAAAAGAGGGTCGTGATGGTTCATGTTCGTTCATGGCAGCGAGGCGTACAGCCTCCACACCCAGAACTCGCCCCCGCTAGATGCGCGAAATACGAAGTAGCTGAATGGGCGCGGATTCGAGAGGAGAACTTTGCTCTGAGTGGCCAGTTACACACGGCACACTGCACACTGCACGCTGCACGGAACGGATCGCTGACGGGGGAAATCCAAGCAACTGGGGGTGTTCCTGTTGTCTACTCCGTACCTTACTGTTTGTTGTTCTGGGCAGGACTTCGACGGACTGATTGTTCTGGGGAGAACTAAACGACGATTGGAGGATTTGCCCTGTCACGGTTGTTGTCGCAACCTCCTATCGTGGAGGATGACGCTCCATCAGTTGTTATCGCAAGTTCATGCAAGCCATCACCAGGAGGTAAAGCCCCAACTTGTTGAGGCGCAGTTGCACGCAAGTATAGCCGAGAAGTCCCGGCTCGAATTACTATAGAGTATCGCTGTCAACCTGTTTGGAAGCCTGTCCAGAAGCAGAAGGTGCTTAGGTACCACCACCACCACCACCACCACCGCAGTTGGCTCGTGCAGGACTATTGACTACTCGCGCTATGGGTTTTGTCCGGTCAATAACTGCGCCTTAGCGTGGGCGGAAGGGCTTCATCTTTCGCTTGTCAAACCCACTAAAGCATTCCAACGATTGACCGGAGCCTTGACGGCCGCCTATTTCATCAACTTGCGGTTTCTCGAACCCTCTTACTGGTGACGGACTTGGGCGAGCCAGCAGGCTCAATTGATTGCTATTCATCCAGGTCACGAGGAATCCGTTTGCGGACCTCATCTAGGAGCGAAGCAAGTACCTCGACTC